>JAAUYH010004412.1_pt1 | contig 63648 bp, 62 predicted proteins | sample 7278061 | NCBI WGS metagenome assembly JAAUYH01 (sample SAMN14350203, study PRJNA611818) | marine sediment metagenome | isolation source: surface marine sediment (0.6m) | place: French Polynesia: Moorea | collected 2018-08 | reverse complement strand
GACAGAGTAACCCGGGTTACTCTGTCCCTTTACTCTGACCCCAGTATCTGACCCCAGTATTTGAGCGCAGCCCTTTGGCACAGGGATGTGCCAACGGCCGAAGGCGGATCAAACTTTGCTTGCACAAACCTCGCAATTCACCCAGCCCGAATCCCCCTCCACGTAAAACTCCTTCTTCCAGATCGGCAGCCGGATCTTGATCTGGTCGATAATGTAGCGGCAGGCGTCAAAGGCCGCGTCGCGGTGGGGTGCGGACACGCCCACCCAGACCGCCAGTTCGCCGATGTCCAGGGCGCCCTGGGCGTGGATGCAGGCGGCGCGGTTGATGTCGAACCGCTCCAGGGCCTCAGCCAGGACTGTTTCGCCTTCCTTTACCGCCAGTGGTTCATAGACTTCGTATTCGAGCCCGGATACCGACCGGCCCTCGTGATGGTTGCGGACCCAGCCCTCGAACGTGGCGTAGCCGCCACAGGCCGGATCGGCCAGTTCCCGCGCAAGACGGGTGGAATCGACGGAACCGGTGCAGATTTCGAACATAATCATCCTCCGGCTACGGGCGGAAAAAACAGTACGGTATCGCCGTCACTCAGTGGTGAATCCCAGGACGCCAACTCGTCGTTGATCGCCACCCGGGCCGCCTCGAATCGCTCCAGCCCGGGATAGCGCCGGGCCGACTCGGCAAACAGGGCCTCCGGCGTTGCCGCCGCGGAGGTCACCGACTCCTCACCAAGGCCGGTACTTTCCCGGTACACCGCAAAATATCTCACAACCAGTTTGTTCATCCGCCAATCCGATACATTTCCACTTTTTTGCTGTCCGCCTCGTCCTGTTGGGCTGCTGCCTGGCTGCGAAGTTCACTGTAGCGGTCATCCCGTGCCCGCCACAGCGCCGCCACCAGGTCGGTCAATTCGTCGCTGCCGGCACCGGAGCGCAAAACAGTGCGCAAGTCCGTCCCGCGGGTGGCGAACAGGCAGGTATACAACACGCCGTCTGAAGACAGCCGGGCCCGATTGCAGCCGCCGCAGAACGGCTGGGTCACCGAACTGATAAACCCGATCTCACCCAGGCCGTCATCAAAGACAAAACGCCGGGCCACCTCGCCGGGGTACTGGGCGCCCACCGGGCTGATGGGCCAGCGCGCGCCGATGCGCTGTACCAGTTCACCGCTGGGTACCACCTCGTCCAGCAGCCAGCCGTTTCGATTGCCCACATCCATGTATTCGATGAATCGGACGATGTGACCCGTGCCGCGGAAATATTCCAGCAGATCCAGCACCCCGTCGTCGTTGACCCCGCGCTGGACCACGGCGTTGATCTTGATGGGCGACAGTCCGGCTTCAGCCGCGGCCTCGATGCCCTCCAGTACCCGGCCCAGATCCGCGCGGCCGCCGGACATGCGGGCGAAAACCGCCTCGTCTACGCTGTCGAGGCTGACGGTAATGCGCTGCAGCCCGGCTGAGGCCAGGGCTTCAGCCTGGACCGCCAGCAGCACCGCGTTGGTGGTGAGTGCCAGGTCTGCCAGTCCCGGGATGGCGCTGAGCCGCTGGACAATCTCCGCGATGTCCGGGCGCAACAGCGGCTCACCCCCGGTGATGCGCAGTTTTTCCACCCCCAGTGCGACAAATACCCGGGCCAGCCGCTCGATCTCTTCCGCGCTCAACCTCAGCTCTTTGGCGATGAACTGGTAGTCCTCGGTAAACAGCTCTGCCGGCATACAGTAGGGGCAGCGGAAATTGCAGCGGTCGATGACCGAGATCCGCAGGTCGCGCAGCGAACGGCCCCGGGTGTCCCGGGGGTACTTCGGAGAACCGCTTACCACTGAAACCAGTGTACGGTCGAGCCCGCCTTCCAGGGGCCAGAAGATTCCGCCAGTTCCACAAAGCCGTCAGTACCGGCCAGGGAGAAGAAATCACCCGAGGTATTGAGCTCCCGGGGCAGCGCCTCGGGCGGTCCACCGGCGATGCGCTGCAGGGACACAGGCACGAAGTGAGCCAGGTGATCGCTGAAGCTCATGGTCTCGCCCAGCACCACGGACTGGGGGTGAGGCACGATACCCGCGGCATGCTGGATGGCCGGCAAAACGTAGCGGTGAAAACCCACCAGGGCGGAAACCGGGTTGCCCGGCAGGGCGAATACCGGCTGGCCGGATTCGGTGGAGCCAAACCACATGGGTTTACCCGGCCGCTGCCGTACGCGGTGAAAGTGTTTTTTGACGCCCAGTTCGTCCAGCACCTCGGGCAGGTAGTCGAATTTGCCCTTGGATACACCGCCGGTGAGGATCAGGGCCTGGCTGCGCTCCAGCGCCCGGGACAGTTCTGTCCTGATCTGATCAGGATCGTCCCGCAGGTACAGGCGTTCACAGCCCGCCATGCCGGATCCCAGCAGCGCCGACTGGATGGCGTAGTCGTTGCTCATGCGGATCTGATGGTCGGCTACCGGCTCACCCGGCGTGACCAGCTCATCACCCGTGGATACCACGGTGACCAGCGGCCACACGCTGACCGTGATTCTGGGTTTTCCAACCGCCGCAAGCACGGCGATTTCCGGGGCTCGCAGCAGGGTTCCGGACTCCAGCAGCGTCTGCCCATTGGGAAAATCGGTGCCTTTACGGTGGACAAACTTCCACAGCGCCGGGTCAGCTGACTCCAGCAGCGTCGCCTGGCCGTCCGCCACCTGGATGTCCTCCACCGGGATGACGCAATCGCAGCCCTCGGGCAGCACCGCCCCGGTCATCACTTCAAAGCAGCTTTCCGGACTCGGCAGGGTGGGCGCCGGCGCTCCGGCCGGGTGGGTGCCGGCGATGGCAAACTGCTGGCGCCCGCTGGACCACTCGGCGAAAGCAATACCAATGCCATCCATGGTCACCCGGTGGAATGGCGGCTGATCGCGGTCTGCCACCACGGGCTCATGCAGCACGCGTCCGTAAGCCTGTTCGATAGGCAGGGTTTCCACCGGCCAGCCGGGCATGGTGTCCTGAATGATCTGCCAGGCTTCAGAGACAGAAATCACGGCGTGCCTCGAGACTCAGAAAACAACGGAGCGTAGCGACCCGGATGATGGGGTGCAAGACCCGCATCCATCTGTCGCTGCCTTCGAGCCACTCAAGGCAGTCTAACAATGACTGAGATCGTATCGCTGGCCGAAACAGACCGGTTCAAAAGGATGTTTTCAGCCGTCCAGGTCCCGGTGTTTGTCGCCGACGCCGTTAACCTGACCACATTGGTCACCCACATATCGGCACCCGGATTCAGTACATTGGGAAGATCGGTGAACAACGGATCTGTCTGCTGATTGTCCACCAGTGAGTGCGTCCTGAACGCGGTATTGCCGGTGTTCGTCGCCGTGTAGCAATATCGGACATCCACGTATTGCGGCGCACCTGGCGGAGGTAATGTCAACGTCAGCGACCTTTCCGTTCCACATTCATTATTGCCGTTATCCACCATCACCGTCATTGCCAGGTCAAGGCACGGGCGGTCGCGAGCAGGTTCAAAGCCATCTGACAGCAGCGGCGATTCGCTGAACAGAAACTTCGTCACCAGAACATCATCGTTTTCGGCAAAATAGTCGAAGGAATCCGTGAAGCCGGGCTCGCCGAGAAATACCGGATAAAAGCGGTCATTGGGGGTCCCGCTTTTGCTCCATCCGGTGACGGAGACTTCGACGGCCTGCCCGACATCCCCGCCGCGCTGCACATTCCGGCAGAAGATGCCCCAGGCCTCCTGGTGATCAGATCCGCCAACGTGCAGGCTGTCGTCAACCCGCTCAAGGGTGTGATTGAAGCGGGTGAGCACCACGTCTTTCCAGGCGTAGTGGACCGGGTCGTACCAGACCGGGAGGTCGGGATCGTCGATATTGGTCACCGGGAAAGTGGGTCTGAAGTCATCCCAGGTTCGGCCGGTGACCCATACGGCGCCGTAACCGTCAAGAGCCAGGCCGTGCAGCATGGTTTCGGCCAGTGCTTCGGGGCAGCGGCCGCCGAGGTAGGTGCCGGCCAGCAGCGTGTCGAGATCGATGTTGAGCTTTGCCACGAATCCGTTATAGGGGGCGTATCGGCTCGGCATGTAGGCGGTCGGGGTGGTGGGGAAAGTCCCTGAGTCGGTGGCCCCGGCGATGTATACCCAGCCGTTAATCGGGTCCACCGCCATATCCCACACCAGGTCACCACCATCACCGCCAATGAAGGTGCTGGCCTGGAGGGTCTCCAGGTCCGCGTCAAACCGGCTGAGGAAGCCATCCTCGAACAGCACGCCGGAGCGGCTGTTGTGCGTCACGTCAAACGCCCCCAAGGTGGTCGGGAACGGCTGGTAGGGCGGCGGCAGCCAGTTTTCGGCCGACTCGGTGTGGCCGGCAACCAGCACCCGGTCACCCACGGTGGCTATGGCAGTTCCGCTTTCATCCTGGCCGCCTCCCAGGAAGGTCCATTTCATCAGTTCTTCGAGGTTGTTACTCAGTTTGATCACAAATGCGTCGCCATCACCCTGGTTAACATCCTGAAACGGCGTGTATCCCTGATCCTTACCCGGCGGAATGACGGGAAAATCAAAGGAGTTGGTCGTGCCCGTCACGTAGATGTCGCCTGCCGCATCGACGGCCAGCCGGGGTCCCCGACTGGGACTGGTTGCGAAGGCGTTGTCCAGATCGGTACCACCCACGTAGGTGCTGGCGATCAGGGTGGACAGGTCAGTGTCCAGGCGCAGCACGAACAGGTCGCTGCTGCCGTTATGGACTGTATCGAAGGCATTGGATCCTTCGACCATGGGAAAGTCGGGTGACCAGGTCAGTCCGGCAACGAGAATATGGTCATCATCCATTGGATTGGTGGCGGCCTCGAAGACAATCGAGAAAGCGCCGTCGTCTTCGGCGCCACCCACGAATGTGCTGGCGAGCAGCTGTCCGAGTGTTGGATCAAACTTGCTGACCACGGCGTCGCGCTTGCCAAAGTACACATCAATATCGCCTAATTCCCCGGCGCTGTAGGAACCTGCCGTAGTCTGATAGGGGCTGGTGTTGAAGTCCGTCGAGTGGCCAGCTGCGTAAACGTTTCCGTCGCCGTCCACCACCACGTCAAAGCCGTAATCACGGCTGTCACGGCCGATGTAGGTACTGGCAATGATGGGGTCAATGATCAGCGGCTGCGTCCGGTCATACGCACCGACGTAGAAGCCATAGCTGTGCTCACTCCCGAGCTGGTAGCTGACCTCAACGGGGTGTCTGCTGCCGCCCTTGACCTGGTAAGCAACCGGCGCCGAGAAGGTCAGCGGACCCGTAGCGGTGTGCATTTCGAGCTCGCCCGCGGGACCCAGTTTGAGAGCGGCAATCCCCTCAACCGCAACGGATATGGCCGTTGGGTCAGCCCCCGGCGACACGGTAAAAATCTTCTCCACGTTGTCGTTAAAGGCCTGCAGGCTGAGGGACACGCCCTTGCTGACATCCGCGACACGGATACTTTGAAATGTGGGAAGTTTCGTGCGCCATTTTTCCGGGTCGTTGCCACGGAAATAGCTCACCTGAACGGCAGCAGGGTCGGTCCCTTCAGGCGATAACTTCTCCCGGCTGAATCGTTCCCGAATCAGGAAGGGCTTCGATTCCGTGCCTTTGACCCCATAGCTGACGGCCCCGTCCCGTTCAACCATGACGGTGGCCGCAAAGGTCTCAGCCAGAAATGCGACGTTGGAATCCCGGCCGAGCCCACGATTTTCGACAAATGGAACCCCGGCCGCGGCTACCAGGGATCTGCTGTCATTCTGAGTATTTGCCGGGGGTGCCGCCGCACCCGCCGCCAGCGCCGGCCATGCCATCAGCGCGGCCAATATGAGCCAGGTCACGCGCCTGTCGCAGGCGGCCCGACGGGCCATGGTGATTGCAGCTTGCATGCGCAGGAAAGAAATTCGGTCAGCCATGCCGCACCTCCAGATCTACCCTTGCTAATGAGCTGCGGCCAGGGTCACGGCAGCACAATCCGGAAATAACCGAATAGACACCAGAAGCCTCGCCGAGGAGTGCCAGACCGGGCAGCGCTCTCAGCGGGATCGCCCTGTCAGGTTTCAATCACGCGACCATCGAATCCGCTATAATCGTCGGCGTTTCCGAATACCAGAACGACCACACCTCCATGACCAGTAAAACCGCCGTCCGCCGGGCGCTGCTCAGCGTCTCGGACAAGTCCGGCCTTGTCGAATTCGCCAGGCAGCTGACCCAGTCCGGGGTCCAGATTCTCTCCACCGGTGGTACCGCCAGAGCCCTGGTAGAAGCCGGTGTGCCGGTTACCCAGGTTGGGGACCACACGGGTTTCCCGGAAATCATGGGCGGTCGGGTCAAAACCCTGCACCCAAAAATCCACGGCGGCATCCTCGGACGACGGGGCACCGATGACGAAGTCATGGCCGAACACGGCATCGAGCCCATCGACCTGGTGGTAGTCAACCTGTATCCGTTCCAGCAGACCATCGCTGATCCCGGCTGCCAGCTGGCCGACGCCATCGAGCAGATCGACATCGGTGGACCAGCCATGGTCCGGGCAGCGGCCAAGAATCACGCCGACGTGGCCATCGTGGTGAACCCTGCCGACTACGAGCGGGTGGCCGCAGAGATCTCCGAAGGAGGTACCACCCTGGCCACGCGCCAGTACCTGGCGGCCCGGGCCTACGCCCACACAGGCAGCTACGACCAGGTCATCGCGGCGTATCTCGGTCAGCAGTTAGGGGAGAAGGGCATGCCGGACCAGCTGAGCCTGAGCTACACCAAGACCCAGGACCTGCGCTACGGCGAAAACCCCCACCAGGAGGCCGCTGCCTATCGCCAGGACCCGGTGCCCCCGGGCAGCCTGATGGCGGCCCGGCTGGTGCAGGGCAAAGCGCTTTCCTACAACAACCTGATGGACGCCGACACGGCCCTGCAGTGTGCCCTGGCCTTTCCGGAACAGCCGGCCTGCGTCATCGTCAAGCACGCGAACCCCTGCGGTGTAGCCCTGGGTGAGGACATCAGCCAGGCCTACAATCAGGCTTTTGCCACGGACCCGACCTCGGCATTTGGCGGCATTATTGCCTTCAACCGGCCCCTGGACGGCGACACCGCCCAGGCCATCATCGATCGCCAGTTCGTGGAGGTGATCCTGGCGCCGACCGTATCGGGGGACGCGGCCGAGGCCCTCACGGCCAAACCCAATGTGCGGGTGCTGGAAACCGGAGAGTCCCACGGTCCAGCCGGCGGACATGACTTCCGGCCGGTGAGCGGCGGCCTGGTGTACCAGAACGCCGATACCGGCAGCGTGACCCGGGAAGAGCTCAAAGTGGTGACGGCCCGCCAGCCCAGCGATGCCGAGATCAAGGATCTGCTTTTTGCCTGGCGGGTGGCCAAGTACGTCAAGTCCAATGCCATTGTGTATGCCAGAGACGGACAGACCATCGGCGTCGGGGCCGGCCAGATGAGCCGGGTGGTCAGCGCCAGGATTGCTGGCATCAAGGCCCAGGAAGAAGGCCTGACCGTGGAGGGCTCGGTCATGGCGTCCGACGCATTCTTCCCGTTCCGCGACGGGATCGATGCCGCCGCGGCCGCCGGTATCCGGGCAGTGATTGAGCCCGGCGGTTCCATGCGGGATGACGAAGTGATTGCTGCCGCCGACGAGCACGATATCGCCATGGTGTTCACCGGTATGCGCCATTTCAGACACTGACCATTGATCAACTCATGAAAGTACTCGTTATAGGAAGCGGCGGCCGGGAACACGCCCTGGCCTGGAAAGCCTCCCAGTCAGAGCAGGTTGACGAAGTGCTGGTGGCGCCAGGCAATGCCGGCACCGCCACCGAGCCCGGCATTCGCAACGTACCGGTATCGGCCAGCGATATCGACGGCCTGATCGAGCTGGCCACAACGGAACGGGTGGGACTGACCATCGTCGGACCCGAGCAGCCCCTGGTGGCCGGAGTGGTGGACCGCTTTACCGAGGCCGGCCTGCCCTGCTTCGGACCCCGCGCCGGGGCCGCGCAGCTGGAAGGCTCCAAGGCCTTCAGCAAGGATTTCATGCAGCGACACGGCATTCCAACGGCCCGGTATCAGGTGTTCACCGAGGTGGAGCCTGCCGTCGCGTTCCTGCATGTCCTGGGTGCCCCCTCTGTGGTCAAGGCTGACGGCCTGGCGGCGGGCAAAGGCGTCATCATCGCTGAAACCCTGACCCAGGGAGAAGCCGCCATCCGTGACATGCTGGAAGGCAATCGCTTCGGCGACGCCGGCCACCGGGTGGTGGTTGAAGAATTCCTGCAGGGTGAAGAAGCCAGCTTCATCGTGATGGCTGACGGTCGCAACGCCCTGGCCCTGGCCAGCTCCCAGGATCACAAGGCTGTGGGGGACGGTGATACCGGGCCCAACACCGGCGGCATGGGCGCCTACTCGCCGGCCCCGGTGGTGGACGACACCCTGCACCAACGCATCATGGCCGAGGTGATCCAGCCCACCATCGACGGCATGGCCGCCGACGGCCACCCCTTTACCGGATTCCTGTACGCCGGCGTGATGGTGGACAGCGACGGCGCCCCGAAGGTCCTGGAGTTCAACGTGCGCTTCGGCGACCCGGAAACCCAGCCGGTGATGATGCGGCTCAAATCCGACCTGCCGGCACTGTGTCTGGCCGCCCTTGACGGCAGCCTGGACCAGGCTGAGGCAGAGTGGGATCCCCGGGCCTGCCTGGGCGTGGTCATGGCCGCGGGCGGCTATCCCGAAAACTATGAAAAAGGCCACCCGATCCAGGGATTGGAACAGGTCGCCGGAGAAGCCAAGGTATTCCACGCCGGCACCGCCAGCCAGGACGGCCAGGTGGTCACATCGGGCGGCCGGGTGCTTTGTGTCTGCGCACTGGGCGACAGCGTCACCGAAGCCCAGCGCGGCGCCTACCAGGCAGTGGCGGCCATCGACTGGTCCGGCGCTTACTTCCGAAAGGACATCGGCTACCGTGCCATCCAGCGGGAGCAGAACAGCTAAACTCCCATGGCCAAGCTGTACTTCTATTACTCGGCCATGAACGCCGGCAAGTCCACCCACCTGCTGCAGTCCAGCTACAACTACCGGGAGCGGGGCATGGAAACCCTGATCCTGACCCCGGCCCTGGACGACCGCTACGGAGCCGGGCGGGTGTCCTCCCGGATCGGGCTGTCTTCCACCGCCATCGCCTTCGAAGCCGAGGATGATCTGTTCGAAATGGTGCAGGAGGCCCATGCGGAACAGCCGCTGTCCTGCGTGCTGGTGGACGAATCCCAGTTCCTCAGCCGGGACCAGGTCTACCAGCTCACCGAGATCGTGGACCAGATCAATATCCCGGTGCTGGCCTACGGCCTGCGCACCGATTTCCGGGGTGAACTGTTTGAGGGCAGCCAGTACCTGCTGGCCTGGGCTGACGAACTGAAAGAACTCAAGACCATCTGCCACACCGGCAGCAAGGCCACCATGGTGGTCCGGGTGGACGACCAGGGCCGGGCCGTGACCGCAGGCAACCAGATCGAGGTGGGCGGCAACGAACGCTACGTGTCGGTCAGCCGCAAGGAATTCAAGCGGGTGTTTGACGACAGCGGCGATGTCGAGCCAGCCCAGATTCCGCTGCCGCTGAAGCCCATGGATTGAGGAATGTCTGTCCGCAAGACCGGACTTCCGAAGTGGGCACCAGACTTGCTCGTGGAGCTTGAAAAGTCTGCGCCGGTAGACACATACCCCGGCTCGCCGGCGCTACGCAAAAGCGTGGTTTTGCTTCGCTTTCGGCCTTCGGCCGTTGGCACATCCATGTGCCAAGGGGACTGAGATCCTTCGTCTAAGGGGCCGGTGGGTCAACCGCGGTTTCTTCGAAGCCGTCATCAAACACCACGTCCGCCAGCATGGTTCGGAGGGCGTAGAGCTCAACTCCGCGGGTGCCGTCGTCAGCAGCAAAGTACAGGTCGCCATCCAGGACCGCCGCGGCGTTGTACGGCAGGCCAATGCCTGAGCCCGGGTTCAGGTCGGCGACCAGAAAGGTACCGTCCTCGGTGCCATCGGTGCGCCACAGCTCAAAGCCCTCGTCCGCCGTCAGGGCACTGAAGTACAGCACCTCATTGGCGATGCCGACGAATGAAGGAAAGCTGCCCGACGCGCCAGGGTTGATGTTTTTCAACAGCGCTGTGCCCGTTTCCGAACCGTCGCTGACCCAGAGCTCACAGCCATTGGTTTCATCGGTGCGGGGAAAGTAGAGCCGATTCTGATACACCACGGTGTCGAAACTGAAGCAGGTTTCGGTTCGAAATGCCGGCGCGAACGTGAGCTGCGTGGGATGATCGGCGGTAGCGTTCAGTCGCCACAGCTGTCGCGGCGGTGTGTCGGTTTCAGCCAGGAAATAGACCGCATCTCCCATCACCGTTAGATATTCAGGATCGTCATACACCGGCTCATCTGTATCGAACAACAGCCGGGTTCCCTGGTCCGTTCCGTTGGATCGCCACAGTTTGCGGCCAGATCCAGACGCAAAGCCGGGAAAATACACCTGGTTGTTGAGTGTCACGGCTGCCGACCCACTGACATCTGATATGCCGCCTATCGGTCCTGCATTGATCTCCCTGATCAGCCCTGTGCCGGCGGTGGTGCCATCCGACGCATAAGGCTCCCGCCCCATGCCGATCTCCGATGCAAAAAACACCAGGGTCCCGGACAGGTCCGAAAACCCCCGGGGTGATGGACCGCTTGAATCGCTGTTGAAGGTACCAAAAGCCACCGTGCCGGGACCGGTTCCGTCAGTTCGCCAGAGTCCGGTGGCACCGGTGGATTCGGACTGGCCGGCAAAAACCAGGACGTCCGTGGGAAGCATGCTGCTGGAAAACGGCGTAAACCCCAGGCCGCGAAGGCCGGACGCGATCCGTACCGCATTGCCGACACCACCGGTGGTTTTCCAGATCTCGTTGCTGGTAAACGCCGTGAAGTACAGCTCACCGTTCCACACGACCAGGTCGGACGGCGCGCTGCCGGCAAATGCCGTACTCAGGTCCTCGGCCAGCACGGTGCCCGCTTCAGTGCCGTCACTGAGCCACAGTTCAGCGCCTGCATCATCGGTGGTCGCCCGAAAATAGAGCCGGCCGTCAAAAACCTGCAGAAACATCGGCGATGAGCCCGCCTCCAGCGGATTGATGTCCCTCACGATGGTGGGTACCTGCGCCGCGGCGATTTGACATGCAATGAGCGCCAGCAGGACGCTGCCTGTTGATGGCTTGATCATGAGCTTGCTCGATTTGGTTTTCCTGATTGATAGTACGGAAACCATCCGGGAAATAGGCCCGGCGTAGTTCCCGACGCCGTCATTTACGGGCATCAGGACCCCAGTTTCTGCCCGGTTCCGCGCCCGCCGCAACAATGAAGCGAGATTTCCTCACTCCGGCCGAAACACCGGCAACACCAGCCGGCTGGGACGCAGCTCATCGTGATACACCTGGACGTTGACGGTGGCTGCATCCTCGGACGTTTCCGCGGAGACGTCACCGCCGGAGTTGTAGTTCTTCTGCAGGTGGATGCTGTTGGGTGAGTTGATCAGCAGCCGCAGCCGGCTGCCTTTCGCCAGTTCCCGGGAGAAAAAGGTGAAGCCGTCGAACTGGTAGAACACCGGCTGGTCCCTGGGCACCGGGCGGGGTACGGACCGTTCCTGGCGATAGCGGGCACGGAGCAACTGGGAGGTCAGAAAAATGCTTTGGCCGTCCTGGGTGATCTCGTACAGATTGACGGAAAAATCAGTATCCGGCTGGTCGATCTCCAGCCATACCTCCAGCCTGGGCACCCCTGTGATTTCCAGCGGCTCCTCCAGGGGGGCACTGTGGTAGACCACACCATTGCCGAAGGTTGAGACGGCCCAGGACTGGTTCAGCATCTGGGGCAGTGCACCGGGCAGCACCTCGATCTCGCCGGGGCGCAGGTCCAGGGGATCATAGCGGTAACTGTCGAAAGCGGCCTGCAGCTGCGGCGTCTCGGTCAACTGGCCGGACTGAAAGGCATCTCCCGACGTTCCGTCGGAGTCCAGCATCAGTGCCAGGCTGGCGTTGGACACCGCCTCGAGGGCAGGCGCGTAGCGCCACTGCTCCTGGCCGGTGACGTAGACCGCCACCCGGTCCTGCAGGAACTCGGGTTTCTCGCCGCCCTTCAGGGCCCAGTCATACCAGGCCTTGTGCAGGGCGTTCAGGTCCAGCTTGCTGGCCTCATCAAACTCCATGCCGGCCACCTCGCCGTCCGGCGTGCGGGTATCGGCGTGATCCCAGGGGCCGATGATCAGGTAGTGCTGGGTACGGGCCGCTTCGCTGCCGTGGGCCATGTGGCGGCGGTAGTGCTCCATGGCGCCGGCCTGATCGCCGTCCCAATGGCCCGTGATCGTCAACACCGGCATGTCGATGGACGCATACTGTCGGTCGCTGGGGTTGAACGTCTGCCAGTAGGCGTCAACCGAGGGATGCAGCAGCCATTCCTCGAATACCGTGGAGGCGTTACCGGCCAGTTCATCCAACTGCTTGAAGGGCAGATGCTCCTGGTAGCGCTTGAGATAGACGCTGTCCCACCAGTCGGAATCGCCGAACAGGCGCGAGTTGGGGGTCACGCCGGAGGTCAGCGTCAGCCAGCGCATGGCGTAGCTGAAAAACACCCCGCCCGACATGGGAAAGTCCACCCCCAGCCAGGGAGACGCTGCCGGCACGATGGTGGCCAAGTTGTCCGGAGCCCGGGAAGCCGTCATCCACTGGTTCCAGCCGGCATAAGATCCACCCCACATGGCCACCTGGCCGTCGCAGTAGTCCTGGCCCGAAAACCACTGAACCACGTCGTGGCCATCCTCGGCGTCGTTGGCAAACGGCGTAAACTGCCCGTCCGAGTTACCTCTGCCACGCACGTCCACCAGGGCGTAGACGTAACCATTTCCCGCGAAATATCGCGCGCGGTCGTGGTAGGTGTCCGAAATATAGGGCGTCATGGTGAAGATCACCGGCAGCCCGTCAGCCTGGTCCGCCGGCCGGAACACCGTGGCATTCAGGTTGACGCCGTCGCGCATGGGGATCTGGACGCCCCAGGAGACCTCCACCTCGGCGGCAAGACCGCGCCCGACCAAAAGCAACAACAAAAGGACAATCGACGGATTCATTGGCGCTCCACTTCGAGGGGAATGAGAAGTATAACGGGCCCGTTCTTCGGATACCGCAGGCTGGTAACAGTCCAGTGCGTTGGCCGGGCTATTCAGGCAAACCGGCCAGGCGCTCCAGGGCGAGCGGATTAACGATGACCAGGTGACCTCTGCCGAGCAGGACCCATCCGCTTCGTTCAAAGCCTTTCAGGTGCCGGGAAACCACCTCCCGCGCTGTACCGAGATCTGCGGCCAGTTCCTGGTGAGTCGCGGCAACCATTCGCTCCTGGTTGGCCCGCGCACCCAGCACGCGCGCAAGCCTGGAATTGATGTCACCCAGAAGCGTCTCCTCGAATCGACTGATCACATCCGCCAGTCGCGCCCCAAGGTTTTCGAACACGAATCGCCTGAAGACGCTGGATTGATCCAACGCCCGCTGGAAATGCTTTGCCGCCAGGACAAATGCAGAAACCGCGGTTTCGGTCTGTGCAAACGCGGGATAGGCATCCCCGCCCAGCATGCAGGAAGTAGTCAGCACGCAGGACTCACCCGGCGAAACCCGATAAAGGGTCACTTCCCGGCCATTGCTGGCAAGCAGTTGCACGCGAACCGTGCCCTTGATGACGAGCAGGTAGTTCTGGCAGGGCATGCCCACTTCGAAAACCCGCTCGCCGGCGTCCAGCTCCAGCACCTTGCCACCCCCAAGCAATTCCCTCAGCCGATCATCCCCAGCCGCAAAAACCTGAGGGAACGCCGCGAGGAACCGTTCGTCGATATGCACGTTGCTGTCGCGCATGAACTCCGTTTTCTCCGAACTCATTCTTGCCCTCAATGGCGCCAAACCATACCGGTACAAGGTCCGTCCCGCAAAAAGAAGGGCCCGCGATTGCGGGCCCTTTGGGGGTACGCCGGATTCCTTTCAGGCGTCGGGGTTTTCGGTCAACTGGGAAAGTCGACCGTCAGGAAAACTTCTCCACCCTGCTCCACCGAGATGGTCTGACCTCGGGGGTCAAACACCAGCGGCAGCTTGCCGGGTTCGGGCGGATCACGGAACTCCAGTTCGCCTTCGCCGCCGGAGACTTCAATGATCCCCTCAATGACGCCGCCCACAACAAGGTCGTAATCACCGTCGGCCAGATCTTCGACTTCCACCTTGAAGTCGCGGCGATCGGATTCGACTTCGAACCGCGCTTCGCCGGAGGCGTCGGAATCAGCGCCGGCATTGTCCATCTCGACCTGGATTTCCAATTCCTCGGGATCATTGTTGTCATCACCGCCGTTATTGTCGTCGCTGTCGCTATCGCTATCGCTGTCGTCGCTGTCGCTATCGCTATCGCTGTCGTCGCTGTCGCTGTCGCTGTCGTCGTCGGATCCGTCGTCATTACCGCCGTTGTCGCCGTCGGTTCCATCGGGTTCACCGGTGGTCGGGTCGGCGGGAAACTCCACGGAAAAGATCAGCGTATCGCCTTCCAGCACCTCCACCAGTTCGCCGCGAGGGTCGAAGTCCAGCAGTTCCTTGCCCGGTTCCACCGGGTCGCGGAATTCGATTTCGCCTTCCACCTCGCCAGCCGTTGCAGTCACGTCGATGATGCCGCGTTCTACGCCACCCACCCTGAGCGCGTAAGAGCCTTCGGGTACGTCTTCGATTTCCACCTGGAAGTCCACCCGGTCTGCACGTTCGCGGTAGCGGGCATCGCCGGAACCCATGGGATAGACCCCTTCGTTGGCCAGGTCGACATCGATCTCAAGGCGCGTGCCATCGGCGTTGCCGTCGTCTCCGGCATCATTGCCATCGTCACCGTCATCACCGTTGTCGCTGTCGCTGTCGCTGTCGTCGTCCCGGTCGTCGCTATTGTCACCATCACCGTTGGTGTCATCGCCATCTTCGGGCATTCCCGGAAATTCGGCCGAGAATATCGCCGTGTCGCCTTCCAAAACGAAAATGTCCTGGCCGCGCGGGTCAAAGTCCAGGGGATCCTTGCCTGCCTCGGCCGGGTTGCGGAACTCCAGTTCACCCTCGGTGCCACCGCCGATCAGTTCAATGACCTCGATGATGCCGCGTGCCTGGCCGCCCACCATCAGGGTGTACTCGCCGGCAGGGACGTCTTCGATTTCAACGCTGAACTCGCTCCGGTCACTGCGCTGTTCGAATTCGGCCTCCCCGTAAGCAAAGGGATAAACCCCCTCGTTGGTCAGGCTGATCTCGATTTCCAGATCCTGTTCCGGTCCGCCATCGTCCATGGGAACGGCATCGCTGCTCAACAGCACCATGCCGTCGGAGGCAATTTCGATGACAGCGCCACGCGGATCGAAGGTCAGCAACTCGTGGCCGGCGTCAGCGGGGCTGCGCAGTTCCAGCTCACCCTCGGTTCCACCGTTCCGGCTGGTGACCTCGATGTCGCCCTGTGGCGTTCCATCCACCACGAGTTGATAGGTGCCAGCCGGCAGGTCTTCGATTTCGACTTTGAAATCGGCCCGACCGGGTTCTGCTTCGAACTCAACTTCACCAGAGGCCGGCGACGCGCCCGAGGTGGGTTCAAGGGCGATTTCCAGCCGAACCAGGTCCATGTTGGCCGGAATATCGTCGGAAATTCCACCGCTGCAATCCGTGGCAAAAACGTCAGCGAGGCGGGAAATCCCAAACGCGGTGGCAGGCGCGCCGTCCGGTGTGATGCTGACCGTTCCCGCGGTGCAGCTGCTGAACTCGATGACACCGGAGCCCCAGGGTTGGACATTTCTGACTCCCGGGTTGCTGGACTCCAGGAACGTCGGGCCCGATACGGTCACGAAGTCCAGCTGAACCTGGTTGGCGGATACCGGCCCCTGGCCCAACAGCCATTGGCTGTTGCCGTTGTCATCGTAGGTGAACCAGTAAGCTACCCCGGCCTTGCGACCCCCCGGCTGGGCCACGATCTGCAGCACGAAGCCCTGGCTTTCCTGCCGGGTCTGATCCCAGATCCCAGTGAAGTCCTTGGTCACACTGACGCCCGCCTGGGCGGGAGCCGTCAGTGCCGCGGCCATGCCACCCAGCAGCAGCGCCGCACAATTTCCAGCTTTAAACCAACTCATCATTGCCTCCTTCAGTATTCATTTTTTGTAATTTTATTTACAAATATTTTTTTGTCAAACATTTTCCAATTACACTTGGTGACATGGTCACTGAAGGCCCCGCGGGTTTCTGGAAAATAACGACCAGCAAGTCATGCAATGAAAAACCCAAGGAGATCGTCATGCTCAAAAATGAAGGAATTGCCGACAGAATCATCAGGATGGTCGTGGGGCTGGGATTGATCAGCCTCGTGTTCGTGGGGCCCCAGACCCCATGGGGCTGGGTCGGCGCCGTACCGCTGCTGACTGGCCTGGTTGGCTGGTGCCCGGCCTACTCGCTGTTCGGCATCAAGACCTGCCGCATGTAATGGTCCATCAGCAAGGCCGACCCGTGGCGCATGTGCCACGGGCCTTCGGCTACTGGGCTGGCGTACCCTCGCCCGCCCTTCCCAGCGCGCGACGCCCGCGTTCCCCCAGTCTTGCGCCCACAAAAAAGCCCGCACGGTGGCGGGCTTCTCAGCACACATTGAAAGCGACCTTACTTTATCTTCGCTTCCTTGTAGATCACGTGCTTGCGCACCACCGGATCGAATTTCTTGAATTCGAGTTTGTCCGGGGTGTTCTTTTTGTTTTTGTCGGTGGTGTAGTAGTGGCCGGTACCGGCGCTGGAGACCAGTTTGATTTTGTCACGCATGATCAAATACTCCGTTAAGGCAGGTCAGACCTTCTGACCCTTGGACCGCATTTCGGCCAGCACCGTGTCGATGCCTTTCTTGTCGATGATGCGCATACCCTTGGCGGACACGCGCAGCCGCACCCAGCGGTTTTCGCTCTCAACCCAGAACCGATGGTACTGGAGGTTGGGGAGAAACCGTCTCCGGGTCTTGTTGTGGGCGTGGGACACGTTGTTCCCTACAGCGGGACCCACTCCGGTAACCTGACAAACGCGAGACATTGGAAACCTCGTAAATTCTGTTGTGATCAGCCGGGCTTTCGTCCGGGCAAAAGAGCGCGGCAGTCTATCAGATTCCCGTGGCAATGCAAAGCCTGAAACCCACGCCAGCCATGGGTTTCTGGACAGGGCCGCCCGCTTGAACGGCAGCACCCCAGGGCGCATCATGTGAGTCCCCAACCGTTGGACAGGATGGCGCAATGAGTCGAGTACCCGCAGCCCTGGCAGTCCTTATGCTGACAATCAGTCCGGCTGCCTGGTCGGACCTGCATATCGTCAGCGAAGTCAGCACCAGTCCGACGGAAAAAATTATTGTAGAACAATGGCTTGGAGACACACTGGGCTACCGGCGCCAGGGCGACATTGCCTACCTGACCGATCTCAAGGACAGGCAGCTGCTGCTGATCGACCACGACCAGCGTACCGTGACCCGCTACGTGCTGGTGGACCCGGAACCCCTGGGAGCGTTCCAGTTCGAGGCTGAGCAAACCGGTCGCAGCGATAAGGTGGGCAAGTGGCAGGCCACAGAGTACCGGGTCACCGACAGCCGCCAGCCCGGCGTGACCTACCTGATCTGGTCAACGGCCGATGCCCCACATCTGAACGACCTGTACCGCAAGTTTGTGCGGCAGGTGCCCGGGGGCGACGCCATCACCATGTCACTGGGATCCATGGAGGGGTTTCCGGTCAAGATCGAAACCGTGATCGAAGCACCTGAGGGCATGCAGAACATCATCACCCAGGTGGTCACGGCGGAAATCAAGGAGCCGCCCCGGGGCATCTACGAGATCCCCAAGGGGTACTACCTGGACTAGCAGGATCCGGGATCTAGCGCTGGCAAGCGGGACAGTAAAACGACGAACGCTGACCAATCACCCGGCGCCGGACGGACTCGCCGCACCGGTGGCAAAGCTCTCCCTCCCGATCGTAGACGTCCAGCTCCTGGCGGAAATAACCTGGCCGCCCCTCCCCGCCCACAAAGTCCCGCAGGGTCGTTCCTCCGGCTTTGATGGCTGAGGACAGCACCGAGCGGATGGCCTCGGCAAGAACCTCATAGCGCTGACGGGACACCCGCCCGGCCGCCCTTACCGGACTGATCCCGGCCCGATACAGGGCTTCGCTGGCGTAGATGTTGCCCACGCCAACCACGACCCGGGCATCCATGATGAAGTTCTTGACGGCCGCGCTGCGGCCCCGGGACAGCGCGAACAGCAGGGCGCCATCAAAGTCCGGCCCCAGGGGTTCCGGACCCAGATGGCGGATCAGCTTGTGTTGCTCCACCGGGCCGGTCGTCCACAGGATTGCGCCAAAACGCCGGGGATCGGTGTAGCGCAGCACCGGACCGCCCTGCATCACGATATCCACGTGATCATGGGCGCCGGGAGGCTGGGGCGCCTCCAGCACGCGCATGGACCCCGACATGCCCAGATGGACCAGGGCGGTTCCGGAATCGCTGTGCAGCAGCAGGTACTTGGCCCGGCGGCCCACCCGATTGATGATCTCACCCGGCCATTCCTTCCAGATCGCCTCGGACACCGGCCAGCGCAGCTGCCGCTGGCGCACCAGCACCCGGGCGACCCGGCGCCCTTCCACGTGGGGCGCGATGCCCCGCCGGGTCGTTTCAACTTCTGGCAGTTCAGGCATGGCGCTCAGCGATGTTTGGGCCGCCGGGCCCGCGGCTGGTAGAAGGCGGGCTCGCCCGGCGGACGCGTCTTGAAGCGGCGGTGGACCCACAGGTACTGGGCGGGGTGCTGCCGTACCTGCTGTTCGATCCAGGCATTGACCCTCGCCGAGTCCGCTGCCGGATCTTCACTTGGGAAATCGGCAAAGGGCGGAAAAAACCGCAGCTGATAGCGCCCGCCGGAGTCCCGGTGACACCAGGCCGGCAATACCGTGCCACCGCCCCGGGCCGGCAGCTGGGAGGTAGCGGTCACCGTGGCCGCGGGAATGCCAAAAAAATCCGCGAAGGTTGAGCCGTAGTTGAAGTCCTGGTCCGGCGCATAACCCACCAGCCCCCCGGATTTCAGGGTGCGCAGCAGGCCCAGAGTGTCTTTCTTTTCCATGACCTGGCGATGGTGTCGGCGCCTGGCCGCGCCCATCATGGCTTCCAGCAGGGGCTGGTTGTTGCGCCGGGCCAGCAGGAACAGGCCGGTCTCGCTGTGCAGGCTGACCAGCCGCGCCATCAGTTCCACCATGGTCACATGGCAGATGATCACCAGTCCGCCCACCTGCTCGGCATGGCGCAGGTGCTCCAGACCTTCCACGTCGGTCAGGCCGCGCAGGCGCCGATCAGAACTCCACAGCCCCATCACCGTTTCCAGCAGCCCGCGGCCCGTGTTGCGAAGGTTTTCCCGCAGCAGGTCCTGCCGCCGGGCGGGATCCAACTCGGGAAAACAGGCCGCGAGATTGGTATCCGCAACCAGCAACCGGTCTTTAACCAGCAGCCGAGATGCGCTGCCCAGCAGTCCACCCACACCCAGCACTACGGAGTGCGGCAACAGGATCAGCAGACGGGCTGCCAGCACCAGGGCCGCCGCCGGCCAGTTCAGGGGATTGAGCCACAGCCTGATCACGGCAGTTCGGATTGATCTTCCCCACGGTCGCCATCCTGACGCTGCTCGTACAGCTTGGCGTATTTGAGAAAAGCGTAGAACGCGGTCACCACGCTGGCGATGAATCCGGCCCAGCCGTTAACGAACTGTCGCTTGAACAGATAAGAGCGGAGGAATGCAAAAGGCGGATACAGCAGCATACGGGTGCGAACCAGGCCCTGACGGCGCCTGGCCTTGTCCTCCACCAGGCCGGTGGAGTAGTGATTGATTTTGTCCACTTTGGTGTGGATATCCACCTCGCCGAAGTGGAGGAACGGGGCATCCAGTTCCTCCACCGGTGCCTCCACTTCCGGTGCCGCATGCACCGGCATATCGCTGATCCGGCCGTGGCGCTTGTCGAACAGGCGCAAGAATGTATTGAGCCGAGAGGATTCGCTCTGCATGCGCCAGAACATCTGCTCAATCCGGGGCAGTCGATAGCCATTGGCCTGTGGCCCGGTATGGAGCAGTGCCTGTATGCGTTCCTGTGCCCTGGCCGTCAGTGCTTCGTCTGCATCCAGCAGCAGCACCCAGCGGTGCCGCGTCAGCTCCAGGGCCGCCTGCTTCTGGGGTCCGTAACCGGCAAAGGTTGCCTGCTCGACGCGGCATTGGTCATAACGGCGCGCGATATCCAGGGTGTCGTCTTTACTGAAGGAGTCCAGCACCACGATGTCGCTGGCCCAGGCCACACTGTCCAGACAGCGCGCCAGGGTCCCGCCATTGTTGTAAGTGGTGATGAAGACCGACAGGGGCTCGCCGGTGTCCCGTTCAGCGTTCACGTTGATCACCGGCAGACGCGCAGTAGAGCATGACCAGCCACCAGCACAGCAGCGACCAGAATGTGGAATAAAACGCCAGGTGGGTGTTCACCGGAAATACCATGACGCCCAGGGCCAGGGCGAAGGGCACCGCGGCCGACTTGGCGTTGGGCGACAGCGACCGCCAGTGGCTGATGGCGAGCCACACCGCCAGGGCAAACCCCAGCAGGCCGATGATGCCGGTCTCGGTGAGCAGTTCCAGCACGAGCTGGTGGGCGTGGGCGGCGCCGGTCTCGGCCTGGTTGCGCATCCACGGGTCTTCCGATCCTGCAAAGCCGGGGTAGGCATAGCGGAAGCCGCGGACGCCGACGCCGTTGACGGGATGTTCCTGGATCATTCGGGCAGCCGCCTGCCAGATCGGCAGGCGCATCCCCAGGGCCTGGTCCACAGACTCCGAATCACCCTGGAACACCAGCAGCGAGCGGTCGATACGGCCAGCCAGGGTCGGTGAAAACTGGTATCCAGCCAGGGCAATGGCCGACGCGGCGATGGCCACCAGGACCCCGGCCTGGAGCCAGCGCCGCGGCCGTCCCCGGGCGTAAAGATAGATGTAGCCCAGGGTAATCAATCCATACATGAGCCAGCCGGACCGGGTTCCCACCAGCACGATCACCGCCAGCATCAACCCGTAAGCGGCGCCAAACACCGGCAGGCCCCAGCGACGGCGAACGTACTCCAGCACCAGCGGCGACAGCACCGCAATCACGTGTCCCAGCTTGATGTTGTCAGCGCCAAAGATACCGTTCAAGCGATCCGCGCTGTGGGGCATCCCCAGCAGGTTGACGCCGAATGCCGCCTGCACCAGCGCGTCCCCGCACCACAGGGCGACCAGCAGGGCACTGGCTGACCACAACCACTGACGCTGACCCGGGTCGCGCAGGTGGACCAGGCAGAAAACGCCAACCGGCAGGAACCGCAGGTAGGCCGCCACCGATTGCCAGGACCGGGCCGGCTCGACGGCATCAACGGCGGACAGGGTCGCCGGAATCCAGTAACAGCCGAAAAACAGAAGGAACAGTCGCACGCTGGTCTCTCCCAGCAGTGAGCGCCAGCGGGTTGCCAGGTAGAACAGACCGATCATCGCCATGGCCGCCATGGGCAGGGCCGACAGCCGGGCGAAGGGAAGCAGCGCCAGCACCGCCCACACCAGCATGGCCGGCCACCAGCGCCGGGCATCCAGACGATGACCGATCTCGGTGAGTGCTATGGCCTGCATGGTTTCGCGGTGGACTGAATACATCGTTGGGATAGGGCGCGGGAATTGTATCATTGGGCCGGTTTCTGGATGGTCCCGTAGTTGAGCGGCCCATTTCACACCGGGAATTCTGAATGGCGGATGAAACACCGAACTTGACCAGAAAGCTGTCGACCCTGCTGCGGGATGCCTGGGTCATCGCCGGCATTACGCTGCTGTGCCTGCTCCTCCTGGACGCCCTACTGAAATCGGTCGTTCCTGAATCCGCACGGTTTGCCAGGGTTGACCCTGACGTCAGCGCCCCGGAGGCGGCCAACACCGATGCCATGAGCGGGTACGACTGGGCCGACGAATACTTCCGGGAACTGCGGGATGCACGGCGCACCCGCTGGCAGCCCTACGTTTACTGGAAACGCGAGCCGTTCGACGGCCGCTACATCAATATCGACCAGGACGGATTCCGTCAGTCCTGGCAACCACCCGGCCATGAGACCGCACAACTGGCCGAGCTATGGGTCCTGGGCGGCTCAACGGTCTGGGGCACCGGCGCCCGGGATGCGCACACCATTCCGTCCTACCTGGGGCAGTTGCTGGCTGATCAGGGCCGCCCGGTGCGGATCGTGAACCTGGGCGAGAGCGGCTACGTCAGCGGCCAGGAGCTGGCGCAGCTGGTGGACCGGTTGCGACAGGGCCGGCGACCCGAAGTCGTGGTGTTTTACCACGGCGTCAACGACGTCTTCGCCGCCCTGCAGCATGACCGGGCCGGCATACCCCAGAACGAATCACACCGGGCCAGGGACTTTCGCGTGACCGACGGACTGGACAACTGGCTGGAGGCGTTTCCCCGTGTACTGGAAGGCGTGCAGCGGCTGGCCGCAGTCCTGGGCCAGCCGCCGGAAATGGCCAACGTCGATACGCTGGCCGACGCCATCGCCACCCAATACCAGGTGAACGTGCGCGCCGCGGCAGGCCTGGCCGAGACGTTTGGTTTCCAGTCGCGTTTTTTCTGGCAGCCAACGGTATTCAGCAAGAACAAGCTCGGCGGAGACGAGCAGCAGATCCTGCTCAGCAGTCTGCAGCGCCACCGGGACCTTCAGCTGGCGGTGGACCGGCGGGTGAAACAGGTCATGGACGGTCAACCCCAATGGACCAGCCTGACCGATGTATTGGACCACCGGCCCCTGTTCATGGATTTCTGCCACCTGTCCGAAGCCGGCAACCGGCAGATCGCCGAGGCCATGCTGCCGCAGTTGTTGCCGAGTCAATCCACCAGGGACTGATACAGCGCCAGCGTACGGGACTGCATCTCGGATTTCAGGTAAGGCTGGCGGTCGGGCACCTCCGCCGTCGGCCAGGAACGACTCCAATCCACGGCCCGTGAGCGCTTCGGAAAGAACGGATTTGGCGGGCCCCGCCTTGCCTCCATATACAGGGCGGTAGTCGCAAGGTTCGTCGCGGGCGCGATCATCGCCTCGCCCCAGTATCCAGCTGTTGACGTCATCCTGGCTAATAGCCGGGTTTGGATCAAAGGCCTTTTGTATCGCGTCAGCTTGAGGAGGTGAATGATGTACGCCAGGATGCTGTTGCTGCTGTTGACGCTATTCGCCGCTGCTTCCATTCCCGCCCCCATTGGTACAACCTTTACCTACCAGGGTGAGCTACAACATGCTGGCCAGCCGGCCAACGGCCTCTACGACTTTCAGTTCGAGTTGTTCGATGTTGACGTTGGAGGCGTGGCGCTCGATATCCCGGTGCTGGCGGAAGACGTTTCAGTTGCTGACGGAGTATTCAGTGTTGAGCTCGATTTTGGTGCGGCCTTTTTTGCCGGTGACCAGGTCTGGCTGGAAATCTCGGTACGCGAGGGATCCAGTTCCAGCGGCTATACCGGTCTTTTGCCTCGCCAGAAAATTACTGCCGTCCCCTATGCCCTGCATGCTGAGTTCTTGCCAATGGGCTCCATCGGGGTAGCGGAGGTGGATCCCAACCAGATTCAGATTCGCGTGGCCGACCCCTGTCCACCCGATTCTTCGATCCGCTCCATCGACATCGGCGGCAACATCGAGTGCGAAGCGGATACCGACACGGTTAACCTCGATGCCTCAAACCTCATTGCCGGAACCCTGGACCCCGCCCGCTACGATGCCTATGCGGGTCTGACGGTGGGCGGTCGGCTGGACAATAATGACACGTTGGACCTGCTGACCCGGGGCCAGAGCGACGGCCGATACCTGCCCGGGAACTGCATCCGTCGTGAGTCGGCGGCAACTGCTCTGGACAGCTGGTTCGTTTCGGTGACGGCACACTGTGCTATGGACGAGGTGGCAGTCTCCGGCGGTTATGATCCCATATTCTGGACAGCGGGAACCCAGTGTATCCCAATCGAAAACGCGGCGGACAGCAGTCGCCTCAGCTGGACGGTAGACTGGGCGGCGGCGAGCCAGACTGAGTGCGCGGTCAACACCACCAAAACCTTCGCTTGGTGCTGCAAGTTTTGATGTTGCCGCTGAAGCGGGCAACCGGGACATCCCGGCGGCCTTGCTGCCGGATACACAGCGGCGTTACCCAACCAGGGACTGATAAAGCGCCAGCGTACGGGACTGCATCTCGGATTTCAGGTAAGGCTGGCGGTCGGGGACCTCCGGCGCGCCGTTTGCCAGGAACGCCTCGGTTTTCTCAAGCAGTGCCCGCTGATCGCCCACCGGCACCAGACCCTCGGGGTAAAGATTGCCCAGCACCTCGCCAACGCCGCCGTGATCGTAGCCGATCACCGGTCGGCCCATGGCCAGCGCCTCGGCGGCTGTTCGGCCAAAGGACTCCGGTCTGGTGGACAGGCAGTAGACAATATCGGACAGGGCATAGATATTGCGCACCTGGTCGCGGTGCCCGGCGAAAATGACCCGGTCCCTGACATCCAGTCGGTCGATACGGTCATCCAGGCGCCGCTTGAAATCGGAACGCGTCTTCTTGAAATCTCCCACCACCAGGCTGCGGCAGTCCACCCCCTCCACCTTGAGCCGAGCCGTGAGATTCACAAAGTCCTTGTGGCCTTTGCGTTCCGTAATCCGGCCCGGCAGGGTCAGCACCGGAATACCTTCGGGCAGTTCCAGGGATTGCCGGATCTGCTGGGCCTTTTCCGGCTTGAGCTTGGCGCCAAAGGGAAACTGTTCGCTGTCGATGCCCCGGAAGATCAGTTCCACCCGATCGGCGGTCAGGTCAGGGTAATGGGACAGCCAGTAGTTCATGGAGGATTCGGATACCGCGATCACCCGGTCGCCCCGGGTCATGATCCCGCTGTAGCGCGATACCGAGTTGAGTCCGTGCAGGGTGGTGACGAATTTGGGCCTGGGGTCGATCGAGCGCATGGCGCGCCAGGCGATCCACGCGGGCAAACGCGAGCGTGCATGCACGATGTGGACGTGCTGGCCCTCTATCAGGTGACGCAGTCGATTGACCGTGGTGAGAACCCGCGGCGATTTTTCTCCGACCGGCAGTTTGAAGTGACGGCTGCCGGTGGCCTCCAGCGGAGCTACCAGCATGCCACCGGCGGACACCACCAGTGAGCGATGGCCGGCCCGTACCAGGGCTTCGGCAATCTCGAAGGTGCCCCGTTCCACGCCGCCCGAGTCCAGGGCGGGCAGCACCTGCATCACCGTCAGGCGGGTCATGTCCGTAAGCGCTGGCCGCTGAAGCTCAGGCCGCCTCGGTCTCGTCGAGAATGAACTCCGCGCCGCAGTACGGACAGGAGGCCCGACCGGTTTTTTCGATGGGCAGATAAACTCTCGGATGCGAGTTCCACAGCTTCATGTCGGCTGTGGGGCAGGACAGCGGCAGGTCTGCGGGTGACACCCGGTACTGGTTCTCCGCATTGGCCGGGCCCAGCTGGTCGTTATCTGCATCGGTCTTGTGGCTCATGATGAAATCCAGCTCAACGATTCGACCGCAAAATCATAGCAGGGAATCATTGGCAACTCAGCGACTTTGATCACGGCCCAATCCGGTTGCGGGCCGGACGCGGGCCGGACACGGCGCGGCTCCTCGGATCTGCTATTCTGCCGGGTTTCCAGGGTCTCACTGCATACACCATGCCCCAATCCTGCTGGATCGCCACCGACGGAGCGGCGGGCAATGAAAAACAATGCCTGGCGCTGGCCCATTACCTGGGCGTGGAAGCCGAGGTGTTCCGCCTGTCGCTGCGCAGTCCCTGGGAACAGTTTGCACCCGGATTTCGCTGGATGGCGCGCCTGGGATTTCGTGGTGAATTCGCCCGGCGCCTGGGCGAACCGGGGCCGGACCTGTTTATCGGCTGCGGGCGCCGCGCCGCCCTGGCGGCCCTGGCCCTGCGCCGGCAGGGGAGCATCCGCACCATACAGATCCTCAACCCACGTGTAGACAGCCGATTGTTTGACTGGGTGGTGTGTCCCCGCCATGACGGCCTGCAGGGGCCCAACGTCATCCAGACAACCGGTGCCCTGCACCGGGTGGACGATGACTGGCTGGAGGCTGCGCGTCAGCAGTGGAAACACCTGGCTGAGCTGCCGAGCCCTCGTATCGGTGTGCTCGTTGGAGGACCCGGAAAGCACATCGCCATGGACAGGGACAGCCTTGAGCGGCTGCTGAGCGCCGCCCGCAGCCTCGCCTGTCCGGGAGGCGAAGGGGACGGCACCCAGGGCAGCGTGCTGGTTACGGCGTCCGGGCGCACACCCGGGTATCTGCTGCCGGTCATCAAGCAGTTCCTGGCGAATACGCCCGGCCTGGCCTGGACCGGCCCCGAAGACGGCGAGAACCCTTATGCGGGCCTGATGGCCTGGGCCGACCGCCTGGTTGTGTCCGCCGACAGCGTCAACATGATCAGCGAAGCCCTGGGAACCGGCCGGCCGGTGCACTGCGAGGCGCCCGCCGGCGTCGCCGGCCGACTGGCGGCGTTTCACCAGCAGCTCAACGACAGGGGGCTGGTGCGCAAACTGGACGACCCATCCGAATACAGCTACCCGCCGCTGCGGGAAGCACCCCGGGTGGCCGCACAGCTCCGCCAGCAGCTGGCAGCAGCCTGAACCCGTGTCCCGCGGCACCCCGGACGACCCGGAGCTCCAGTGGCAATCCGGATTGCCCTTCTCCGGCCGCTTCGGCGATGTGTACTTCGACCGCGAACGCGGCCGGGAAGAGAGTGAAACGGTATTCCTGGGCGGCTGCGACCTGCCCGGAGCCTGGTCAGATCGGCCCTGTTATGTCATCGCCGAAACCGGGTTTGGCACCGGCCTTAATTTCCTGGTCACCTGGGATGCCTGGCGGCGCCACCGAAAACCGGGACAGCGGCTGCACTTTTTGTCGGTGGAGGGTTTTCCGCTGACCACCACGGATCTGCTGCGGGCGGCCAAACCGTATCCCGAGCTGGCCAGGCTATACCAGCAGCTGGCCGAGCGCTATCCGGTAACCACCCGGGGCTATCACCGGGTCTTCTTTGATGACGACAAGGTCTGCCTCACCCTGCTGATCGGCGAGGTCGCCGACATGCTGGAGCAACTGGAAGCGACCGTGGACGCCTGGTTTCTGGACGGCTTTGCCCCCGCCCGGAACCCCGGCATGTGGCGTCCGGAGGTATTACGACAGATCGCCAGGCTGTCCCGCCCGGGCGCCAGGCTGGCCACTTTCACCGCCGCCGGCGCTGTCCGTCGCGGACTCACGGAAGTGGGATTCGACATGACCAGGGCACCCGGATTTGGGAGCAAGCGGGAGCGGCTGCTGGGGCGGTTCACGGGCACCCCGGAGTCAGGCTGTCCGGCCTGGTTCAAACCGCCGCCCGCCGCTGATTCAGGCGAGCCGGTCACTGTCCTGGGAAATGGTATCGGCGGATGCGCCGTCAGCCGGGCGCTGGAACGCCGGGGACACCCCCACCGCTGGCTGGGCCATGGTGCCGGCGCCAGCAGCAACCCGGCCGCCAACGTCATGCCCCGCTTCGAGGCAGGTCCCGGCGCCGCCGGGCGGTTCCTGTGGGCGGCCTATCGCTTCGCCCTGGGGTTCTGGCAGGAGACCGGCGACGCATGGCGACCCGCGGGTTCCCTGGCCCTGGCCCGGGATGCATCGGACCTTCAGCGCCAGCAGCGGGTACACGAGTACTGGCAGATGCCCGCCTCCACCATGATCCAGCTCAGCGCGGGGGAAGCCAGCGACGCAGCCGGCGTGTCTCTGCGGCGAAGCGGTTTGTGGTACCCGGAGAGCGGGCTGGTGGACGGGTCCCGGCTGGCCGGCCTGATCGCCCCTCAGTTCGAGGAGGCCAGGCCGACCGGACTTGCCCGGTCGGAGGAGGGATGGCTGCTGTCGGGCGCCGAACTGCTTGAACCCTCCAGGCACCTGGTCCTGGCGACTGGTGTCCAGGGACTCGGTTCTCGCTGGTCCGGGCTGCCGCTTCAAGCCTGGTGGGGACAAACCCTGAACCTGCCATCGGGCCCGGCGAGCGACCGCCTGAAATGCACCCTGGTGGCTGGCCGCTACCTGACGCCGTCCCGCAACGGTCACCATCTGGCGGGCGCTTCATTCCATCGCGGCAGCGACCCCGCAGACGATCATCAGGCATTGCATCGGCAAGTCACCGAGGCCTTCCCTGAACTGGTGGACCTGGGACCGCCCCAGTCCTCCTGGTCCGGCATTCGCTGTGCCACACCCGACCGGCTGCCGGCAGTTGGACCGCTGCCGGACTGGGAAGAGTTTGACCGCCGCTTCGGCTGGCTGCGACATGGCCCTGCTCGCGGCATCGACGTCCCCGATCCGCCCCACGACCAGCTGTTTGCCCTCACTGGCCTCGGAGCGCGTGGATTCACTACCGCGCCGCTGTGCGGGGAGTGGCTGGTCAGCCTGATCACCGGTGACCCCTGGCCCCTGGAGCGGGATCTGGCACTGGCTGTCCATGCCTCCCGGTTCGCGGTCCGCGACCTGCGCCGCGGACGGCGCTGAGTTCACGGCAATCCCCGTTCGATTTCCGCCACCGCGTTCCAGAATCTGACCGGCATGGCGTTGCGAATCCGGTGCAGCACCCCCGAGGCGCTGCCGAAACCTGCCATGCCGAAAAAGTCCGCCAGTTCCGCCAGGCTCATTTCTGCCCGTCGTCGACACAGCCATACGGCGGCCAGCCGGGGTTCGTTCAGGCGGCCGCGGGTGGCGGTGAAGATGCTCCGTGGAGACACATCGTAGTGACGGGAGATGGCCTTGATAATCGTCCGCGGGGCCACCGGAGCAGGCCGGACGGGATGACCGTCCAGGCCTTCGGCCAGGGATTCCCGGAACTCCGGTCCGCCCAGGATGACCCCTGGCCGCCGGCTGCGATAGAAATCACGAACCATCTGGTTAGGCTCGCCTTCCCGCTCCACATATTGACGGTAGGCACGGCTGCCGCCGGGCATGGCCTCCTCGATGGCATACCTGGAGAGCCAGGTTGGGTTTTTGCGGCGAGTCACGTAGCTGGGGTAGCTGGACCAGCGGTACCGGTCCAGTCGGGACACCGTCCCGGTTACCAGTGGACGCCGCTGGATATGCCTGGAAACCGCCAGCAGGCAGGGTCCTCCATCGAACAGGATGGACTTGTATCGACCACGGAACAGCGGCCCATCTCTTCCGGTCATCCGGTTGTAGCGCTGGGTGTAGACCCCGTTCAGGTGTTTCATGGCCGCCGCCAGCTGACCGCCGTGATTGTGAACCACCAGGTCGTAACGATTGGTCATCAGGCAATAGACATGGATCTCCAGACCGTAGTCATCCACCAGTTCAGACAGCAGATCGAGGAAGGTCTGACGGTGTTCATCGTTGCGAAATACACGCTGACGGCCCGCCCCCCGGTTGGCCAGATGGTACCAGCCACCCGCAATATCCATGCGAATCGGACGGGCCAATCAGCCAGGCCTCCTGTCCGAACCATGGCTGATGTGCAAAGGAGATTTCACGACTTTTTCGCGCCCTTATATAAAAACAAACAGTAATAATGACTTAGCAATAATTCCTGAAAATCGAATACTGGAATTACTCCTAACTTCATTTGGCGGCTTGTTCAAAAATTGGACAAATGAATGCAGTTTTATTCTCCAGATTCGGCCACCCCGCCAGGACGCAAACCGTTGTCTGGCAAGGCCTCCAGCTGCCTGCGGCGGGCTCCTTCCAAAAAAGCGGCACTGATATTTTTCATTATTCGGTCAATAATAACAAGCCTGACCCCTAAGCGCAGGTACCCTCCAAACTGAACCCCTGTTTCGTGGACTTGGCTATGTATAAACGTATAATTACAGACCCGACCCCTAAGATGTCAGGATGGGCAAAATATTGTCATATTGGACGATTTATCAACAACTTCGATTCACTGCTTGACTGAAAATCTGGGCCGACGTAGCTTAGATCTCACGCCGCAGCACGGACGCTCGGTGAAAGGCCGAGAGGCTGATCATCGGGACGGACAAGCTGCAAGCGAAGCACCCGGAGTGGTAACGGGTGTGCCAGCCACCGGCAGGAGGCGTGGAAGCGGTAACGCTGAAGCGAGGAATGCAATGCCACGGTGGAGGCAGCGAGGAGGAGTCGCTCTTCTCTGAGATAGACGCCAGGCGACGCGAAAGCGCCGGCGACGTCGATAAAAAAGACGGACATCGAAGGAGGTCCGGCCCCAGCGCGAAGATAGAGTATTCTGACTTGAGTCGCGGGAAAATTGGGGACTCGATTGGCGAGAAGCGTACTGCAGAACGTGGACAATCGGAATCCAGTACTTCTTCTGAAAGGGGAGCCTCGGCTCCCCTTTCGCTTTTTTGCATTCGCTTTTTCCTGCCGGAATTCCCTCAGCCCGAACTTACCACTGCTTCCAATACCTTCTCCCAGCTGGCCCGAACCGCTTCCCTGTGTTCCGTAAGCGCCGGCTCCGGCATCAGGGTGTCCAGACCCAGCAGCGCCAATATCTGCCCCTGGCGCTGGTATTCGCGGTAAATACCGGGCAACTCAAGGTACGGCGGACTCAGCTCGAGCTGGCACACCTGGTCCAGGACCGCTACCGTTCCCATGCAGTCGGCCAGTTGCGGGCAACGGTGTCCCCAGGCCAGCACCGCGTACTGGGCGAGAAACTCGATATCGACCTTGCCGCCGACGCCCTGTTTCAAGTCAAACATCTCCGGATTGCCGCGATCCAGGTGCCCACGCATTTTCCGGCGCATCTCCAGCACATCCCGGGCCACGTCAGTTTCAGCGCGCTCTCGCAAAAGAGTCTCCCTGCGGACTGCTTCAAATCGTCGCCGAATCCGGTCACTGCCCGCCACCCATCGGGCCCGGGTCAGCGCCTGCAGTTCCCAGGTCCAGGCCTTGTCCCGCTGGTAAGCTGCGTAAGCGTCCACGCTGCTGACCAGGAATCCAGAGTTTCCGTCGGGCCGCAGACGCGTGTCGACTTCGTACAGCCGGCCTCCAGCCAGTGGCGCCGTGATGCCGCTCAATACCCGCTGGGCAACCCGGGTGAAAAACTGCTGATTGCCGATACACCGATCCCCGCTGGTGCTACCGGAAACAGTGGCCCCGTCAAACAGGAATACCAGGTCCAGGTCGGACTGGAAGCCCAACTCCGACCCACCCAGGGTGCCATAACCGATGACGGCCATTCCCGGGTTGTCACCACTGGGCTCGCCGTGCCGTGCCGCAAGGTCCCGGTACGACATGGCCAGCACTTCTCCAAGAATCGCATCGGCCAGGCCGGTGAGTTCGGCAGCCACCTGGGGCGCCTCGGCCAAGCCCTTGATCCGGGCTATCGCCATGGTCAACTGCTCTGCCTGCTGAACCTGGCGCAGGCGAATCAGCGCCTCCTCGGGATCGTCCAGGCGCTCCAGCCGGCGCCGCAGCAGGGTTTTGAACCGGCCCGGGCCGGGCTGATAGCTGTCCGGGTCGATCAATTCGTCCAGCAGGATCGGCTGGTTGCGAATGGTCTCAGCGATCCAGGGACTGCGGCTGGCCAGATTCACCAGCTCCTTCAGCACCAGCGGCTGCTGGCAGAGCAGCGCCACGTAGGTCGAGCGCGCCGCCAGGTTGGCAATGATGGGCAGGACCCGGTCCAGCGCCACGTCCGGCTCATCCCGGGACTCCAGCACCCCCAGCAGCGCCGGAACCAGGTCATCCACCCGGGCCCGAGCCCGATTGCCCAGCATGCGATAAGTGGCCCCCTGGCGAAATCGAGCCAGTTTTTCGGCCGCTGCCCCAGGCTCGGCAAATCCAGCCTCGGCCAGGGCATCGGCCATGCTGACGCTTTCGTCCAGGCGCCAAAGCCTGACCCAGCCCGACTCCCCGGCATCAGCCACGGTGGCCTCGGCGAATACTTCTTCGAATGCCGCGCTGACTTCCCGTCGATGGGAAGCCAGTAGACCGACCAGGGATTCCGCGCAATCGACGTCCATGGCCCGGGCCATCAGTTCCCGGGTCCGGGCGTCATCCGGAAAACTATGGGTCTGCTGATCAGCGATCTGCTGCAATCGGTTTTCCAGGCGCCGCAGAAACACGTATGCCCTTGCCAGTGCCTCGACTCGCGCGGGCGCCAGCAGGCCCTGATCGCCCAGCCTGGCCAGCGTTTCATTCAGGGAGTTCGACCGAAGCTCCGGCTGACGACCGCCACGAACCAGCTGAAAGGCCTGGACCACGAACTCGATTTCACGGATACCGCCGGGCCCCAGCTTGACGTTGTCCGCCATGTCGACCCGGGTCACCTCGTCCCTGATCTTCTGCTTCATCTCGCGCAGGGCATCAAACGCGGCAAAATCCAGGTAACGCCGATAGACAAACGGCCTCAACAGTTTCAGCAGTTGATAACCCGCCGGAATGTCGCCGGCCACCGGGCGGGCTTTGATCAGGGCATATCGCTCCCAGTCCCGGCCATCGCGCTGGTAGTACTGCTCCATGGCGGCGAAGGACAGCGCCACCCTTCCGGCATCGCCGAACGGGCGCAGACGCAGGTCCACCCGGTAGACAAATCCGTTCTCGGTCCGCTCGGCCAGCCATTGGGCCAGCAGGCGTCCCACCCGGGCGAAAAATTCCTCGTTGCTCACGGCGCGCCTGCCGTCGGTGGACCCGGCCTCGGGATAGCAGTAGATCAGGTCGATGTCCGAAGAAAAATTCAGCTCGCGCCCCCCCAGCTTGCCCATACCCAGCACCACCAGCTGCTGCGGGGTGCCGCTGTCTGCACCAATGGGCTGACCGAATCGACGGGTCACCGCGGCATGTGCACGGGACAGCAGGGCCTGGATCAGCACCTCCGCCAGCAGGCTCAGGGCCCGCAGCGTCTCAGGCAGTTCCCAGTTGCCGTTGAGGTCCTGCCAGAGGATTTCCAGCAGACGTCTGTGGCGTACCCGCCTGGCGGCAGCCATGATGCCCCCCGGGCTGTCAGCATCGGCCAGCTCAGCCTCGATCTGCGATTCCAGATCTGATTCGGGGAGGCCAAATTGTCCCTGGCTCCACCGTTCGGCCAGCCAGTGGCCCTCCCTGGCAATCACCGATGCCGCGTAGGCGCTGAATCCAAGTACCCGCCCGCCTTCCCGGGCAAACTGTTCCGGCGCCCGGGAAACCTGGGGCAAAGTGGGGGTGGTCGATGTCATCCGCCCATTAAAGGACGGTCCAGCCCCTGCCGCAACCTTGGTGACAGGCAGCGGCGCTGCGGCCCCGGAAACTTCGTTAAACTGGGCCGGCCCAACACCGCGTGGAGAGTCCCGATGATCAGCGCTGCGCCCATTCTTGACACGCCCAGGCTTCGACTACGGCAGTTTCGGGAATCCGACTTCGAAGCCTACGCAGAGCTTTGCGCCGACCCCGAGGTAATGAAATACCTGGGCAGCGAACCATGGAACCGGACGGACAGCTGGCGCCACCTGGCCGCCATGCTGGGTCATTGGCAACTTCGGGGGTTCGGTCTCTACGCGGTGGAGGTCCGGGAGACGGGTCAGTTCGCCGGGCGGGTTGGTTTCATTCAACCGGAGGGGTGGCCTGGATTCGAAGTCGGCTGGACCCTGGCGAGGCCCATGTGGGGCAACGGCTACGCCACCGAAGCCGCCCGGGCCTGCCTTGAGCATGCCCTCGGCCCGATGCAGCAGCAAAGGGTGATCAGCCTGATCCATCCGGACAACCATGCCTCCAGGAAAGTTGCGGAACGGATCGGCGAGACCCTCTCCGGGCATACCGAGCTGCCCGGAGTGGATGTGCCGGTTCAGGTTTACGCGGCCAGCGCCACGGCGCCATCGCCTTCCACGCAGGACGATCTGCCGTCCTGCGCGACCATCGAACAAACCATGGACGCCCTGTACCGCTCCATATCAGGACCTGCCGGCCCCAGGGACTGGCCCGCGGAACGCTATATTTTCCATCCCGATGCCCGACTGATGCGCACCGGTATGGGGGCGGACGGACGGCCATGGATCAAACCGATGACCGTGGAAGGCTACATCCAGGACGCGACGGTGGCACTTGCCGAGGTGGATTTTTACGAGATCGAGATTGCGCGTCGGATCGATCGGTTCGGCAATGTTGCCCAGGTCCGCAGCGTCTACGAAGCCAGGCACCACCCGGACGACACCAACCCCGAGCGACGGGGCGTCAACGTTGTGCACCTGTATCACGACGGCGAGCGCTGGTGGATCGTTAACCTGCTGTGGGACAACGAGCGCGCCGGCCTTTCCATACCGGAGCCGTGGCTGGCGAACCCGGATCGTTAAAGCTTGTAAAGCCACGTCAAAGCGCCGGGAATTTCGGTTGATTGTCCCCCCGGCCTCGCGCAACATGGTCTCCTCCGGCCTGGGCCGGGCCGGGTCAAGCCTTTGGGAGGGCATGTCCGTTGACAGATGGGGTCACACAACTGCTGCTTGACTGGCGTCGGGGCGATACGTCCGCGCGGGACAAACTGCTGGCTGCCCTTTACGACGAAATGCGCGGGATAGCCGCAGCCAGGCTCAGCGGCGAGCGCGCTGATCACACCCTGCAGCCCACCGCACTGGTCAATGAAGCTTACGAAAAACTGGTCCGCCTGGACCGGATTCAGTGGCAGGACCGCACCCACTTCCTGGCCATGACCGCCCGGGTCATGCGCGAGGTGCTGGTGGATCACGCCCGCCGCAAGGGGGCCGCGAAACGGGACTGGGGCAAGCGCGTCACCCTGACCGGCCACGCCACCCCGCGCACCGACGAAGAGCTGGACCTGCTGGACCTGGATCAGGCACTCAGCGGGCTTGCTGACCTGGACGAGACCAAGGCCAGGATCGTTGAGCTGCGGTTCTTCGGCGGCCTGTCCATCGAGGAAACCGCCGAAGCCGTGGACCTGTCCCCGGCTACGGTAAAGCGCCACTGGAACGTGGCCAGGGCCTGGCTGTACGACGCACTGAGCGACCCAGGCCAGGCGGACCGGGACGAATCCTGAGCCGGAACGGTCCCGGAATTCGCCTGAGTTAAAGATGACCGAACCCGCCAGCAAACGCGCACTGGAGCTGTTCGACCAGTGCATGGACCTGCCCGAGGACCAGCGCTCGGAGTGGCTGGCCCAGCGCTGCGGCGATGACACCCGGCTGGCTGAGTGCCTGGAACGGCTGCAGCAGGCCCAGGATGAACTGGGAGACTTCCTGGAACCCAATCGAGCCCAGGCCGCCGCTGGAGAGCCCGGCCAGGGAACCCGGATCGGGGCGTACGAGCTGCTGGAAACCCTGGACGAGGGCGGCATGGGCGCGGTTTACCTGGCCCGGCGGGCAGACGACACCTATCGCCAGCGGGTGGCCGTCAAACTGATCCGCTCTGCCCACATGGGCAAGTCCGACTTATTGCGCGCCGACCTGATTCGACGGTTTGACGCCGAACGCCAGATCCTGGCTCAGCTGTCCCATCCCTACATTGCCCGTATCCTCGACGGCGGACAGACCGACAGCGGCTGGCCCTACCTGGTGATGGAGTACATCGACGGTGTTTCCGTCACCCGCTACTGCGAAGACAACGATGCCTCCCTTGACCGGCGACTGGAGCTGTTCGCCCAGGTGTGCGACGCGGTGCAGGAAGCACACCGCAACCTGATCGTGCACCGGGACCTCAAACCCGACAACATCATGGTGACCGCCAGCGGCGAGCCCAAGCTGCTGGACTTCGGCATCGCCAAGATCATCGACGAGGGGTCGTCGGTGTCCAGCGGGCATACGCTGACCGGCTTCGGAGCCATGACGCCGGCATACGCCAGTCCGGAGCAGGTCCGATCAGAACCCATCACTACGGCCAGCGACGTGTATTCCATGGGGGTTCTGCTTTACGAACTGCTGTCGGGGCGCAGGCCCTACGACCTGTCTGGTTCGACGCCAGCGGAAACCGAACGCACGGTCTGCGAAACCAACCCGGCACCACCCAGTGCGGCGGCCGAAGAAAATGCCGATCGGTCATCGGTGGACCGGCGGCGCCTGTCCCGGCGCCTGCGAGGCGATCTGGACAACATCGTCCTCAAGGCCATGCACAAAAGTCCGGAGCGGCGCTACCGGACCGCCGCCGAAATGGGCGACGACCTGCGGCGCTTCATCCAGGGGCAGCCGGTCCAGGCCCACCGGGACTCCCTGGCCTACCGAACCTCGAAGTTTCTGCGGCGCAACCGCCTGCTGGCATCCGTCTCCGCAGCGTTCGTGATCGCCCTCCTGGCCACCACCGGCATCGCCCTGCGCCAGGCCTCGGAGGCGCGCAATGCGGCCGACGCCGCCGCCCAGACCAACCGGTTCCTGTTCGACACCCTCGCCTATACCGACCCCTTCACCAGTGGCGCCGAACCGACGCTCAGAGAGGTATTGATCGCTGCGGAGGACAATATCGCCGAGCGCTTCGATGGCCGCCCCGCCCTGGAGGCCGAAGTCCGCCACACCCTGGGCTACAGCGCCATGAGCCGCTATGACCAGGAAACCGCCGAGCGGCTCATCGCCCAGGCCCTGGAGATCCGGGAGCAGCACCTGGGCGCGGGCCATCCCGACACCGAAGCCAGTCGCAACGCCCTGGCTTACCTGAGGTATGAGCAGGGTCGGCTGGAAGAGGCAGAGCAGCTGTTCGCCGCGGCAGTGGCAGCCATCGAGCAGGAAGGCAACCAGGATCATCCCATCTACGCCACCATCCTCAACGACTACGCCTACCTGTACATCAATGGCTATGTGGATTTCGAAAAGGCGTTGCCATGGATCAGGCGTGCCCACGATCAGGCGACTCGCCCGGGCACCCGGACCGGCGACGAGGAACTGGCCTCTATGACCAGCAACCTGGCTGTGGTGCTGGAGGCCCTGGGAGACACGGAACAGGCGCTGGAACTGTATTTTGAGGCGATAGAAATCCAGAAGCGGGTGCTGCCGGAAAACCACCCCAACGTGGCCATCGCCCTGAACAACCTGGGACTCACCCTTTTCCAGACCGGACAGCAGCAGGAGGGCCTGGAAATGGTGGAACAATCCCTGGAGATGCGCCGCAATATTTTTTCCGGGCCACACCCCCAGGTGTGGCGGGTTGTACAGAACCTCTCCCGGATGTACTCCGCCGCGGGACGCCCGCAGGACTCGCTGCGGTTCGCCCGGGAGAGCGCGGACATGGCCCGGGCGCTTTACCTGGGGCCCCACGTGAACCTGGGCGTATCCATTGCCAACCTGGCAGACAGCCTGCTGGAAAACGGGGATCCCCAGCAGGCGCTGACACTGCTGGACGAGTCTGACCAGGTATTCAGCGCCGTGGAGAGTGTCGAGGACTACTGGCTGGAGCGCGTGGTGCTGCTTAGAAACAAGGCCCAGGAAGAGATCGCTACAGCCACCGGCTCAACCCAGTAGCAGCCGACGGTTGGCTCATTCGCACTCACCGAGCGTGGCGCCACGATTCAGTTCCACCCGCACCGCATCCTCTTTCAGCCACTTCGTCGTCTTGCCCCCCAGACAGACGGGCGTCAGCTCAGCCCGTGCCTGGGGATCTGGTCCGGTGGATTGGTAGACCGTGCAACCCGCGGTTCCCACAATCAGCAGTGCCGCAAACAAGACTTTTTTCATCAACTGGATCTCCTGGTTATCCACTGGAACTGCTCTCAGCAATATAGCGGTCAACCGCTTGTTCCAACAGACCCAGGGGCACTGAACCCTGACTGAGAACAACGTCGTGAAAGTCGCGCAGGTCAAATACGTCACCCAGGGCCCGCTCTGCCCTGGACCGCAGCGCCTTGATTTTCAGCTCGCCCAGTTTGTAAGACAGGGCCTGGCCCGGCCAGGAGATGTAGCGATCGATTTCCGTTGTTACCTCGTGCAGCGACAGCGCGGTGTTGGACGCCAGGTAATCGATTGCCTGCTGCCTTTCCCAGCCGAAGGCATGCAGCCCGGTGTCCACCACCAGCCGGCAGGCCCGCCACATTTCGTAGGTCAACCGACCGAAATGCTCGTAGGGCGATTCGTAGATTCCAGCTTCAACGCCCAGGAACTCGGCATATAGCCCCCAGCCCTCGCCGAAAGCGGAAATATAGTCGTTGCGGCGGAACGGCGGCTGATCACCCTGCTCCTGGGCCAGGGCGATCTGCAGATGGTGACCCGGGACGGCTTCGTGCAGGGTCAGGGCCGGCAGCGTGTACAGCGGACGGCTGGCCAGGTTGTGGGTGTTGACCCAGTAGTAGCCGGGCCGGGTGCTGTCTACCGGTGCCGGCACGTAGCGGCCGCCAGTAAAAAAGGGCGCAAGGTCGGCCGGTACCGGCTCAACCCCGTAGGGCTGTCGGGGCAGCGTGTTGAACAGCTCCGGCAGCTTGCCGTCCATCTTCTTGGAATAGTAGGCAGCGGCCATCAGCAATTGCCGGGGCGTGTCAGCGTAGAACCGGGAATCCGTGCGCAGATGCGCCAGAAACGCGGCGAAGTCCCCCTCGAACTCCACCTGGCGAATGATCTGCTCCATCTCCTGGCGGATGCGGGCCACCTCGTCCAGGCCGATCTGGTGGATATTCTCTGCGGTCAGATCCAGCGTGGTGAAAAATCGGATCTGGTCAGCATAGTAGGACTTGCCGTTGGGCAGGCTGCTGGCCCCCAGGGTCTCGCGGGCGGCATCCCGGTACTCGCCGGTCATGAACGCCAGCAGGCGTGAGTAGGCCGGCACCAGCTGATCGCCCACCAGCTTTTCGGCCTTCCGCGCCAACTCGGCTTTTTGATCTTCCGACCCCGCAATCCCGGCATATGCCTGCCCAAGGAACGGCCTGAAGAACACACTGTCAGCGGCGTCCTCCACCACCTGGGCCCGAATGGACTGATCCCGGCCTTCCAGGATGACCGCCGGCTGGGTCATGCCACGGCGTATACCTTCCCGCATCAGCTCGATGTAGTCGTCCATAACCTTCGGCAGCTGGGACAGCCGGGCCAGGTAGTTCTGGTAGTCCTGCAGGTTATTCAGCGGCACCTCGTCCGGCAGGCGCCCCAGCGACACCCAGAATCCCCAGTCGCTGTTGAACGGGATCAGGTAGCCACCGTTTTTGTGATTGGTGACAAAGCTGTTGATCTGGCGCCGGAATACGGCCAGGTTGGCCTGGTCACGGACCTCGAGTCGGTCTGCCTGGATGTCATCAAGCTGCACCAGGACACTGTCCCAGTACTCCCGGCGGCGCTGGTGGTCAGCCAGGCGCTGACCGGACAGGCGGTCGGCATATCGCGGGTCGCCCACCGAGGTGGCCAGCATCGGGAACTCGCGCAGGCGAAACTCCCATTCGGCCTGGTGCAGCGCCTCGAATTTTTCGGCGTCGGTCTGGGCCCATACGCCGGCGGGAAACAGCATTGCTAGGATTAGCCAGGTTCTCACGACAATCTCCGGGGGACCGATCGCGCAGCATTATATCCCCCACGCTAGCGAAACCGGCCGCAGTGGCTGCGGATGTCATCCTGGGCCTGGCGCAGCAAGCTCTTGAGTTTCCGCCCCTGGGACGCCTGGTAGCCGGAACGCAACTGCTGCCTGACGGCTTCAAATTCCTGCCTGGCCTGACGGCAGTGCGCCGCTTTCTGCTGGCGAGTCTCCAGGGCGGCAGGCCGTCGCGGGCGTATTGGTTTTGCCCTGAGCTTCTCCACTTTGCCTATCGGCCGCCCCTTCCAGGCATCCACCACATTTTCCGGTGGCGCATTCACCGGCGCCGCCTCGATGCCCGGAGGCACCCGGTCACTCAAGTGCACCGTGCCCTGTTCGTCCACCCAGCGATAAATCGGAGTGCTGCCCAGCAGCGCCCCAAGCAGCAGATTGATGATCATGGTCCAAATCCTTCCGTGGAATACGACCATCAGGGTAGTCAGACCAGGTTGGGTCGCCCATGGGTTTCCGCCGCTGTTTCTGTCGGACTTTGTCTCTCATGGTCGCGGGCTATCGGTGCGATGGGCTGGAATTGGTGCCGGTATTTTCCTCCTGATTCGAGGCAGGCATCGCACCAGGAACGGACGTTTGCCGGTTCGGCGGATTGGAGTTTCCGCGGTTACTTTTCCTGGATTAATCCGGAGTCTGCCTTCGGCCAGAACGGACATTCGCTTATTCGTGATAGCACCCTGATTCTGGCACTATCGGGAAGTTATTCCTGGTGTTAGTACAGCGTGTATCTCTTTTCTGCAGGATTGGCTCTTTTCGCCGTGTCCGCTGTTGCGAACGCACTCTGCCCCGCATCGACATATGAACTGATTGGGGTGGAGGTAAATTCCTGTCAGGCTATGACCTTGCATTCTGACGACAAAAATGTGGAGCTTTCGGGTGACAAGCAAATCTTGCCTGAACCGGTAAATGGAACGCTTGTTACCGGGCTCATTGTCAATCTGCGCCAGGTGTTGTCGATTCCTCCGCCGCATCCGACTTTCAACGGATATTGCCTGCCACCGAGGAACAATTTCACCCTGCAGGAGAGAACCAGTTTCTTCGTTGAGGAGAGCGTTTTTGAGGTATGCGCCGCAGCAAAGGCGACCAAGTTCGAGTGGTTCGTCAACGCTGGATGCTGTGACACGTTACCACTGCGTGGACTGTGCCTCGTTCCCGGTCTGATACCAACAATGAAAAAGGCGCGTCCAACCAAATGGCACGAGTATGAGCCACCGGATTGCATTGAACAGTAACAGATCGTGGCGGCTGACCGGCTGCGCCGGCAGCTGAACTCAACACGTCATGAATCTAGCGAAACGAATTTTGCGAACGACCGGACTCGATAAGAGACTGTTTGTCATCGTCGCTCTGTTGCTCAACTGCGCACCAGCTTTTGGCGATTGCCGTGCCACAACCCAGAATCTGACACAGATCCAGGTGTACAGCTGCAATGGCATGTCCATGACGCCCGATAGTTACCCCGGTGAATATGGCTGGCTTGCGGACAGAGGCACACGAGGTGCCATGATCAACGCTCGTATACTTCAGTCCCGCAGTGTTATACGCGCTGACATTCCGCCAGAGCGTTATGACCTGATTTATCCCCAGGAATTGCCCGAACCCAACGACGTGCTCAATGTTTTTGTGGAGGGTGAAGCCGAAGAAATTTGCCCGAAATTTCGAGAACAAAAGGAGTTATGGGTCATTTCCAGGTTTAGATGTTGTGACACTTCTCCGGCGGTTGGCATATGTATTGTTCCGTTTCCCGTCGTCGAGGAAGAGCCGGACCCCGAGCGTTGGGCTGGTAAGATTTTGCCAAAAGACGAATACCGGAGACTGCGGAGTCGAAGCGAAAACAGCACTGGCTATGATCCCGCAACGTGTCCCTTCACCGATCCGCAAACTTCGACTGATTTTGTAGCTCCCAATGCTCGTCTCAAACCTGGCCAACTGTGGCATGGCAACAACCGTCTGGCGATTCCAATCTCGGCCAACGGCTGGTGGCAGGAGACCGCGGTAAGCAACATGATGTTCTGGTTCAGTGACAATCTTGATGGTGAGTCTGAGCAAGAGCCTGAACTCAATCTCAGCGTGCGTCGAATGGATGCCGAAGGACCAGCGGCTGAAACATCACGGACCTACGCGGCAATAAAACAGCCGGGAAGTTGGTCAATCTTTGTGGAGGTGAAGCTCCCGACGGAGGGTTGCTGGGAAGTTGTGGGTGAATACAAGGGTGAGGTGACTCGCTTCGTGAACCGATCTCATCCTCCTCCCGGATGAGCCCAGCTCGTAGAGATTGCTGATGAGCTAGAGCGACCGCCTCGGGATGTGACCATGATCCAGTATGCAATTCTGCCGTTGCTTTCCCTTCTCGCTCAGTCTGAAACCGTAGAGCTGTCTCCAGAACAGCATCGAGCGCTGTTGGATGCCCCTTTGGTCGCTCTGAACCTTCCCCCATCCTACCTTCTGAAGGAGGCCCTTTCGTCGAAAGCCGACATCGACTGGCCTACTGTCTATCTAACCCAGGTCCCCAATGGAGTCGTAGTTACAGGCGGTCACCAGGTTAAGGGCCTGTCACGGGACGGCTACAGTTGCCGTTCCTCTGCCACGGATCAGAGTTGCGGCAAATGATCCGATCGAGGCGTGGCTCGAAGTCTATTTCCGCCCAGGGTCGCAAGCCGCCACTCCCGAATCACGCCCTGCACTCACGGTACCCGCGTTACCGCGGTAACTTTCCATGCTGCTTTGCTGGCAATGACCGACGCGTTTCTGTCAGCGGAAGCGGGCCGGCGTCACGCCGAAGCGGGTCTTAAAGCACCTGGAAAAGTAAGACATGCTGTTGAAGCCGACGCTCATGGCCACCTGGCTGACGTTGCCGGCCCGGGCCTTGAGCAGTTCGGCGGCCCGCAGCAGGCGCTGCTCGCGGAGGTATTCTTCCGGTGCCTGGTCGGTTTCCTTCTTGAATTGCCGGTAGAGCGTGGTGCGGTCCATGTGCAGGGCCGCCGCCCATTCCCTAGGCCCGAATTCACCGTCGGCCAGCCGTTCATCCAGCACCGCGTGGGCCTGAGTCAGGAAGGCCGACCGCTGGGGTGGCTGCGCCTCTTCGGCCAGGGCCAGCAGGCGCCGGCGGGAGTGGATCATACCGCCGACCCGGGCGGCGAGCTCCGCCGTGTCGAAGGGCTTGCTGAGATAGTCTTCAGCACCTTGTTCAAGACCCGCCACGGCGTCTCGGCGGGTGGTTCGGGCGCTGAGCAGGAGCACGGGGATGAAGTCGGTTTCCGGATCGGCCTTCAATGCCGCCGTCATCTGCAGGCCGTCCATGACCGGCATCATCACGTCGCTGACGATGGCATCAGGCACCTCGGCCCGGGCGGCCGCCAGACCCGCTTCGCCGTCCGCTGCTTCGATGATGCGGTAGTTGGCGCTGAGGCGCATGCTGAGAAAGGCCCGCAGTTCCTGGTTGTCATCCACGATCAGAATGGTCGGAACGTCCTCGCTTTCACTGTCGGCAAGGGTCGCAGCCGGATCCACCACCGGTCGCGGCGACTGGCGCAATTCGGGCAGCTCGCTGGGGAACCGAATGGTAAAGCAGGCGCCGTGGCCGGGCTCGCTGGTGGCGGAAACCTCACCCTGGTGCAGCTCCACCAGGTCCTTCACCAGTGACAGGCCGATACCCGTTCCGGGTGCGCTGGCGTGAGTCTGATCCCCCTGGTAGTAGCGCTCAAAGATCCGCGGGAGATCATCCGCCGCGATGCCGGGGCCCTGGTCCTGCACCACCAACTCCACCTGGCCGTCCCGCTCGCGCAACTCGATCCGGATCTCGGTATCCGGCGGGCTGAATTTCATGGCGTTGGACACCAGGTTGCGAATCACCTGGCGCATATGGCCCGGGTCATAGTCGGCCTCGACGGTGTCGGCGATGCCGTCGGTATTCAGCCGCACCTGCTGCTTCTCCGCCTGGTTCACGAACGCCAGCACCCCCTCCCGGATCAGCGGCGAAAGATTGTCCCGGGTGATGGACACCGGCATTTCCCCGGCTTCCAGGCGTTTCATATCCAGGATCTGGCCGATCAATCCCTGCAGGGTCTGGGTGTTGCGAAGCGCCATGGCCACGTGCTGGACCGCAGCGTCGGGCAGCGCCCCGGCGCGCCCGCTGGCCAACTCCTCCAGGGGGCCCCGGGCCAGCGTCAGCGGCGTTCGGAACTCATGGGACACGTTGGCAAAAAACCGCGACTGGGATTCATTGAGGGCTTTCAGTTCCCGGGCCTGGCGGCGCACCTCTCGTGTACGGGTGGCCACTTCGGTTTCGAGCTCCTGTTGCCGCGCCAGCAACACAGCCTGGCGCCGCCGCTGGCCCAGCCAGCCGGCCAGCCACAGCAGCAGCAGGGCGCCAGCCAGGTAGGCAGCGAGGGCCGCGTTGGACAGATAGGCCGGCGGTTGGACCGAAAAGGTCAGCGGCGCCGATCGCGACACCTGCCCTGCCACGTCCCGGGCTTCCACCAGGAAACTGTAATCGCCGCCCGGCAGGTTGGTGTAGTCCCGCCGGGTCTCCCGGCTCCAGGGGCTGAACTCGTCTTCCAGCCCCACCAATCTCACCCGGTACTCGTTGCGATCCGGCTGCTGGTAGCTGGCCATGGCGTACTGAAAACGCAGGGCATCCCGGCGATACGGCAGCAGCCCGGCCACCGATGACGGGCCGGATCCGGCCAGCAGAATATCGCCGGTGTCGGTATAACCCATCTGCCGCACGTGCACCTGGCTGGGCGCAGCCGGCAAATCCTGCAGCTCATCCAGTTCGATTCGCACAAGCTCGGGCAGACGGGACAGCCAAAGCTGGTTCCGGGCCAGAGTGAAAAAATCCGTGGTACCGGTATTGAGATTTTTCAGCAGCGGCCCTTGCCACTCCAGGGCCCCGTTGCTGCTGACAGCGGCCCGCCAGATATCAGAAACGCCACCGATAACGCCGAGCACCTGGCCGGGTACTGCTTCTTCCAATCGGAAGACGTCCTTCGCCGTGCCCAGCTGTTCGTTGCCGAACAGGGGATCCGGCTCGATGGAGTCCCCGGACTCACTCAGTCGAAATCCGCCCCGGGTTGTGCCGAACACCAGGCGGCCAGCTACCCGGAACACGTGCGCGTTGCCTTCGGGCACGCCGTTGTCACCATCCAGCGTCTGCAGCAGCCGCAGTTGATCCCCTTCCCAGCCCAGGTGGTGGAACCGGCCGTAACCAGAGCCCACCCAGACCGTGCCGTCGTCGCTTTCAGCCAACGGCCCGATGCGTTCGGTGAGGCCTTCAACCTGCTGACCGCGCCAGCCGTCTCCATTGTTGATCAGCACGCCCATGCCGGCGTCCAGCTCAACGAAGTAGGCGTTGCGAAAGCGGGACGCCGTCAGGTCATAGCCATAGCTGTGGCTCAGCAGCAGTTCCCCGGTGGTCGTTCGCCCGGCAATGTCTACCTGCATCAGCTGGACACCGTTGTGACCCGACACCAGCAACCCCTCGGGCGTGGTGGCCAGGCCAAAAACCTCCTGAATGGGCGCATTCAGCGAAACCGCCTGCCCCACGGCTCCGTCGCCACGCTGCAGCAGGTTCAAACCGGATATGCCGCCGGTCAGCAGCTCTCCCTGGTACTCCACAATGGCGCGAACGGCATTGACGTTGAGGTCGGCGTCGTAGACCCGCAGCGAGTCCAGCAGGTCGACCCGGGCAATGGCCGCGTCCTGGGCCAGCCACAGCCCGCCCTGGTGATCGATGGCCATCCCGGTAGTGGTGTTCTGGGCCAGGCCGGCATCGCGATTGATCCAGTCCAGCATCTCACCGTCTGCCCCAATCCGAAACACGCCGTCGTTGATGGTGCTGACCAGGATGGATCCATCTCCCAGTGCCATGCCCCGGTAGGGCCAGGCATCGCGCAGGCTGGGATCATCATTGAAACGTTCTGCCGGCCCGTCCCCCAACAGATAAAGCCCGTCATCATAGGTGCCCATCACCATGCGGCCGTCTGCCAGGGGGACAAAAAACGTCGTTTTGCTGCCATCCGGCCAGCGCCAGCGGCTTTCGGGTTCAGGCGGCTCCGGCGGCAGGCCGGTCAGGTCATATAGCCGGCCCTTGGACATCATGTAGTAGCGATCGCTGATGACCAGAGCGATGCTGAACGGCCCGTCCCAGCGGTCCATGGTGGTGATCTGTTTTCCGTCCCAGCGGTAAACCCGGTCTACCGTGTTGAAGTAAACGTCGTCACCCACGAACAGCACGTGGCGGGTCTCTCCGAAGCCCCGCTCGGCTGCAGGCATCTCCTCGCTGAGGGAGCGGTAACTCAGCGCTCCCCGCTTATCCCGCTGGAAGTAGCCAAAATCCCCCGGCGACGCGACCCATACCCTGCCCTGGGCGTCGATCTCCAGATCGCGCACCCGGCCGTCGTTGCGGGTCTTGATATTGCGCCAGCCAGCTCCGTCAAACACCAGCAGACTGGAGCCGTTGCCCACGTAAACCAGCCCGTCCGGCCCTTGGGCAATATCCCAGTTCTGGGAGTTCCCCCTGTATTCCTCCATGGACCAGGACCGCAGCAGGGGTTTCCCCTGGGGAATGACTGAATCCGTGCTCCCCTCGGATTCGTTGCTTTCCTGGGCTGCTGCAGCCGTCACCAGGCACAGGGCAAGGGCCAGAGCTCGTGGAAAATACAAATACAAATCAATCACTTATGAACCCACGCCTCTACAGCGCAAAATTCCGCAACCCAACGGCAAGCAAAGTCCGGGCTGGTGGGCCAACCTGAGTCGAGGAATACCAGCAGGAGCGCCCCATGCAATGGACGGCCCATGATACTGAGTTTTTGTCGACGAGATATCCCCATTGGCCCGGCATCCTGGCCATCCCGGTCTTGTGCAAGGTTCTGCTGGCATTCAGCCTGCTGGCCGCCATACCTGCCCAGGCGATGACACCGGGGTCCGACAGCAAACCAAACAATCGAAAAAAACGATCAAAGCTTAGCGATATATCCGTTTTTCTTTAGACACTGCTGATCATATGCTGATGCCGAACATGAATTCAGCCACCGCCGACCAGGCCTCGGCGCCCGACCTGTGGAGGAGCAGGCAGTGACCGTTCAGCGAATACTCAATACCCGAGAGCCGGCCGAGCCGGCAAACGTAACACCGGATACCCCGGTGGGAGAAGTGCTTGAACTGCTCGAATCCCAGGGCGTCAGCGCCGTGATCGTCAGCAGCGATGGCCAGACAGTAGAAGGCATCGTCTCCGAGCGTGATATCGTCAGAGCACTGAAGTCGAACGGCAGTGAGGTTTTGGAAAAACGTGCACGAGAACTGATGACCCGGGAGGTGTTTACCTGCGTTGCTGAGGATCGCGTCGCCGGCATCATGGCGGTCATGATCGACCGTCACGTGCGCCACGTGCCTGTCGTGAAAGACGGCCGTTTCGTCAGCATGGTCAGTATTCGCGACATGCTCCAACTGCGCCTGGATGAAGTACAGTCGGAAGCGGACGCCATGCGAAGCTATATTAACGGGGGCGGCCCTGAAGTCCGCCTCTGACCCGACCACCGATGCCCTGACTGGTGCTGTTATCGGATGAAGCGTTTCTCGAAAGTCTGGTGGCTGATCATGGTACCGACCTCGATCATGGTGGGATTGCCGACCTTCCTGCTGCTCCAGGGATTGACCGATCTGTCCTGGATCGCCTGTGGGGCGGTGGCGCTGGCCGCCTCGGTCACGGCCGACGTTGCCATCGCCCTTTGGATGGAGTCTCATGCGCCAACCCGCGTGACCATTGGACCGGGCGAAAAATTCCTGAAGTCGGAACTGCCCGGTGAAAAGGCCACCGTCCTGTCGGGCTTCGACGGGACTTCCGCCGGCATGGTGCGGGTGCATGGCGAAACCTGGCGTGCCAGGCAAAAGGCAGACGACCACCGAGCCCTGTCCAAGGGGTTACAGGTCAGCGTGATAGACCGGGATAATCTGACCTTGATCGTATCTGTGCACACGCATTAGGACGATTTACTGACCGCCTGGCTGCTGTATGTCGTAACATTGGCGGCTATCTGGCGTGGTGGGATCGGGCTTGATCGTTACGCTTTCCAGCGGTACCCGCCACCCGAGCATAAGCAATGGACGTGAAAGTCAACGCGCAATTCATTCGATCCGAACGTCACCAGCGAGCCTGGAGCCAGCAGCACCTGGCCGAGGTCGCTGGACTTGGAATCCGCACCGTGCAGCGGGTCGAGCAGACCGGCAAGGCATCCTACGAAACCGTTTCGGCATTGGCGGCCAGCTTTGAGCTTCCGGTGGATCGATTACTGCAAGACCCCTCCCCCAAACCTCGAACCGTCACCCGCCGCTCGGCAGTGGCTGGAATGATTGGGGCGTTCATGGCCGGGGCCGCGACGATGTCGATTCAAAGCGTACTGGCCAACGATGTGGTGCTCAATGTAGACGCCGCCTATGGCGATGCCAGAAAGCAGGCCCAGGCCGAGCTGAGGCCCGGAGAGACTTTCAGTCTGACTCTCGGAGATGTTCACGAACTCACCGTGGTGCCGTCCTTGACTGCAGATGGCCACATCAGTCTCGTGTTTGAGTTGATCGATCACACGGGACAGCAGCCGCAGGTCATCAGCAACCCAGTGCTGCTGACCCGCGACGGCCAGCCGGCCAAAATCGTCATCGGTGAGGTGGATGACCCGGATTTTGAAGTCAGCGTCACACCTCGATTGGAGTGAGGCCCCCGCGGCTTTTACCAAAGGGGCCTACCAATGGGGTCAGAGTAAAGGGACAGAGTAAACCGCGGTTTACTCTGTCCCTTTACTCTGACCCCGCCAGTCGTGACCCCACCAGTCAAAAAAAACCCCGCCGAGGCGGGGTTTTTCCTGAAGCTTTGGGCCTGAATTACATCATGCCGCCCATGCCGCCCATGCCGCCCATGTCGGGCATTGCGGGGGCCGGGGCTTCGTCCTTGGGCGCCTCAGCGACCATGGCTTCGGTGGTGATCATCAGACCGGCCACGGAAGCCGCATTCTGCAGGGCAGAGCGGGTCACCTTGGTGGGATCCAGGATGCCGGCTTCCACCAGGTCGCAGAACTCACCGGTAGCGGCGTTGTAGCCGTTGTTGCCGGTAGAGTGACGCACTTCGTTGGCGATCACTGACGGCTCGGCACCGGAGTTGGCCACGATCTGACGCAGCGGCTCTTCCATGGCGCGCCGGGCGATACCCACTCCAACCTCCTGGTCGTGGTTGTGAGCGTCGGCGTTCTCCACGCCGGGAAGGGCACGGATCAGGGCCACACCACCGCCGGGCACCACGCCTTCTTCAACCGCGGCGCGGGTAGCGTGCAGGGCGTCTTCCACCCGGGCTTTCTTTTCTTTCATCTCCACTTCGGTGGCAGCACCAACCTTGATCACGGCCACACCGCCGGCCAGCTTGGCCACGCGCTCCTGCAGCTTTTCGCGATCGTAGTCAGAAGTGGCTTCTTCGATCTGGGCACGAATCTGCTCCACCCGACCCTTGATGTCGTCAGCGCCGCCGGCGCCATCAATGATGGTGGTGTTTTCCTTGGTGATCTGGATCTTCTTGGCAGAACCCAGATCTTCCAGACCGGCCTTCTCCAGCGACAGACCAACCTCTTCCGAGATCACGGTGCCGCCTGTCAGGATAGCGATATCTTCCAGCATGGCCTTGCGGCGGTCGCCGAAACCAGGCGCTTTGACCGCGGCCACCTTGACGATGCCACGAATGTTGTTGACCACCAGGGTCGCCAGGGCTTCACCTTCCACGTCTTCGGAAACGATCAGCAGGGACTTGCCTGCCTTGGCCACACCTTCCAGCACCGGCAGCAGATCACGCACGTTGGAGATCTTCTTGTCGTGCAGCAGGACGAACGGGTCTTCCAGTTCGGCAGACATGCTTTGCTGGTTGTTGATGAAGTAAGGGGACAGGTAGCCGCGATCGAACTGCATGCCCTCAACGACGTCCAGCTCGTTCTCCAAGGTGGAGCCTTCCTCGACGGTGATAACGCCTTCCTTGCCGACCTTCTGCATGGCTTCGGCAATGATGTTGCCGACGTTGGTGTCAGAGTTGGCGGAGATGGTGCCCACCTGGGCGATGGCGGTATCGGTGTCACAGGGCTTGGACATGGACTTCAGCGCTTCCACTGCAGCCGACACAGCCTTGTCGATGCCGCGCTTGAGATCCATCGGGTTCATGCCAGCGGCTACAGCCTTGAGGCCTTCCCGCAGCATGGCCTGGGCAAGCACGGTAGCGGTGGTGGTTCCGTCACCGGCTACGTCAGAGGTCTGGGAAGCCACTTCCTTGACCATCTGGGCACCCATGTTTTCGAACTTGTCCTTCAGCTCCACTTCCTTGGCCACGGACACGCCGTCCTTGGTCACGGTGGGGGCACCAAAGCTCTTGTCCAGCACCACGTTGCGACCCTTCGGTCCCAGGGTGACCTTAACCGCGTCAGCCAGAACGTTGACGCCGTTCATCATCCGGCCGCGGGCTTCTTCGGCAAAACGTACTTCTTTTGCGCTCATTTCTTTTTAATCCTCAACAGAACAGGTTCAGCCTTCGATAACGGCCATGACGTCGTCTTCGCGCATGACCAGCAGGTCTTCGCCATCGACTTTGACTTCAGTGCCGGAATATTTGCCAAACAGCACCCTGTCACCGGCCTTCAGGTCCAGCGGGCGGAGTTCGCCGTTTTCCAGCAGTTTGCCGTTTCCGACTGCCAGCACTTCACCCTTGACGGGCTTCTCGGTAGCAGAGTCGGGAATCACGATGCCGCCAGGAGAGGTTCGCTCCTCTTCCATGCGCTTGACGATCACACGATCATGCAACGGACGGATATTCATCAACTATTCCTCCAATACAATGGTTTACGCGTTAGCACTCTAGATAGGTGAGTGCTGAAATAAGATCGCCGAGGCCAATTTCAAGGGCTGAACGGACATTTTTTTGCGACAGCCCGGGGCGGGTGCGGGTTAGAATTCACGCCTTACCAGGAGGGTACCGTCTTGCCCACATCGCCAAACGCCGTTGTTGCCCTGTGCACCTGCCCGCCATCGGTGGCAGAATCCCTGGCCCGCAGCCTGGTGGACCGCCGGGCGGCGGCTTGTGTGAACATCCTGCCGGCGGTGCAGTCTATCTATCGGTGGAAAGACCAGGTGGAATCCGAGCAGGAAGCGCTGCTGATCATTAAAAGCACGCGGGACCGGTGGACACTGCTCACGGAGCTGGTCCAGCAGAATCACCCGTACGAGGTACCGGAGCTGATCAGGCTACCCGTGGATGCGGGGCTGGATCCCTACCTGGACTGGATCTCGCAGGCGACTGAGGTGTAAGCGGATCCAGACAGCCGTGGTCTGTTCCACTTTGCAGAACAACAGAAAAAACCAGTGATTATCCAGAGAACTCCAACAGCCCGGGTTGCGGGCCGGCGATCGGGCTTCGGCAGCCTGCTGCGGTTTGCGATCGCCATGCTGGCCGTGGCCACCGCCAGCTCGGCCATTGAAGAAGACGACCTGCTGCTGGCCGACGATGCCTTTGCCGTCAGCGCCACTGCCGCCTCCGGCCATGTGCAGGTGAGCTGGACCATTGCTGACGGCTATTACATGTACAAGGAGCGGATCAGCTTTCGCAGCCTGACGCCGGGAATCGAGCTTGGACCGGCCCGGCTGCCGGCCGGCGAGGAAAAAGAAGACGAATTCTTCGGACTCCAGGAAACCTATCGAAATCGGGTCACCGCGGAAATTCCCCTGGTCCGGACGGATCCGGCCCTCGCCACCCTGGAAATCGAGGCCAGGTCCCAGGGCTGCGCCGACCTGGGCGTCTGCTATCCGCCACATCGGCAAAACCTGACGCTTCAGCTGGCGTCATCCCAGCCCGCGAGCGCTTCCCTGTCGGACCTGCTGGGCAGCTCCAATCCGGGCACGTCACCGTTTGCAGCCACGCCGACCCTGGGCCTGACCGATGATGCACTGCCGGTGGATGAGGCCTTCGTGTTCGAGACCATCGCCATCTCCCCCACGGAGCTGCTGGCCCGCTGGACCATCGCTGAGGGTTATTACATCTATCGCGACAAGATTCGTTTCGAGGCCGACGGTGAGCTGGTGATCCTGGGTGACCCGGCCCTGCCCGATGGCGTGCCCATGACCGATGAGCACTTCGGAGACGTCGAGGTCTATTTCGGACAGGTGGAAATTCCGCTGGCGGTCCAGCGCACCCGGGCCGAAGCGGCCGTGCTGAAGCTCACCGGGCACTACCAGGGCTGCAAAGAGGCCGGGATCTGCTATCCGCCGGTGTCCCGGGTTCTGGATGTTCCCCTGCCCGAGTACTCAGGCACGCTGGCCGTTATCCCGGCAGCAGCGGCCGACGTTCCCGTGCCGGAACAGGACCGACTGGCCCGGGCCCTGGACCAGAATGCCTTCTGGACCGTTCTCAGCTTCTTCGGTTTCGGGCTGCTGCTGGCCTTTACACCCTGCGTGTTTCCCATGGTGCCGATCCTGTCGGGCATCATTGCCGGACAGGGTGACCAGATCACCACCCGCAGCGCCTTCATGCTGTCACTGGTCTACGTGCTGGCCATGGCGCTGACCTACACCATCGCCGGGGTCATCGCCGGAATGTTCGGTGAAAACCTCCAGGCCGCCTTTCAGAATGCCTGGGTCCTGGGCGCCTTCAGCCTCATCTTCGTGCTGCTGGCCCTGTCCATGTTCGGCTTCTACGAACTTCAGCTGCCGGCCAGCTGGCAGAACCGGCTGAACCAGTTCAGCGAGCGCCAGAGCGGGGGCACCTGGGCGGGAACCGCCATCATGGGGGTCCTGTCGGCACTGATTGTCGGCCCCTGCGTGGCGCCACCCCTGGCGGCGGCATTGATCTACATCGGGCAAAGCGGCGACGCGCTGCTTGGCGGTGCCGCGCTGTTTGCCCTGTCCATGGGCATGGGCACGCCGCTGCTGATTGTCGGCACCTCCGCCGGCAGGCTGTTGCCCCGGGCCGGCGCCTGGATGGAGACCATCAAAGCCGTATTTGGCGTCGGTCTGCTGGCCCTGGCCATCTGGATGCTGGAGCGCATCGCGTCTCCCACCCTGATCATGCTGCTGTGGGGTGTGCTGGCAGTAACCAGCGGCGTGTACATGGGCGCTTTCGAGCGGATTCCGCCGGAACGCAGCGGCTGGTTCCGCCTGTGGAAAGGCCTGGGGCTGGTGCTGGTCATCGTGGGCGCCGCACAGCTGGTCGGCGCAGCCGCCGGCGGCAAGGACTGGCTGCAGCCGCTGAAGTCTCTGGGCGGCGGCCAGCCGGCGGCTGGCCCGGGAGAGATGGTGACCTTTAACCCGGTCAAATCCCTGGATCAGCTGCAGCAAAACCTCGCCAGCGGCGGCCAGCCCGCCATGCTGGATTTTTACGCCGACTGGTGCGTGGACTGCAAACGCATGGAGCGTTACACCTTTCCGGAACCGGTGGTTCAGGCTGCCCTGTCCGCTGGCCGGGTGTACAAGGCCGACGTCACCGCCAATGACGACATCGACCAGGAGTTGATGGCTCACTTCAAAATCATCGGGCCGCCGGCCATCCTGTTCTTCGATGCCTCAGGCCAGGAACTTCCCCAGTACCGGGTCGTCGGGTACCAGCGACCGGAACCATTTGCGGACCACGTTCGCCAGGCCTTTCTGGCCGGCGCGTCCCGGTAAATCCCGGCGCGCCGCGGTGAATCGAACGACACTCCTGATCCTGGTGGCCGCTTTTGTCAGTGGCCTGCTGGGTTTCATGCTGAGCCAGAAACTGGCGGAGCCGACCGCTGACGACGGACCGGTGGGCCAGCCCCTGCCCCAGTTTGATTTCCCCGACCTGGCCGGGGCCCGCTGGCGCCCTGACAACTTTGCCGGCCGGGCCCTGGTGGTCAACTTCTGGGCCACCTGGTGCAAACCCTGCCGCAAAGAGATGCCCATCCTGGAGGATCTTGCGCAGCGCTACGGGGTGCAGGGCCTGAGCGTGGTGGGCATCGCCATGGACGACGCGGCACAGGTAGCGAGCTTTCTGCAGGAAGTACCGGTGAGCTACCCCATTCTGATTCCCGATACGCTGTCCGGCATTCAGTTCGCAAGGGCGGCCGGCAATCCCAACGGCGTGCTGCCCTACACCCTGCTGGTAGACCCCGATGGCCAGGTGCAGCAGGTCAAGCTGGGTGAGATCAACCAGCAGGAGGCAGACCGGATGGCCCGGGAACTGCTGGTCCTGGACTGAGGCGCTCCCAAAAAAGGCGATTAAATTCGCCTAATGTGCACCTAAATTCCCCTAACTCCGAAAAACTGGACAATATTGCCGTTAACAGGCAAACTCCGCGTTTTCCCGGCTGGATTGGCGCATGCATCGCATCCTGGTGATCAACGGACCCAACCTGGACCGCCTGGGCACCCGCGAACCCGACCATTACGGCAGCGAGACCCTGGAACAGCTGATGGCCCGCTTGAGCGAATTCGCGTCAACCCGTGGCGCCGCCCTGGATCATTTCCAGAGCAACGCGGAACACGAACTGATCGAGCGGATTCACCAGGCCGGCGAACAGCAGGTGGGTTTTATCCTGATCAACCCGGGCGGGTTCACGCATACCAGCGTGGCCTTGCGCGACGCCCTGCTGGCGGCGGCGGTGCCGTTCGTGGAGGTGCACATTTCCAATGTGCATGCCCGGGAGGAGTTCCGGCGTCACAGCTATTTTTCCGACGTGGCGGCCGGGACCATCAGCGGCCTGGGCACCCAGGGCTATGAGCTGGCCCTGCGCGCAGCGCTGGCCAAGCTTGACCAATCCTGAGCAAGCATCACCAGACGTAACGGCACAACAATATGAGGGGCACATGGTGGATATCAGAAAAATCAAAAAACTGGTCGAACTCCTGGAGGAATCGGGGCTCGCGGAAATCGAAATCTCGGAAAACGATGAGTCGGTACGGCTGAGCCGCTATCCCCAGCAGATGCCGGCGGCGCCGGCACCTTATCCGGCTGCCATGGCCCCGCCGGTCATGCCCGTTGCGGGACCCGCGCCAGCGGCACCCCAGGCCGAAGGTGATCCGGGCGGCGACGCCGAGCCGGAGGTCATCGACGGCACCGTGGTCCGATCTCCCATGGTGGGGACCTTTTACTCGTCACCCAATCCTGAATCCGATCCGTTTGTCCGCGTGGGCCAGGAAATCAAGGCCGGTGACGTGGTGTGCATCATCGAAGCCATGAAGATGTTCAACCAGATCGAGACCGAGGTGGACGGCAAGGTCGTGTCCGTGCTGGTTGAAAATGCCCAGCCGGTGGAATTCGACCAACCCCTGTTTATCGTCCGATGATCGACAAGATTCTCATCGCCAACCGCGGCGAGATCGCGCTGCGCATCATCCGCGCCTGCAACGCCATGGGCATCAAGACCGTTGCGGTGCACTCGACGGTGGACCGCAACCTGAAGCACGTGGCCATGGCCGATGAATCCGTGTGCATCGGGCCACCCCCGGCGGTGGACAGCTACCTGAACATCCCGGCCATCATCGCCGCTGCCGAGGTCACTGACACCTCGGCCATCCATCCGGGCTACGGATTTCTGGCAGAGAACGCCGACTTCGCCGAGCAGGTCGAACAAAGCGGATTCATCTTCATCGGCCCCAGGTCCGACACCATCGAACTGATGGGCGACAAGGTCGCCGCCATCGACGCCATGAAGGAAGCCGGCGTCCCCTGTGTGCCGGGTTCCGGCGGTCCCATCGAGGACGATCGCGAGGAAAACGCGCGGATGGCCCGGGAGATCGGCTACCCGGTCATCATCAAGGCAGCCGGGGGCGGCGGTGGCCGCGGCATGCGGGTGGTCCACACCGAGGCGGCCCTGTCCAATGCTGTGTCCATGACCCGCAACGAAGCCAAGGCGGCTTTCGGCAACGACATGGTCTACATGGAGAAATTCCTGGAGAACCCCCGGCATATCGAGATTCAGGTGCTGGCCGACCAGCACGGCAACGCCATTCACCTGGGCGAGCGCGACTGTTCCATGCAGCGGCGTCACCAGAAAGTGGTGGAAGAGGCGCCTGCCCCCGGCATCACCGAGGAGCAGCGCGCCGAGATCGGCCAGGTGTGCGTGGAGGCCTGCCAGCGGATCAACTACCGTGGCGCCGGCACCTTCGAGTTTCTGTACGAAGACGGGCGGTTCTACTTCATCGAAATGAACACCCGCATCCAGGTGGAGCACCCGGTCACCGAAAGGATCACCGGGGTGGACCTGGTGCGCCAGCAGATCCTGGTGGCGGCCGGCGAATCGCTCAACATGACCCAGGACGACATCGTCCTGCGGGGCTGCGCCATTGAGTGCCGCATCAACGCCGAGGATCCGGTCAGCTTCATGCCCTGCCCGGGTCCGGTCACCCAGTTCCACGCGCCCGGCGGCCCCGGAATCCGGGTCGATACCCACCTGTATGATGGCTACGTGGTACCGCCCAACTACGACTCCATGATTGGCAAGCTCATCGCTTACGGTCACGATCGCACCACGGCCATCCAGCGTATGCAGGGCGCACTCAACGAGACGCTGATTTCGGGAGTGAAGACCAATATCCCCCTGCTCCAGCGGATCATGGCTGACCGCGGCTACCAGGCCGGCGGCACCAATATCCACTACCTGGAAAAACGTCTGTCCGAGACCCGCTGACCTTGCCCTGGCTGCAGGCCACAGTGATGGTGCCCAATCGGTGCCAGCCCCAGGTGGAAGACGCGATGACTGCCTGCGGCGCCCTGGCGGTGACCCTGCAGGACCGGGATGACAGCGCCGACAGCATCATTTATGAGCCGGCGCCCGGAGAGACTCCGGTGTGGGAGTCCCTGGAGATTACCGGGCTGTTTCCCGAGCAATCCGACCCGCTGCTGATCGAGGCCGTGCTGCGCCGGGACCTGGATATTGACCCGCGCCTGCGCTGGGAAATCCTGCAGGATCAGCCCTGGGAACGGGCCTGGCTGAAGGACTTCCAGCCCCTGGTATTCGGCAACCGCCTCTGCATCTGCCCCCAGCACCTTACCCCGCCCGCCGGGCTGACAGCCGTGCTGCTGGACCCCGGACTGGCGTTCGGCACCGGCACCCACCCGACCACCGGACTCTGCCTGGAATACCTGTGCCGCCACGACCTGGCCAACTCAACGGTGCTGGATTTCGGCTGCGGCTCGGGAATCCTGGGCATTGCGGCACTGAAATTAGGGGCGCGGCGGGTGATTGCGGTGGACAATGACCCCCAGGCTCTGACCGCGACCCTGGAAAATGCACGCCGGAATCAGGTGTCTGACCAGGTACAGGTGATGGCCCCGGAGGATACGACCAACCCGGACATGACAAAGCTGACAGCAGACTTTATTGTGGCCAACATCCTGGCCGGAACCCTGATTGAGCTGTCCGGCCTGATCGGTCCGCTGGCCCTGGATGCGTCTGGCCTGGCGCTCAGCGGCATCCTGCGGGACCAGGCCGATACGGTGGCGTCACATTACGCCGAATACGTCAGCAGTATTCACGTTGAAACCAGGGATGACTGGGTGCTGCTGCAAGGTACGGGCAAAGGACAGAACTGATGTACACCCAGTGTCCGGAATGCGGAACCGTTTTTCCAATCACCGCCCCGGTACTGGCGGTTGCCCACGGCCAGGTCCGCTGTGGCTGCTGCGCGGTCGTGTTTACAGCCCTGGATGCCTTGTGTGAGGAACTCGACGAGTCGGGGGAGATTCCGACCTGTTTTCACAGTGAGCGCCCGCCCACCCTGCCCAACCCGGCCGACGAAGAGCCGGTCATGGATGACCTGTTCTCCAGGCTCGAAACACCGGACTTCATTCTGCTGCAGGAAGAGCAGGGGGCTGCCGGCGAGGCCGGGGAGCCGGAGGACGTGGCTGATACTGCCAAAGGCCGAATGAGCCCGGCCCACCGCAGCCGCCTGTGGACGGCAGCCACGGTGCTGCTGACGGTTTGCCTTATCGGTCAGTTGGGCTGGCAGCAGCGCACCCGGCTGGTACAGGACCCGGCCTGGCGGCCCTGGCTGGAACGCGGCTGCAGGCTCCTGGGCTGCACCATAGCCCTGCGCCGGGACATTGAGTCCATTCGCCTGGTCAATCGCAGCATCCGGCCGCACCCCAGCGTCAGCAACGCCCTGATGATCAGCGCAACCATGCAGAATCAGGCGGGCTTTGCCCAGCCCTATCCCACCATTGAGATCGTCCTGTCCGACCTGTCCGGCCGGCGCGTGGCCATGCGGCGATTCGCCCCCGGCGAGTACATGGATGACCCTGGCCGCAGCGCCGGCGGCATGCCCTCCGGAACCCTGCTGCCCCTGGTTTTCGAGGTCGTGGACCCCGGCGAAGATGCCGTGGCTTTTGAGTTTGCCTTCAGAGAAATCGCGGACGGCACCTGAGCGGAAATTTTCCCTTCCACACCCCAATCGCTGAAGTTTCGCATTAAAAATCGTGCCAACTTTCACTGCCGGGAGCCGGCAGCCACTTTTTTTTCAGAATCCAAAGAAACCACCTTCCCTTTTTCGGCGGAGGGAGTATATTGGTTTGCCCCTGAGGGTCGTCTTCCGCACCTTCCGGGTAGGGGAAAAATAACTAGATCAGCGAATCGAGGGCCGTCAGTCACCCGACGGAAAATGTGTATGACGTTTAACGGAAACCCAAAAACCCACACCGACTATCTCGATTCACAAGCCCAGTCCAGACGATCCGAAAACCTCCACAACACGGTCCGCAAGGCGGTCCGGCGTTATCTCAAAGACATGGGTAACCATGATCCGGACAACCTGTATCGCCTGGTCATGGACCAGGTAGAGAAGCCCCTGATCGAGGAAGTGCTGACCTGGGCATCCGGCAACCAGTGTCGATCTGCCTCAGCCCTGGGAATGAGCCGCGGCACCCTGCGCAAGAAAATGACCATTCACCGCATCATGCGGGACTGAACGCCTTTCCTTCTACTCTCCAAGCACCAGGTGCCGAGCCTGGATAAACACCCGGTGTGGAACGTGGATCAGCTCGCACAGCCGGCGAAGATAATGTTCTTCGTACTTGTCGACGCGCCCGTCAGCGGCCGCAACCCGCCACAGACACTCAACGATACTGCGCTTTTCTTCGGGACCGCATAACTCGTTGACCCGCTCCACGTGGGGAAAATACGAAATGTCCGCCTGGTTGTTGTCGCTGGCCTGGCGAATCAGACGCTCCACCTCGGCCTCGTCCAGGGCAAATACTGCCCGCAGCGATGCGGCCACTGCCTCCAGTTCCTGGGGGTCGGTCTGCAGGTCTGCCTCGCACATTTCAATCATCAGCGCTGCGGCCGCGTACTGGGCCCCCTGATCGTCCTCCAGGTCTTCCCCGGCGTCGCCGCCGAGCACCTGTCTGAGTTCCTGCCACATCTTTTTCATGTCGTTGTTTCTACCACGGGTTTGCCGCGGTCCCTTTCAGTGTTTCGGCGATTTCACCTTCGTCGTCCAGTTTCGGGTAGGCCAGCCCCTTGTCGCGGCAGTAGGCGGCAACCTTGGGATGCAGCCATTCAAATCGCGTCCGTTCAAAGTCGGCGGGATCCAGCCGAGACCGCTCGTACATCCCTGCCTGCAGCCGCTGACGCTGGGCCTCGAACAGGATCAGGGCGGCGGCCACGGAAACATTGAGGGACTCCACCATCCCCTGCATGGGGATTTTTATGCAGCCGTCGACCAGGTCCCGCGCCTGATCGCTGACGCCGAACTTTTCCGTACCCAATACCACCGCGACCGGCCGGGTGTAGTCAATCTCACGAAAGTCACGGGCACTGTCGTTCAGATCCGCCGCCAGCAGTTCGAACCCGCTGCCCCGCAGCTGCCGAAAAGCGGTGGGAGTATCCCGGTGGCGCACGACCTTGACCCACTTCTGCGCACCCTGGGCGGTGCCGCTGGCGACGGGAAGACCACCTTCCGGGGGAACCGCGTGGGCCCGGAAAACACCCACGGCATCACAACTTCGCAATATGGCCGAAAAGTTGTGGGTTTTGTGCACCCGCTCCACCACCACGGTGAGATCAGGCTGACGCAGTCGCAAGCGGTTCTCCACCAATTGGTGGCGTTCCGGCGTCATATCAAGCGTTCATCAACGTGACGGTGATGCGGCGGCGATGGGGCCGCGCCCGGTGCTCCCACAGGAAAACACCCTGCCAGGTCCCCAGGTCCAGCCGTCCCTCCCGGACCGGTATGGCCAGGTCGGTATGGGTGAGCGCGGTCCGCACGTGGGCCGACATGTCATCGGGACCCTCCGCGGTGTGGGTGAACAGCGGATCACCATCCGGTACCAGCCGGGCCATGTATCGCTCCAGGTCCGTCAGCACCGAGGGGTCGGCGTTTTCCATAATCACCATGGAGGCGCTGGTGTGATGAACAAAACACCGGCAAAGGCCGGCGTTGATGCCGGACTGGCCCACCAGTTCGCGCAGGTCCGCGCTGATTTCCACGAAACCGCGCCCGGCGGTCGCAATGACCAGGTCGTGCTGCTGTATTAGAAACTCCACTCGCTCCACGGGAACCATCCTAGCCTTTACCATTGTGGTCAGAGTAGGGGGTCAGAGTAGATTAAACGCTGCAGGACAGGCAGTGTTTTGCGCTTCAACCTACTCTGACCCCCTACTCTGAACCCCCCAACTCCGCGCCGCCAGCGGCGATCAGTCTTTCATATCCCGACCGGTAGTTCGGGTACCTGAACTTGAACCCGGTTTCCCTGATGCGCCGATTGGACAGCCGCTTGTTACTGCCGCCACCGATGCGGGCCGGCACCGGCGGCAGTCCCATCCGGTCCGCCAGCCATTGGCAGACCTCCCACTGGGTTGCCGGCTGGTCGTCAACGCCGATCCAACTGGCATGCTCATGCAGTCGAGGCAGCAGATGGACGATAAGCCGGGCGGCATCATCTCGATGAATCCGGTTGGTCCAGTAGGACGGCGTCTGCTGCGCCTCGGCGCCGGACCGCACTCGATTGATCAGCCAGTTCCGCCCCGGACCGTAGATGCCGGCCAGTCGCAGCACGCTGCCGGACATTGAACGGGTCACCTGCTCGGCCTCCAGCAGCACCCGGCCCCGAAAGCTGCCGGGTTCACAGGGACTGTCCTCATCGATCCAGGACCCGTCGTCCTGGCCATACACCGCGCTGCTGGAAACAAACAGGAGGTGGCGTGGCCGCGCCGGCAAGGCCTGCAGCAGCGCCTGCTGACCCTGCACGAAAATTGAGCGGTAGCCGGCTTCATCACGCTGATCCGGCGTTGGGCAGTACACGACGCAGTCGGCGGCCGGCAGTTCAGGGAAGCGATCCGGTTGAGTCAGGTCCACGGCCAGCATGTGGATCCCATCCACTGCCGGAGCCTCGCTGCGCCGCAGCCCCCAGACCCGCGATCCTGACTCTGCCAGCAGTACGCCGACCGCGGACCCCAGGTCTCCGCAGCCGGCAATGACAACCGAGTTCACGCGGGCAGGGGATCCGGATCAGGCGGGCGTTTGAAGCGCGGCAGGTAGCGCAGCCAGACCAGCCACACCACCAGGGCATCCAGGATGATCAGGGCCTGCCAGAGGTAAAGGTGGAACCACTTGAAAGCGGTCATGCTCCACTGGCCCAGGTAGAAGAGGCTGATGATGCGCACCAGATTCAGAGACTGAATGGCGATGAATCCGATCCCGAAACCCAGCAGCTGGTAGCGGAACGGTGCCGGGAACGCAAAAATAGCGGCGAACAGGATAATCACCGCCTCGACCCCGTTACAGCCCGCCTCGATGGACACTGCGAAGCCGTTGACGGTGCTGCGGATGACCTTGCCGCTGGCCGCCACGTTGTCATCGAACGCGCTGATGATGGCGACACTGATGTCGGCCAGCAATCCCGTGAACGGAAGGATCACATGGTCCTGCACGGTCTGCAGGATCTCGATGGCGAACAGTGATGCCAGCAGCACCACGAACAATATGAAAAACCGGGCCATAATGGCTGCGGATGATAGCTATTCGCATGAGAGATTGCACCCTGCAGAAGGCACCCTGAGCCGACTTCGTCGATTACCGGCAATGTCCGCCGGCCTGCTACCATTCGGGCGGCATGAGCAGTCACCAGAACCTCTTTTTCATCGGGCCCACCGGAGCCGGAAAAACCACCATCGGAAAACGGGTGGCGATCCATTACGGAATGACCTTCGTAGACCTTGATCACGAGATCGAGGAGCGCACCGGCGTCGATGTCTCGCTGATTTTCGATATCGAAGGTGAGGAGGGCTTCCGACGGCGGGAAACCGCAGCCCTGAAAGACCTGGCGAGCCGGGACGATGTGGTACTCGCCACCGGAGGTGGCTGCGTCCTGGCGTCGGAAAATCGGGGCATCCTGCGCTCCCATGGCTTCGTGGTGTACCTGCAAACCACCGTGGACCGGCAGCTCGAGCGCCTGTACCGCGACAAGCAGCGTCCGCTGCTGCAGGCGCCCAACCGCCGCGAGGTGCTGGAAAGAATGGCGGAACTGCGAAACCCCATCTACCAGTCAGTGGCTGACCTGACCGTCATATCCGAGCCCGTGAGCGTGGCCCAGATGGCGCGACAGGTTATTCGGCAGTTGAGGGAATCAGACTATGCCCGGAGATGAAACTGTGATCGAAGTAGAGATCCCCCTGGGAGATCGCAGCTATGTGGTCTACATCGGCAGCGGCCTGCTGGGGCGCCGTGATCTGCTGCAGGAGGTCCTGGGCTCCGGCAAGGTGTTTGTGGTCACCAACGACACCGTGGGGCCACTGTACCTGGATACCCTGCTGGCCGGCCTGCCGGGCGAGCGAACCTCGGTCATAACCCTGCCGGACGGTGAAAGCCACAAGACCCTACAAACCTGGCAGACGATACAGGATCAACTGGTGCAGCACGGCGCCCTGCGCGACGCCACCGTGGTGGCCCTGGGTGGTGGCGTCGTTGGCGATATCGGGGGATTTGCCGCCGCCACCTACATGCGCGGTATCCAGTACGTCCAGGTACCTACGACCCTGCTGGCCCAGGTGGACTCCTCCGTCGGGGGCAAGACCGGGGTCAACCATATCTCGGGCAAGAATCTGATTGGCGCGTTCCACCAGCCCCGTCGGGTCATCGTGGACCTGGATACCTTGAATACCCTGCCCACCCGAGAGTACCGGGCCGGCCTGGCCGAGGTCATCAAGTACGGACTCATCAGGGACCCGTCGTTCCTGGACTGGCTCGAAAGCCACATGCCGGCGCTGCTGGACCTGGATCCGGCGGCCACGTCCAGGGCCATCGCTGAATCGGTTCGGCACAAGGCCGAGGTGGTCGCGGCCGACGAACTGGAAAAGGGGATGAGGGCCCTGCTCAACCTTGGGCACACCTTCGGGCACGCGATTGAATCCCTGACCGGGTACACACAACTGCTGCATGGTGAGGCGGTGTCCATTGGCATGGTGCTGGCCGCCAGGCTTTCCAGCCAGCTGGGCATGCTGGAGAGCAGCGACGTGAAGCGGGTGAATGACCTGCTGGATTCCGCAGGCCTGCCGGTTGCCCTGCCGGCCGGACTGACGCCCCGGGCCATGCTGGACAGCATGGCCATGGACAAGAAGAACCGGGCCGGCCGCCTGCGCCTCATCCTGCTCGAGGCGCTTGGGGAAGCGGTGGTGCGCGACGATGTCAGCCCGGAGCAGGTGAGCTGTGCGCTGGAGCTGGCGCCCACGGCCCGACATCCGGGCTAGAATAGCGCGCCATGCGAATCTACATGCAACACCGCGGTGGTGACGGCAACGCACCACGTTTCTACCAGCTGATCCTGCAGGAAGACCTGCTGGGGGGCTGGAGCGTGGTTCGCCAGTGGGGCCGCATGGGCAGCCGCGGGGCTTTTCGAAAAGATCACTTCGACACGCTGGATTCCGCCCAGGAAGCGCTGGTTTCGTTCCGGGACCATCAGCTCAAGAAGGGCTTCAGCATCATGTTCATCCATGGGGGCCAGTTGTGACCTCGACCCCGGGCCGCCTCCTGACAGCCGCAGTACTGAGTATTGGGTGCCTGGCCGCCACTGCCCAGGATCGGCCGGACAGCGGACAACAGTGGACCTGTGTCCCCGGCAAGGATGGCAAGTGGCAGTGCGG
>JAAUYH010116742.1_pt1 | contig 63691 bp, 51 predicted proteins | sample 7278061 | NCBI WGS metagenome assembly JAAUYH01 (sample SAMN14350203, study PRJNA611818) | marine sediment metagenome | isolation source: surface marine sediment (0.6m) | place: French Polynesia: Moorea | collected 2018-08 | reverse complement strand
CTCCGCCGCCTCCGGCGCCTGGGCCAGGTCGGCGACCGTGACGACGCCGATCAGCCGGTCCTCGTCGTCCAGCACGAACAGTTCGCCATATCGGGCGGTCCGCAGCCGGTCGTGCATCTCGCCCAGGGTGGCGTCCGGGCGAGATGCACGACCGGCTGCGGACTGCCCGATATGGCGAATTGTTCGTGCTGGACGACGGGGACCGGCTGATCGGCGTCGTCACGGTCGCCGACCTGGCGCATGCGCCGGAGCCGGCGGAGGGCGAGCCTCCGCCGCTGGCCGCCGCTGTCGCCCGCAGCAACCCGCCGATGGTGGCGGCGACCGACGAGGTGCGCCAGGCCATGCGCCTGATGGACAGCGCCGGTGAATCCCACCTGCCGGTGGTCTCCGACCGCGAAACCCGCCACGTGGTCGGCTTCCTGCACGAGCACGACGTGGTCCTGGCCTACCACCGCGCCCTGCTGCAGGCCCGGGCGGAGGAACGCGGCGACAGCCGCCCTGTCCGCGACCCGTGGCAGAGCTGACGGCGACCATCGCCGCGGAGCGGACCGCATGTGGTCCTCCATCTCTCCCTGCCGGTCCAGCGCACCCGTAAACCTTTGGTTGACCATGCCATGAGATGATCGGCTGAGCGTATCCGACAGCCATTGCCGGGAGTGTCGCTGCAATGGGTCTCGGACAGATCATCCGAGTCTCGCGTGTTGGAGCCGACGCCTGGTTCGGCCCGGCAGAGGCCGGGCCAGCGATCGTTGCGGCGCGGTCGGGTCTTGGGACTCCGCTCCCGCATCGCCTGGAATTCGATGATCGGCAAGCCTGAACACAGTCGGACGATCGGGTCATGACGCCGCGAAGCCGGCCCTTCCTGCTGGCCGCGCCGGCGACGGCGGCGGCGATCCTGTTCGGCCTCGCGGTTGGTGGCGTCTTCTTCTGGGTCGAAGCGCATCCCTGCTTTCAGGGCTGGCGAGACCTCTATCAGGACTACCTGCACAATGACGGGCAAGGCTTTGCCGCCTGCCAGCTCCAGCGCGACCCGGAATATCAGGCGCGGATGGCGTCGGAGTCCGAGCGCCAGCGGACCGAGGCGGCACGCCGGGAGGCCTGGATGCAGGCCGTTCAGCCCTGGCATCAGGCAAGCCGGGCCCGGCGGCAGGGCGACCGCGAGGAATGGGCCCGCTACGAATTGGAGATGTCTACGGCGCCGGCCCTGTGCCGGGAGTCGATGCGATCCCGGCTTCCGGTCGGCTGGTCGGCAGCGACGATCGCCCTTGGCAGGTCGGAAAGCGGATCGCGCTATCGCACCTGGACGGTGTCCGGCTGGACGACGATCACCCATGCGGACGGCTCGCAGCTGCGCTATGAATACCGCTGCGATCTTGCCGGCAGCACCGTGATTGGCCTCATGCTGACCGATCGGAACGGCCGCGAGGAGTTCCTCGTCCCCGATCTGCGGCCATGAGTTCCAGCGCCGCCATTGGTGAATCCGGCAGCCTCTGACACCATGACTGTGAGCAGGCCGGCGCCCGGGAAGGCTGGGCGCGCGGGCTGCATCACAGGGGAGACGAGCGATGCCGGAGGTGGAATGGGCGCGGTTGAAGGCGCATGAGCTGCGCGATCTGGCGAACCGCAACGCCGTCGTGATCCTGCCGGTCGCGGCGATCGAGCAGCACGGGCCGCACCTGCCGGTGATGACCGATACCCGCATCGGCGGCGAGGTGGCGCGGCGGGCGGCGCTGAAGGCGTTCGACCGGCGCCCGACGGTTGTGGCCCCGGTGGTCTGGTCAGGCCTGTCGGAGCATCACATGGCGTTCGGCGGCACCCTCACCCTGGACCACGAGACCTTCGCCGCCGTGCTGCGCTGCCTGATCACCAGCGTGGTGCGGCACGGCTTCACCGACGTGCTGATCTCCAACAGCCATGGCGGCAACATCCTGGCCATGCAGACCGCCGCCGACCGCTTCGCCACCGAGCTGGGCGCCACCATCGTCGCCACCACCTACGCCACCGAAGGCATGGTTGCGATCGCTCCCTTGCTGGAAGACCAGGGCGGGGTGATGCATGCCGGCGAGGCGGAAACCTCGATGATGCTGGTCCTGGAGCCCGAGCTGGTCGACACCAGCAACCTCGCTGCCCTCACCACCGAGCGCCACGGCCATTTCCTCGGCGCCGGCGCCGGCTCCTACCGCTGGCGACCGTTCCAGCACACCACCGCCAACGGCGTCTCGGGCAACCCGACCCGCGCCAACCCGGAGAAGGGCGAACAGTTGCTCGACGCCGCCGCTGGCGCGCTCGCCACCCTGATCACCGACCCGGACACCTGGGCCCCGCCCCGCGACCGACGCGGCGACGGCATCGGCGGCGTGCCGTTCCGTCAGGAATAAGGGGCGGCCACCACTAGGGTCGTCATTGCGAGGAGCCGAAGGCGACGCGGCAATCCACTGTTTGCCCTGAGAGTGGATCGCGGCGCTTCGCTCGCGATGACGGTGAGGGGGCGGACCGGCCTTGTCCGCTTCAGCCGCTTCCGGTCTTCGCCCCCGCCTCCACCACCCGGAACCGCACCGCGTCGTTCTGGCCGACATGCATCGGCGGCGGCAGGGTGAACTCGTCGCGGAACGGCACCGTGGCGCCGAAGCCGAAGCAGGAATCGTGCACCAGCGCGTCGCGGCGGATCAGCGGCCAGACATGGTCGCACAGGAACTTCTGGTCCAGCGCCCGGTCGTTGAGCCGGTTCGCGTTGGCTTTGGCATAGGCGGTGAGGGACTTGCCCATGGGTGAGAGATTGCCGCGATGCGCGCCCCACATGCCGGCCAGGATCAGCTCGCAATGCTTGGGGCTGTCGCGCATCACGTGATAGGGCCGCCCGGAGGCGAGCCAGTCCTCGACCGCCGCCCGCTCGCGCATGTTCATCACCGAATCCGCGTCGCGCACCAGGTAGAGGTCGACATCGCGATCGTCCTCGACCAGAAACCGCCAGAGCGGGCCGTAGGGCTCGACCGGCAGCCTGGGCACCGTCTTCACCTGTGCGCCCTCCTGCAGCAGCGTCTGCACCGCGTCGGCCGGCACGCTGTCGTCGACATAGAAGCGCGGCGTCCAGCCCGGATAGAGGTAGCGCGCCACGATGGCGTTGTTCACGGCGCCCTTCAGATAGCGCCAGTCCGCGCCGAACAGGGAGAAGGCGATGATGTTGCGCCCGGGCCGGCTCGCATCGAACCGTCGCGTCACCGGCTCCGGCCGCTCGACCTCCGGCGTCAGGGCGTCCTTCAGCGCCAGCGCCTTGGTGCCGAACGCGATGGCCTCGTCCCGCCGGCCGAGATCGTTGTGGATCTCGCACAGCATGCCGGCGTGCTCGAAGGGCTGGAAATGCTTCTCGGCGGCCTGGGCAGCGGCCAGCGCCTCGGTGTACCGGCCGGCCCGTTTCAGCGCCGCCATCAGGTTGCGCGCATTCTCCCGGTTCGGCCGCGTCTTCTGCACCGCCTCGGCATAGCCGGCGGACCGCTCGTAATCGCCCTGATTGAAGTAGTGCATGCCGAGCAGCTTGCAGCAGGCCACCGACTTCTCCGGCTCGGCCTCCAGCGCCGCGACCTCGTCTTCGGTCAGGCGGGCGCTGCGGGTGCGCTTCATGCGCGCCTCCACCTGCTTGGCAACGCTCCCGCCCATGTCACTCCGTCTCGATACGCCCGGACACCAGGGTCCGCTAACCCGGCGCGACCCTCGCCCCAGCCGGCATACGCGCATCGTGGTTAATCGTTGATGAACCGGCAGGGCCCGAACCTCCGTCAACGGGACACCACCGGCGCGCGCAACCGACGAGACCCCTGCGCGCCTATGGCGCATTGCCGGCATCGCACCGGCACCCCTAGGCTGACCGGCGCCGCATCCATGCCATGGAATCTGGAGGTCGATAATGAAAGGACTTGTGCTGGCACTGACACTGACGCTCGGGGCCGTCGCCTGGCAGGCAGTGCCGTCCGCACCATCTGCGGACAGCGGGCCGGCCGTCATGGCCGGCATCCACGCCGGCGGCGCGCCGCGTTCGGACTGCGTCCAGCTCGACAGCGACCGGCGCGCTGGCTGCGAGCGTGACGAGTTCCGGCCGATCACCGCCGGGATCGACGCCGGCGGCCGGCCGCATTCCGACTGCGTCGAGGCCGACAGCGACTGGCTCGCCGGCTGCGAGAGCGACGAGCTCCGCCGCATCACCGTCGCCAGCATCGACGGCTCCGATTGAGTTAGTCCGTCAAGATACCAAGGTCCGGAGGCGACCACCGTCGTGTTGCCTCCGGTTCCTTGCCGGTAGACGCCGGGCAATCTCTGCCATCGCCTGATCGGCGACGCCGAGAGAAGACGATCGATCAACGATCCCTCAGATTGACACCGACACCCTGCTGGTCTCCCTGCAGGCGGTCCATGAGAGCATCAACCGGTTCGAGGCCCTGCTCGACTCCAAGACGCTGCAGGACCCGGAGACCATCACCGAGCTGCTGGTCTCCTATGACGAGGCGTTCAAGGTGCTGAAAAGCGTCTATCGCGAACAGCTGAGCAAGGGCGCCGACCTGCCGCCGCTGGAGAGCGTCGTCTTCGACAAGGACTAGCTCTTCGCATTCCAGCTTCTCGGCAGCTTGGCCCGGGCGAGATCCCACTCCTTCTCGTCATTGTCATTCGGTCCACCCTGGCCGAACTTCCAGCCATCCTCGATGATCCGGTGATAGGCGCAATAGCCGAACAGGGTGCCCGTGTAGTTCGCAAAGCGCTTTTGCATGGCCTTGACGAGCGTGTCGAAGATCGCCTTGGAGCCGGGGACATCGTAGTGACCCGTTGCCAGCCATCCTTCGTCGATGAACGGGGTGCCAATGTCCTTCGAGACCACCGGGTCAAAGCCCCTGGGATCGAACAGCACCGCCCCGGGAGGGTCCATGATCTGCGGGCGCCGGCGGGAATTCGGATCCGCGGCATCACGGTCTCTCTGGAGCCACTCCTCTTCGCGAAACGCCGCGCCTGGCGGGCTGGAAATCATGTAGCGCTTCTGAATCAGGTCGTCAGGCTGCTTGGACAATTGCAGGGACGTCCAGGATGGAAATCGCGGAAATTTCCAGTCATCGCTCGCCCGTTCCTGAACATACTCGACATCCAACGCATCCTCGACTGCCGTCAGCACCGGCGGCCAGTCATCTTCCAGGGCATAGAAGTATTTCCGTCGCGTGGTCATGAGAATCACCGTGACGGCAAAGGAGTTTGATACGGGTTGACGGGGACTAAGCGCAGTTGTCGCCAACCAGATTGTGCGGTGTATGCAGGCTGATCGGTTGCAGCCGCGATACTTCGTGCCGCCAGGATTCGCGGCTGGAAAGGCCGCCTACGGCAACGGCACCGCCGTATGCTTCCTTAGAGTCCGCCCGCTCTCCACATCCACCTCCAGCAGCTTCACCCCGTAGCCCCAGATCTGGGCCAGGTAGAGCAGCACGTTGTCGCAGTCGGACTTGTTCAGCAGCTGGCCGTCGCGGACGTGGTGGGTGAGGATGAGGCGGCGGTTGCCCTTCAGGTCCACCTCGGTGATCTGGATCTCCGGCTCGATGCGGGCGATGTCGTATTGGCGGGCGAGCTGGCGGCGGATGTGCTCGTAGCCACGCTTGTCGTGGATCGCCTCGACCATCATCGCCGGCTCTTCGGAATCGTCGAACACCGAGAACAGGCGGAAGTCGCGGATCACCTTCGGGCTCAGGAACTGCAGGATGAAGCTCTCGTCCCGGTAATGGGCCCAGGCGTCCTTGAGCGTCTCCAGCGGCTCGCCGTTGCCGGCGATGTCCGGGAACCACTCGCGGTCCTCGTCGTCCGGCTCGGTGCAGATGCGCTGGATGTCGCGCATCATGGCGAAGCCCAGCGCATAGGGGTTGAGGCCGCTGTAGCGCGGGTCGTCGAATTCCGGCTGGAACACCACCGCGGCGTGGGAGCGCAGGAACTCCAGCATCGCGCCCTCGTCCACCGCGCCCTTGTCGTAGAGCCGGTTCATGATCTCGTAATGCACGAAGGTGGCGCAGCCCTCGTTCATCACCTTGGTCTGCTTCTGCGGGTAGAAGTACTGGCCGATGTTGCGGACGATGCGCAGCAACTCCCGCTGCCAGTCCTCCAGCTTCGGCGCGTTCTTCTCCAGGAAGTAGAGCAGGTTCTCTTCCGGCAGGCCGAGCGCCCGCTGCTCCGCCTTGCGCTTCAGCTCGCGGTCGCGCTCCTCGTGGTCGGTCTCCTCGTGGCGCTTGTCGCCCGGCAGGGTGCGCCAGAGGTCGTTATAGGTCTGTTCCAGGTATTGCAGCCGCTCCAGCCGGCGCTCGCGCTCCGCCGTCAGGTTCGGCTTGCCGGGCCGGGCATAGCGGTTGACGCCGTGCTTCATCAGCGCGTGGGCGGCGTCCATGATCTGCTCCACAGCGTCGATGCCGTGCACCTCCTCGCATTTCGACACGTAGGATTTGGCAAACGCGAGATAGTCCAGGATGCCGTCGGCATCGGTCCATTGCTGGAACAGGTAGTTGTTCTTGAAGAAGTGGTTGTGGCCGAAGCCGGCATGGGCGATCACCAGCGCCTGCATGGTGGTGGAGTTCTCCTCCATCACGTAGCTGATGCAGGGGTTGGAGTTGATCACCAGCTCATAGGCCAGGCCCTGGGCGCCCTTGCGGTAGAGCATCTCGTCGCGGGCGAAATGCTTGCCGAACGACCAGTGGCGGTACATCAGCGGCATGCCGATCGAGGAATAGGCGTCGAGCATCTGCTCCGACGTGATGACCTCGATCTGGTTGGGATAGACGTCGAGGCCGAGCTCCTTGATGCCGACCTCCTCGATCGCCTCATAGGCGGCGCGCAGGCTGTCGAAGCTCCACTCCGCGCGGTCGGTGATCAGCTTGCTCTTGCGGCTGCGGCGCGGCTTGCGCTTGGCCGGCGCCTTCGCGGCTGCCGCCTCGGCCTTGGTGATCTCGCTGTCGCTCATGCCGCCTTGCTCGCGTTGCGCGAGAACAGCTCGTGGAACACCGGGAAGATGTCCGCCGGCGTGGCGACCCGGCGCATGGCGAAATGCCGATGCCGGGCGGCGACGTCGCGATAGCCGAGCCACAGCGGGCTTTCCGCCATCTCGCTTTCGAAGCCGAGGCCGATGCGCTTCTCGCCGACCTCGATGTAGGAGAATTGCTGACAGACCGGCAGCAGCGCCTGCTCCAGCAGCTCGACGCAGCGCGGCATGTCGTTGCGGAAATTGTCGCCGTCGGAGGCCTGGGCGCCGTAGATGTTCCAGTCGGCGATCGGGTAGCGGGCCGTCACCACCCGCTGCATCTCCTCCAGCGCCGAGGAGACGACGGTGCCGCCGGTCTCCGTGGAGCGGAAGAAGGTGTCCTCGTCCACCTCGGCGGCGTGGCTGGTGTGGCGGATGAACACCACCTCGACGTGGCGGTAGCGCCGGGTCAGGAAGACGTGCAGCAGCATGAAGAAGCGCTTGGCCAGCTCCTTCATCTCCTCGGTCATCGAGGCCGAGGCATCCATCAGGCAGAACATCACCGCCTGGGTCGCCGGGTGCGGCAGCCGCTCGAAGCGGTTGTAGCGGATGTCGATCGGGTCGATATAGGCGATGTGCTTGCGGCGGCGCTTCTTGACCTCGAGCTCCCGCTTGAGGTTCGCGATCTTGCGCTCGTTGCCGTCCTTTTTCTCCAGGGCGGCGATCTCCGCCTCCAGGGCCTCGATCTCAGACTCCTTGGGCCGGCGCAGGGTGATGCGGCGGGCCAGGCTGCCGCGCATGGTGCGCAGGACGTTCAGGCTGGAGGGCGCACCGGCGGTGGAGAAACCGGCCCGGGTCGGCTTGGGCGCCTTCTCGTCCTTGATCTTGGTCTTCAACAGGTCGGGCAGTTCCAGATCCTCGAAGAAGACGTCGAGGAACTCCTCCTTGGTGAGGGTAAAGGCGAAGTCGTCCTGGCCTTCGCCGTCCGGGCTGCCGTCGCGGCCGCCGGCCTGGCCCTGGGGCCGCTTGGGGATCAGGTCGCCGGGCACGAACTCCTTGTTGCCTGGCGCCACCCCGTGGCGGCGGCCGTCGCTGCGGGACAGGCCGAAGGTCGGCTCGCGCACCGTCTTGGCGCGGATCTTGATCTTCTCGCTGCCCTCGACCTCCGACACCCGACGCTGCTTGAGCGCGTCGCGCACCGCCTCGCGGATGTCGGCCTTGGCGCGGCGCACGAAACGCTGACGGTTGCCAAGGCTCTTGCCCTTCGGGTTGAGGCGACGGTCGACGATGTTCATCAGCGTCAGCATGCAGATCAGCTCGACTTGTTCACCCGCATGTACCACTCGACCAGCCGGCGGACCTGGCGCTCGGTATAGCCGCGGCCGACCATGCGCTCGACGAACTCGGCGTGCTTCTTCTCCGCCTCGCTGTCCTTCTTGGTGCCGAAGCTGATGACCGGCAGCAGCTCCTCCACCTGGCTGAACATGCGCTTCTCGATGACCTCGCGGATCTTCTCATACGAGGTCCAGTTCGGATTGTGGCCCTTGTTCCGGGCGCGGGCGCGCAGCGAGAACTTGACCACCTCGTAGCGGAAGTCCTTGGGGTTGGCGATGCCGGCCGGCTTCTCGATCTTGCTCAGCTCCTGGTCCAGCAGCTCGCGGTTCAGGAGCTGGCCGGTGTCCGGGTCCTTGAAGTCCTGATCCTCGATCCAGGCATCGGCATAGGAGACGTACCGGTCGAACAGGTTCTGGCCGTAGTCGTGGTAGCTCTCCAGATAGGCCTTCTGGATCTCGTGGCCGATGAACTCGGCGTAGCGCTGGGACAGCTCCTCCTTGATGAACTCGATGTACTGCTTCTCGAGGTCGTCGGGCAGCTGCTCGCGCTTGATCGACTGCTCCAGCACATACATGAGATGCACCGGGTCGGCCGCCACCTCCTTGGTGTCGAAGTTGAAGGTCTCCGACAGGATCTTGTAGGCGAAGCGGGTCGACATGCCCTCCATGCCCTCGTCCACGCCGGCCACGTCGCGGTATTCCTGGTGCGACTTGGCGTGCGGATCGGTGTCCTTCAGGCTCTCGCCGTCATAGATCCGCATCTTGGAGTACAGGCTGGAGTTCTCATGCGGCTTCAGCCGCGACAGCACCGAGAAGTTGGCCAGCATGTCCAGCGTGCCCGGCGCGCAGGGCGACTGGGACAACTCGCTCTGTGCCAGCAGCTTGTCGTAGATCTTGGCTTCCTCGGTGACCCTGAGGCAGTACGGCACCTTGACCACGCAGATGCGGTCCAGGAAGGCCTCGTTGTTCTTGTTCGCCTTGAAGCTCTGCCACTCCGATTCGTTGGAGTGGGCCAGGATGATGCCCTGATAGGGCAGCGCGCCGACATTCTCGGTGCCGACATAGGTGCCGTCCTGGGTCGCCGTCAGCAGCGGGTGCAGCATCTTGATCGGCGCCTTGAACATCTCCACGAACTCCAGGATGCCCTGGGTCGTGCGGTTCAGGCCGCCGCTGTAGGAATAGGCGTCGGCGTCGTTCTGGCCGAAATACTCCAGCTTGCGGATGTCGACCTTGCCGACCAGCGAGGAGATGTCCTGATTGTTCTCGTCGCCCGGCTCGGTCTTGGCGACGCAGACCTGGCGCAGCTTCGACGGGTGCAGCTTGACCACCGTGAAGCGGGAGATGTCGCCGCCGAACTCGTCCAGCCGCTTGATCGCCCAGGGCGACATCAGGCCGGTCAGGCGCCGGGCGGGAATGCCGTACTTCTCTTCCAGCGTGCCGCCCATGGTGTCCGGATCGAACAGCGACAGCGGGCTCTCGAAGACCGGGCTCAACTCGTCGCCGGCCTGCAGCACGTAGATCGGGCACTTCTCCATCAGCGACTTCAGCCGCTCCGCCAGGGACGACTTGCCGCCGCCGACCGGGCCCAGCAGGTAGAGGATCTGCTTGCGCTCCTCGAGCCCCTGCGCGGCGTGCCGGAAGAAGCCGACGATGCGCTCGATCGTCTCTTCCATGCCGTAGAAGTCGTCGAAGGCCGGATAGACCTTGATCGTGCGGTTCATGAAGATCCGCCCGAGCCGGGTGTCCTTGGATGTGTCGACCAGCTCAGGCTCGCCGATCGCGGCCACCATGCGCTCGGACGCGCTGGCATATCGCATCGGATCGTCCCGGCATCCCTCAAGAAATTCCTTCAGGGACATCTCGGATTGCTTGTTGCGGTCGTAGGTCTCCGAAAAGAGACCAAAAACATCCTCATTCGGCGCCATGTCTTTCCCTCACCATCCAGCGGTCTCTCGTATTCATGATCTGTTACGGCGCAAGGCCGAATTCCAATCACAACTTGCGGCAGCCGCCATTTCTCGGCGTCGGGCACCGCGCCCATCGGGCACGGCAACCGGGTTGCGACAGTCTCTACCTGATGGATCCGAAGCCGCGCGGCGTCCGGCACGTTGCTGTGCCAGTTGGCCAAGTTGATGCACCCTCCCAACATAGGGACCAGATGCGGCAACCGTGGGGCGCGATTGTGACATGCAGCGGCACCCGTTCGCGGTGCGCCCACCGGCCGGACCGGCCTCCCCTTCAGGGGCGATCGATGTCGACGTTCAGGGCGCGTCGTTAACCAGTTTACGAATCAACAAATATCGAATTCGTTAACAAATCCGCTTTGCCGATAATTGTGATCGCGGCCCATCGGGGCCGGACCGGCGAGCCGGTCGGAATCCCCTGAAATCGGGGCCTCACGCCGGATTCGTCGCATATCGCTGTCACCCCGCTGCCGCGATGGCCACACAGGCCAGCACAACCCTGTGTAAGAAATACGCGCCTTGGGGCGCCGCGGGCGGCGGCCAATTGTTAATGCGGTGTCCGCGCCGGGCGGGCGATGCCGGGCTGGAGATTCGCGTCGACGATTACCTCCCGGGTAATGGCGGGGCGGCGGGCGGCGCGGTACTGTTGCCGCATGCAGACCCTCTCGACGATCGACCGGATGCGGCCCGCCGACGGCTACGGCCCCATGCTGCAGCACTGGCGCCGCCGGCGGGCGCTCAGCCAGCTCGACCTGGCGCTGGATGCCGGCGTGTCGCAGCGGCATCTCAGCTTCCTGGAATCCGGCCGCTCCAGCCCCAGCCGGGAAATGGTGCTGATGCTAGCCGGCACCCTCGACCTCCCCTTGCGCGAGCGCAATGCGATGCTGGTCGCGGCCGGCTTCGCGCCGATGTTCCGCGACGAAGGGCTGGCCGGGGTCGAGGCGGAGCCGGTGCGCCGGGCGCTCGGCTTCATGCTGGAACAGCAGGAGCCCTATCCGGGCGTGGTGATCGACCGGCAGTGGAACCTGCTGATGGCCAATCGGGGCGCCGGCCGGATGATCGCCGAGTTCGTCGATCTGGAGGCCTTTGCCGCCGCCCATTGCGCCGGCGGGCCGCCCAACATCCTGACCCTGACGACCCATCCGGAGGGGCTGCGGCCCTGGATCGTGGATTGGCCGCAACTGGCCGAGGCGCTGCGCGTGCGGGTGCGCCGCGAGGTCGGGGTCGCCGCTCCGGACCCGACGCTGCTCGACCTGCTGAAGCAGGTCGAGGCGGTGTTGCCGAAGCCTGAGCGTGCGGTCCAGGGGTCGGCGATCCCGGCAAGCTCGCCGATCCTGCCCCTGGTGCTGAAGCGCGGCGATCTCGCGCTCTCCTGGTTCTCCACCATCGCCACCCTGGGCACCGCCATGGATGCCGAGTTGGAGGAGTTGCGCATCGAGCTGTTCTTCCCGGCCGACGAGGCGACGGAGCGCTACGCCCGCGACGCCGCCTAGCCGGCGCCCGGTTCTTTCCTTCTGAGCGCCGCCGGCGATGCTATATCTGTGTGCATGAGCAGCTCTTCCTGGACGCCCGATCCGCTCGACGATCCGGACGCCGTGCCCGAGGCGCCGGCATCCGGCGCGCCGGCGCGCGGCTTCCCCTACCTCGACGGCCTCAATCCGGAGCAGCGCGAGGCGGTGGAGGCGCTGGACGGGCCGGTGCTGGTGCTGGCCGGCGCCGGCACCGGCAAGACCCGGGTGCTGACCACGCGGCTGGCGCACCTGCTGTCGACCCGCCGGGCCTGGCCCAGCCAGATCCTGGCCGTCACTTTCACCAACAAGGCGGCGCGGGAGATGAAGGACCGCGTCTCGACCCTGGTCGGCACGCCGGTCGAGGGCTGGTGGCTGGGCACCTTCCACGCCATGGCGGCACGGCTGCTGCGCCGCCACGCCGAGCTGGTGGGGCTGAAACCCAACTTCACCATCCTCGACACCGACGACCAGATCCGCCTGATCAAGCAGCTGCTGGAGGCCGAGAACGTCGATTCGAAACGCTGGCCGGCGCGGCTGGTGCTCGGCGTCATCGAACGCTGGAAGGACAAGGGGCTGACGCCCGACAAGCTCAAGCCCCAGGATGCCGGCGACATCGCGGGCGGCCGGGTGATCGACCTCTACCGCGCCTATCAGGAGCGGCTGCGCACGCTCAACGCCTGCGATTTCGGCGACCTGCTGCTGCACAACCTGGCCATCCTGCAAGGCAATCCGGAGGTATTGGCCGATTACCACCGGCGTTTCCGCTACATCCTGGTCGACGAGTACCAGGACACCAACGTGGCCCAGTATCTCTGGCTGCGCCTGCTGGCCCAGGGGCACAAGAACATCTGCTGCGTCGGCGACGACGATCAGTCGATCTATGGCTGGCGCGGCGCGGAGGTCGGCAACATCCTACGCTTCGAGACCGATTTCCCGGGTGCGAAGGTGATCCGGCTGGAACGCAACTACCGCTCCACCGACCGCATCCTCGGCGCCGCCTCCGGACTCATCGCCCAGAACCGCGGCCGGCTGGGCAAGACCCTGTTCACCGAGTCCGACGGCGGCGACCATGTGACCGTGCGCAATGTCTGGGACGGGGAAGAAGAGGCCCGCTGGGTCGGCGAGGAGATCGAGGACCTGCAGCGCAAGGGGATCCGCCTGTCCGAGATCGCCGTCCTGGTGCGCGCCGGCTTCCAGATGCGCGAGTTCGAGGAGCGGCTGATCACGCTGGGCGTACCCTACCGGGTGATCGGGGGCCCGCGCTTCTACGAGCGCATGGAGATCCGCGACGCTCTGGCCTATCTGCGTGTCATCGCCCAGCCCGACGACGACCTCGCCTTCGAACGCATCGTCAACACGCCGCGCCGCGGGCTCGGCGCCGCGACCCTCAAGACCTTGCACCAGGCCGCCCGCGCCACCGGCGTGCCGCTGACCGAGGCGGCGCTGCGCCTCATCGACACCGACGACATCCCGGCCCGGGCCCGCAATTCGCTGCGGTCCCTGATGGGCGATTTCGAGCGCTGGCGCGCCCTGGTGCCCAAGACGCCGCACCCGGAGCTGGCCGGCATCGTGCTGGATGAGTCCGGCTACACCGCCATGTGGCAGGCTGACAAATCGCCGGATGCGCCCGGCCGGCTCGAGAACCTGAAGGAGCTGGTCGCGGCCATGGAGGAGTTCGAGAACCTCCAGGGTTTCCTCGAACACGTCAGCCTGGTGATGGAGAACACCGAGAACCCCGGCGGCGACATGGTCAACCTGATGACCCTGCATTCCGCAAAGGGGCTGGAGTTCGAGCAGGTCTTCCTGCCCGGCTGGGAGGAGGGGTTGTTCCCGCACCAGCGCGCCCTGGACGAGAGTGGCATCGCCGGGCTGGAGGAGGAGCGGCGACTGGCCTATGTCGGCATCACCCGCGCCAAGCACAAGGTCCGAATCAGCGCCGCCGCCAACCGCCGCATCCACGGCCTCTGGCAGGCGGCCCTTCCGTCACGCTTCCTGGAGGAACTGCCGGAGGACCATGTCGATGTGCAGAGCGACCCGGGCCTCGGCCTGCGCGAGACCACGCCCGGCTTCGCCTTCCAGGAGCCGCGGCAATCCGGGTTCATGTCCCGTTCCACGCCGGTGACCCTGGAAGGGGTGGCCTACGAGGTCGAGGCGCGCCCGCGCCCGGCCAAGGCCTTCGAGCCCGGCGACCGTGTCTTCCACCAGAAGTTCGGGTACGGCACCGTCGCCGGCGCCGACAACGACAAGCTCACCATCACCTTCGACCATGCCGGCGAGAAGAAGGTCATGGACAGCTTCGTCGTCCCGGCCGACCAGGCGGGCTAGTGGCCCAGGACGGGTCGGCCTGGCGGGTCGCCGTTACGGTTCCGGCGTCGGCTGCGTCAGCCTGCGAGAGCCTGCTGGCGAGCCGGATGGCGTCGGTCTCCGTATTCGGCGAGGACGCGGACCCTCAGCGACTGGTCGAGGGCATCGATGCCGCGCCGCCGGATTCGACCGGCCTTTCGGTCGCCCTGGCGCTCCTCGCCCGGTCGCTGGGCATCGAGGAGCCCGAACTGACGGTCGAGGAGATCCCGCCGACCGATTGGCTGGCTGCGACCTATGAGGCGTTTCCGCCGATCCGCATCGGGCGGTTCCACATCCGGGGATCGCATGACGCGACGCCGGTTCCGACCGGCGCGATCGGCCTGTGCATCGACGCGGCGACGGCGTTCGGGACCGGCGAGCATGAGACGACGTCGGGCTGCCTGATGGCTCTCGAGCGCCTGGCCAGGCGGCGCCGGGTGCGCCGGGTGCTCGACATGGGGTGCGGCAGCGGCATCCTCGCCTTTGCCGCCGCGCGGCTCTGGCGGGTGCCGGTGCTGGCGGTGGATGTCGATGCCGAGGCGGTGCGCGTGGCGCGGGCCAATGCCCGGGTCAACGGGGTCGGGTCGTGGGTGTCGGCCATCGCCGCCGATGGCTACCGCGACCGGCGCCTGGCGGCGGGCGGGCCCTTCGATCTGATCGTCGCCAATATCCTGGCCGGCCCCCTGGCGGCGATGGCCAAGGATCTGGCCGCCAATCTGGCCCCGGGCGGCACGGCCATCCTAGCCGGGCTGCTGGCCCGTCAACAGGCGCAGGTGCTGGCCGCACACCGGATGCAGGGCCTCGCCTTGGAGGCCCGGGTTCCGGTCGGCGACTGGCCGACGCTCGTGCTGCGGCGGGGCGGGCGGTAGCCGTGCCGCCCCGGCCCGCCACGAGGGCAGCGGGGCCGGGGCGATCTCGGCGGTCCGGAAGGCGCGTCAGGCGATGTGCCGGACCGTGTCGCTGTTGGCCGGGCGCTGGATCGCGCCGTCGGGATGCGTCGCCTTGACGCTGGCCGGCCCCTGCATGACGACGGTTTCGATCAGGCCGCGGGTCAGACCGATATCCTCGAGCTGGTGGTCGGTGAGCCGGGAGAGCTGGATATAGGTGGTCCGCTGATCGCGGGCGCGCCGCCCCAGGCCGAGGCTCCTCAGAACACGGTGCACCGCCACCTCGATGGCGTGGCTGATGCCCGGAAGAATGGCTGTGTTGCTCATGTCAGACACCCAATTCAATCCTATTGCGGTTGCCACTCACCAAAGCGTTTCCAGGCGAAGCGCCGATCCGGCACTTCCCGCCCGCCATGCAGACCTGGCGGTGTTCTTGTTGCGCTGCAATATCATCTACTTGCCTAATGAGGTGTGACTTTTCAGAGGCATCGCATTGACGGTTTTGCATTGCAGCGCGATGGGTCGCGCATGCCGACTGGCAAGCCGATTGCATCGATGGCGCGCCCTTCCGCCTTGCCGGCTTTTTTCCGGCGTCCTAGCCTTGAGGCCCGCCAAGAGGAGACTGGCCCGGTGACGCACCCGACGCCCGATGACGCGGTCCTGGGAGACCTGATCGACGATGCCGGATTGGCCGTGACGCCCGCGGAGCTGCGCGACCTGTTGCGCGGCATCAATGCTGCGCCCGAATCGGCGGACTGGTTGTCCCTGGTGGCGCCGGACGCCAAGCCGGAGATCGCGGCGAGGCTGGGCCGCGCGAGGGCCGCGCTGGCCGGTGTGACCGACGATCACGGCCCCGCGCTCCCCGACCGTGTCCCGGCCTTGCGTAGGCGGTTGGCCGAGCTCGACCTCCACGGCTTCGTGGTGCCGCGCGCGGATGCCCATCAGGGCGAGAACGTGCCGGCCTCGGCGGAGCGCCTCGCCTGGCTTACCGGGTTCACCGGTTCGGCCGGGCTGGCCATAGTGCTCGCCGACCGCGCGGCGCTGTTCGTGGACGGCCGGTATACCCTGCAGGCGCCCGCCCAGGTCGATGGCACGGTGTTCGAGTTCAAGCATCTGATCGACGATCCTCATGCCGCTTGGCTGGTCGAGCACCTGCCGACCCATGGCCGGCTTGGATTCGATCCGTGGCTGCATACGGTGGACTGGACCCATCGTGTGCGCGGCAAGCTTGAGGAGTCCGGGGCGGCGCTGGTCCCGGTCGAGGCCAACCCGATCGACGAGATCTGGACCGACCGGCCGCCGCCGCCACTGGCGCCGGTGGTTCCGCATGACGAGGCCCATGCCGGCCGCGGTTCGGAGGATAAGCGGGTGGCCCTGGGCGCCGAGCTGGCCGCCGCGGGAGTCGACGCGGCCGTGTTGTCGGCGCCGGATGCGATCGCCTGGCTGTTGAACATTCGCGGCGGCGACGTTCCGCGCACGCCGCTGCCCTTGTCCTTCGCCCTGCTGCGGTCGGACGGGCAGGTGGACCTGTTCATCGACCATCGCAAGCTGGCGCCGGGCCTGGAGCGGCACCTCGGCAACCAGGTCGCGGTCCAGGCGCCGGACCGGCTGGGGCCGGCGCTCGACGGGCTCGGGGAGGCCGGCAACGTCGTCCGCACCGACAAGGCGACCGCGCCGGCCTGGATCGACTCCCGCCTGCGTGAAGCCGGCGCGACGGTCCGTCCGGACATCGACATCTGCGCCCTGCCCAAGGCCCGCAAGAACGCGGTGGAGATTGCCGGCAGCCGGGCGGCGCATCGTCGCGACGGAGCCGCCGTGGCGCGGTTCCTGGCCTGGCTGGATCGGGTGGCGCCTGGCGGCGGAATCACCGAGATCGCGGCGGAGCAGAAGCTGCGCACACTGCGCAGCGACCAGGAGCACTACCGTGACGACAGCTTTGACACGATCACCGGGGCCGGCCCGAACGGCGCCATCGTCCATTACCGGGTGACCGAGGACAGCAACCGGATGCTCGATCCGGGCTCACTCTACCTGGTCGACAGCGGCGCCCAGTACCTAGACGGCACCACCGACATCACCCGGACCATCGCCGTCGGTACGCCGGACGCGGCCATGCGGCGACACTTCACGCTCGTCCTCAAGGGTCACATCGCACTGGCCACCGCCCGCTTCCCGAAGGGCACCACCGGATCCCAGCTCGACGTGCTGGCGCGCCAGCACCTCTGGGCCGAGGGGCTCGACTACGACCATGGCACCGGCCACGGCGTCGGCAGCTATCTCGGGGTCCATGAGGGGCCGGCGCGGCTGTCCAAGATGCCCAACTCGGTGGCGCTGGAGCCGGGGATGATCCTCTCGAACGAGCCCGGCTACTACCGCACCGGCGCCTACGGCATCCGCATCGAGAACCTGGTGCTGGTGGTCGAATGCGTGGACCTGCCGGACGCGGAACGGCCAATGCTGGAGTTCGAGACCCTGACACTGGCGCCGATCGACCTGGCGCTGGTCGAGCCGTCCTTGATGTCCGACGCCGAGATTGCCTGGCTGGACGCCTACCATGCGCGGGTTCGCGAGAAGATCGCTCCGACCCTGGAAGGCGAAGCGGCCGATTGGCTGGTTCAGGCGACCCGGCCGATCGGCGGATAGCCCGCCTCGGCTAGAACAGGCCGCGCCGGCGGCTGGTCTCGAAGTGGAAGGCGTGCACGCCGATCAGCATGTCGACCTCGGAGCCGTCACGGGCCAGCGGAAAATAGACCCGCTGATAGCCGGCATGCTCTCGGCCGGCGAGCGAAACGGACAGGTCGCCGAAGCCGGGCTGCCGATGCTCGATGATCTGCATCATCTGATCGACGATCGCCTCGCCGCACTGGGTCGCATGGTTGCCGTCGATGTACATTCCGGTCAGGTCGAAGCCGAACGCCTCGGTGCAGATCGTCCCCACCAGCCGGAAGCGCAGCCTGGTATCGCTGGATTCCCGTTCGACATCGACGAACGCAATCGCCGACAACAGGTCCGGAATGTCGGTCGGGTCAATGTGCTGGCGGCCGGGAAGGCCGTCGCCCGGGGCCCGAGAGACCAGGTAATCGTTGAGTTTGCGGAAGCGCGGATGGTTGTCGATGAAATCCGGCTCGCTCTGCGGCCAAGGCGGCGACTGCTGGGCCACCGTCATGACCAGCGGTCGGTTGCCCTGATGAGCCGGCGCAGAAAGCAGATCCGCGGCGGTCAAATGCTCCATTGGTGCCCAACCATACAGTGTCCAAGTCCGTTGGGGGACGATACGCAGGGGACCCTAATGACGTATTAAAGCCAATTGAGTGTTACTTGCAGAAATTAATGTAAAACTTTCCAAATGCTTGGTTGATGATTAGTGAAGAACGAGACTGGGGCAGGTCCGTGTCCTCAGTCTCCGATCAATGCAAACCACTCCTGTTCCGATAGCGTCTTGATTCCCAACTCCGCGGCCTTGCGGGCCTTCGAGCCGGCCTCCGCGCCGACCACTACGTAATCGGTCTTCTTCGATACCGAACCGGCGACCTTGGCGCCCAGGGATTCCGCCTTCGCCTTCGCCTCGGAACGCGAGACGGTCTCCAGCGTGCCGGTGAAGACGACCGTCTTCCCGGCGACCGGGGATTGGGTGGCGATGGCTTCCAGCGGCTCGACCGTCAGTTCGGCCGCCAGATCGTCGATCACATTTCGGTGATGCGCTTCGCCGAAATAGGCGCACAGATCGTCCGCGACGCTCATGCCGATGCCCTCGACGGCACACAGCTCGGCATAGGCCTCGCCGACCTGCTCGGGCTTGCGTGCGTCTGGCTCGGCCCGGCGCTCGTCCGCGGCCCGGGTCATGGCCTCGCGCCAGGCGGGAAGGTCGCCATAGGTCCGGGCCAGCAGCTTGGCCGTTGACTGGCCCACCTGACGGATGCCCAGCGCATAGATGAAGCGGTCGAATCCGATCCGCCGCCGGTCCTCGATGGCCCGGATCAGGTTGTCCACCGACTGTTCGGCCCAGCGTTCGCGCTCCAGCAGATCCTCGCGCCTGTCCCTGAGCCGGAAGATATCGGCCGGATCGCGGATCAGCTCGGCATCCCAGAATTCCTGGATGTTCTCGATTCCCAGCCCCTCGATGTCGAAGGCGTCCCGGCTGACGAAGTGCATCAGGCGCCGGACCTGCTGATAGGGACAGTCGAGGCCGCCAGTGCACCGCGCCACCGCCTCGCCCTCGTCGCGCACCACCGGCGTCGCGAGCGGGCAGGGGCAGGTCGTTGGAAACACGTAAGCCCTGCTGTCGGCCGGGCGTTTCTCCGCGACCACCGAGACCACCTGCGGAATCACGTCTCCCGCACGCTGGATGATGACGTGATCGCCTTCGCGGATGTCCTTGCGCTCGATTTCGTCCTGATTGTGCAGGGTGGCCCGGGAGACCTGGACGCCGCCGACCGTGATCGGCTCCAGATTGGCGACCGGCGTCAAGGCGCCGGTACGGCCGACCTGGATGGTGATCCTGTGTAGGATGGTCTCGGCCTGTTCCGCCGGGAATTTGTGCGCGGTGGCCCAGCGCGGCGCCCGGCTCACGAAGCCGAGCCGCTCCTGCCAGTCGAGCCGGTTGACCTTGTAGACGATCCCGTCGATGTCGTGCGGCAGTTCCGCACGCTCGCCGGAAATCCGGCGATAGAAGGACAGAACCTCCTCCAGGCCGTGGCACAGCTCGGCCGGCTCGTTCACCCGGAAGCCCCAGCTCGCCAGCCTCTGCCTGGCGCTCCACTGGGTCTCGCCCAGAGCCTCGGTCGTGTCGCCCCAGGCATAGGCGAGGAACTTCAGCGGTCGGTCTGCGGTGATCGCCGGGTCCTTCTGGCGCAGGGATCCCGCAGCGCCGTTGCGCGGGTTCTTGAAGGTCTTCTTGCCGTCGGCGGCCAGCCGCTCGTTCAACGCTCGGAAGTCGGCGTTGCGGATGAAGATCTCGCCGCGCACCTCGATCAGGTCGGGCGCCCGACCGGCCAGCGTCTTGGGCACGTCGTCGATGGTCCGCACATTGGCGGTCACATCCTCGCCGACAGCACCGTCGCCCCGCGTGGCCGCCGTGACCAGCCGGCCCTTCTCGTAGAGCAGCGACATGGACAGGCCGTCGATCTTGGCCTCAGCCACGATGTCCACCGGCTCCGCCTCGCCGAGCATCAGGTAGCGCCGGATCCCCGCCAGGAAATCGGCGACGTCGTCGTCGTTGAACGCATTCGACAGCGACAGCATCGGCACCCGATGGGTGACCTTGGCAAATCCGGCAGCCGGCGCGGCGCCGACCGCGAGCGAGGGGCTGTCCGGGCGCTGAAGCTCCGGGAAACGGGCTTCGATGGCCTCGTTTCGGAGGCGCAGCGCGTCGTATTCGGCGTCGCTGATCTCCGGCGCGTCGCGTTGGTGATAGGCCTCGTCATGGCGGCGGATGTCCGCCGCCAGCCTCTTGAGCTCGGCCGCCGCCTGTTCGGCCGTTAGCGCCTCGGTCGGCAGGGTGCTCGGATCGGTCCGGGTCTCGTCGGCGGCCATCAGGCGGACCGCGCGGCAATCAGGCTGTCGGCCGCGGCCCGCGCCTGATCGGTCACCGTGGCGCCGGAGAGCATGCGGGCGATTTCCTCGCGCCGTTCATCGTCCGCCAGGGCGGCGACGGTGGTGGCGGCGCGCTCGCCGCCGGCGGACTTCGACACCCGCCAGTGGCTGCCGGCCCGCGCCGCCACCTGCGGGCTATGGGTGACCACCAGGACCTGCACGTCCTGGCCGAGTCGCCCGAGGCGGTCGCCGACGGCGGCCGCAACCGCACCGCTGATGCCGCTGTCGACCTCATCGAAGATCAGGGTCGGCGCCGAGCCGCCGCGGGCAAGGACCACTTTCAGCGCCAGCATGAATCGCGCGAGCTCGCCGCCCGAGGCCACGCGGTTCAAGGGCCCGGGTGGTGACCCCGGATTGGTCGAGACCTGGAACGCCACCTTGTCACGGCCGTTCGGCCCCCAGTCCGGCTCCGGCAACGGGTCGATCCGGGTGGAGAAATGCGCCTTCTCCAGCTTCAGCGGCGGCAGCTCTGCGGCGATCGCCGCATCCAGGGCGTGCGCGGCTTCGGCCCGCGCCTGGCCGAGCGCCTCGGCCGCCTCGACAAAGCCGGCCCGCGCCATCTCCGTCGTCTTGGCGAGTCGGGACAGGTGATCGCCTTCCCCCTCGATCAGCGAGAGTTTCTCCGACATCTCATCCCGCAACCCGGCCAACCCGTCGACATCCACGCCATATTTGCGGGCCGCCGCGCGGAGCGAGAACAGCCGCTCCTCCAGGGTCTCCAGCTCGCCGACATCGAGATCGATGTCGGCGCTCAGGCTCTGGAGCTGGATTGCCGCCTCGGCGGTTTCGGCGAGCGCCCTGTCGAGCCCCTCGAGAATCGGATCGATCCGGCCGGCCGCCTTGTCGGCCACGCGCTCCAGCCGGTGGCGGGCGCCGCCGAGGGCGGTATCGGCGCTGGTTTCGCCGGAGATGCGCTCGACCGCCTCGTTGATCGCCTCGATCAGCTTTTCCCGGTGCATCAGCATGGCGCGGCGGTCGGCGAGCGCGCCTTCCTCGTCGGGCTGCGGGTCCAGCGCATCGAATTCGGTGACGGCGTGGCGCAGATAGTCCTCCTCGGCTCGCGCCTGCACCGCACGGGCTTCCGCAGCCGCCCTCTCGTCCTCGACCTGGCGCCAGGTGCGCCAGGCGGCGGCGACCCGGCCTGTCTCCGCTTCCAGGCCGGCGAAAGCATCGAGAGCCTGGCGATGGGTGCGCGGGTTCAGCAGCCCGGCGGTGTCGAACTGACCATGCACTTCGACCAGCGTCTCGCCGATCTGCCGCAGCAGCGCGACCCCGACCGGCTGGTCGTTGACGAAGGCCCGGCTGCGGCCATCGCGGTTGACGCTGCGGCGCATCAGCAAGGTATCGCCGTCGGGCAGATCATGGCGGCGCAGCAGGTCCAGAGCGCGGTGATCGTCGGAGAGATCGAACTCCGCGGTGACGGCGGCCTGGTCGCAGCCATGCCGAACCAGCCCGGCATCGCTGCGTGCGCCCAGCGCCAGGCCGAGGGCGTCGAGAAGGATCGACTTGCCGGCACCGGTCTCGCCGGTCAGGGCGCAGAGCCCACGATCAAAGCCGATGTCGAGGCGTTCGATCAGGACGACGTTGCGGATCGACAGGCCGACCAGCATGGGGGTTTCGGGACTGCCTAGAAGATGTCCGCCAGGCGACCGAAGAAGCCCTGGGGTTCCGGCGGTCGGACCCCCTCGTCGACGAGCAGGGCATAGCTGTCCAGATACCAGTCGGTCCCCGGATAATTGTGCCCCAGAACGGCGGCATTCATCCTGGCCTCTTCGGGGAGGCCAATCGCCAGATAGGCTTCGGTCAGGCGGTGCAGCGCTTCCGGCACGTGCGTCGTGGTCTGGTACCGCACGATCACGGACCGGAAACGGTTGATGGCGGCATTGTAATGTCCCTGGCGCAGGTACCAGCGACCGATGGTCATCTCCTTGCCGGCGAGCTGATCCAGGGTGAGATCAAGCTTCAGCGCGGCGTCCCGGGCATAGTCGGTGTTCGGATAGCGGCGCACCACCTCCTGCAGGGCATCGCGCGCCTGTTCGGTGATCAGCTGGTCGCGCTCGACATCGGTGATGCGTTCGTAATAGCAGAGCGCTCTCAGGTAATAGGCATAGGCGCTGTTGTCGTTGCCCGGATGCAGCGCCAGGAACCGGTCCAGCGCCAGGATCGCGTTTTCGTACTCGGTCGCCTGGTAGTGGGCGAAGGCGGCCATCAACTGTGCACGGGTGGCCCATTGCGAGTACGGGTGCTGGCGCTCCACCTCGTCGAAGAACTGTGCCGCAAGCTCGAAGTTCTCGTCTTCCAGCTCGAACAGGGCATCGTTGTAGAGGGTCTCCGGCGGCCGCTCCACATAGGCCGGCTCATCGTCGGACGAGCAGCCGGCCACCAGCAGCGTGGCCGAGACGGCGATCACGGTCAGCAGCCGCCGTGTCGAGTGTCCAGAGAATCGTGCTGGCATGACCAAGGGTCTGTCCGCGTCAGTCCGTTCCAGATCCGGGAACGGTCTATATACCATGGCCGGCCGAATTTGCGAGCCGGCATGGCACCGATGTCGGACGGATCTCGGGGCCGAGCAGCCAGTCAGGCGGTCTGCGCCAACGGCATCGCATTCCAGCCGCTGTGCGAAAGCTCGGCATGGTCCATGGTGTCGTAGCACCAGGCCATGTCGTCCTCGAACAAGGTCCTCAGCAGCGCGTTGTTCAGCGCATGGCCGGACTTGCAGCCATGGAAATGGCCAAGGATCGGCGCGCCCGCGAGATACAGGTCGCCAATCGAATCGAGGATCTTGTGGCGGACGAATTCGTCCTCGTAGCGCAGCCCGCCCTCATTCATCACCTGGCCGCCATTGATGACGACGGCGTTGTCGAGGGAGGCGCCACGCGCCAGGCCGCGCGCCCTGAGGGCCTCGGCATCCTTCAGGAAGCCGAAGGTGCGGGCCCGTGCCAGGTCCGACTTGAACGCGCCGTTGGCCAGCCGGATCGTGCCTTCCTGACGCGACACGACGGAATTCGGAAAGTCGATCTCGAAGCTGAAAGAAAAGCCGGCGGCCGGGGAAAGCCTGGCGGTCTTGTCGCCGTCACGGATCTCCACCGACTTCAGCACCCGGATCGCGCGGCGGACCGCCGCCTGCGAAGTGACGCCGGCGGATTCGATCAGGAACACGAAGGGGGCCGCGCTGCCGTCCATGATCGGGACTTCCGGGCCGTCCAGCTCGATCACCGCATTGTCGACGCCGCAGCCACGCAGCGCCGCCATCAAATGCTCCACGGTGCCGATCGTCGCCCCATGGCGATTGCCGATCACGGTGCACATGGTGGTGTCGCAGACATTGTCCCAACGCGCCGGGATCACCCCCTGATCCTCGGGCATGTCGGTGCGGACGAAGGTGAGCCCGGTGTTGATGTCGGACGGGTGCAAGGTCAGGTTGACCTTGGCGCCGGTGTGCAGACCCACGCCGGTGCAGTGGATCCTGCTGCGCAGTGTCTTCTGCGCCGAACTCTCGGCGCCACTGTGTTGCTCAAGTATCACCCGCACGCCCCCTAGACTGGTTTCCGCGGCACTTAGCGGCAGAACCTAACTGGTATCAGCAAGGTCGGGAGCGGAAGAAGTGCGCCCCAGGGGATAGATACCAACTACCCCCGGGGCAAACAAATCACTCTTTGTTACCGTTTGTTGCTCAAACACTAAGCAATCATTAACGGCCAGCTCGACTACTAGTTTGCTTGCCGGCGAAGAAATGCCGGAATATCCAGCTGATCATCTTCCGCACTTGGTAGCGGTCCACGTTGCCCGACTTCCAGACCACTCAGCCGCGGCTGGGCAGGCGGCTGCGGCGGCTGCGCGTCCTGCTTGGGTTCGACCGCGGGCGTCCGGGGAGCCGGTTGCGCCTGCTCGTCTTCGCGCAGCAGCCCGGTCATGCGCCGGAAGATGTTGCGGCCGCGCCGTGGCTCCAGCCCACCGGGTGCGTTGGCCATCTCCGCCTCGGCGAACGGTTCGGCGGTTTCCCGCTGCACGGGAGCGCTCGGCGCCGGGCCGGCCACCGGACGCGGTGCGATGAAGGCGCCGTCCCGGCGTTCCGCCCGCGGCGGCTCCGGCGCCGCTGCCGCGGCCGGTTCGACCGTCGGTTCCGGAGTCGGGGCCGTGCCCGCGGACGCGGACTCCGCCGCCGGCTGAGACGGCGTGCTGCGGACCGCGCCCGCCGCCGGCCGGGCCAGCGGGCTGCGCTCGACCGGCTGCGCCGAGCCGGCGACGCCGCGGTCGCTGACCACGCTCAGGCTGCTCGCAGCCGCAGTGTTCGGGGCCCGGCTGGTTTCCAGATCGATCCCGGTGGAGACCACCGACACCCGGATCCGCCCCTCCATGCTCTCGTCGAAGGTCGAGCCGAAGATGATGTTGGCATCGGCGTCGACCTCGTCGCGGACCCGGTTGATCGCCTCGTCGACCTCGTACAAGGTCATGTCCAGGCCGCCGGTGATGTTGATCAGCACGCCGCGCGCGCCCTTCATGGACACGTCGTCGAGCAGCGGGTTGGAAATCGCCGCCTCGGCAGCGCCGACCGCCCGGCGTTCGCCGTCGTCCTCGCCGGTGCCCATCATCGCCTTGCCCATCTCGGCCATGACGGTGCGGATATCGGCGAAGTCCAGGTTGATCAGGCCCGGCATGACCATCAGGTCGGTGACGCCGCGCACGCCCGAACTCAGCACCTCGTCCGCCATCTTGAAGGCATCCGCGAAGGTGGTGCGTTCGTTGGCGATGCGGAACAGGTTCTGGTTCGGGATGACGATCAGCGTGTCGACATATTGCTGCAGATCGTTCAGCCCGGCCTCGGCCACCCGCATCCGGTGCGCGCCCTCGAAATGGAACGGCTTGGTGACCACGCCGACCGTCAGGATGTTCTGCTCCCGGGCCGCGCGGGCGATCACCGGTGCGGCGCCGGTGCCGGTGCCGCCGCCCATTCCGGCGGTGATGAACACCATGTGGCTGCCGTCGAGATAGGAGGCGAGTTCCTCGATCGCCTCCTCCGCCGCGGCGCGGCCGATATCCGGGCGCGACCCGGCCCCCAGCCCCTGGGTCAGCCCGGCGCCCAGCTGCAGCTTGCGATCGGCCAGGCTGCCGCTCAGCGCCTGGGCGTCGGTGTTGGAGACCAGGAACTCGCAACCTTCCAGGTTCGACTGGATCATGTTGTTGACGGCGTTGCCGCCGGCGCCGCCGACGCCGACCACCGTAATCCGAGGCCGTAGCTGAAGCTCGGTTTCTGGAATGCTCAAATTGATCATCGTTGACCTCCGTCCCTTACTTGTCCCGCACGTGTGCTTTGAACCGACTATTGCTCTCAATCGCGCCCCGGCAGTCTTTCGGCGAGGCGGGGCCGCCGCCGTTCATCCTCGAGTGTCGTTTCATAGATCCCCCAGATTCTCGCGGAACCAGCCTCCGAGGCGGTTCCAGAGGCCGCCGCCGACCTCGACGCCGTCCGGACCTGCGGCGACTCCCGCCAGCACCGGATCGGCCTGATAGCGTGCCGCGTAGGCCAGCAGGCCCGCGGCGGTGGAAAACGCCGGGCCGCCGGTGGACTCCGCCAGCCCTTCGAAACCCTGCGGCCGGCCCAGCCGCACCTGCTTGTCCATCACCATCTGCGCCAGCTCGCGCACGCCATGCAGTTGGCTGGCCCCGCCGGTCAGAACGACGCGACGGCCGGAGACCTTGTCGAAGCCGCTGTCCTCCAGCCGGCCCCGCACCATCTCGAAGATCTCCTCCAGCCGCGGCCGGATGATCCCGGTCAGCAGGCTCTTGGGCACGTGGTTGGGCTGGGCCGGGGCGTCCTCGCCGACCTGCGGCGCGTCGATCAGCTCGCGCTCATCCGAGACGTTCGGGATGGCGTGGCCGTGCAAGGTCTTCATGCGCTCCGCATGCAGGACCGGGGTGGTCAGGCCGCGGGCCACGTCGTTGGTGACGTGGCTGCCGCCGACCGGGATGCAGTCGACGAACACCAGCCGGCCCTCGGAGAAGACGCCAATGCCGGTGCTGCCGCCGCCCATGTCGATGACGGTGCAGCCGAGGTCCATCTCGTCCTCGACCAGGCAGGCGAGCCCGGCGGCGTAGGGCGACACGACAAAGGCCTCGATCTCCAGGTGGCATCGGGTGATGCAGGTCGCGAGGTTGCGCACCGCTGCCGTGCCGGCGGTGATCAGGTGCACGTCGACGCCCAGATGGCTGCCCAGCATGCCGCGCGGATCGCGGATGCCCCGGCTGCCGTCGATGGCGTAGCCGACCGGGATCGCGTGCAGCACCTCGCAATCGGACGGCAACCGGGCCCGGCCATTGACCTTCAGCGCCTTGCGCAGATCGGCCTCCGACACCGTGTGCCCCGCGATCGGCACGTCCACGGGCACGATCTGCGAAGCGAGGTGCCCGCCGACCACGTTGACCACGATCTCGCGGATCTGCTCGCCGGCCATCTGTTCGGCGGAGGAAACGGCGTGGCCGATGGCCTTCTCCGCGGCCTCCATGTCGACCACCACGCCACTGCGCAGGCCGCGGCTGACCTGATGGCCGATGCCGATCACCTTTGGCCGGTCGTCATCGTCCATGCGGGCGATGAAGCAGACCACCTTGGTGCTGCCGACATCCAGCGTGGCGACCAACTCGCCGCGCGGCCGCGCCTTGAACCGTTTGACCCCGTTAAACCCCATTGCCCCCAACGGCCTCCCCAGCCGGGCGCTCCCGCGTCTCGCCCGTCCTCATGTGTCCTCTTCCGGCATGCGCCGGCGCTGGCTGGCGCCCGGCGTCGTCTGCACCACCAAGCGGTCGCCGATCCGCAGATCGATGGAGACGATGTCGCGATCGAGCAGATCGTTGCCGGACTCGATCTCCGACAGCCGCAACAGCGCCTCGTCGATCCCGGACTCGGGCAGGCGCACATTGACGCCGTTGTCGAGCCGCAGGTCCCAGCGCCGCTCGCTGACCAGGATCGCGGCCTCGACCCGCGCGGCGATGGCGGGCTGCGCCGCCAGCTTCTCCAGCAGCGGTGCGGCGTGGTCCGGGGCGCCGATCCCGACCACCAGCGGCAGCGCGGCATAGGCCTCCAGCCCCTCCTCGGTCAGCACCACGCCGTCGGCGTCGATCACCCGCATGACGCGGTCCGACTGCCACAGCGCCAAGGGCTCGCGCTCTTCCAGGCGCAGATAGATGGTGTCCGGAAACCGCCGCTCGACCACGACGTTGCGGATCCAGGGCAGGGCCGCCACCGCGTCGCGCGCCGCCTCCGGGTCGACGGTCAGGATCGGCGTGCCGGTTTCGACCTGCAGCGCCGCCAGGATGTCGGCGCCGGGCGTGCGGTCGCGCCCGGTCACCAGCACGTTGCGCACACCGAGACCGGCATCCACGGTAAACGCGAGCGTGCGGTCGATGGCGATGTCGATGGTGTCGGACACCCATCCGCTGGTGAACGCCCAGATCACCCCGCCGACCGCACCCGTGGCCAGCAATCCGACGCCGCCGAACGCAAGCCGGCGCAGGACGCGCGGGGTCGGGCGGCGCCGCGGCGGCGGCGGCTTGGCTCTGGCGGGGCGTGTTGCAACGCCCGCCAGCCGGCGGTTTGCGGTCAGGCGTGACATGCGGCGTTCTCCACCATCCAGGCGCAGAGATCGGGAAAGCTGATGCCGAGATGCGCGGCCTGCTCGGGCACCAGCGACAACGGCGTCATGCCGGGCTGGGTGTTGACCTCCAGCATGTAGAGCCCGTCGAGGCCAGGTCGGGCGTCGTCGTAGCGGAAGTCGGCGCGGCTGACGCCGGAGCAGCCCAGGGTCTCGTGGGCCAGCAGTGCCAGGCGCAGGCATTCGTCATAGACATCCTGCGGCACGTCGGCGGGGACTTGGTGCACCGCTTTGCCGTCGGTGTATTTGGCCGTGTAGTCGTAGAAGCCTTCATTCGGCATGATCTCGGTGACCGCCAGCGCCCGGTCGCCCATGACGGCGACGGTGAGCTCGCGGCCGGCGATGTAGCTTTCGACCAGGGCCCGCTCGCCGAACACCCAGCTCGCCTTGTCGAGACCGGGCGCATTGTCGCCCGGCATGACGATGCGGATGCCGACGCTGGAGCCCTCGTCCACCGGCTTGACGACATAGGGCGGGTCGATCGGATGGCCGGCCAACACGTCGTCGCGGTCGACCACCAGCCCATAGGGCGTCGGCACGCCGACCGTCGCCAGGATGCGCTTGGCGGCCTCCTTGTCCATCGCCAGGGCCGACGCCTTGACCCCGGAATGGGTGTAGGGGATCTGCAGCACCTCCAGGATTCCCTGGATGGTGCCGTCCTCTCCGCCCTTGCCGTGCAGGGCGTTGAACACCACGTCCGGCGGCGGCGTCAGCGCCTCCAGCAGTGCGGCCAGATCGCGGCCGACATCGATGCGGGTGACCTCGTACCCCGCCTGCTCCAGCGCCGTGGCGCAGTCGCGGCCGGAAACCAGGCTCACCTCGCGTTCCGCCGACCAGCCGCCCATCAGCAAGGCGACGCGTTTGGGGGGTTGCACGCCGTTGCCCTTAGCCATGGCTGGCCTCGCTCTCGGCGGGGACGCCGATCCTGCGGATCTCCCAGCGCAGCTCGATGCCGTGCTTGTCGCGTACCCTGTCGCGGACCGTCTCGCCCAGGGTCTCCAGATCGCCGGCGGTGGCATCGCCGGTGTTGATCAGGAAGTTGCAGTGCATTTCCGAGACCTGGGCGCCGCCGACCTGCAAGCCGCGACAGCCGGCCTCGTCGATCAGCTGCCAGGCCTTGTGCCCCGGCGGGTTGGCGAAGGTGGAGCCGCCGGTGCGCGAGCGGATCGGCTGGGTCGAGCCGCGGGCCTCGCTGATCTCGGCCATGCGGGCGGCGATCTTGGCCTTGTCGCCGGGTTCGCCGCGCAGCACGGCGCCGCCGAACACCACGTCCTCGGCAACGTCGGAGTGACGGTAGCTGAGCCCCATATCGGCGAGCGACAACTCGAGGCGGTTGCCTCGACGGTCGAAGCCCCAGGCGTGCTCCAGCACGTCCTTGATCTCCGAACCGTAGGCGCCGCCGTTCATGCGCAGCGCGCCGCCGATGGTCCCGGGGATGCCGACCAGGAATTCCAGCCCGGTCAGCCCGGCATTGCCGGCCACCTTGGCCACGTTGACGTCCAATGCCGCCGCACCGGCATGGACCAGGTTGCCCTTGGCCTCTATGCCCACGAAGGCGCGGCCCAGGCGGATCACGACGCCGGGCACGCCGCCGTCGCGAACCAGCAGGTTGGAGGCGACGCCGATCACGGTGATCGGCACGTCGGTCGGGCAGCCGGCCAGGAACGCCGCGAGATCGTCTTCATCCGCCGGCTTGAACATGACCTCGGCCGGTCCGCCGACACGGAACCAGGTCACGGTCGACAGGGGCGCGTTCTCGGTCAGCCGGCCGCGGACCGGCGGCAGGCGTTCGATTAGGGAGGGTCTGGACATCGCCGTCATGCCGCGTCCTCCCCCAGCGCGCGGAGCTGGTCGGGCAGGGCGTGGGCCCAGGCGGTGATGTTTCCGGCACCAAGGCAGACCACCAGATCGCCGGGATCGGTCATCTCCTTGATGATCGGCGCCAGGGAGGCGTCGTCGACCAGCGGGATCACCAGCCGATGCCCGCGTGAGCGCAGGCCTTCCACCAGCGCGTCCCGGTCGGCGCCGGGGATCGGATCCTCGCCGGCCGGGTAGACATGCGACACGATCACCGCATCGGCGTCGTTGAAGCAGGTGCAGAATTCCTCGAACAGGCTGGCCAGACGCGTATAGCGGTGCGGTTGCACCACGGCGACCACCTTGGCGGTGTTCTGCACCGCCGCCCGCGCCGCGGTCAGCACGGCGGTGATCTCCACCGGGTGATGCCCGTAATCGTCGATCACGGTCACCCCGTCCACCACGCCGGTCCGGGTGAAGCGCCGCTTCACGCCGCTGAACTCCGCCAGCGTCTGGACGATGCGCTCATCGGCCATGCCCATCTCGGCGCCGATGGCGATGCTGGCCAGGGCGTTCTGCACGTTGTGCTGGCCCAGCATCGGCAGGTGCACGCCCTTGATCGTGCGGCTCTTGCCGGTTCCGCGGTCGCTCAGCACGACGTCGAAGCGCGATCCCTCGGCGTTGATCTCCAGATTCACCGCCCGCACATCGGCCTGGGGGCTGAAGCCATAGGTGACCACGCGACGGTCCGGCACCCGGGGGATCATCGCCTGCACCTCGGGATGGTCGATGCACATGGCGGCGAAGCCGTAGAACGGGATGTTGGTCACGAACTGCTCGAAGGCGCCGCGCAGCGCCTCGAAGGAGCCGTAGAACTCCATGTGCTCGGGGTCGATGTTGGTCACGACCGCGATGGTGGCGGGCAGGTGGGTGAAGCTGCCGTCGCTCTCATCCGCTTCGACCACCATCCACTCGCCCTCGCCCAGGCGGGCATTGGTGCCGTAGGCGTTGATGATGCCGCCATTGATCACCGTCGGATCCAGCTCGGCGGCGTCCAGCATGGCGGCGATCAGCGAGGTGGTCGTGGTCTTGCCATGGGTGCCGCCGACCGCGATCGCCCATTTCAGGCGCATCAGCTCGGCCAGCATCTCGGCGCGCCGCACCACCGGGATCAGCGCCGCCCGGGCCGCCTGGATCTCGGGATTGTCCGGCTGGATCGCCGAGGAGACGACGACCACGGCGGCCTTGCCGACATTGTCGCCGCGATGGCCGATCTGCACCGGGATGCCCTTGTCGCGCAGGCGCTGCACGTTGGCGCTCTCGGCGACGTCGCTGCCGGAGACGGAGTAGCCGAGATTGTGCAGCACCTCGGCGATGCCGCTCATGCCGATGCCGCCGATGCCGACCAGGTGAATGGTTCCGATGTCGAGAGGCATTTGTCTCATGCCGCGACCTCCTGTCGGGGTTGGGAACTGCCTCCTCCGTTGTCCTGCTTCAGGCCGGCCAGACGCATCACCGCGTCGGCCAGATTGTCCGCCGCCTTCGTTGTGCCGAAGGTCTTGGCCGCCCGCGCCGTCCGCGCCAGGGTCTCGGGGCTGGCGAGCAGGCTCGCCACCCGGTCCGACAGCACGTCGATGGTCAGGGCGCTTTGCGGCATCAGCCAGCCGCCGCCGGCCGCCTCCAGCGCCGCGGCGTTGGCGGTCTGGTGGTCGTCGGCGGCGTAGGGGTAGGGGATCAGGATCGCCGGCCGGCCGATGGCGGTCAGCTCCGCCAGGGTCGAGGCGCCGGACCGGCAGATCGCCAGATGCGCCTCGGCCATCAGCCGCGGTACATCCTGGAAGAAGGTATCGAGCTGGTGGACGATCCCGGTCCTCTCATAGACCGACCGTGCCGCCTCCAGGTCTTCGGCCCGGCACTGCTGGGTCACCACCAGCCGTCCGCGCAGCGCGTCCGGCAGCTTGGCGAGCGCACCGGGCACGAGCTCGCTCAGCGCCTTCGCCCCCTGGCTGCCGCCGAGCACAAGGATGCGGATCGGTCCGTCTTCGGGCGGTGCATACGGCGTGTCTGCGCGCTCGACGATGCCGGGGCGCACCGGATTGCCGGTCTGCACCAGCGTCGCCACACCGGCGCCGCCGACCGACGGAAAGGCGACCGCGATGCCGGCGGCCCGCTTTGCCAGCAGCCGGTTGGCGCGGCCCAGGATCGCGTTCTGCTCATGCAGCAGCACCGGCACCTTGCGGGCTCCCGCCGCCAGCACCGTCGGGGCCGAGGCATAGCCGCCGAAGCCGACCAGCGCCGCCGGCTTCAGGCGCTTCAGCACGCCGCGCGCCTGGACGTAGCCGATGGCGATGGCAAGCGCCGTCTTCAGTTTGCCGATCAGCCCGGCGCCGATGGTGGCGGCGCGGACGCGGAAGACCTCGATGTCCAGCTCCTCGCCGCCGAAGGCGCCGCCGCGGCTGTCGGTGATCATGGCGACCTTGAGCCCGCGGCCGATCAAGGCCCGCGCCAGGGCCTCGGCCGGGAACATATGGCCGCCGGTGCCGCCGGCGGCGAGTGCGATCACCGCCCGGCTCATGATCCGCCCCCGGTCGGCAGAACCGCGGTGCGGCGCCGGGTCAGGGCCAGCACCATGCCCATGCCGAACGCCAGTGCCAGCAGCGACGAACCGCCATAGCTGACGAAGGGCAGGGTCATGCCCTTGGTCGGGATCAGGCTGAGCGCCGATCCCATGTTGATCAGCGCCTGCAGGCCGAACTGGACCAGCAGCCCGGCCGCCGCCAGCAGGACGAACAGGCTGTGCTCGCCGATCGCCCGGTTGAAGCCGCGCAGCACCACGAAGGTGAAGAGCGCGATCAGCACCAGGCACCAGGCGACGCCGAACTCCTCGCCGGCGACGGCCATGATGAAATCGGCATGGGCGTCCGGCAGGCCGTCCTTGACCGTGCCCTCGCCGGGGCCGGTACCCCACATCCCGCCATTGGCGAAGGCCTCCAGGGAGCGCTGGACCTGGTAGTTGTCGCCGCTGGCAGGGTCCAGGAACCGGTCGATGCGGCTGGCCACGTGGGGAAAGGCGAGATAGGAGCCGATCAGCCCGGCCACGGCCAGCCCGGCCATCGCCGCCACCATGCTCATCGACAGCCCGGCCAGGAAGAACTGCACCCCCCAGACGGCGGTCACCACGACTGCCATGCCGAGGTCGGGCTGCAGCAGCAGCAATCCGACGATCGCGGCCAGCACCGCACAGCAGACGATGTTCTCGTGCGGCTGGTTGCGTATTGCCGAGCGGGTGAACAGCCAGGCGGCGGTGACCGCGAAGGCCGGTTTGACGAATTCGGATGGCTGCCAGGAGAAGCTGCCGATCTGCAGCCAGCGGGTCGCGCCCTTGATCTCGACGCCGGCGACCAGGGTCATGACCACGCCGACCAGACTGGCGAACAGGACGAAGGCGGACAGCCGGCGCACGCCCGTCGGCGACAGGATCGAGGTCCCGATCAGGATCAGCACGGCCGGCGCCAGCATCACCAGATGGCGGCGAACGAAGTGGAACTCCTCGACGTTCAGCCGCTCGGCGACCGGCGGGCTGGCGGACACGATCAGCACCGCGCCAAAGCCGACCAGGAGGCCGATCGCGCCCAGGCTCCAGCGGTCCACCGTCCACCACCAGCGGCCGAGAATCGAAGTGTCGGTGCGGGCCCATCCGATCATGCCGCGGCCCCCGTGCCCGACCGCGCCGGACCGTTCGAGCGCCGTGCCAGGGCGCGCACCGCGGCCACGAAGGCGTCGCCCCGGGCCTCGAAATTGGGGAACTGGTCCCAGGAGGCGCAGGCCGGCGACAACAGCACTACGGCGCCGCTGGCGCCATCCGCCTCGGCCTGGGAGACGGCGGCCTCAACCGCCGATCCGATCTCGCCGCACTGGCTGACCGGGACCACGCCGTCGAGGAACTCGGCCAGCGTGTCCGATGCCGCGCCGATCAGGAAGGCGTGTGCCACGCGGCCGAGATGCGGGGTGAGCGCCTCCAGCCCGCCCTCTTTCGCCAGGCCGCCGGCAATCCAGTAGATACGGTCGTAGCAGGTGAGCGCCCGCGCGGCCGCATCCGGGTTGGTTGCCTTGCTGTCGTTGATGAAGCTCAGACCGCCGATCGATCCAACCAGTTCCTGGCGGTGCCGCAGCCCCGGAAAGCTGCGCATGGCTTCGGCGATGGCCTGCGGAGACAGGCCGACGGACAGTGCCGCCGCATAGGCCGCGGCCGCGTTCTGCCAGTTGTGGCTGCCCGGCAGGGTCGGCACGGTGCGCAGATCCAGCACCGCCCGTTCGGCGCCGGCGGTGGCGTCGGTCAACACGCCGTCGCTCACGAAGACGCCGCCGGCGACCGGTCCCTCGGCGGAGATCGGGATGACCCGGCGGTTCCGGTCGCCGGCCATGGCGTCCCGCGTCGCTCGGGACCACGCGTCGTCGACGCCGATGATGGCGGTGGCGCCGGCCCGCTGGCGCGCGAAGATGGCCCGCTTGGCGTCGACATAGCCATCCATGTCGGCATAGCGGTCCAGGTGGTCGGGCGCGATGTTGATCAGCACGCCGATATCCCATGCCACCGCCGAAATGGTCTCGAGCTGGTACGAGCTGAGCTCCAGCACGTACCAGCCGTCGGAGTCCAGCGGCTTCAGGGCGAGGGCGGGGATGCCGAGATTGCCGCCGATTTGGGCCGGCGGGCCGGTCTTGGTCAGCACATGCCCGATCAACGCCGTGGTGGTCGACTTGCCGTTGGTGCCGGTGATGCCGAGATAGCGGGCCCGGGGCTGGGCCCGGCCCAGCAGGTCGATGTCGCTGACGATCGGACAGCCGGCCTCATGCGCCCGGGCCACCGCCAGATGCGGCGCCGGATGGCAGCGCGGGATGCCCGGGCTCAGCACCAGCATCGCCGCTTCCGACAGGTCCGCCTGCCCGAGATCGGTGAGCGTGACGCCGTCCGGGACCGAGGCCGGATCCGGCGGGCTGTCGTCCCAGGCAAGCACCTTGGCGCCGGCGGCCGAAAGCGCGCGCGCCGCGCTCATGCCGGACTTTCCGAGGCCGAGCACGGCGACCGTCTGTCCCTTGAGGAAGCCGAGGTCGATCATGCCCGTCACCTCAGCTTCAAGGTCGACAGGCCGATCAGCGCCAGCACCACGGCGATGATCCAGAAGCGGATCACGATGGTCGGTTCCGCCCAGCCTTTCTGTTCGTAGTGATGGTGCAGCGGCGCCATGCGGAAGACCCGCCGGCCGGTCAGCTTGAACGAGGCCACCTGCACGATCACCGAGACCGTCTCCAGCACGAACAGCCCGCCGACGATGGCCAGCACCAGCTCGTGCTTGGTGACGACACTGATCGCACCGAGCGCGCCGCCCAGCGACAGCGATCCGGTGTCCCCCATGAACACCATGGCCGGTGGCGCATTGAACCAGAGGAAACCGAGCCCGGCGCCGATCAGCGCGCCGCACAGCACGGCGAGTTCGCCGGCATCCTTGATGTGGTGGATCTGCAGATATTCGGCGAAGTTGAAGTTGCCGGCCAGGTAGCTGATCACGCCGAAGCAGCCGGCGGCGATCATCACCGGTACGATTGCCAGCCCGTCCAGCCCGTCGGTCAGGTTGACCGCATTGGAGGCGCCGACGATCACGAACACGGCGAACAGCCCGAAGCCGATCCAGCCCATCTGGATCAGGAAGTCCTTCACGAAGGGAACCGCGAGGCCCGTCGCAAGCGGATCGCCGGCGACCTGCATGGTCCACAGCGCGGCGGAGGCGGCGATCAGCACCTGCAGCACCAGCTTCATCTTGCCGGGCAGGCCGCGCGAATTGCGCTTGGTCAGCTTCAGATAGTCGTCGAAGAAGCCGATCAGGCCGAAGCCGGTGGTCACCAGCAGGACGATCCACACATAGGCATTGGTCAGGTCGGCCCAGAGCAGGGTCGATAACGCCACGCCGATCAGGATCATCAGGCCGCCCATGGTCGGCGTGCCGCGCTTGGCGAAATGCCCCTCCGGCCCGTCGTCGCGGATCGGCTGGCCGGCACCCTGCCGCGACCGCAGGCCCCGGATCAGGGAGGGCCCGATCACGAAGGCGACGATCAGCGCCGTCATCAGCGCGCCGCCGGTGCGGAACGTCAGATAGCGGAACAGGTTGAAGACGATGAAGTCGTCCGCCAGCGGGAACAGGAGGTTGTAGAGCAACCGTCAGCCTCCGTTCACCGCCCGCGGCCGGCACATCAGCCCGGATTGCCCGTCATCGCCGATGTCGAGCGCCTGCAGCGCGTCGACCACCAGCGCCATGCGGCTGCCCAGCGATCCCTTGACCATGATGACGTCGCCAGGCTGCGCCGCCTCGGCGACCGTCACGGCCAGCTCCCGGCTGTCCGGCGCATAGGCGCCGCGCATCGAGGGCGGCAGCGCATCGAACAGCTTCGCCATATGCGGGCCGCAGGCGTAGACAAGGTCGATATCGGCGGCGACCAGCGGCTGCTTCAGTCCGACATGCAGATCGGCGGCCCGATCGCCCAGCTCCAGCATGTCTCCCAGCACGGCGATGCGGCGGCCGCCGCCATCCGTGTCGGCGGTACCCAGCACCGCCAGCGACGCCGCGATCGAGATCGGGCTGGCGTTGTAGCTCTCGTCGATCAGGGTGAAGGCGGAGACCTGGTCGTCCTCAAGCACGCGGATCCGGCTGCGTGCGCCGCGGCCCTTCAGCGGCTGGATCTTCGACAGTCCGCGGGCCGCGGCGGCGACATCGCCGCCCATCGCCTTGACCGCCAGCAGCACCCCGAGGCTGTTCAGCACCCAGTGCTGACCGGGAACCGACAGCGAGTACTGCAGCACCTCGCCGCAGATCGAGGCGCTGACGGCGCTGCAGGTCGCGTGCAGCGAGCAATCCAGCAGCCGGGCCTCGGCATCGGGGTGCTCGCCGAAGCTCCACACCTGCCCGATCCCGGCGGTGCGGGCATGCGCCACCAGCCGCGGGAAATGCCGGTTGTTGCGGTTGAGGATCGCGGTGCCCGCCGGATTCATGCCGGCGAAGATTTCCGCCTTGGCGTCGGCGATGCCCTCGACGTTCTCGAAATTCTCCAGATGCACCGCCTCGACCGTGGTGATGACCGCCACGTCCGGTTTGCAGAGCCGCGACAGCGGCTCGATCTCCCCGGAATGGTTCATGCCCAGTTCGAGCACGCCATAGGCGTGTCCGGCCGGCATCCGCGACAGGCTCAGCGGGACGCCCCAGTGGTTGTTGAGGTTGCCGGTCGTTGCGAATGTCGGCTTCTGGGCCGACAGCGCCATGCGCAGCGCCTCCTTCGTGCTGGTCTTGCCGACCGATCCGGTCACCGCGACCACGCGGCCGCCGAACCGCAGCCGGGCGTAGGTGCCGAGCGCGGTCAGCGCCTCGGTGGTGTCGTCGACCACCACCAGCGGCGCGTCGGGGTCGACCGCCTTCGGCGGCCGGTGCACCATCGCCGCGGCGGCGCCCTTGGCGAGCGCGTCGGCCACGTAGTCGTGGCCGTCGAAATTGGGCCCGACCAGGGCGATGAAGAGGTCACCGGGGCCGGCGCTGCGGCTGTCGATCGACACGCCGTCCGCCACCCAGTCGCCAATCGGGGTTCCGCTGGTCGCTGCCGCCACGTCCTGGGCGGTCCACAGGGGAGTCTTGCTCATCTTGAGTCTCCCGCCGGGGCCGCGGCGCCAAGGTCCTTGGCGGCGGCTCTGGCGTGTTCAGCGTCGTCGAAGGGATGGACGTCCTCGCCGACGATTTGTCCCGTTTCATGCCCTTTGCCTGCGATCACCAGGACGTCGTCCGGTGACAGGCCGGCGATCGCCGCGCGGATTGCTTCCGCGCGGTCGCCGATTTCGATGCCTTCTGGACACGCCGCCAGAGCGGCGGCGCGGATTGCCGCGGGGTCTTCGGACCGCGGATTGTCGTCGGTCACGATGGCCCGGTCGGCCAGACGGGCGACGGTCGCACCCATGACCGGCCGTTTGCCGGGATCGCGGTCGCCGCCGCAGCCGAATACCGCGACCAGCTGCCCCTTCGTGTGCGGGCGCAAGGCCGCCAGCACCGTTTCCAGCGCGTCCGGGGTGTGGGCGTAGTCGACATAGACGGCGGCCCCGTTGGGATGGCGGGCCACCAGCTCCAGCCGTCCGCGCACGCCGTTCAGCCCCTCCAGGGCGGCCACCGCCCGGTCCGGCTCGGTGCCGTCGGCCAGCACCAGGCCGAGGGCGCAGAGCGCGTTGGCGGCCTGGAACGCGCCGGCGAGCGGCAGGTGGAGGTCATGGGACCGGCCTTCCACGGTCAGCCCAAGGTCCAGCCCGCGCGGCACCGGTGCTGCGGAGTCGATGCGGATCTCCCGACCCTTGACGCCGTACAGCATCACCCGACGGCCGGCCGCCTCGGCGCGGGCCGCCAGGGCGGCGCATTCCGGCGTGTCGGCATTCAGCACGGCGGCCCCGTCCGGCACCAGGATCTCGTCGAACAGGCGTGACTTGGCGGCCAGATAGGCCTCCATGTCGCCGTGATAATCCAGATGGTCGCGGCTGAGATTGGTGAACCCGGCCGCGGTCACGCGCACGCCGTCCAGCCGATGCTGATCAAGCCCGTGCGACGATGCCTCCATGGCCAGGTGGGTAATCCCGGCCTCGGCCAGCTCGGCCAGGCTGGCATGCAGGGCGACCGGATCCGGCGTCGTCAGCGCGCCGTACTGCTCCAGCCCCGGCGCGGTGATGCCGAGCGTGCCCAGGCTGGCCGCCGACTTTCCCAGCGTCTCCCAGATCTGGCGCGCGAAGTTCGCCGTCGAGGTCTTGCCGTTGGTGCCGGTCACCGCCGCGATGGTCGCCGGCTGCCGGCCGTAATACGCCGCCGCCATGCGCGCGAAACGCCGTCGCGGGCGGTCATCGGTGATCAACGCGACGCCGGACAGGGTGGCGGGCAGGTCGGTTCCGGTCGGCGCCAGGATCACGCGCGCGCCCCTGGCGACCGCCTGGTCGATGAAATCGCGCCCGTCGGCCCGGCTGCCAGGCAGGGCGGCGAACAGGAATCCCGGTTCCACGGCGCGCGAATCCGCCGTCAGCCCGGTGATCTCGGGCAATCCGTCTGCGGCGGCTTCGATACGCGTTCCGGTCATCAACAACATCAGTTCGCGTAGGCTGCAAGCGCGGTGCCGGGGGCGTTACCGTCCCCGGGCAGGTCGACATGCATCGCCTCTTGGATCTCAGGCGCGTTCGGGTCGACCGGTGCAATTCCGACCATCGGCCCCATCTGCTCGATCACCCGGCCGACCAGCGGCGCCGCTACCCAACCACCCGTGGCATAGCCAAAGGTGCGCTCAGTGCCCTGAGGCTCATCAAGCATGGCAAATACGACATATTCGGGGCTTGTCATGGGAAATGCCGCGACGAAAGACGACAGCAATGCGCGCCGGCTGTAGCCGTTTCCCTGGGCCTTTTCCGCGGTCCCGGTCTTGCCGCCCACCAGATAGCCCTCGGCGTCGGCATGGGCCCCGGTCCCCGACAGCACCGCCAGCCGCATCAGCCTCCTGAGCGTGTCGGAGGTCTGCTCGGAGATGGCCCGGATGCCGGCCGGCGGGGCACCGGTCCCCCGCGCCACCAGGGTCGGCGGCCGCAGGACGCCGCCATTGACGGCCGTGGACACGGCGCCGACAAGCTGCACGGGGCTCACCGCCAGGCCGTGGCCGAACGCGATGGTCATCGTGTTGATCTCGCGCCAGGGGTGCGGGACCATCGGCATCGCCACCTCGGGCAGCTCACGCGCCGGCATGCGCATCAGACCGAACCGGTCGAGATAGTCCTGCTGGGTCCGCGTGCCCGCCGCCAGCGCCATATGCACCGATCCGATGTTGGACGAGTGCATGAAGATCTCGGGCACCGACAGCCAGCGCTGTTCCGGGTGGTAGTCGTTGATGATGTAGCGGCCGATGCGGATCGGATCGGTGGTGTCGAAACCGTCCTCCATGGTCATGGCGCCGCTGTCCAGCACCATGGCCGTGTTAAAGATCTTGAAGGTCGACCCCATCTCGTAGACGCCGAGCGTGGTCCGGTTGAACCGGGCGGTGTCGGGGCCCGCATCGGGCCGCGCCGGGCTGAAATCCGGCAGCGAGACCATGGCGACGATCTCGCCCGTGTTGGCGTCCATCACCAGCCCCGCACCGCCGATCGCGGAGAACTCGTCGATCGCCGCCTGCAGTTCGCGATGCAGCAGCGACTGCACCCGGACGTCGATCGACAGCCGCAGCGGCTCGCCGTCCGTGCGGAGCCGGCGATCCATGGACTTCTCGATGCCGGCGAGCCCCTGGCCGTCGACATCGGTGAAGCCGACCACATGTCCGGTCAGCGGCCCGAACGGGTAATAGCGGCGCTCTTCGTTCTGGAAGGCGATGCCGGGCAGGCCAAGGCGGTTGACCTGGTGATGCTCGCTGGGCGTGAGCCCGCGGCGCAGCCAGACGAAGCGACGGTCGGAGCGCAGCGCCGCCAGCACCGTTTCGTAGTCCAGGTCGGGCAGGACCGCGACCAGCATCTCCGCCGCCTCGACCGGATCGATCACCAGGCCGGGATCGGCGTAGAGCGATGCGGTCGGCAGGGTGGTGGCGAGGATCTCACCGTTGCGGTCGACGATGTCGGCGCGCAACCCGGGCAGCTCGGTCGCCGCGATGCCAGGTGCCCGCGGCTCGCCGCCACCGCCCATGGCGGCCACGTCGACCAGCCGTCCGCCGACCGCGAGAAAGGCGAGCAGGAACAGGACCCCGGTGATCGCCAGCCGGCGGCGGCCCAGTTCCAGGGCCCGTTCGGCGGGGTCGTCCTGGCGGCCTGACGCGGCCCCGCGGCCGGGCCTTACGATCAGCGGCAGCACGCCCTGCCGCGTGTCGTCGCGCCGTCTCGATCTCGCCCTCATTGCCCGGCTCCTGTCTGTTCGGCGGACTGCTGGGCCCGGAAATTGGCCAGCAGGGCCTGCAGCGGCGTGCCCGGCTCGGCCGGGGCGGAATGCGGCATCGCGGCGGCGGGGCGGTGCGGCGGGACGACGCCAGGCCGGTCGGCCGGCGTGGACGCCAGTTCGGACTCGGTCGAGAGCTCGACGCCCGGCAGCGGCTTGCGGGCCGGCACCGGGACGCCGGGAAGGGCGCCCAGGCCGGGCAACGCGATCGGCACGTCACCAGGCCGGTTGATGATCTGGATCGGCATCGCCGGTCCCAGCGGGGTGTGCTGCCGGGCCAGATCGCGCAGGCGGCCCGGCTCGTTCAGATACGCCCATTCGGCGCGCAGCACGCGGATCGCCTCGCGCTCGGCGATCACCGCGCGGTGCCGGGCCTCCAGTTCCGCCTCCAATTCCTCCGTCTGGTGGCTGGTATAGAACAGCACCCCGACGGCGGCGGCGACCAGCAGGCCCCAAACGAAGATGGGAGACCGGATCATGCCGCCCTCCCCGCCCGCCAGGCAGGCGCATCGGTACGAATGGCGGACCGCAGGCGTGCCGAGCGGGCCCGCGGATTCGCCGCAAGCTCGGCCTTGCCTGGCGTCACCGGCTTGCGATGCATCAGGCGGAAGGTCGGAGGCCGGCCGGCGGTGCCGGCGTCCGGCAGGTGGCGCGAGCCCCGGGGCGCGCTGCCGCTGCGCTCGGTCAGGAAGCGCTTTACCTGCCTGTCCTCCAGGCTGTGAAAAGAGACCACGGCGAGCCGCCCGCCTGGCCGCAGGAGTCGCTCGGCGGCGCTCAAGCCGTGGTCCAGTTCATCCAGTTCGTCATTCACGTGAATCCGCAGCGCCTGGAAGGTGCGCGTTGCCGGGTCGATGCCGTCCTTCGATTGCGGCACCACCCGCCGGACGATGTCCGCCAGCTGCTTCGTGCGGGTGATCGGCGCCTGGCCGCGCGCCTGCGCGATCGCCCTGGCAACCCGGCGCGACCGGCGCTCTTCGCCGAAGCGGTAGATGATGTCCGCCAATTCTGATTCCGGCGTCGCATTGACCACATCAGCGGCGGTCTGTCCCTGTCGCGCCATGCGCATGTCCAGCGGACCGTCGGCGCGGAAGGAGAACCCGCGTTCCGGGTCGTCGAGCTGCGGCGAGGAGACGCCGACATCGAAGGCGACGCCGTCGACCGGGCCGTCGACCAGCGCATCCATTTCGCCGAACCGGCCTTCGATCACCACCAGCCGGCCCTCTGCGGCGGCATCGAGCGCCCGGCCGGCGGCCACGGCATCCGGGTCCCGGTCGATACCGATCACCTTGCACCTGGCGGTCTCCAGGAAGGCGGCGGAATATCCGCCACGCCCGAAGGTGGCGTCGATGATGGTGTCGCCGTCCTCGGGCGCAATCGCCGCGACGACCTCGTCCAGCAGCACCGGACGATGCCCGTTGCGCCCGGCGGTCATGCCGCACCGCCATTCGGGCGACCGCCCGGCTTCGGCAGGGTCAGCGACCTGGCGGCGGCAACCTGCCTGCCCTTATGGGCCTCGAAGCGCTCGGGCTGCCAGATCTGGAAATAGCGGCCGAGCCCGACGAAGGTCGCCTGGTCGGAGATCTCCGCCGCCGCCATCAGATCGCGGGGCAGGATCATGCGGCCCTCCGGGTCCAGCGGCAGGCGCGTGGTCTCGGCGAATTCGCGCGTCTCCAGCGCGATGCGCTCTTCCGAATAGATGTCCAGCTCGTCGATGCGGGCCTGGATCTGCTCCATCCAGGCTTCGCTCAGCCCGTCGATGGCGCCCAGCGGGTGGTTCGGCTTGACGAAGACCAGGCTGCCGCCGGACCCGTCCAAGGCGGCACGGAACGGCGCCGGAACGCTGACGCGGCCCTTCCGATCCACCTTGTTGAGGTATGTCGACGTGAAGAGAGCCATCGATCTCCGACATCCGGCGCCTCGGCGCCCCGCAATGCTGTCCACCACCTGTCCACCTGCCGGTCAGGCAGGACGGACGGCTTCCCATGCGGCTTGGGAGCAAATGGGATATCATGGGATTTCATGGGACGTCAACGAGATTCACAGTAATCGGTTGGATAATCAAAGAAAATTACCCTGGTTCTCATGAATCGGATGAAAGTCGGCGAGAATCAGGCAAATCGCTCGCGAATTATCCAAGTGTTAACCAATTCTCATCTATCCTGACAGGTTTGTTCTGTGTTTGTTCGATATTGGAGTATACGATGGTTGGGTGCCGGCCGATGGTCGGCGCATGGGATCTCATGGGTCGAGTCGACGCCGGGGCGGCGGTGCCAGACGGTCTGTAAGCCGGGTTCTGTCCTCGGCCCGAAGGCCGATGGATGGCCATTCCTCTGGGACGCCCGTTGCCGGACGCCTCGCGCGACCAACCCGGACGGCGGGCGGGAACTCCCGTCGCGGCCGCCGGGTTTCCCTGGCGCCGCTCCCGTCCCTATTCGGTCTTGCTCCCGGTGGGGTTTACCCTGCCGCGACCGTTGCCGGCCGCGCGGTGCGCTCTTACCGCACCCTTTCACCCTTGCCCGCGGGCCGTCTCCGGCGGTACGGGCGGTTTGCTTTCTGTGGCACTGTCCCTGGGGTCGCCCCCGCCGGGCGTTACCCGGCACCGTGTACCCGTGGAGCCCGGACTTTCCTCCCCCGGCACCGCCGCAGCGATGCCGGGAGCGGCCATCCGACCGTCTGGCGAGCCTGAAGGTAGGTGTGCGACGCCCCGGCCGCAAGGGATTGCACGTCCGACACCGGACCGCGGTTCGGCCTCATGGCCTGAACCAAGACGGGCGGATCGAATGGCCGGTTCGCGGCGGAACCGCCGAAGGCAATTCAACCTAATTTAACGGCTGGGAGGCATCTTTGCCACCAATCGGAAGTGATTGGTGCGATGTTTCAGCTCTTACGCTATTTCTCTCTGACGAGCGCCATCGTCATTGCGATCGTGACCGTCGTCATGGTGCTGTTCTACCGACAAGGGGCGGTTTCGGATCTGGTCGCCTCGGCCGAAACGCACAATGTCTCGCTGGCCCGATCCTTCGCCAACACGATCTGGCCGGACATCGCAGCCTATGTCACAACCGTTGACGAGGACGGTGACGGTCTTCGTCAAAGGCCCGAAACCCGGCGCCTGGACGACGCGCTGAGGACCCTCACAGAGGGGCTGCCGGTTCTCAAGATCAAGATCTACAACCTGGACGGCCTCACGGTCTATTCGTCACAGGCCAGCCAGATGGGCGAAGACAAGAGCCGCAATCCGGGATTCCTGATGGCGCGGGACCAGTCCAGGCCGGCCAGCGAACTCAGCTCGCGTGACAGCTTCAGCGCGTTTTCCGGGGAGGTCGAGAATCGGGATCTCGTGGAAACCTACGTCGCGGTGCACGGAGCGGACGGCGGGGTCGAGGGGGTCCTGGAAGTCTATACCGACGTCACGCCGCTCAAGGAACGCCTCGACCGCAATACCACCAGCTATGTCGCGTTGTTCCTGCTGATCTTCGCCGTGCTGTATGGCGCGCTGTTTGTCATCGTTCGGCGGGCGGATGGCATTCTCAACAAGCAGTATCTCGAACTGGAGGAGAACAAGAAGAGCATCCAGGCGAAGAATTCCGCGCTGGAAGGCGAAATCGCGGAGCGCGAGCAGGCGGAAGCGGCGCTTCGATCCGCGAAGGAGGCGGCCGAGACCGCCAATCGGGCCAAATCGGACTTCCTCGCCATCGTGAGTCATGAGGTGCGGACGCCGATGAACGGCGTGCTGGGCATGGCGGGAATGCTCCTTGATTCCGATCTGGAGCAGGAGCAGTGGGACTACGCCCGCACGATCCAGAAATCGGGCGAAGGCCTGATGACCATCATCGACGACATCCTCGACTTCTCGAAGGCCGAGGCCGGCAAGCTCACGCTGGAGGAGGTCGATTTCGGTCTGGTCCCGCTGGTCGACGATGTTCTGGAGTTGCTCGGGCCGGAGGCGAGCGAAAAGGGCATCGATCTCGCGGGCTATCTGGCGCCCGGCATTCCAAGGGACCTGTGTGGAGATGACGGCCGGATCCGGCAGGTCCTGCTGAATCTGATCGGCAATGCCGTCAAGTTCACCAGCTCCGGCGGCGTGACGCTCGAGGTGACGTTGGACGGCGAGCCATCGGTGGCGGCCGGCGTCGTGCTTCGCTTCGTTGTGACCGATACCGGCGCCGGCATCCCTGCCGACGCATTGAAGAGGATCTTTGGGGCGTTTGCCCAGGCGGATTCATCGACCACGCGACGCTACGGCGGCACGGGCCTGGGGCTCTCGATCTCCGAAAGGCTGGTGAAGTTGATGGGCGGGGAGATCGGCGTCGAAAGCGAGGTCGGCCAGGGCAGCCGCTTCTGGTTCACGATCCCGCTCAGGAACAGCAGCCGGCTCGCCGGCGATTGGACCAACGCGTTGAACGAGTCGATTCGTGGACGCCGGGTCCTGGTCGTCAGCGGCGCCGGACGCGTCCGTGGGGCGTTTGAGAAACAGCTCGCCGGGTTCGACATGGACGTGACCTGCGCCCCGGACGTCGAATCCGGACTGACCTGCCTGGGCGATGCTGCGCAGGCCGACGCCCCGTTCGACATCGTGATCCTGGACGAGATGACGATGCCCGCCGATGGCAGGTCGTTGACGGCCTATATTCGGGACAATTCCGCAGGCGCGCCTGGCTCGCTCATCCTCTCGTCCTCGAGCGGCCGGATCGAAACCGACATGACGGCCCGGAAGAGTGGATTTGACGCGGCACTGGCGGGGCCCGTGCGTCCCGGATCGCTGCTGCAGTGCCTGAATGGCCTGATTGATGCCCAGACCGTGGTGGAACTGGAGACGGCAAAGGGATCGCCAAAGCGGCCGGCAGACGCCGGCAAGACGGTCCGCATCCTTCTGGCGGAAGACAATTCGGCGAACCGCAAGGTCGTCCTTGCGCTGCTGAGCGACCGCGGGTTCCGCATCGATACGGTGGCCAATGGCCTGGAGGCGGTCGAGGCGATGAAGAATCGGCCCTACGACCTGGTCCTGATGGATATCGAGATGCCGGAAATGGACGGCCCCGGCGCAGCGCGGCGGATCCGACAGCTGCCGGGCAAGATCGGGGCGGTCCCGATCATCGCGGTCACCGCGCACGTGATGGGAAAGGACAGAGAGGCCTGCATGGAGGCCGGCATGAACGATTTCGTCGTCAAACCTGTCGACCGGCTGAAGCTGGTTGAGAAGATCGATTTCTGGCTTGGGCGGACGGATTTCGGCCAGGAGGACAGCAAATCGCGAAAGAAGCGTTTGAAGGCGTAGACGCATCCCTCCGCACGGTGTCCCCCGCTCCAGGGCTACACGGCCCGCGTCTTCTGATCGACCAGTCTCGGCCTCCGGAACACGATGATCGCCACCCCGGCGATCGTTGTCAGCCCGCCGATGGCCAGCGCCCAGGTCACCGCCTCGCCCAGGAACATCACGCCCGACAGGACGCCGAACAGTGGCACCAGAAGCGTGAAGGGCATGACCTGGTTGACGCTATGGCGTCGCAGCAGCCCGTACCATAGGCCGTAGCCGAAGATCACCACGACCAGCGCCTGGTAGACCACCGATCCCCAGCCCTGCCAGCTGGCCGCTGCCATCGCCTGCCACTGTCCGCTTTCCAGGACCAACGACGCCAACAGCAATTGCGGCGTCGCAAACAGCGCCATCCAGCCATTCAGGGCGAAGCCGTCGACGTCGGCCAACCGCTTCATCTGGATGTTCGACACGGCCCAGATGAGAGCCGCCGCGATGATCAGCCCGATCGCCCAGAGGGCGGAGCTGGTGCGCGGCTCGCCGGCCAGGATCGCCACGCCCAGGATGGCGAGCGCCATGCCCAGCAGGCGGCGCCAGCCCGGGGGATCGCGCAACAGCACCGCGCTCAACAGGGCCGCGAAGGGCACCTGGATCTGGATGGTGATCGCCGCGACTGCGGCATCGACCCGGGCCAGACCGTTGAACATGAACGAGAAATGCAGCAATCCGAGGGTGACGGAATACAGTGCGATTTCCTTCATCCGGTCGCGCGGCATCGGAAGGAACGGCACCAGCAGCGCCGCGACAAGGGCGAACCGCAGGGCGATCATCAGCAGGGGCGGCAGCTGCTCGAGCCCCGCCTTGGAGACGGCGAAGTTCATGCCCCAGAAAAAGGCGATCATCAGCCCGACCAGGATGTCGGCCAGTTTCATGTCGAGGTGTCCGTGAAAGGATGGCCGGGCCGGCCACCGGAAGGCACAAGGGTGAGGCCGCCGGCCGCCGAGGTCCACAGGAATAGGGCCGGCTGGGCAAATACGGCGACGGATCAACCGGTGGCGGGGTTCAATTCAGGCCGCGTTCCAGTTTGATGCGGTCGTAGGCGGCATTGATCGTGGCAACCTTCTCGTTCGCCACGTCGACGAATTCCTGCGGCATGCCTTGGGCGATCAGCCGGTCCGGGTGGTTTTCGCGAACCAGTGTCCGGAAGGCGGCCTTGATCGCGTCATCGTCGTGCGACCGGTCGACGCCCAGGATGTGGTACGGGTCGCCGGCGTCCGGCCCGATCTCCTCCGCCCGGATGCGATGGAAGTCGGCTTCGTCCAGGCCGAGCTCCATGGCGACGCCGTGCAGGAACTCCAACTCCGCCGCCTCGACGGTGCCGTCGGCCTTGGCGATGTGGAACAGGCATGAGAGCAGTTCCTCCAGCACCGCCGGCTGGTTGCGGAACAGCTTGGCGATCTGGCGCGCATAGGGCTCGAATCCGCGGTGGTCCCGCCGGGCGATGTTGAAGATCAGCGTGACCTTGGATTCCTCTTCCGGCGGCACCCGGAAGACCTCACGGAACGCGCGGATCTCGTCATCGGTGACGACGCCGTCCGCCTTCGCCATCTTGGCGCCCAGCACGATGACGCCGATGGTGAAGGCGACCTCCTTCTTGGATTTCTCGACGTCGCCGTCGGCCGGGGCGGTGGCCGCATCGGTCAGGCGATCGACCGCATGCCCGGCCGCCGTGCCCAGGATCGCGCCCAATGGCCCGCCAAGCGCCAGCCCCGCGGCGCCGCCGATGATCTTGCCCCAAATGCTCATGTGAATCGGCTGTGTCGAACCCTTGCCTCACCATACCCAGCCGGCCCGCGGTCGCCAACCGCGGCGGTCGGCCTGCCAGGCACCGGCCGGGCGGTCAGGACTCGTCGGGCGCCGATGCCGCGACGGCCCGTCCGGAACCGGCGCCGAGCACGCCGATGCCTGGAAGCCGTACGGCGAGATCGACCGGATCGACGCCGAACGACAATCCCAGCAGGTTGAGCTCGACCCCTTCCTCGAGGCCGACCATCACGCCGGCGAGGCCGCGGGCGGAAATCTGGAAGCCGGTGCCGCTGGGGCTGCGGTCCCACAGCCGCCAGGCCCCGAGATAATCCTTGCCGACCGCGGTCGGTGGCAGGTCGAGCCTCAAATCGGGAACCAGCCGGGCCACATGGGCCGTGAAGGTGTTGCTGTTGGGGCCGGGCCAGATGCCGTAGGTGTCGGCATAGGGGTAGGACCGCACCGCCGCCTGGATCTGCGGAATCAGGGCCGAGGCCTCGGGTCCGCGGATGTCGGCGTAGAGCTCCGGCGGCTGGCCGTACCAGGCACGGTCGGGGCGGCCGGTGCTGGTCGCCACCACCGGAATGCCCCGCCGGGCGCGCCAGCCCAGCACCTCGTAGGAGGTGAAGGTATCGGCGTTCTCCGGCTTGACGGCGATCCAGGTATGCACCGCGAAAGCGCCGCGCCAGCTGAAGGCGCGGGCGCCGTAGACCTGGACCACGGCCTCCGGAGTGTCAGCCGGGTCCGGCGCCAGGCCGACGGGCTCGCGGCTGGCGGAGGACCAGCGGGCGCCGAGATCGATGGTGCCGCTCATCAGGACCAGCAGCGGCCCGCAAAGCAGCACCAAGATCAACCCAACCAGGATACTCACCATCCGTGCGACCCGTCTGATCATGCGAATTCCGGTCCGGTCCTGAAACACCTGCCCATTGAACAGACCGTCGATTCCATTGGGCAAATGCGTCATCTTCGGGGCCGGAACCGCGGCGCGCGTTCCAGAGCTAAGATGGGGCCGGCGGCGGCGATCCGCCAGTGCCTGTGTCGGGGGAGAGGGAAATGCAGACTGGGTCGGGGACGGATGTCGCCGAATTGGCCGGCGATGGCCGCTGGCAGTTCTGGATCGATCGCGGCGGCACCTTCACCGATATCGTCGGCCGCAAGCCCGATGCCTCGCTGGTCACCCACAAGCTGCTGTCGGAGAACCCCGAGCGTTATCGCGACGCCGCGGTACAGGGCATTCGCGACCTTCTGGGCGTGCCGCCGGGCGGCGCCATCCCGACCGATCGCATCGAGGCGGTCAAGATGGGCACCACCGTCGCCACCAACGCGCTCCTGGAGCGCAAGGGCGACCGTACGCTGTTGTTGATCAACGAGGGATTCCGGGACGCGCTGAGGATCGCCTACCAGGCGCGGCCCAGACTGTTCGACCGCAACATCCGCCTGCCCGAGCTGCTCTATGAGCGGGTGGTCGAGGTGGCGGGGCGGGTGACCGCCGAGGGCGAGCAACTGGCGCCGCTCGACGTCGCCGCCGCCCGGGCCGGGCTGGAGGGGGCGTTTCGCGACGGCATCCGGGCCTGTGCCATCGTCTTCATGCACGGCTATCGCTTCCCGGCCCATGAACAGGCGGTGGCGGAGCTGGCGCGGGAGATCGGCTTCACGCAAATCTCCGCCTCGCACGCCGTCAGTCCGCTGATCAAGCTTGTCGGGCGCGGCGATACCGCCGTGGTCGATGCCTATCTCTCGCCAATCCTGCGCCGCTACGTCGATCAGGTTGCCGGCGAGCTCGGCGATACGCGCCTCATGTTCATGCAGTCCAATGGCGGGCTGACCGATGCCCGGCTGTTCCAGGGCAAGGACAGCATCCTGTCCGGCCCGGCCGGCGGCATCGTCGGCGCGGCCAAGGTCGCCGAGATGGCTGGGTTCGAGCAGATCATCGGCTTCGACATGGGCGGCACCTCGACCGATGTCACCCATTACGCCGGCAGTTTCGAGCGCGCCTTCGAGACCCAGGTGGCCGGTGTGCGCATGCGCGCGCCGATGATGATGATCCACACGGTCGCGGCCGGCGGCGGCTCGATCCTGCGCTTCGACGGCGCCAAATACCGGGTCGGTCCCGAGAGCGCCGGCGCCAATCCCGGCCCGGCCTGCTATCGGCGTGGCGGTCCGCTCACCGTCACGGACTGCAATGTGATGCTGGGCAAGCTGCAGCCGGCGTTCTTTCCGGCCGTGTTCGGCCCCGGCGGCGACGAGCCGCTGGATGCCGACATCGTGCAGGCCCGGTTCGCGGCCCTGGCGGAGGAGATCGCCGCCGGCACCGGTGACCGTCGCGGCCCGGCCGAGGTGGCCGACGGTTACCTGCGCATCGCCGTCGACAACATGGCCAACGCCATCAAGCGGGTGTCCATCGAGCGCGGCCACGACGTCACGGCCTATACCCTGGTGTGCTTCGGCGGCGCCGGCGGGCAGCACGCCTGCCTGGTGGCCGACGCGCTGGGCATGAAGACCGTGCACATCCATCCCTTCGCCGGCGTGCTCTCGGCCTATGGCATGGGGCTCGCCGAGATCCGCGCCATGCGGGAGCGCACCATCGAGGCCCCGCTGGAGTCCGGGCTCGCGGCCGCCGAGCAGGCGATTGCCGCCATGGAGGCCGACGCCGCGGCGGAACTGGCGTCCCAGGGTGTCGCCGACCCGCGCGCCTTGCGCCGGCTGCACATCAAGTATCGTGGGACCGACACCGCCCTGCCGGTGCCCTTCGCGGCGGTCGACGCGGCGATTGCCGCCTTCGAGGCCGACCACCGGGCCCAGTTCGGGTTCGTCATGGCCAACCGCGAGCACATCATCGATTCCGTCTCGGTGGAGCTGGTCGGCGGCGGCGCGGACATCGAGGATGCTTCGGCGGGTGAGGGCGCCGCGGGCGCCGTGCCCGAGCCCCTGGCCGAGGTCGAGACGTTCATGGCGAGTGATCGGCATGCCACGCCGGTCTACGACCGCGACGCGTTGCTGCCCGGCGCCGCGGTCGACGGGCCGGCGATCCTCAGGGAGGCCAACGCCACGACGGTGATCGAGCCCGGCTGGCGGGCCACGGTTTCGCCGTTGAATCACCTGGTGATGACCCGCGTCGTCCCGCTGCCCAGCCGGGTGGCGGTGGGGACCACGGTCGACCCGGTCATGCTGGAGGTCTTCAACAACCTGTTCATGTCGATCGCCGAGCAAATGGGCACGGCGCTGCAGAACACGGCGTACTCGGTGAACATCAAGGAGCGGCTGGATTTCTCCTGCGCGGTGTTCGACCGCGATGGCTATCTGGTGGCCAACGCGCCGCACATGCCGGTCCATCTCGGCTCCATGGGCGTGACCGTACGTCACGTGATCGAGAAACGTACGGGCACGATGTCAGCCGGCGATGTGTACGCCGTCAACGACCCCTACAATGGCGGTACGCACCTGCCGGACATCACCGTGGTCACGCCGGTGTTCGACGCCGATGGCGCGACCGTCCTGTTCTACGTCGCCAGCCGCGGACACCACGCCGATGTCGGCGGACTGACGCCCGGCTCGATGCCGCCGGACAGCCGGACCATCGACGAGGAAGGCGTGCTGTTCGACAACTTCCTGCTGGTCGAACAGGGCCGGTTCCGCGAGGGCGCCTTGAACGAACAGCTCGACGGCGGCCGCTACCCGGCGCGCAACAACGAGCAGAACATCGGGGATCTGAAGGCGCAGATCGCCGCCAATGAGAAGGGCGTACAGGAGCTGCGGCGCATGGTCGAGACCTTCGGGCTCGACGTCGTCCATGCCTATATGGGCCATGTCCGAGACAATGCCGAGGAGCAGGTCCGACGCGTGCTCGATGTGTTGACGCCCGGCGCCTTCGAGTACCCGTTGGACAACGGCGCGGTGATCAAGGTGGACATCCGGGTCGACCGCGAAACGCGATCGGCGGAGATCGACTTCACCGGCACCTCGGCCCAGCTGGACAACAACTTCAACGCCCCGTCCGCGGTTGTACGTGCAGCTGTGCTGTACGTGTTTCGTACGCTTGTGGATGACGAGATACCCTTGAACGATGGCTGCCTGGCACCGCTGAAGATCATCGTGCCGGACCGCTCGATGCTGAGCCCGCAGCCGCCGGGCGCGGTCGTCGCCGGCAATGTCGAGACCTCGCAATGCGTGACCGACACCCTGTATGGCGCGCTGGGCGCGCTGGCCGCCTCGCAGGGCACCATGAACAACTTCACTTTCGGTAACGCCCGGCACCAGTACTACGAGACGATTTGCGGCGGCGCCGGCGCCGGACCCGATTTCGACGGGGTGTCGGGGGTCCATACCCATATGACCAATTCCCGGCTCACCGACCCGGAGGTTCTGGAACTGCGCTTCCCGGTGCTCCTCGAGAGCTTCGGCCTGCGCCCGGGCAGCGGCGGGGCCGGGCGCCATCGCGGCGGCGACGGAACCACCCGGCGGGTCCGGTTCCGGGAGGACATGACGGCGGCGATCCTGGCCAATCATCGCATCGTCGCGCCCTTCGGAATGAAGGGCGGCGCGCCGGGACAGGTCGGGCGCTGCTGGGTGGAGCGCGCCGACGGCCAGCGCGTCGACCTCGCCAGCACCGACAAGATCGAGATGGCGCCAGGCGACGTCATCGTGATCGAATCCCCGGGCGGTGGCGGCTATGGCGCGGCGGGTCCGGATTGAGGCGGCGGACCCATGTGGATCATGATCGCCGGCCCCTACACCAGCGGCGCCCGGACCGAGGAGGCACGGGCCGCCAACCTGCGGGTCCTGAACCAGGCCGCGGTCGAGGTGTTCCGCCGCGGCCATGTGCCGATCATCGGGGTGAACCTGGCCTTGCCGGTGATCGCCGAGGCCGGCGCGGACCGTTTCGATGAGATCATGATGCCGATCTCCCTGGCCCTGGCCGATCGCTGTGACGCGATCCTGCGCATCGGCGGCCCGTCCGCCGGCGCAGACCAGGAGGTCGCCCGGTTTCAGGGCCATGGCCTGCCGGTCTACCGGAGCATCGAGGAGATCCCGGCCACCTGACGGGCTGGCGGTCGCGGCGGTGGCGGCGTAGGGTCGCGCCGGAGGGCGCCTCATCGGCCCGTGCCTTGTGGAGAGCGATCCGTGACCCGAAGCGTCTCGACCCTGCTGGTCGGTGCCGCGCTGCTGGCAACACTGGTCGCCCTGGCGATTTGGTATCGCGCTGACGCCCAGGTGATCCTGATCGGCCTGCTGGCGTGGATCGAGCGACTCGGCCCCGTCGGGCCGATCATCCTGATCGCCCTCGAGACCATCGTCGTGGTGCTCTTGCTGCCGGGCATCGCGCTGACGCTGGGTGCCGGCTACCTGTTCGGCTTCGTCGCCGGGACCGCCTACATGATGGCGGGCACGACCCTGGGAGCCACCTTGGCGTTCCTGATCGCCCGCTGGTTCTTCGGCGACCAGATGCGGCAATACGTGCTGCAGCACCCCAAGCTTGGGATCCTCAGCGACGAGTTCACGCCTGAGGGCTGGAAGATCGTGCTGCTCACCCGGCTGATCCCGTTCTTCCCGTATAAGCTCTCAAACTACTTCTTCGGCCTGACGGAGTTCCGCCTCTGGCATTTCGTTCTCGGCACCGCGATCGGCTTCCTGCCGATCACCATGGTGCTGGTCTATGCCGGCACGCTGGCCCATGACCTGACGACTCTCGGGATCGACAACGCCACCCGCTCACCCATGGTCTGGAGCCTGTATGGCGGCGGGCTGGTGGCGGCGATCATCGCCTTCGCCTACATGACCCGTCGCGCCCGTAGAGCGCTGGAGCGCTATCGTCCCCAGGTCTGAGCGGCCGCCGTCACGGCGCGGTCAGGGGCCGAAATTCCGACTGCGCCACCGTTGCTCGCCGATATCGCAGGGCGGCCCGGCGGCGGCGAGCAGCAGTCGTGCGCCGGGATTCTCGCGAACGCCGGTCGGGTTCGCGGGACCGCCGGCGATCTCCAGGATCAGCTTGCTGCGGATGGCGGCGGCGAACGCCTCGAAACCCTCGGCGACGATGATGAAGGATGCGGGTCCGCCGATCACGCAGTTGACGAAGTAGAGATCCAGTTCCGGCAGGTTCGGCCAGCCGAATGGCGACGGCCGATCATTGATGATCGGCAGGCCGTTGATGGTGATGCCCTGGCTGACGGCCATGTCGCGGGCGGCGGTGACCAGCAGGCCCTGGTTGTTCGGTCCGTCACCGGAGATGTCGATGACCCTGCGGGTGCCGTCGAAGCCGTTGTTGTCGAACATCTGCATCGCCGTGGTGATGGCGTGGCTGATCGAGGTGCGCCGGCCGCTGGCGAGCGGACGCCCGGCCAGCGCCCGGGCGAAGGCGCTCGCCGACGCGGCGTCCGAGATCGGCGCCCAATCGACGATCACGTTGCCAAGGCCGAGGCCGGACCATTCCAGATAGGTGACGGCGATCCGCCCGAAGACACCGGCGCGGATGGCGGCGATCACCTCCGGGTCCTGCAGCGCCGCCACATAGCCTCGACGCTGCAGGTCGGCCTCGTAGATGTCGATGCTGCGCGACGTGTCGACAGCCAGCACCAATTCGAGGTCGACGGGCAGGTCCTGGGCCCGCAACGGTGAAGCCACCAAGACAAGGCAAGCCGCAACGCCGGCAAGCCAACCGGAGACCCGCGCCATGAATCCCTCCCCAATGCCCCGACGACCACTACACGCCGACTTCGCGGCAACCAGAAGGCGATCGGTCGTCGCCTTGTCGATCGCCTGTGCCGGCGATACAGTCGGCGCCTCACCAGGGAGAGTAGGGCGATGGCAGTCAAAGCCGAGCGCAAGCGAAAGCCGGCCGACTCGGCGTTGATCGAGGCGTTGCGCGCCCTATTGGGCGACCGGCTCAGCACCACGCCCGCGATTCTGGAGCGCCATGGCAAGGATGAATCCTATCACCCGGCCATGGCCCCGGATGCGGTGGCCTTCGCCGAAAGCACCGAGGAGGTCGCCGAGATCGTCGGGCTGTGCGCCGCCCATCGCGTGCCGGTGATCCCGTTCGGGACCGGCACCTCGCTGGAAGGCGGGATCGCGGCGCTGGAAGGCGGTATCAGCGTCGATCTCACCGGCATGAACCAAGTGGTGCGGGTTTCCGCCGAGGACCTCGACTGCACCGTCCAGGCCGGGGTCACCCGCAAGCAGCTCAACGAGTATCTGCGCGACACCGGCCTGTTCTTCCCGATTGACCCGGGGGCCGACGCGTCGATCGGCGGGATGACGGCGACGCGGGCCTCCGGCACAAACGCGGTGCGCTACGGCACCATGCGTGAGGCGGTTCTCGGCGTGACCGTGGTCATGGCCGATGGCCGCATCGTGCGCACCGGCACCCGGGCCCGCAAATCCGCCGCCGGCTACGACCTGACCCGTCTGATGGTCGGTTCGGAAGGAACGCTCGGCGTGATCACCGAGGTCACGCTGCGACTGCATGGCATACCCGAGGCGATCTCGGCCGCCGTCTGCCCCTTCCCTTCCGTCGCCGACGCGGTCAACACGGTGATCATGACCATCCAGTCGGGCGTTCCGGTGGCCCGGATCGAATTGCTGGACGCGGTCCAGATGAACGCCTGCAACAGATTCTCCAAGCTCGACTACGCGGTCTCCCCGACCCTGTTCTTCGAGTTTCACGGGACCGAGCGCGGGGTCGAGGAACAGGCCGAACAGGTCGGCGCCATCGCCGGCGAGTATGGCGGCACCGATTTCCGCTGGGCGACCCGGCCGGAGGACCGGTCCAAACTGTGGCAAGCGCGTCATGACGCCTATTACGCCGCGCTTGCGCTCAGGCCCGGCTCCCAGGGCATGACGACCGATGTCTGCGTGCCGATCTCCCGGCTTGCCGACTGCATCGAGGAGACCCGGGCCGATGTCGAGGCGGCCGGCGTTCTGGCGCCGCTGGTCGGCCATGTCGGCGACGGCAATTTCCACCTCGTCTATGTCATCGACGCGGACGACCAGGACGAGGTGAAGGCCGCCGACGCTCTGCATGAGCGTATGGTGCTGCGGGCCCTGGCGATGGGCGGCACCTGCACCGGCGAGCACGGCGTCGGCTACGGCAAGATGCGGTTCCTGGAGGCGGAGCACGGCGAGGCCGTGTCGGTGATGCGCCAGGTCAAGCAGGCGCTGGACCCGCACAATCTGATGAATCCCGGCAAGGTCGTGCGGATCTGAGCGCCGCCGCTCAGTCCTGATCGTCGATCAGATGGCCGTCGAGCTTGCGGGCGTCCTGGTCGGCCGAGGCGGCGTCGCGGGCGCGTTCGCCCTTTTTGCGCCCATGTTTCTTTCTATTCACCGCCGCGAGTTTTTGCTTTTCGGCCCGTTGTCGCCGCTTGCGCTCACGGTTCAGGTTGATTACCTCACCCATCGGTGCCGCTCCTTCCGGCCAGTGCGAGCTGGTCTCCGTCCTTAGGTAGTGGCTTTTCGGCGGGTTTGCACCGACCGACAGCGGCCACTAGCTTAGAGCAACCGGCCGGGCGCTCGATACGGGCAATTGCCGCCGGCGCCCCTGGCACCGGCAGAATGCTGGAGCACCGTGAAGAAACCCATAATCCTGTTGTCCGTGCTGTTGGTCCTGGCGCTTGCGGCGGTGCTGGTCGGCCCCGGATTCGTCGACTGGGACCGGTACAAGGACCAGGTGACCGAACGCATCGGCGCCGCGACCGGGCTCAGGGTGGCGATCGACGGCGACATGGATCTGGCGCTGCTGCCGCGTCCGAGCTTCAAGGCCAGCGGCGTGCGCATCGCCGATCTGTCCAGCGTGGTGACACCCGACATGGCCCGGGTCGACGCCCTGGAGGTGCAGGTCGCCTTGCTGCCGTTGCTCAGCGGCGATGTCCAGGTGCAGCGCGTTGCGCTCCTGAAGCCGCATCTGACATTGGAGGCTAGGCCCGAGGGCGGCCTCAACTGGTCGCTCGATGCCGGCGCCTCGGTGCCCGACTCGGTCCAGCTCGAGCGCGTCAATATCGAGGATGGCGTGCTGGTCTGGCGCGATGGTGCCGAAGGCCGCGAGGAGCGCATCGAGGACATCGATATCAGCCTCTCGGCCGCCAGCCTGCGGGGGCCGGTGCGGATGGTGGGCACGGCCACGGTGCGCGGTCTGCCGCTGACGGTCGATCTGTCGACCAGCCGGGTCACCGCCGCCGGTGCGCTGCCGATGGGGATGACCCTCGGGCTGCAGGGCGTAGACGGCACGGTGCGGCTCGCCGGAATCGTCAGCCCGGAGACCGGATTTCAGGGCGAGGTATCCGGCGAGACCGGCTCGCTGCTGCCCGTTCTGCGAAAGATCTGGCCTGAAGCTGCGTTGCCGGCAGGAGCCGAGCAGCCCTTCTCGTTCGAGTCCAGCATCCGGTCGCTCGGCGATCGGGTGGATCTGACCGGTCTGACTGCCAGCCTCGGCGACGGCACCGCCTCCGGGACCGTCAAGGCGACGCTGTCGGAGGTGCCGCGCTTCGATGCGGCCCTGGTGTTGAGCCGGATCGATCTCGATGGCTGGCTCGCCGATACCGCCGCGTCCGCCGGCGGCGAGGCGGGCATCGTTCCGGTTGTGACCTCCCTGGGCGGCGCGCGGTTCGCCATTCCAGACCGGATGACGGTCACCTTCGATATCGCCGTCGACTCCATTACGCTGCGCGGCGCGCTGATCCGGCAGGCGCGGTTCGAGGGCTTCCTCGACGGCGGTACGCTCTCGGTCAGTCGGCTGACGGCGCAGCTCCCCGGTGGATCCGATTTGGCCCTCGCCGGAACGGTGCAGTCGCTGTCCGGCGTGCCGCAGTTTGATTTCGATGCCCAGGCGGCGGCCAATGATCTCCGGGGCGTGCTCGCCTGGCTTGGCTACGATGTCGAAGGCGTCCCCAGCGCGCGTCTGAGGCGGTTCTCCGGTTCCGCCAGCATCACCGGGCGGCCGAACGACTTCCAGGTCGGCGGATTCGATTTCGTGGTCGACGGCACCCGCGCCAGCGGCGGGCTGGCCTATGTGAACAGCGGGCGCCCGGGGATCGGTTTGCGGCTCAACGCCACCCGGATCAACCTCGACGCCTACCGGCCGCAGGGCGCGACACCGCTGTTGGGCGCCACATTGCTGCAGCGGCTTGCCGATGCCATGGCCATGGCCGATGCCAATCTCGACATCACCATGGCCGGGCTGACCGTCGACGGCGTCACGCTGCGGGACATCCGGATTGACGCCACCCTGAGCGGCGGCGCGGTCACCATCCGGCAGGCGGCGGTCGGTAACGCCGCCGGTGTTGCCGGCTCGCTGCAAGGGTCGGTGGCCGCCCTGGATCCGCTGTCCGATGCCGATCTTGCCTTCAGGCTCGAGGCGACCGACCCGGCCCGCCTGACCCGTGCGCTCGGGATCGGTGGACAGACGCCGATCGATCGGCTGGATGCAATGACCCTGGGCGGGCGCATCTCCGGCGATGCCAAGGCGCTGACACTGGAGGTCATGGCCGAGGCCGGCGACGGGACCGCGGAACTGGGCGGGCGCATCGCCGACCCCTGGGCTGCGCCGATCTACGACTTTTCGCTCAGGGTCCGGCACCCGGCCCTGGAGGCGATGCTTGCGATCTGGGCACCCGCCTATCGTCCGCGGGGTCCGCTTGGCTCGCTCGACCTGTTTGCCCGAATCGCCGGCAGCCCGGAGGCGCTGGTCATTGACGGGGTGCAGGGAACGATCGGCCCGACCGCCCTTGCCGGTCAGTTCGTGCTCGACCGGACCGGCGACCGGCCTTCCATCGAGGCCGTCCTTCGCGCCAGCGAACTGGAGGCCGCTCCCTGGATCACCCGATCCGCCCGCACCGGCGCGCGCACCCCGCGGCGGTGGTCCAGCGAGGCGTTCGACCTGTCGATCCTCAGCGGCTTCGACGGGTCGCTGGCGCTGACGGCGACCGGCCTTGCCGTTGGCCCGTTCGACATCGCCGAACCCGCACTCGAGGCCCGGTTGAAGGATGGCGTGCTCGATCTGACCGGGCTCAGCGGGCGCCTGTTCGGCGGCTCGTTCGGCGCCTCCGGCAAGCTGAATGCCGTGGCCACCCGCCCGGAGTTGCAATTCACCCTGGACCTGGTCGGCGCCGACTTGGCCGAGGCGCTGACAACGACGGCGGGCGTCGAGGCCTTCGCGGGCGCCCTGGATTTCGGGCTGGAGATCGAGTCCAGCGGCGCGAGCCCGGCGGAGTTGGTGGGCGGATTGAGCGGCATCGGCCTGCTCGCCGCCCGCGACGGCGAGATCCGCGGCATCGACCTGGCCGAGACCGCCTCCGGTCTGGGCGGCCTGACCGACCCGCTGGCGTTCCTCGACCTCCAGCAGCGGACCTTGACCGCCGGAGCGACCGCGTTCGGCTCTCTGAACGCCACCTTCGCGCTCGCCGACGGCATTGCCACGACCGAGGATCTCAGGCTTGTCGGTCAGCATGGCGTGGCCGAGGGGCGGGGCGTGTTCGATGTCTCGCGTTGGCAGATCGACCTCACCACCGAATTCGATCTGACCGGCCTGCCCGACGCGCCGGCCTTCGGACTGCGCCTGATCGGGCCACCCGACGACCCTGAACGGGTGCTGCAGACCGCCGACCTGCAGGCCTTCATCGCACGGCGTGCCGCCGACGCGGTATCGCAGCGCTACGATCGCGGGTCCGAAAGCCCGAACCCGTTGCCGGAGACGAACTAGACCAGGGCCGGACCAGGTGCCGTCGCACCGGCTCGGTCAGGGTGCGCCGGCCCAGACCGCCCGGCGCCGATCATGTCCTATTCAACGGCCAGCAGGGTGCGGATCTCGATGCTCTCGCGCGGCGGAGTGGCGTCGGAGGTGCCGGGGAGCGGGAAGGCGGAATGCGGCGTGAACCGCGCCCGGCTGTCGTCGCTGTCCCAGCCCTTGATCAGCAGGACCTCATCCGGCGTCATTTCCGGCGCGTAGTACCAGCGCTGCCCGGGGTCGTAGGCCAGGTGATAGATCTCACCGACGCGATCGGGGAACACCTGGTCGGTGGCGATCAGGTCCTCCGGGCGCACCGTTGAGGCATCGGCGAGCGCCAGGGGCGAGCGCAGCACCGGTCCCCGGATCGGTCGCCAGACATTGACCTGGACCAGCCGGGCGCCGCCGTCCGCCAGCCGCTCGGCCTCGGCTGCGCCGAAGAAATCCTTCACACGCCGCGGGCCGCTCCTGGCGGTGTAGTCGACATGCACGCGGCCGGCGGGCCCCCGATGCCCATCCGGGTTCGGGGCCCCGGCACCGCCGTCGGACCGTCGGGTGGCGTCGAAGATCACGATCCGGCCGGGACCGAATTCCCGGCGCAGCAGGGCCTTGATCTCCGGGTAGTAGGTCCGTTTGACCGCTTCGTCGTCATAGAAATCGGTGACCGCCGATTTGTGGCGCAGCAGGGCAAAGCCCTCACGGTCGATCGACAGATCGTCGGCGATCGGCCGCATGTCGGCGATCGGCACCGTGCGGTCCTCGGTCTCGAAGAAGAACTTCGGCGCGCCGCCGGTCAGCGCCGAGCTGTGGAAGGCCGGCTTGCTGTCCTGGCGTTGGATGAAGGTGAGCGGCGCCTCGACGCCGGCGAAGGAGTGCGGGACGATGGTGGCGGCCGACGCCGCCGAGGCCGGGACGATCTGGTTCATGACGGGCTCCTGCTCTGCCGCGCCGGGAGGACCCCGGCGCCCTGCTACGGCCAACAGATGGGTTGGTCCGGCCGCGATCACGAAGGAGTTCGGTTCAGCCTGACTTGAAAGAAATTCAAGTGCTCTCCGGTGCCACGATGTCCGGCTGGCTGTTCCGCCAGTCGGCGGCCATATCCTCCAGCCAGCGCGCCAGCCGTCGCGCCGCGGCGGTCGGCGTCAGCTCGACCGGACGGCACAGGTAATATGCGGCACCGGTCGGGTTCGGGCCTCCGAATGGCGCGACCAGCGTTCCGCGCGCCAGCCGGTCATCGACCACCGGGCGCCGACCCATGGCGAGGCCGTGGCCGCTCTCGGCGACCTGCAGCACCTGTTCGGCGGCGTCCAGCGTGATGGCGCCGTCCAGCGATGGCGGCGACAAGCCGTGCGCCGCGGCCCATTCCGCCCATTCCTCCGGGAAGGCGCCGTTGACGACCAGCCGGGCCGCGCCGATCAGCTCGTCGGTCGGCCTGCCGCCCCCCGAGTCCAGATAGCCCGGCGCGCAGACCGGCATCGCCGTCTCTTCCAGCAGGAAACGCGCCTCCACGCCCGGCCAGCGGCCGCGGCCATGGCGGATGGCCAGATCGACCTGGTCGCGCCTGAGGTCGACGACCCGAGTCGTTGGGACCAGCTGCAGGTCGATGTCGGGAAGGGTGCGCTCAAGCGCCCCCAGCCGCGGGATCACCCAGGCGGCGGCGATGGAGGGCGGCAGCGTCAACCTGACGGACCGGCGCCCGCCGGAGGGGAGGATCGCCTCGGTCGCGGCCTGGATCTGTCGGATCGCCGGGTCGATCTGCTCGAGATAGCGGCGGCCGGTCTCGGTCAGCCGGGCGCCGGACCCGGTGCGGTCGAACAGGGCGGTATGCAGGAAGGCCTCCAGCTTGCGCACCTGATGGCTGATCGCCGATTCGGTGATGCCCAGGCTCTCGGCGGCATCCTTGTAGCGATCATGGGTGGCGGCGGCGTGGAAGGCGCGCAGCGCCGCGAAGGGCGGCAGGTGGGTCTTGGGGCCGGCCATGGCGAAGCTTGGCCGTGACGCGAATGCAATTCAAGTGCCCATGAAAACGGGGCCCGGATGGTCCGGGCCCCGCCGCTCGATCAGTTCACCGCATGAATGCGGTCGAGGAAGGCCAGCATGCGCTCGGCGATGAAGCCGCCGAATTCCTCCAGGGCGAAATGGCCGGTGGGCAGAAGGTGGAACTCCAGGTCGGTCAGGTCGCGCTTGTAGGGATGGGCGCCTTCGGCCGGGAAGATGTGGTCGTTCTCGCCCCAGACCAGCAGGGCCGGCGGATCATACTGGCGGAACAGCGCCTGCCATTTCGGGTATTCGGTCACATTGGTCCGGTAGTCGTAGAACATGGCCAGCTGGATATCCTGGTTGCCCGGCCGGTCCAGCAGGTACTGGTCGTAGAACCAGTTGTCCGGGCTCACCCGGCTCACATCGCCGACGCCATGGGTGTACTGCCACTTGGTCGTGTCCAGGTTGAGGAAACCGCGCAGCACGTCCCCGTTCTCCTTCGACGGGTCGGCCCAATAGGCCCTCAGCGGGTCCCAAAACTCCCGCAAGCCCTCCTCATAGGCGTTGCCGTTCTGGATCACGAAGCCGGTCACCCGCTCCGGATGCTTGGCGAACAGCCGATACCCGACCGGGGCGCCGTAATCCATGAGGTAGAGGGCGTAGGACGACACCTCCATACGCTGCACCAGCTCGTCGACGATATCGGCGAAGTTGGCGAAGCTGTAGTCGAAGTCCCCGACCGCCGGGGCCGCGCTGGCGCCATAGCCCGGATAATCCGGTGCGACCACATGGTATCTCATGCCCAGCACCGGGATCAGGTTGCGGAACATGTGCGACGAGGTCGGGAAGCCGTGCAGCAGCAGCATGGTCGGCTGGGACGGATCGCCGGCCTCGCGGTAGGCGATCTCGACCCCCTGGATCTCCATAGAGCGGTGATGCACCACTGCCAGGCCGGCCGGATCGACGAACGAGGCCGACGTGTCGGCCGCGGCCGGGGTGATCAGGACGCCGGACATGATCGCGGCGGCGCCAAGCAGTTTCGAAACGCGTTCAAACATCGGTGCTCTCCTTCTCGCTGGAGATGGCCGAAAGGCCAGGATGGGGTTGCCGGGGTTGGTCAGGACTTGCCGGCCTTCAGCCGGTCGTTCTCGGCGCGCAAGCGCCCGAGCTCTTCGCGCAGCGGCGCCAGCGCCTGTTCGAATTCGGCGATGGTGAAGCGCTGCGGGATGTGTTGCGGGCAGTTCCAGTCGAACGCCTCGACGGTGATCACCACCGCGCGTTCCGGCCGGGCGCGATACCCGTCATCGAACAGGCCGGCGATCAGCTCCGGATCGGCGTGGCGGTCGACGAGGCGGGCCCGGCCCCAGAGCTTCAACCGCCGCCGGTTCGGGTAGTCGACCAGGATCAGCGCGACCCGGTCGTTCTCAGACAGGTTGCCGACGCTGAGATACTGCCGGTTGCCACGGAAATCGGCGTAGGCGATGGTCTTGTCGTCCAGCACCTTCAGAAAGCCGGCCGGTCCGCCGCGAAACTGCACGTAGGGCCAGCCGGTCTCCGAGACGGTGGCCTGATAGAAGCCGTCGCGGGCGGCGATGAACGCCATCTCGGCCGCTGTCAGCCGGTCGCCGCCATCCGCTTCCGCCGACAGGAACCGCGCATAGCTCCCGGCCGAACCCTGCTGCTCCTGGGCCGCCAGGACGGAGGGCGTAAAGGCGATCTCTGCGAATGCGCGGGCCATGGGATCTTCCTCAGTTCGTCGACCGGGTTCGGCCGTCAGGGGGAAGATCGGCGCTTTCGCTCTGATTCAGAATATGCAGAATTAGGAAAAGATAATTCAGGATATTGAAATTAAATGGACCGGTTCCGGGAGCTCTCGACCTTCGTGGCCGTGGCAGAGAACGGCGCCTTCAACGCAGCGGCCCGG
>JAAUYH010219497.1_pt1 | contig 63811 bp, 75 predicted proteins | sample 7278061 | NCBI WGS metagenome assembly JAAUYH01 (sample SAMN14350203, study PRJNA611818) | marine sediment metagenome | isolation source: surface marine sediment (0.6m) | place: French Polynesia: Moorea | collected 2018-08 | reverse complement strand
TAAGATCCTCTCTCGCCCTTCTATAGCAGTTAAGTTAACTGCGGAGTTATAAGATTATAAGTAAAAGGGTTCCCTATAAAAATAAATACATCTTTCGAGATGAATCGCGAGTTGAGCTAAAAAAAACCACTTCGATCGAGGTGGTTTTTTTAGCCAATACTTCCATGTTGACAAAGAACAAATTTTATTTGCGGTCTGATGTTTAGCTCTTCATTTCCTGGAATTACAGCAGAGTTAGTAAATAAAATTCCGTTAGTAGTAAATGTTGTAGCTAATTCTTTAGCTAGTGTTTGAAGCAATAGATCCCCACTTGGTTGGTCTTGTGAAGTTTCCCAGTTTTTAAGATACACTTCCCATTTCTCTAGTTCATAAGCTTGTCTGTTACTCATGTTGGTGTATTGGGGTATCTCTTCTTTAATTACTACCTCTATACCCTCAGCACTCCATTGCTCGGGAGGATAGTCAAAACCGTGTTCGATGTCTGGGAGTATGGCAAAAGCTGGTAAACTCGCACCATTGCTAAAATAAGTACCTACTCGATCGCCAATAGCATCATTGATTAAGTTGTAAAGATTATCGTTGTTAAGACAAACCATTTAATAAATTCTCACAATTAAGGTTCTTTGAATGCGCTTCTTTTTATTATGCTTAGTTGCATATTCCCAAAAAACATTGACACGATTTTTATTTTTAGTATTATGGGTTTTCCCCCTTTTATTTGCCACGATCTTTTTTGCTGACATCCTAATAACTAAATCTGCTAATGTTTCATCGGCTAGATTTTTAATATCGGCAAAATTCAGCCAATAATTAATTAAAATAGTTACATTTAAAGTAATACAAAAAGGGTTAAAGGTTTTATTGTTTTCAAAGTGTAAACTTACAAACTGACTTAAGCTTTCTCGGATCGACTTGCTCGTTCTTATTAAAAGTATTATTCGATCGAGATACTTTTCAATATCTTTTATTGCTATGGTTGTAGGGTCTTTATATATTTCCTTCTTCATCTAATTCACTAGGCAATCTTGGGGGTTCAATTAGCTGATTTTGAGGTATATTTAATTGTAACTCTTCATCTATTTGCTCTTCACTTAAAGGTTCTGGAAATGCACCAGCTTTTGAAGCTAATTGTAAAGATAGTTTATGAGAAAGCCAACCAGTTAACCAACTTTCACGATATGCCGATAAATCGCTATTTTGAAGTGCTTTAGTAAGGAATGAGCTATCGTAATTAAAAGTAGGTTCAGCAGTTTGGTTAGTATAAAATCCCCATATCTTAAATATCTCTTGTAATGCCGATATTTTTTGGTCAATCTTGCTCATCAAATTGGCTTCAGCTTGAGAGGCATTAAGACTAATCTCTGTGGCTGTTTTCTGTTTTCCCATCAAGCCAGTCAAATAACCAATAGACTTGCGATCGATCTCTTCTGAAGTCAGAGAAAGCATTTTCATAGTGCTTTCTAGCGTTTTACCTTCAAGCTCCAACCAGTAAACATCACCTCTAGTAAAAATTACTTGTCCAGCACCTATTTTTACTTGGTCTGGGGTTCTATCCTTTTTTTGACCGTCATTAGTTGGTGGGGGTTCTTTGTAAACTAAGGTAGGGCAATTAGCAAGGTGATGAGACCATTTAAGATCTGCGTCTAATCTGTATAACTGCAAGTTTAAATCTGCAATCGCTTTTAAAGGTATGTCAGCTAAAAAAGGATCTGCCGCATGGAGAGAGTAACCCACAATGGGAATAAATGGCAATCCTGTTTTACCTTGGTCCACTAAAGTAAAATCGCTTGCTTGACTTGGATTATTAGAAGATTGATATATTTCATATTGACCAGGTTCTAAAACTAAATACTGTTCTACATATTCGCTCCCAAATCTCCCAATATTTTGTTTTATTTGCCGTTTTAAGACTATTTGCTCTATATTTAATCCCCCAGAAAAATTGTTATATTTCCAGTTAACAACCTGTTTTCTAGGTATTGGGATCAAATACGGTCTGTTGCCAGAACGCCTATTTTGTAATTCGTTTTGAGGTATTGCACCATTAGGATAATCGATTAAACAAAATGCGGATCCGTCCCGAAGTGCTAAAACGTCTAATATTTTAATAATTACTTCTAAAGAATTCCCGTTTAAATCGACATTCTCTATATGCTCTTCTAAACTCGGTGGCAACTCTGCGATCGACAACTTAGAAAGTACCCCCGCTAAATCTTGCTCGATCGTCTTCTTAAATTTGTCATTCCAGGTAGAATGAGCTAACCTATGCTCGTAAATAAATTGATTTTCGTGAGGAAATCTCGGTAAATATCGTTCTGCTTTGTCTCGATCGACTAGACAACCGTCATAAAACCACCTAGACATCCCTACCCACATATCCTCAAGATATTCTAGATCGGGTAAAATCCCCTCATAGTCTGGGTCTAAGCGATTTGGTAAATCTTGCTCTTGTCTAGTAATTAACCTTACAGCATTAACCATAGTTGATTTTTTCGTTTCGCAAAAGTAATTGATTTTTTCGTTCACTTAGGGTCTTGAGAACCTAAGTTAAAAATTATTACAATTAATTTAATTCAACCCCAAGTACCGCTAATCGTTCTTTGTTGATATTCTCGTCTGTAGGGAAGTAACCCGTGTACTAAATACCTCAAACAATCGCCTAAGTGAGATCTTTTGATATCTCTTTTATCAATTTTATTGTTTTTATCCCAGACTAAAAATTCTAAATCTGCAATCAATTCTCTACAAGTATTAGATATATATAATTCTTTTAAATAAAAGCAATTATTTACAGCGTGTACGGTATCTAGTATATTTGCGTTACCGTCTGGATAAGCTCTTTTACCTGGTATCCCCCACTTAGCAAAAGTATCCCATACAATCTCCCAATTAGTGAGAGAACTATTAGCAGTGCGTTGAATGCCGCTAGCATCCCCATAAACTAAAACAGCCCTACCTATTTTGCGCAAATATTGAGCCACTTCAGCAGCTAAGCGCATAGTATCGGATTCTAATAAATAGAATTCGTGCATCACTTCTATATAGTTCCCGTCACTTTGAGCTATTAAACAGGTAGCGGGGGATCTGTTAAAGTCAAACGAAACACACAAGCTCAAAGAAGGATTGAAATAAATATCCTTGAGATGTTTGTCGCGATCGAAGTAATTAAATATCCGTCCCGTGGTAACAGCTATAAATTTACCTTCAAGTTCTAACGCTCTTAGCTCTGGGGTTAAACTTGCTTGTTGAGATTTAACAAAATCGTCATCGGCGTGTATATTTTCTGAGGTAGGGATGACAGTTTTCCCATAAATTTGTTTTTGTATCTCGGTACGTCGATCGCTAGCAAATAAATCGTAAGACCAGTTAAACGGATTTATTCTATTTATACTGCTGCTGATAATTCCTATTCCCTTGATGCTTCCAGCTCCACGACCTAAACGACCGTCTATAGTTTGAAAAGCAATTCTATCGTTATATGTCCCTTCATCCCACCAAACCAACCTAATTTGTATCCCTCGTCCCCCCTGCTTAGCTTTTAAAGTGTCTCCTGTAAAAGCTTCAGCACTTCTCACGAAAAAGTAAGCTCCTTCTATCCTACAGTGTTTGAGATTAGCTATTTTTTGCGCGGTATTTTCTGGATTGCCTAAGTTTGGCTCTAAATTGTATCCGAATTTATCGCAAAATTCCGCTAATGCCACCAATGTGGACATTTGTAATTGTGGGTAACTATTGGCGGTAATTAACCCTCTAATACTCGGATCTAGTCTGGCTTGATTGCAGATAAAAGCAGCAGCGCAAGTACTTTTACCCGAGTTTATCCCCCCTAAAATCCAGTACCATCTATATTGACCGTCATAAATGCGATCGAGAGCTAATTTCTCAAATATTTCTTGTTGTCCCCCAGGATTAGGGATAAAATCAGGATAATCAATCTCGATTTTTTCTCGAACTTTAAATGTTTCAGTGTTTGAGATTATTTTTGCTTTTAACTTTGGATGGATAGTATTTCTCATGATTTACGCGACCGACGACCCCCAAGCAATAATAAAAGATTTTCCTAAAAATTTTAGAAACTACCTTACAGATCCTAAATTTACTGCTGCTTGCGATCGAGACAAAAACTTATTATTAAAATGCTTATTGTCTTTTGAGGATAAAATAGCTTCTAACTTAGAAGACACAGAACCTAAACTAGATATATCAAATTTTACTAATTTTCTAAAAACTAAAATTGGCGGTCACAGTCTCTCTAATGCTGTAATTACTTTTTTTGAAGATAGAATGCAAGCATTAAAAAATGAGACTGAAAAAACTTATTTTAGTACTTCTGTATTATTTGCTATAGGCGTTTGTGCTAATCCCACTACAGAGTTAAATTTAGTCAAACGCGCTAGTAAAGCTATAGAAAATGGCACTTATAAAAATATAAATGATTACAATTCTAAAAACATTGAAATGCTTAAAAAGACCGTTCAATCAAGGCTAGAACGTGGCTACTAGTTTGTTAGTACGCTATGATAAGTATACCAACTTATTGATTGCCCTATGCCGTTCCCTAAAAAATTTACCAGAGAACAGTTAAATCGTGCTGAAAAACTAGGTATTCCCAAAGCTACCTTATATAAAAGGCTTAAGTCGGGTTGGACTGCTGAGAAAGCTTGTAGCACTCCTTCTAACAAATACCCTAAAGTGACTAGAAATAATTCTGGGAAAATTCAGAAAAAAACAACCTCTAACAAACCTGGGTATATTTCCAAACGATTCGATCTTAGCGAAAAACACGATCGATTACTTTGTCAGTTGACCGAGCAACGTGGATTAACTCAATCGGATTATCTAAGAGAGATTGTGGAAGCTTATCTAGAAACAGCTTAAGCAATAAAAAAGCCACCATATTGGTGGCTGTTTTTGTTTTAAGTCGTTGCCCTATTCTTTTTCTACATTACGCCAAAATTGATATTTATTATTAAAATATCCGTTTGGGTCGGTGTTAATATCCTCCATTAAAGATTCTACGTGATTTTGGATAGCTTTTGCTATTTTGTCTTCTGTTATTCCCTCGTCGTGGGGATAGTGGGTAGCTTTAATTTCTGCTGCTGCTTCGGAAAAATCCATAACTGTTACCTAAAGTTTGTTTACTCTTTTATAATACACTTATCAAAGTGGAATGTCAAGGTATTGAACAAAAAAAACTAGGGGGGAACTACCCCTAGTTTTGCCTCTACCTTTAACAACATTAGTAAGTTGTTATTATAGCGGTTAACGGACAAAAAAACCGACTTTTACAGTCGGGGGAGTTAAATTCTATCTCGTCACACGATAAAGTAATTAATTGTCCAGTTACCTGCTACATTTGTCTTGATAACTTTGTAATTATACCTAAAATTTTGTATATATGCCGATTATTTTGATAAATCGCCCAAAAAGAGAGACCTTAGAACAAAGAATTATAATTTTATTGAAAGATGATTCTAAAACAGCTTCGGAGATTGCTAAACTTTTAAACCGTCCCGTTTCGTGTATTAATATTGCTTTGAGTAATTTAAAGAGTTTAAAAAGTGTCGGACGCAGAGAAGACAACAAGTATTATAAAATCAATAAAAATGGTAAAAATTAAGCTGGTTTTAAGAGTTTTTGATTTAAGTCTAGAAGGTAGCGGGGATCTGATATTGGATAAGCGAGGTTTAATCGATCGTAAGCGATTTTTTTCTCAGTAAAGTAATCTGCAATTACTCGATCGCCTTGTTTGATTTGAGCGTTGAATATGCCTAACCTTTTGTGCGCCACTTGAAAAAGCAAGAATAAAATTGTACTTTGGTAAGGTCGGAAATCCTCGCTACTGTCATTTAAACCTAGCTGACACAAAATTAAATGACGGTTAGCTTCTGTTTTTTCCAATACTCGAAGGGTCATGCAAAATAATCTAGTTTCAAAACATAAGGATTGTTTTGGGTCGCTGTGCCAACAAGTATGGATAGTTACCCCAGTCCAATTAGCAAGCCTAGCCGCAAAAAAACTTAAATCTACGTCACTATCTTCAGTAAAGACCAGAGATAAGGGATGAATTAAGCTTTCAGTTAAACTTAAATTATTCATTGTTCTTTTTTCTCCTTTTTTTAGGTCGTGGGTTTAGATTCCTTTTAGTTTTGGTGAGAGTTATCCTAGCATTCAAAAACTCGTTCAGTTCTGCGATTTCCTCAGAGCGTAAATTCTCAATATCTCGATCGGTTATTGTTGCATCTCGATCGATCTGGCTTTGCTCGATCGTTTTAGATAAAGACTGGAAAAAATTTGAGTTAGTCATGGTTATAAGCTAGGATTTAGAGTAATTTGAGAGTTTTGCTCGATTGAATATTAATAAGTGAAATGGCATTTTTTACAGACGTTTTCACAGTTCCTAGCCTTGTAGAGTTAAAGGCTATTGCCTCAACTGGTAGAAGAGATCGGATGACTGTTAACGTTGCTGAACCCGTTACAGGTTACATAGGGGCTACTTATAGTTATAGAGCTAACGCGACGTTGACTGAACTTTCACCAGTAATAGTAGTTCCTGATGATACTGTAGGGGCTTGGGTGTCCAACAATCCTATTTATGCCGATAGCGCTTTACCTAGCTCTACTCCTCCATTAGTGGGGATTATATGGGTAGCTACTCTTACCAGTCCAGATCGGACAGTAACTTTTAGATCCGTGGGTACTACTGGGGCTAGCGACTGGATACCTATTAACAACAATGCTGTTGTAGATAGCGCGTCACCTTCCCATAGCGCTGATTTTATCGGTCAAATATTTTACGATAATGGGGCTGATGAGTTCTATTTGGCTACAGATACATCTGGAACTTGGCAACTAACAGGGAGTAGTGGAAGTGGTGGAACAGGGTATTAAAATTAGTGTTATTACTACGTTTTACAATGCTTCAGCTTATTTGAGAGAAGCTATCCAAAGCGTTTTTAACCAAGAATATACTAATTGGGAATTGATTTTATGGGATGACGGATCGACAGATGGGGGATCCGATATTGCTAACGAGTTTCAGCAAAGCAATCCTGAAAAGGTATATTTAGCTAGGGATGAAGTCAACAAAGGTAGAGGCAACGCTCTTTATGAAGCGATCGAAGTCTCTACAGGGGAAATATTTTGCATACTAGACGCTGACGATTGTCTGGGAGAAAAAGCTTTAACCTTAATCAATAACGTATTTTCTCAAAATTTAAAAGCTGGGTGGCTGTATACTGACTATGACGAAATTGACGAGCAAGGAAACAAAATTAGAAAGGGAATTAAAACCGATACTAAATATACCCGTCTCAATGAATTGCATACAATGTGTTGCTTTCACCTCAGAGCAATAAAACGCGAGTTTTACGAACAGACCCCTAAAGTCGATCGCAATCTTATAGCAGCAGTTGACCACGATTTAAATTTAAAGCTTTCAGAACAGGGTAAACCAGTACACGTAAAAAAAGCAGTTTACAAATATCGCTTGCATCCTAATAGACTGTCAACAGAAAAACGGAGCGAACAAGGTAAAACGTTTGTAGCTTGCTCTATGGCTGCTATAAAACGCCGAGGATGGGAAGGTAAATATTATCTCTCACACACGGAAGATTACAGCAGTATTCAGCTATGCGAGAAAAAGTATCTTAGAGAACTAACAACTAAAAAAGTATTCTGTATTGGTTTGGGACGCACTGGAACTCGATCGCTTACTAGAGCTATCCAGATGCTAGGTTACAACACTGTCAAAAACCCCAGAGATTTAAATATACTCCAATATTTTGATGCTGCTTCTGACGTGTTGATATCTGCTAACTACCAACAATTAGATGAAACTTATCCCAATAGTAAATTTATCTTGACGGTTAGGAATATCGATCCGTGGCTTAATTCTTGGGAACGCCACAACACGCGCTCTCTTGAGAGATTTAATAACAAGCTTCCCCAATGGGTTAAGGATTTTAGAATTATGCTATACGGTCAATGGGAATTCGATCGCGACGTATGGAGAAGCAAATATGGAACCCATGAAAGTGAATGCATAAGTTATTTTTCCAATACCGACAAACTATTAATTTTTAACTTATTTCGAGATGATGGGTGGAATAAATTAACTAAATTTCTCCCAAACGTTGAAAGTTTATTGGGTCAAGAAAAATATCAAAAAGTTATTTCTAATGATTTTCCTCAAATTAAGAACTAAGTACGCTCGGATTATTAAGCTGTATTGATTCAGTATTTAAAATTACCCCCCTAGATGCTAATTGTCTTCTAGGCAAGGTGTTAATCAATGCTGAACCATAAATTCCCGCAATATTGGCAATATTTAATCCGTTAAAATTTTCAGGTACTAGTCTATTTAAAATAACTAAATAAGTAAATTCTTGAGAAGCATTAAGATTACAAAATTGATTGTCTGGATTTAAAGGGTCTTGACTGTTAAAAAGAGTGTATCCTGTAAAAGTATCAAATAAAGGGTCTGGTGTGGGGTCGTCTGGAATTACATAATTTTCGTCAAAAATAGTTATCTCAATTGGCGCTACAAATGCAGTAACATTGTTGCCAGAAAAATTAGTAACAAATTCTGGGGTAATTAGATCTGGGTTTAAAACCCCATCTATGACTGTATTGTTGCCAAAATTTCTTAAATCGTCAGTCGTGTTAAATTGAGAAACTTCTAAATAAGTTGTTTCGCTAGCATAAATATTAAAAATTAAATTCCCATAACCCAGTAAAGAACCTTGAGTGTATCTTTGATCTTCGGCGTTAAAAGGCTGCTGAAATCCTACATTAGCCCTATCCCTTTGTTCTTGGGTTATTCTCATTTTTGCTTCAAATAACACTTGATTGAAAAAGTTTGACCAATTATTAGACCCAGGTGCAGCTTGAGCATCGAAATCAAAAGGAGAAGATTGATTATAAGTAATCTGGTTTATAAATTTAGTTCCTTCTAAATCTATAAAATGTCTTTTAGGAGCTATAGCTCTTCTTTTACATACCGAGCTTTCATTATAATAATTGATGTCAAATTGGTTTCCCTCTATTAATTCACCAGTTAAAAAACTCCCCCCACCAGGAATAGGATTAATAGTAGTAGGGGCAAATATTGTGGCTAAAGTAGCTGCATGAGTCCCCAACACTCCGTAATTGTAAGCGTATTTATTAGCAAAATAATTAATTCTATTAAAATTAATATCAGATGGTTCCTTAAAAGTTTCTCTTGCGATTAAAGATCCTTTTAAATTAAAAATAAAAATATCAACTTGATGGGCTGGGTCTGGCACTAAATCTCGATTTAAAGCATTGATTGTATTGTAATTAAACCCTAATTGATTGTAATAACTTCTAGTGTCTAGCGTACCTGTTTTAAATGTTACATAAATAAAATTTTCGTCTATATGCCACACAAAATTAACTTTTTGTAGATAATTAAATTCAATTAATTCTATTGGGTTGGAAACGCTATTAATTTTCATCCAGAATTTAATTTTTCTATTTGTTACTGCTGAAAAATTAGTAGCAGAAGTACAAGAATCTATACCTATAAAAGTTGATATTTGCTCTCCATTAGAATTGATAGCGGGTTCATCTCTTATAGCGCAATAATCTGAGCCATTAACTTGTCTTCCCGTAATTGCCGTTCTAACTACTGAGGTAACAAAATCAATATCACCATCTAAATGCTCTGCAAAAATAGTTACAATTTCAAACACTCCAACTGGTCTTGATGGTTGCGGTCTACTTTTAAAAATCTGGGTTGTTTCTTCTGTTATAGTTTGGGTTGTTTGCCCCAAAACATAATTATTACCTTTTTTATCTTTAAAAACAATAACGTCAATGCTAGTTATTTCTGTCAAAGCTTCACATCTTAAAGTTCCTTGCTTAGTTCTCACGCTTACAATATCCCCTATGTCAGCAATATTTTGTGCTTCCCCAGCTATAGGATTTTGTAATTTACTAAAATCAAACATTTAAAAAAATTGTCCGATCGTACTGTCCTCTACTGAAGCGTTAGAAATAGATAATTCTATTTTCTTCCCTGCTCTCTCAATCTTAATAACTGAACCTTCAATTTCAGCATCTTGCTTGTAGATTTCTATACTTGGTTGAAGCTTTTTAATGGCTTTTCTTATGCGTTCGATCGCTTCTGCATTTTCCATTTTTTCTATTTATAGGTTTATATTTGTAAGTTTTGGCACTTCCATTTTCTATTATCTCTATTAGTTCTAGCTCCAATTTTTCTACATTATTCATGCTACCAAAGTTTTTCTATATATAAAAAAATCTATTACTCTTTTTTCAGCTTGATTAAATGGTTTAGGAAAACTATAAATCTCATCTTTGAAATCTATTCCTTTGCCGTCTCTAATTCCTATTCCTTCTATCTTAGACCGATCAATATTTTCTCTCATTGTATTCCAATCTTCTATTAAGTATTTTAAATCTGTTGACTCCATCCCTATATAATCCGCTATTTCTTGAATAGGACGCTGAAAAGATAGCATCACAAAAGCAAAGCAAAGCTTACTAGCTTTTGTGTCTTCTAACTCGTTTAAATGATTTTGTAAAGCTGCAAAATGTTTAAATGGTAAGTTGTGGAAATAATACATCATTGTGGGGGAATTGCCATACTTAAATAAATTGGGATGGCTTCTCTAGCGCTTCTTCCAGTTGTTAAAACAGTATCTAGCCAAGATTCAGGGGAAGTTTGAGTTAAAAGAAGAATTTCTCTAGAACCAGCATCAATATAGCTTTGCACTTGTACTTGATAAGTCTCAAAAAAACTTGTTATTGGTTCTTCTAACCCTTCTAATCTTCCAATAGGAATCAAGTTTTCATAAATAATATTATACCTTCTTCTTTTAATTTCCTTGTATTTTTCACTTTCAGTAATGTAATATTTAATTGTTTCTATTCCTGTTTCTAAACTCCCGTCATCGTATGCCCAACAAGTTTTAGTGCTTCTTTGTAGAACTAATCCTTGCGAATCTCTTGTAAAAACATGATCTATTCTGAGCAACAAATTAATATACACTTCATCTTCATATTTTTCATAATATTCACTTTGGGTTCTCTCGCCAAAAACTATGGTAGTTTTTTTAACTGGTCTTATAGTTAAATCTCGCTTTAAATTAATAGTTCTGGGTCTTTCTAAAGTTTTTTCGGGGTCGATAGGGAAATTAAGAAAATCATAAACTAAAAAAGCTAACTCAGTCATTAATAAATTCTCGCTGCTACTAAAAAATTATTGCTGTTATTTCTAGGCAGAAATAAAGGATATAAAAGTTCCCCAAAATAAGAGAAACGGTCGTCTAATACGCTTGAAAATATCAAATTAGATCGGTCGTTCCACTGACTAGAGTCAGTACCGAGCAATCGGTAAAGATACCATCTAGATCCTATTTGACAGTCGTCTGAAATTACTAATTTTATTAAGCCACCAGAAATATAACGCCTATAGTATTCTTTAATGTTTCTGTTGCCATATAACCTATATAACAAATAATTATTACTAATAAGCACTCCCACTTCAGCTTCATAATATTGGGCGCTACTATTAATATTTCTTCCTTCTCTTCCTACTCCTATAAAATATCGGCTGTTGTAATTATTGACAATAATCTCTACAGTCGTTCTATTTCCCCTTGAAAATTGCAAGCTTTTTAGTTCTACTGCACTCCTCCATTGAGACGCACCACTAAACCACATTCCGTTACTAGTGCGTCTGATGCTGTTATTGTTTATTCGATTGGTAACTACAACATCAGTCCCGTAAATTAAAGAAGTTCCCCCCGATCTGTAATCAATCCAAGGGGTATCTAATACTGAAATTGCATTAGATATAATAGCTTGAGTTCCGTTATTTAAGATTAGGTCGTAAGCTCCTACAGTATTAACAGCAGTAGCTTTAATCTGAATTTTGTTGTCGTCTATAAAAGTTCTAGAGTCAATCGTCAGTCCTGGGGAACTTATCCCCATGTTTAAAGTGAAGTGTGCTCCTTCTAAAATTATTTCCTTTGTCTGGTTGCGATCGAATTTAAAAGGCTCGATATCTGCGATAAAAGGTGCGGGGAAACTAGAATCGCCTACCTGCTCTATTACAGCAGCAGTAATATTTTGAGTTAGTTGTGCTTCATCAATTTGTACTTGTGGAATTACAGTATTAATTATGTTTTGAGTTAATTGTGCTTCATTTACCTGTACCTGTGGGATTACAGCTTCAGTAACGTCTTGGATTAATTGCTCTTCATCTACTGCTATTGAAATTGGCATAAGTCAAAAATTCTTTCTTACAGCTACAAAACGATCGACTAAATCTTGAGTATCTTTTGAATTTTCTGGGATGCTATATTTTGTAAGATCGACTGGTATATTTAACAATCTACCTAATTTAATTTTAAAGTCAAGATAATACATTCTCAGTTCCCCTTCAACTGGGAGAATAATTTGTTCTTCTGATATTTCTAAAATTAACCATACTTTTCCGTCCCAATTAATTAAATCTCCCTCGTTCAGTTCCGATCGTCTCAATATTGAAAGTTCTACTACTTGAGCGCTTTTAGAATTTTGGATTGATATCTTTGTCTGTGCTGCTTTTCTAGCAGTTTCGGCGCTATCTACCCCAGGAAAAGATAAGCTATTTTGCTCTTTGGGGAAATTTGCGAAGTTGCTTAACTGGCTGAAGTTGCTCAAACTGCGATCTATTATTTGTCCTGGGTTAATGGTGCTGGTTGTAGCGGGGAAAGCAAAGGATGGGGTATTTAAGTAATATTTGATATCCCCCGACTCTTGTAAATCGTCTGGGGGGGTTAGTGCGGAAATACCTGTAATTATCCTCGTACCTGGTTTGTATTTCAATCTGGTATGTATTGGCGGTCTACCTTTTTTAGTCGTGCTTTTGCCGCTAACTGTTGAATATTTGCCGCGCTCTCCCGATGCAGCTTGAGAATATTCAATAGTTTTATATCGTTCTGGCTTCTTAAGTTGTCTGTTTCTTGGTGCGGGGGCAATAATCACGGTTTTAATATTAGAAACTAAACTTTCTTTAGTTGTCACGTTAGGTCGTTTGTCTTCATTCGTACTGCTGGGGTCTGGCTTGGATATAATGCTGATATTAGTGCGTCTCATATCACTAACAAACTTTGGCTCGACAAAATCAGTTTCACCCACGTCGGGTATGCGAGTATCGGTGTAAAACGATCGAAAATTGCTCAAGGTATAAAACGTGTCGTCTTGTATGGGAAACTCTAAATTAAAATCATATAACTCTCGTTCAGCTACCAGTGAAGCAATAGTGTCGTCTTCTAGGTCGGGTTCAGCGCTCGGATCTGTTTGCAGAGATCTAATGTCTTTGTCGAGTTCGATCGCTTCTAAAGTATTAGATTCTTGTCGCACTCTTCCCGATCTAGTACCTACCCTTAAAGTGCGTATCAAATACCCGTCGTCGTTAAAAATATGAGTTGTTGTAGTTTTTTCTATTAACTTCCAAAATCCTAACGCAGAGCTAGTTATAGCATCTTTAAATCTACTTCCCGTTACTTCCCCATCTTCTATAATTACTTCGTAGGTATCTAAAGTTGTAAACACCCATCCATAAATTTCTTCAATCTTTTCCGTTTCTATTCCGTTTCTTTCTGTAATCCGTCTATATTTCTTTACAAAACCTCCATTATCAAAGGTACTTGAAGGGTCTCTCAAAGTGGCTTCAGTAGCTTGAAAATTTCCATCAGTTGGGGGAGTTTTAACGTCTTCTAAGCTATCCTCGTTTGTTATATTCTCAAACTCTTCCCTTGTAATTTCGTTGAATTCTGCATTGCTCCCACTATTTTGATATTTGTCAATGTTGCCTCTATCTAAATTAAATACATAATTTCTATACTCGTCTACTAAACAAAGTGTATTGTCATCCGTGTTAATACCTTGTCCTGGTATCGAGAAAGAGTATTTTTCACTTGTTATTTCAGCGTCAGCTAATGCGTGTAATTGAGTTTTGGCAAATTCTTTAGTAGTTACAAAATTAGGTTCCGAATAATAAATAAAATGGTTGTAGATATAAACCCTGCTTTCTAATTCTTGCCTGAACTCTACTATTTCTCCCGTGCTGGTTTCTTTGGGAATGTCAATACTAATGTCAATGCCCCTGTAATCGACGTTAGAAGCACTGGCTAAATCGTTAATACTGGCTTCTGTTGCGGGGTCTCCCAAATCGCTTAATTTTATTGGCTCGTCTAAAGGAGATCTTGAAGGGTTGGCTCTAGGTGCGTGAATGCCAGTTAAACTTACTGCGATATCTACGATATTACCAGGTTTAGAAATGCGAGAATATCGAGATACTTGCACGTTAGAAACAAAAAATTTTCTTCCCCAAAGGCTTATCTCTGCTGTTTTTAAAGCTGTTACTGTAGCTGTTTCTTGAACTCTTGGAATAGTAAATTGAAAACTAGCGCTCGGATGACCTTCAAACGATCGAGTTATGCGGACGCTGCCATAAGCGTTGTAGTCTTTAAGTATCTGGGGATATGGTGGGGGGATATAGAATACAATTACTGGCTGTTTGGCTGCTTCGATGTCAATCGTCAGTCCTGGGGTATTAGCATTTTTAGAGACGTAATCGATAACAACACTACTTTGCATTATGGCGACTCAATATTTATCTGTTCGAGAAAATCTCTCATCTGCTGATTTTTCTTTTTCTGTTGCCCCTGGGGGAACTACAACTGTTGCTACTACGCTTAATTTTTATTTGGTAGCTAGAAACAGAGCAGGTATAAATAGAGTTAATATTGTCACTCCCCTAACTGTCAATGCAGGGGAAAAATTAGTAGTTAACTTAGGTGCAGGGTTGAGAGGTGAGGGAGAGGATATATATCAATTAATTGTAGCTGCTGAAGATACGGGAAATGCGATCGACGCAGTAATTTTAGCAGCATACAATACTAAGGAAGCAGACCAAGTTACAGATCGACCTTTACCAGCGGTTTTAGAGCTAATTACTGACGACCAATTAGCTATTAATGCCACAGTAGCAGATTTAAACAGCTTTCCCAGTAACCCAGCTAACGGCAATATTAGGGAAGTAACCAGCGAGTCAGCTTTTTATCAATACAGCGCAGATTTAAACCAGTGGGAACCAATACTTACTAATAGCGCTTACGTGACTGGCACAACTGAATTAGGGGGATCGGATCGACCTCTGTCTTTAGTAGAAAATCCAATTATTCCCCCAGATACCAATACCAATACTTTTAGTACTGGGGTCAAAATAGCTTTTTTCAATGGCTTACTTGAAGATGGGGGGGCTTCTCTGCAAGCTGGGGGGCAATTTAATCTACTTCTCAGCGTCAACGGTCAACAACAAATAAATGGTATTGAATACAATAATTTATTTGCTGGTTTTGTTCGAGTAACTTTTTTAGGTTATGTGAGAAGACTTAGCGGTACTTTAGATAGTAATTTTGCTACCGTTGGGGAACCTTTAATATGGTTCCCGAATAAAGGGGTTATATCTTTACCTGCAAATCTTCCTAGAGGGTATGGTGCAGCTTGGGAAATATCTATAAACGTCGATAGCGATCGAGCTAGCGGGTTAATTCCCAACAACTCGACCGTCTCTTTCAACCTTTACGACCAAGGTTTAATTGGAACCCCTAGCGACATTGGGAGAATTACAGGGGATGTGATATTTAATGAAGGCGATCGACTGCGAATAGTACCTAATAAACGTCTTGGGGGGGTCGCTGTAATTGGGGGAAGTGCGCAACAATTTTATCTTACCCCGACTTTAGCCCAAAGCAATCTTTTTGGCATTTTAACCGACTCAGCAGACCAGCAAATAGCTATCTCGGGGTTGCTCGGGGGGACGGTCATAGTTAGACCTAGTGGCGCTACTTTACAGCCTTTAGAAGCACTGAGAGCTATAATTTCTACAGAAACGGGTATTTATAAAGCTTCCAGCTACAGCAATATCATTACTGTAGCTGCCAACCAGTCGATCCGAGTAACTGTAACTTTACCAGTAGATACAGAGTTAGAGGGAACTATAAGATCGGACTATCCCGACGTAATAGCGGGAACACCTAATGTAGTTTTTAACCCCCCTGCGTTAATCCCCTATGTAGAGTTTGAAGGAATAATTTATCAATTACCTCAAGTAATCATCGTACCAGCAGCAACAATAGACTTTAGTGTTGATTCTCTAGCAAACGGGACTGTAGTTTCTAATCTCCCTACATCTGCTGCTGACTTTGGTTTATTCGATTATGGCTCTTTATCTGGGGTAGCGGATCCGTCTGGTTCTTTAAGTGCTGGTGACTATCGAGTTGCTATTGCTTGGTCGTATTCATCTCCTAATGTTGCCATTACTAAAATCACCCACAGTACCGCGCTAGGATGCATACCAGAGTTTAACCAAACTTTGGCTGAGTTGCTGAGTTTAAATCGTTCCTTTGCGATCGACGCTAACAGCATTAACGATTTACAGGATATACCTGCTGACGTACTGGCAACAAATCCAGTTGTAATATTAAATCGTTCCGATACCGAAAAAGAGCTTTACGCTTACTTTCCTAATTTTGCAGGTACGATCGACAACGATTTAGCAGTTGCAGTAAATAATGGTGCTGGTGCTATGGTGCGAGTGAGTAGCGCTAGCGGTAGCAGTAGCGCTACTGCTTTTGACCCCGATACTATCCTTACATCTCCCAGTGGGGAAGTGCTGGTGTCGTCATTAGGTTTTGTGCTAGTTTCTGAAGTTTTCCCAACTAATACGAGTAGTACTTCGATCGTTCTCATTGAAGCTATCCCCTTAACTAGCTTGCTATTTAGCCCCAGTGGGGAATTATTATTCTCTCCCACAGGGGAAATATTATTAGAATCCGAAAACTCGATCGTACAAATAGATGAAAACAGCAGTGGAATTATCGATCTCAATTCCCTGCTGTTATCGTCTAGTGGAGATATTTTAGTTAATCCTGAAGGTGTTCCATTACTCGATCCTCAAATCAATTCTACTGAAAATTTAGTATTGCGCAAATCAGATTTAGACTCTTTGTTACTTTCTGCTAGCGGAAAGCCTTTAATTTCTCCTAGCGGTGAATTTTTGACTCAAAATTAACAAATTTGTTAATAATATCGATCCAATGAGTCATGCAAAGAGTTTTTACGTTCAAATCGAGTAAATTTTTTTTAGTTAAATATTTTTTTATTTCGTCTATGTCTTGCGTCCAAAGATGGTGGGCTGCTGTAGCTGCTTGAACTGTTATTAAATTTACCCAAAAATAGCCCGACGTTCTAGTAGCTAAAAAATCTGCAATTTCTTGACAAATCGCTAGGTGTAAGCGTTGATTGCATTGATATCTAAAATAGTCAGCTTCTTTTAAATAATGCTTTTTGGGGTCTAACTCTAATACTCTTCTTTTTTCAAAGTATCCTCGATTATAAAAATGATCTTCTATTTCTTCTATTTGCTTGTCGTTTAAATGTTTTAACGTCTCTACAGTTGTTTCTAACCATTCATAAATGTCTTTTAGATTTTTTGCCCAATTCTTTCTAGATTCAATGGCTATAGCTTCTATATATTTAGTTCCTAGTCTTTTTTTGTATCTTAAAACAGTATCTCGTGTAATACTATAATGATCTTTATACATCTCCCAAAGTTTTTTATTGTATAGCTTCAACCTTTGATTTTTTGCGTCTATTTCAAATTGTCTGATTATTTCTTTTCCTTCTTTGCTGTAAACTCGGTTTTCACAGTCAGAAACAAAAATCCCATCATTTTTATAATGAGAGAAACTAGGAGGAACTATTTGGGTTTTTATCGTTCCATTTCTCAGCCTATTGTTTCTTAAAAAACCAGACTTTAAAAAAACAGCTTCAGAACACAAGGGACAAACTAAACCTAATTCTTTACAAGTATTAAAGTCAGCTTCTTTAGCATAAATTAAAGAACCTCCCAAATACATTGATTTTGCAACTTCCATTTCTTTGGTAAAATTTTGGTGTACATGAGCATGAGAATAAGCCTATTTAATTGCTAAATAGGCTTTTGTTTTTTATTCGAGATAAAAAACTGTTTCCTCTTTTAAGTAATCTGGCAATTGTTCTAAATTATCAATTTGGGAAGAGTGAATTAATGCTCCCCTATTTTTGTTAATAAAATCCCAGTAATCCTCGTTATCGCACCTCCAAACTAGCTCCCCTTTATTAGTTTTTACAAATCGATCTTCCTCGCCAACTTCAGTAATAATAATGGGAAAAGCTTTAATGTCGCGAGGTAAAACGTATTGGGGTATTTCGTCTATATCTATTCTTTCTTTCTGCAAATAATCAAAAACTTGCTTGTAAATCTCTTCAGCAAAAGTATAAACAGCCTCCCTAAGTAGATCGTATTTATCCTCATCTTCTAAATACAATCGATCGGGTTGTTTGAATTCATTAGCCCATTCATCAACGTCAACATCAAAGGGTTGGTCTTGCGGTACTTTCCAACCGCTAGCACCAAAGCAATCGCCTTGAAAAACTACTTTGTAATTTATGTTGAAATAAAAAGTCTCAATTTCTTCCCCTAATTCTGTATCTATCTCCTTACAAGCTTCAATTAAATTGTCATAAGGGGTTGAATCGTCTTCTAATAGCTTTGTAGATAAGTCCGTTAACACGTCTGTAGGTGTTATTTCCCCAGGATCTTTAATCGTTTCTTCAGCCAGTTTTTGAGCTTTTTCATTTACTGAGAATAAATTTACAATTGCTTTCTTCACTTTGTATTCTCCAAAATATCTTTGATAAAAATCTAGGTTGGTTTTTAACTCTCTGTTTTTTTCTCTGCAAGCTATTAAAGCTTGTTTTAACCCTGAGATTACTTTTTGGTTATTTGTCATGTCACGATTTAATCCTTTGCAATCACGTTTATTCCTATCACCCTTATCGATGGTGGCTCGATACCTTGGAATCACCCTTATTGATGGCGGCTCAGTTGGTTGCTATTTATATAATGACATACTGGTTACAGTATGTCAAGTACTAATAAATTGATTATTTAATTCACTTAGGGTCTTGAGACCCTAAGTTAAGAAATATTACGAAAACAATTTAACAATGATTTTTAGGCGATCGAAGTCGAGCTTATATTCCCCTGCTTGTAAATCGTCTGGGGTTTTGCTCGGCTTGTAAGAAACAGATTGAATAGTAAGGTTTAAAATCGTGCTTGCATCACTGGGGAAATCAATTTCTACCTCATTATTTGTATTAGGAGTTATAGTACTTGTATTTACAGATTGTCGGACAATTGGAAGAGCAGAATTAAATAGTTTAAATTTGCCCAAACTAGCATTACTAGGAGATCGACTAGCTACATAACCAATAGCAGAACCCAAAGAAATAGAACTAGGTAAAAAAGAAGAAATTAGGCGTAACATTTGAATATAAAGAGGATTAAAAGATATATTAATATTGATTCGTTTTTAAAATATTAATAAGTGAATTATGGGACGTTTTATACAAGGGTCTGACTGTTCTCTTTACTTAGCAACGTTACCGCTATGTAAAAGAACTATGCCAGAAGATCAAATAATTGTTGTTGGTGCTGCTACTTCTGGGGCAACTTCACTAACTGCTACTACCGCGCTAACTTCAGATTTAGCTGCTTACTCTTCTTTAGCCGTTGTGGATGCAAACACGGGAGAAAACAGGTTAGTTTACACGACTAATGACGCATTAGCGGGAGCTACAGCAATACCTATTGCGGGGTTAAATTTTGATATTGCTGCTGGAAATGCTACTTATACAGCGAAACAATTTATTGCCAACCTAACCGAGTCGGGCTTCGATCTCACCTCTAATTCAGAAGAGTTTTATTTTCTTAACAACCAAACAAGTGGATTTAAAGATTCTACGACCGTAACTGGGGAATGGAATTTTTCGGTAGATGCAAAACTTCAGCAGGAAACAGCAGCACACATAATATTAGTCAATGCCTCGATCGACGCTATTAATCGAGATCGAGAGTGTTTTGCTTGGTTTGAGTATCCCCTCAGCGACTGTACGCAAGCATTAGGATTTACCAACAATACTGCTAAGACTGGGGTAGTTTGTGTAATGGAGTATAACGAGTCAGTTCCAGGTGATAACATTGTGACTGTTACCGCTACTTTAGACGGTAGAGGTGCGGTAAACATAATTAATTTCTATGACAATTAATCGAGTAACATTGTGGGAAAAAATCTAAGATTACCTTTTGTAGCTGAATATACCCCAGATAAATCTAAGGTAAATCTCGCTAAAGTAGGGATACCAGATCGGGTTATTGGGATGCTCGAACTTCCCAGACACGGAGATCTTACTGGTTTAGAGTACGACTGGTTAGAAAATGCGAGGGAAGATAACGGAATTAAAAATAATAACGTTTTGTTGGCTGAATTTGCTCAAAGTGTTTCTCACAAGTACGAAACACCTTTAAAGGAAGTTTGGAAGTCGATTAATAAAATCGAAGCAACGGCAATGCGATCGACTGAAGAAGACAATGAAGCTTGGATTGAAGTGTTCGAGCAAGAGTTGAATTGTCCGTTGCGGGATTATTTGGATTACACCCAAAAAATTAAAACTTACTACCGCCAAGAAAAATATCTTAGAGCAACGGTAATTTTAAAGTTTAGGGTAAGTAATGAATGGGAATTAGAAGATGTAAAAAATCCTGAAAACATCTCAGTTAAATTAGTTGATTGTTTGGCGCGGTTTTGCACTGAAGAAATGAATTCAGTAGTAGGGGAGGAAACAGAAGTAAGCGCTCAACCAATAACTGAAGAGCAAATAAAAAACTTGCAAGATACGGAAGACCCACCGCCAAAAGAAGAAAAACAGACTGGAAGGAAATCTATTGGAGAATCAAACGGTATTGGGGAGAATCAGATAAAAGATTCAACTCGGAAAATTTTGGTTTCCAACCCCTCTGGTTAATTCTTCAAGCTTTAGAGTATGGCGAGAAGTTCTACAAGCAGGAACGACACGATTACGAGTTGCCGATTGCCGCGCTTACTCGGCAACTCGTGAGCATCCACAGCACTAAAAAGAAAACTTACAAACTGCAAGATTTTTGCTTGTTTGTCGATCGAGAGCAAAAGATAGACGTAGCCCCACAGGTAGCCAATACATACTTTACTCTGGCTGCACAAAAAAAGCTCCCTACGTGGTCGTTTGGACTGGGTATAGACGACGAAACGCTAAAACCGCTAACCGATAAAGAATCGGGTTATACCGTACCCAGAGCTTGGATAAGTGAAGAACACCAAGTTTTATTTATCAGCCCGTTTTTTAGCAATAGCAAATTAATCGTCCCCCTAGCATTTTTTGGCATTGGTAGGGGAAGAGCAGCAGTTATTAAAATGGTTGACGTGGATAACTTGAATAGAGAATATAGGGTATATCTCGATCGAGAATTACAATTAATGCGGGGATGGTGCGACAAAGAAGTTTTTGAGTTAGCGCGGGAGGTGACAAGTGAGTGAGATCGATATTTTCTTAAAAGTCAAAGTAGACGATTCTCAGCTAGAAAAAGATTTAAAAGAAATTGAAAAGCGATCGGGTCTAGAAATAATTCCTAAAATCAATACAAGTAAAATTGAAAATGAATTAAAAAAGCTAGAAACAAAACCTATCATTGTCCCAGTAGAATTAAAGACAGGTAAGTTAAAGACTAATTTAAACACAGTTGCTAAAAATCTATCTGGGAAAAAGGTATTTTTAAGACCTGGATTAGACGACTCTAAAATAAACTCAAATTTTAGAAATATCCAAAAAAAACTTAGTAGAATCGAATTAAACCCAACGGTTGACGATAAGCAATTAATAAAATTAAATAAGCACTTAGATTTAAAACTGACTCATTTTAAAGAAGTTAATGACTATTTCAATAATAATCCTTTAAAGATAGCCGTCGATACTACTGAGGTCAGCAAAGCGCAAGAAGACGTAAAAGATCTTATTGCTGAGTATAGTAAGCTCAAAACAATTGCTCAAGAAAAAATTAATTTTAAAGTCACAAGTGATGTAAGTTCAATCAAAGCTCTTAATCGCACTATAGACTCTACTAAAAACAATATAAGATCGACTTCAAAAGAAATAGAAAGTTTACAAGATTCTATTCAAAAAGAGATAACCGTAAAAGTCGAAAAGCCAGATCAACCTATAGCAATTGAGCAAGAACTAGACTACTCAGACATTTTAAGCAAAACTACTAATACAATAATAGACAACACTAAACAAGAGAATAGTCAGCTTTTAATCAAAAATGCAATTAAGACTAATAATCATCTTAAAACTATTGAAACTGATTTAGTAGCTGTAAAAAAAGAGATTAAAAATTTAGCTAATAAAACTAACTTAAAACAAACTAGTTTCAAACTATCTATTGACTCTTATTCTAAAGAAACTACCCAAGAAACAAAAAGAATTAAAACAACTCAAAGCAAAGAACTAGAAAAACAATCACCTAATAATTTAATTAGAATTATTAGGACAGAGACAGCTAGGGTAATATCTACTTTTGAAAAAACCAGTAGTGAATTAAACAATAATATCAATTCTGAACTAAATAAAACTCAAGCAAGTATTGATGTTATTGAAGAATCTATATCTAGTTTATCTATAAAAACTCAAGCTTCTTTAAAAACAAATGCATTGATAAATAAACAAAGTTTATCAACATTAAAAAGTACTATTGAAGTTCAAACCAATCAAATAAAGTCTATTTTAAATGAAGTTAATAAAAATGTTAGTGGCAACCCTATTAATTCCGTTCTAGCTTCTTTAATAGACAATCTTAGGACTGAGCTAACTAAAGATTTTGCTAGCAGCTTTGCTAAAAGCTTTTTTGAAAAATCTACAATCGATCCAACTGCAACAGGGAGAAAAGTAGGAACAGTAGCAGGAAGTATTGGTAAGTTTGGGGTAGATATAGGAGAAGACTTAAAAAAGGATTTAAAAACATATTTCGGTCTTGTTTTTAAGCGGCTCAACGTACCAGAGCTAAGTAAAACTCTTGAAGATTTAATGACAGATACTTTATTAAAAGTAGCCAAGTCAGAAAAAGGGTTAACATTTTCAGAAGCTTGGGAGCAAATTAAAAAAGATTTTGCAGAAAGTTATAAAAATCCTTCTGAAGAAGGGGGCGTATCTCCAAAAGATCAGATAAAAGAAGCTTTTAAAAATTTATCTAAACCTTCTACTTATAGCCCTGTAGGGGGAGACGATTTAATAGCAGAAGTTGATGCTGAGATTGAAAAAAGATTAGCTGAATTGAATCTTAGAGAAAGTCAGCTAACCCCAGAAGACAAAGAAGAGAGACAAATAATTAAAGAGCAAAAAGAGCAAGCTATAGCAGAAAGGAATAAAAAAGTAAAAGCAATTGGGACAGCTAACGATCTTACAATAGTAAACGCTTTCAGTAAGCAAATTGGGCAAAGAGTTGGGAGTGTCGTAGATAAAACTTTAAGAAAAAGACGCGAGGCAAATTTAGAGAAAAGCTCGGAGTTAGCCTTAAAAAGAGCACAAGAAATACTAGCTAAAACCAAACCTGAATCAATTGGCAAATTTAAACAAACAAAAAATTTATCTGACATATCTATAGGCAAATCAATTGCAGGAAATGCCCCCCAAGTAATAAACGAAGCAACTAAAGAATTGTTTATCACCATCGGGGGATTTGCTAGAAGAAAGAAAAAGGATAGCGGTCTTAGGCTAGCTGCTGATCTAGCAACAAGAACTGATGAGACTGTAAGCGCAATAGGGCTAAAAAACCCCGATACCGATGTTGCATCGGACATAAAACCTGATGAAGACTACGAACGAGGATTACTAGCTTTTGCGGGTTCTGTAGCACGAGCTAACTTAAGGGGATACTCTAAAGATGCGGTTGAAATGGCTGCGCAAGCTATAAGCGCTTTAACAATTAACCCAGAGTTGACAGTAAAATTTGTTGGGGAAAGCGGGGGGGGGTTTCCTGCTGCTGAAGCCACTAAAATAATGCAACAGTTGGGTTATGGCGATCGGGTTAAAGGTGTTGGCTTAGGTACTCCCGAAATTATCGGAGGTCTAGAGGTTGATAACTTTAATAAATTTATAGGAAAAGATCTTGATGAGAAAATCGGTTATTTGCTTCACAACATTATAGCTCCTATAGGGTTTGGCGATGTCAGCAGTCCAACGCAAAACCTAGAGGGGTTAAAGGGTCACATCTACGAGTTTTATAAAAATAGACCAGAGTTTGAAGCTTTCATACAAGGCGACACAGACGTTGACCAGGAAATGTTAAAAGATATCGGTCAACGAGTTGAAGAGAACAAAATGCAGGCTCTAAAAGCAGAGAATGTAGAGCAAGTTAACGAAACTAAAGAAAGAATTGATAAAGATATTCAAGGATTAGAAACTCTAAACTTTAGAGCTAAAACTGAAGAACAAAAAGCACAGCTACAGAAATATATTAAGACTTTAAAAGAAATATCGAACGCTATTGAATCTGTTAAGTTACTAGCTAAAACTCAGTCTGATTTAAAAAACATTAAAGCAGAAGTAGCTAAGATTGCCTCAAAACCAGATAAAAACTCTACTAAAAAACTTGTTAAGCAAGTAAAAAGTGTAATATCAGCTCAATCAGAGATATTGAGCTTGCTTAACGATGACTCAGAAACAATTGCTACAGCAGCTCAAGAATTATTTAAACAATTAAGCCAAACTAGAAATATTTTAGGAAGACCTTTAGCTAAACAAGTACCAGAAGTTTATAAAACTAGGTTTGCAGTTGGGGAGATTAGGCAAGATAGAGAATCCCCTTTGGCAGACGAAAAAACAAAGTTTGAAGAAGCTGAATTAAATGAAATAATAAAAGAAGCTAATTCTCAAAAACAAACAATAGACGAAATAATAAGCGGCATCAAAGAAAACATTAAAACTAAAAGAAATGAGATAAAAGAAATAAGCAGTCAAATAAAACAGATAGATCCTAATTTAAAATTTTCTCAAGCAAAAGCTGAAAGAGGATCTGAAGAAGCAGAAAAGGTAAAAGCTCAAATAAGTCAATTAATAAAAGCAGTCCAAAAAGCTGATAAAACTGGGGGAAGTCGGTTAAATGTCAAAGACTATCCAGCTTACAAGGTTTTGCGCGAAAGATTAGTTTTTGCCTCAAGGTTTAAAAAAGAAGGAAAACAAGAAGCAAAAGAAATCGAAAAAGTAATAAGCAACGCTAATAAGAAAAAGAAAGAATTAAACGCATACATAACAGAATCTACTAAACAAGCTTTTCCCGAATTTGAAGCTCAAAAGCAAATTCTAGAAAAAATAGAGCAATCAGCAAAAAAAAGGTTAAAGCAAGAAAGAACTAAGCCTAAGAAAGAATCTGACATTATTCAAGATCCTTGGGATGACGATGAAGAGCCCCCAACAACACCAACTAAAAAACCAAAGCCTAAACCTCCCTCTTCCCCTTCTGACGCTGGGGGACAATCAGATATTGTCGCCGACCCGTGGGAAGGGGAGCCCCCTACAACAGTCCCCAGAAAAGCTCAAGGGAAAATTCCCGATTTTGATTTACCAAGGGTGCAAGCTCAAGAGTCTACAGATCCTTTTATCAGTGAAATTGCAACGGCTATAAATCAAGAGTTAGACATCGGAATAGAACCCATAATTAAAGGAATAAATAAAGCTTTAGACAAGCTTGCTGTTGAAGCTGGGATGGCAATAGGAGACGCAACAATACAAGCTTTAGAACGTCGATTTATATTGCTGCTTCAAAATTATATTGCTGCTGCTGTAGACAAGGGAACTAAAGATGTTATCCCTCGCTTGCAGTCTTTTTCTGCTAAATCAGTAAAAACGGCTATTCAGCAATCTGTACCAAATCAGCAAGAAATTAAACAAGCTTTTAGAGGTATAGACAAAGCTGATACTATCCCGACTAAACAAGAAGCCAAAATAAAAGACTCATCGACTCCAAAAGAATTAGAAGAATTAAAAGCAATAATCAAAAGTTTTAAAAGTATTCAAAATGCTGCTAAAGATTTAAACGTAGACTTAGAGGTTAAACAAGCTATTGCCCAAACTATTCTAAATGTTGCCAAGCCGGCAGAAAAAGAAATCAGAAAGTTTATTCAATCTTTACCTAAAGGGGAAGCTACTAAACCAGGCGCGGGGGCTACATCAGCAAATCTTTTAAAGCAATTAAAAGACACCATTAAGCAAGCAAATCAAATACAAGCTAACGCTAAAAAACAAAAAGAAATATTATCTACTGATTCTCCCGAAAAACTAAAGTTACTAGCTAATCAAATACGCGAGTATTTTCTAAGCCAAAAACGTATTTTGAACAAGCCAGATCCTCAAGATATTTCTCCAGAAGAAAAACAGCTTTTAACACAGCAAAAACAAGTTATAGCCCAAAATGTTTTAGGAACTGAAAAGTCAGCTAGACAAGCTATAAATTCAATTGACGAATTTTCTAGAGTCTCAGAAGACTTGCGAGATATACTAAAAAATATTATTCAATCGACTAAAAAGAATATCACTGAGTCAGTTAAAATCGCGGGGGGTTACGATCTAGGGGATATAGATCTAAGCGAATTTCAACCCGCTTTACAAAAACAAACTAAAGAGATACAAAATTTAATTACTACTTTAAAAAGTGAATCTACAAAAGACGATATAGAATTATTAAGAAAAACTCTTAAAGAGATAACTAGATATTTTGACAGCAAACTATCTTTAATAACTAAAAAATTTGGCAGTCCCACCTTAAAACAACAGCAACAAATAAATTTAAGAAAAACTCGTGAGTCAAAATCTGTTTTGACAGCAGCAGAGCCAGTAGAGCAACAGTTGCAAAAAATACAATCTTCTCAAATCGATCCTCAAATTAAGCCAGAATTATCAAGTGTTAAAGAAGCTATAAATAAAGCTAAATCAGCAGCAAATCAGTACTCTAGCACTGGTGACAATGTAGTAGATTCTCTTGAAGACAGTATTAAAAAGAATATAAAGACTTTAACTAAAACTGGAGAGTTGATAGGTGAAAAATTGATTAAAGGTACTGACGACTCTCTAGAAATTGACAGCCCTTCTAAACGCTACATGAGTATAGGGAAATATGTTATAGAAGGGTTGAAAAAAGAAATAGTTGAGAAAGTAAAGCTAATTAAAAAGTTAGGCGAGAATTTAGGTGAAAATTTAGCCAGTGGCACAGAGAAAAGTTTAGAGGAAAAAAGCAAGTCAAAGCGTTATGTCAGGATAGGTAAATTTGTCATAGAAGGTTTCGCCTTTGGCGTTAAGGGGATAGGAAAAGTAGTTTCAAAAGTTGACCGCGAAATAAATAAGCTCAGTCCTAGCATCTATTCTGCTATTGAACAAGCTAAAAAGTTTAAGCAAGAATTTGCATCAGGAACACAAGGGGAGCCCACAGGTACTTTTGCCAGTTCAGTAGGGGCGTTTTTTGGCGAACAAGAAATATTTGAAGCAACAAATAAAGCTAAACAAGCAACTCAAAGCACTTTTGAAGAATTTCAAAATCTCCAAAGTAGTTTTTCTGGGGTTGCCAATGAAGTGGGGAGCAATAATAAACCTTCTGATTCTCCCATAGACTCATTAATAGCTGAAGACAATAATAATGTAGAGAAGTCAATTCAAAGCAGGTTTAAAGATATAGGAGAGCTTGCTACTAAGGGTTTAAGTGCAGGTTTTAAAGGGATAGAATGGGCTTTAAGTCAAGTAGACAAAGAAGTCATTGAGTTTGCTTTAAGATTGAAAGGAACTGTGGGAACAATCGGCGATATTAAGAATATTGTTGAGCCAATTTTAAGCCAAGTTAGCCAAGTTATTCAAAATCAATTACTAGACATTACTCGAAACTTTGAAGATGCTTTATCTCTACAAGCTACTAAAAACATCCTTAAAGGTTTCTCTGAGGACGCACAAAAAGAGTTTGACCGATTAGTCGAAGCTGCTAATAAATATGGTCAAGATATCAGATCGTTAGCCCAAACTAGTATTTCATTCCAGCTATCCTTCCAAGGGACAAATATAGAAGGAACAACAAATGAAATCACTGATAATTTATTCCAAGGCTTAAGTGCATTCAATCCAGGAACCGAAAAGTTTAACCAAGCTATTACAGCACTAAGCCAGATTGCTTCAAAAGGTGTTGTGAGCATGGAGGAGTTAAGACAACAATTATCAGAAGCTTTACCAGGGGCATTATCGATCGCTGCAAGATCTATGAATATGACCCAGCAAGAATTTCAAAATTTAGTAAGCTCTGGTAATTTATTAGCAGAAGATTTCTTGCCAAAATTTGCTAAACAGTTAAAAACTGAAACTTTCGGAGCATTTCTATTAAACTCTCAAAGCGCTACAGCTAGCTTAAATACTCTTAAAAATGAGATATTTTTAACCAGTGCAGCTTTAGGGCAAACTTACGTCAATATTGGAAAGCCTTTCTTTGAATTCGCTACTAAAGCTTTGCAGTTTATCAAAGAAAACCTCAAAGTCTTTATCACTCTTTTTCAAGCTGCACTAGCTTACAATGTCGTTCAATTGATTGGATTTACTGCTACTATATTAAATTCGTTAGGATTGACGAAAAATGCTGTAGGGTTGTTAATTCAAAGTCTAAAAGCCTTAAAAATTGTGCTAGCTTCACTAATGCGAGAATTGCTAGTTATAGGTGCTGTTGCAGCAGGGATAGGAATAGTTTATGACGCTTTCCAGTTGTTTAGCGGCAACGGGAACGAGTTTATTAAATCGGTCAAAACCACAAAAGCTTTAACAGCCAAGATGAACGAGGATTTAACTAATGCTGTTAAAAAACTAAACGAAATTAGAAAACAACAAAGCAAGCCTTTTGTATTTATTTATCAAGAAGAAGAAAAGCAAAAAATTGATTTAAGGGGACAGACAGCCTTTGAAAGATTTCAAAATGATTTGTATGGAGAGGATCCTAGATCTTCTCGTTGGTGGACTGATTTTGCTGACGGTATTTTTGGGCTATTTAGAGCGCAAAGAAGGATTAGCGAGGAAGAACTAAATAAATTAGACGAAAAGACAAGAGAAAAATATAAAAAATTAATAGATAGAGATAGTACTTTTTTCGGAGCTAAGGAACAAGCTGAGACTATTATTGCAGCCAATGAAAAAATAATTGAATCTAGAAAACAGATGGAAAGGATTCGCAATCCGTTTCTAACTAGAGAAGAGAAAGACGAATCTATAAATACAATAAGACTTTTACAAAAAGAAGTAAAAGAATTACAATCTGAGCTTTTGCTAGGGAAAGCTTTTGAGATACCTCAATCTGAGATAGATAGGTTAGCTAAAGACTTGCGCATGAAAACTCAAGAACTGGCTAGACAAGAAGAGATAACATTCCCTCTTGGCGGTCTTGCTGGCTTAGATCAAATAAAAAGAAATTTAATACAAGAAAGAGAAGATCTGACAAAAAGATTAAACGAGCAAAACTTTAAAAAAGTAGTTCCCCAAATTGACCGTATAAATAGCTTACTAGAAATATTAAAAGGAATTACACAAGAAGTTTCACAAGATACTGAAAAAATTACTCAAGAATACACAAATATTACTAATAAAGTATTGTTTTTGAACAGGGAGATTGAAAACTCCCGTTACAATGCTGAGATTAATTTGTCTACTACTCAATTAGAATTATATAAAAAAGAAATAAAAGGGCTGATTTCTCCGAGAGAATTAGAATTAAAATTAAAATTAGCAGATGTAAATAAAACTCGTAGTGATTTAAATAGGCTCACTAAGAATATATCAAGAATTACAAGTATCTTAAAAAAGGATTTAACAGAAGAAACTAAGGAAGGGATTCTAGGAACTAAAGGAATAGATTCTAAGTCAGTATACAGAGATTTTGCTAAAGAGGCTTTGTCAAAAGCAGCAGGGATAGATTTAACTAGTTATGTAAGAATAGCGCTAGACAAAGAAGATACTAGAGAATTAGAAGATTTAACTAATGTTGAAATCACTGCTATAGTTGATACTTTCTTAGATGACAAAGAACTAAAGACATTAAAAGATAAATATCAAGAATTCTTAGATAAGAATCTCTTAGAATTTAAAGCCGCAGATGTTGATACAGCAATCTCAATATTTGAGGGTCAAAATAAAACTATCGGAGACTCAGAGAAAAAAGTACTAGAGTTTTTAAAAGATTTATCTGAATTAAGAAAAGAAAGGATTGATACTGAGGCAAGTTTACTAAAAGAGGAAAAAGACGTAAATGAATTAACTATTGCCAATGCTGAAGATTCGATAGTGAAGCAGCAAGAAGCTTTAGATATTACGAGAGAGAAAGTAAAACTATCTTTGGCTGAAGCCAGAGCAGCAGGAGAAATTAGCAAGACCCAATTAGACCAACAGACGCGAGAGCAAGAAATAGCAGACCTCAAAAAGTCGATCGCACTGACCGAGAAATATATTACCCTCAACAAAATCAATTTAGCTCAAGGCTTAATAAAAACTAGGGAAGCCAACCAAAAAGAGTTAGAGCTTACTAAGCAGCTAGCTAGCCAGAAAATAGACTTATTGGAAAAAGAACAGCAAAACAGAGAAGAGCTAATTAATATTAGAGAAGAGTCTTTGCAACTAATAGATCTAGAAGTTAGAAAAAATCAAACTTTACTTGCTAGTTACGATCGAGTTCAAAACGCGGGTTTAACTTTGTACGATAAGCTTATCAACGCTCGGCAACAATTAGCTAACGCTCAAAGCTCTTTAGGCGAAGCACAAGACCAAGGGGAATTGCAGCGACTACAAAAAGCGATCGAACTCCGAAAAACTTTAGCTGATGACAATGCATCTTTTGAGGATAAAAGGAAAGCTCGATCTCAGCTTAAAAATCTGGGCGTAACTGGCAACCTCAAAAGCTTAGAACGTCAGCGAGAACAAATCCAAGATAGAGCAGATTTAAATCGCCTTAAAGCACTCAAAGAACAACAGCGTTTAAACTTCCAACTGCTACAAATCGATCGCGCTAGAGAAACACTTGCAGCCAGACGAGCGATTGAGGAAGCCAAAACCGCTAAACTCGAAGCTAGTAAAAATGTACTTAGCGCCCAGTTGGAGCTAGAGCGGGCGAGAATAACGGGAGACGATCGAAAAATCAAAATCGCTCAGCTAGGGTTAGATATAGCCCAAAAAGAATTAGGTTTATCTCAGCAGAAAATTAAAGACGCACAACAAGCGCTACAGGTAGAGCGTCAAATCACCAAACTAAGACTTGATGCTAACAAAAAGCAAAGTCAAGCTGAACTACTGAACACTACAAACGACATTAGGCTAAATAATCCAGATTTATTAATACCTAAAAGAAAACGATCTCTACGAGATCCGCGTAGCGGCGCGAAGATACCAGCAGACTATAAACCAGTAATCGATATTCGCTTACCTGGTGGGGAAAAATTTGACATCTCAGAATATCAACAATATCTCAAGCCACAGCCACAACAATTAAAAGAAGCTATTACAGGATTGAGCAATGTTAGAATTAACCCTAAATTTGAAGAAAAGATAAAACCTGAGAACTTTAAGCCAGTAATCGATATTAGGCTACCCAACGGGACTAAATTAGATATCTCCGAATATCAAGACTATCTAACCCCGCAGCAGCAAAATAAAGGAGTAGATCGAAATCTGCTTTCTACCGAGCAATCGAGAGCTTTTGAACCCTTGCCAGAATACCGACAAGCTAGCGTTGATGACGATATTAAACAAATTTTTCAAGGATTTGCGCCTATATCTTCTAAAGACTTAGAACCAGTCGATCGGGAACTCTCTCGCCTTTCCGAAATTTTTCCCCAACTAGGAGAGAATACCTTAGATTCTACTGGTGCAGACAAGCGCAATCGAGAATTAGCAGACAAGTTAAATCAGCGAGAAAATGTCGAGCAAAAATCAGCCTATATTAAAAACATTCTCGATACCAACACTAAAATATTAGCAAAAGTTACTGAATTGCTCGATTCAATTAAATCTCAACCTTTGGGGCAAATTCAAATTAATAACGAAATTACTCAAGACAATCAAGATCTTGCGGCTGAAGTCACTAACAAAACTATTCAATCTATTGTTTCAATAATCGAACAAGCAGCATCCTAATCGCTTGACAGTCTACCAAGAAAAGTGTAATATAAAAATATGCAGCTAACTAAGCTGCATAAAATCCAAACACAAAATTATTTTTCAACATGACTAAATTATACTTTGAGCTAGCCGAGCAAGCTAGAGAAAATTACTATGCCCAGCAGACTGAGGAATACAAAGCTAGCCCTGAATATCAGGGAGTATGCGACGGCAACGAGGGAGCAGAACCCAACCCAGAATTATTACAGGATCGATCTTACTGGTTGGCTTATTGTAAATCCTTGCACAACTACTACTGCAAAAAGAATAAGTCTTACCCTAAAGAGCTTTTCTTTACTCCTGAAATGGAACAATTACTGTTTTAATCAGTGAACTACCCACGGTGAAACCGTGGGCTTCCTACCCAACAGATTGCCTCGTAATAGTGGATTTTTTACGTCCACTTTTAGTTGGTCTTACATCTGGACAATAGGCTTGATCCCGTGTCCCACAGGAAATAATTCGTAGACCTTCATCTCTGATATTTTTAGCTGCATTAATATCGCGATCTATGTGTTTCGTTCCGCAGTTAGAACAATCCCAATATCTGATATCAAGAGTCAGCGATCTGACTTGATTTAGACAAACATTACAGGTTTTAGAGCTGGGAAAAAAGCGATCTATTTCTTGATATACTTTTCCCTCGTTCTCTGCTTTATATTTGAGCATAGTACAAAACATCCCCCAACCTACTTGGCTAATTGCTTTAGCCAGATTGTGGTTTTTTACCATACCTTTTACGTTGAGATTTTCTACACATATAACTTGGTTTTCGTTAACTATCCTACGCGATAGCTTGTGTAAAAAATCTTCACGTGCTAGTGCTATTTTTTCATGAACCTTAGCAACTGCTAATCTAGCTTTATTTCTATTATTAGAGCTAATCTTACGTCTAGATAATCTTTGTTGCTTTATTTTTAAATTATGTTCGTGGCGAGCTAACCACTTAGGATTATCAAATTTACTCCCATCACTTGTAATAGCAAAATGATTCAATCCTAAATCGATTCCTATTGCTTTCCCTTCCGTTTTGACCTCTGGTTGGTTACAACCATCTTCAAATAGAATAGAAGCATAATATTTTCCTGTCTGTGTTTTAGTTATTGTAACAGTTCTAAAACTATGCTCTATCTTTCTGTGAATTTTGGCATAAACCAGACCAATTTTAGGTATTTTTAGATATTTATCTCCTTCTAGTTTGACGTTTTGTGGATAAGTTAATGACTGTTTTCCGTGCTTAGATTTAAATCTAGGGAATGCTGTTTTCCGCTCAAAAAAACTAATAAAAGCATTTGATAAATTTAATGCTACTACTTGCAAGCATTGAGAATAAGCCTCTTTTAGCCACACAGTTGCTTCCTGTCTTTTTAGTAAGGGGAGCATACCTTGAATATCAGCTCTACTCAAACCCTTGCCTGTTAGTTGATAAGTTTCATTGGTCAAGTTAAGACTATAATTCCAAAACCATCTCACACAACCAAAAGATTTGGCGAGATATTGTTTTTGTTCTTTAGTTGGATATAGTCTAACTTTGACCGTTTTGAGCATAGATTTATAAATATCATTATTTATATTAATGATAAAATAAACGGGGAATGTTTGTCAAGTGTTTATTTGAATCTAAATTGTGGAGCTTGCGGATGCGCCAAAGGCGCGTTTATTATTGGTCGGAATTCATCCCACACTGACACTATCGTGTACAGTGTGGGGCTTCTGCGCATAAAGCTAATATTGATTTTTAAGTTCACTTAGGGTCTCACGACCCTAAGTTAATTTTGATTAAGATTGTTAGCAGCAATCTTTTTTTTGTGCCAATAGTGAATTATGCGCTATGACACCAAAACGGGACAATATATAGACGATAACGGTCGCAAAATACCTAGAACTAGAATCCTTGCCATACCACCGAGAGAGCAAAGGATATTAGAGCGAAAATTAGAAGTTCACGCTATAAATTTAACCACTAATAAAATAGATGCTTTTGAATGGGAGCGCAGAGTTAAAGCGGATTTAAAGCAATCTCATTTAAGGATGGTCGGACTAGGCGCAGGAGGTAAACAAGGTATTACCCCCAGACACAGGGGGCAAGTAGGTGCAGCACTGAGGCAAGAATACAATTTGCTGTTTGATTTCAGAAAAGAAATACAGCAGGGGAAATTGAGTAACAAACAGATTATTGCCAGAACTAAAAGTTATAGCCGATCGATTAACCAATCATACCACCGATCCGAGCAATTAGCTCGCGCTCAGGGGGGAGCAAAATTAGCTAAGCGCACGTTAGACGTAAACGCGAAACATTGCCGTCAGTGTCCCCTATACGTCACTGATGGTTTTATTCCGATCGAGCAAGTCGTTCCCCCAGGAACTAGATGCGATTGTCGAGGTAATTGTAAGTGTGTTGTAATATATCGCGTAGCATAAATTAAATCTATAATAGATTCAATTACATCCAACTTAAAATTAAGAGAGGTTTCTCTCTTTTACCTTTTTAAAATGCCTTTCACTTTTACTACACGAGATTATTGTTTAATAGCTCGGTATTTAGAATTAAATCCTTATTCGGTTCAGCGCGTTATCAGTTCTAGCGCTTATAGAAGCTATAGGATCGGTGGAGTAGGATACGATTCTAATACTGTAGATTTACAATATTTAGGTACTTGTTTAGAGCAATTAGATAAAGATTTAGGCATATCGGAAATTGCGGAAGAGTCAAAAGTAAATCACGTCAAAACTTTACTAGTAGAAATTGGTAATTTAGAAGAGCAAATAAAGCAACTACAAACAGATTTAGCAAGTCAGTTTAAAAGTATAGAAGTGTTCGAGCAATATAAATGGCAACGATCGGACAATAAAAATGGTTGGGACGGGTTGGTAAGCTTAAAAGACGATTTTATAAGTGAGATAAAAACGACACTTAGAGTTCCTACGAGTAGCTATAATGGTTTATTGATTAGAAGCTATTAAGAGTAGTAGAGATGCAAGGAAATCAAAATAGTTCTCAAAATATCCCTAATTCCCCACCAGGAATAAGCCCTACTGTAGATTTATCCGTTTTAAAAAACCTAAGCCCAGAAGAAATAAAATTTTTTCAAGCAAATAATACTCAAAATAATCCTAGTATTAATACACTTGAAACGCCACAGCAGCCACAACAACCACAGCAACAACAACCACAGCAACAACAACAGCAACAGCAGTTACAGTCACAATCACAAGAGCAACAAATACAAGATCCTCAAAAAGTATTTGCTCTTTACAAGCAATATTTAGCTCGTACCAACGAATTAGAAAAAGAGAATAAAGCTTTAAAATTACAAATGTCTGGGGGAGATACCTCCGTTCAAAACGGCATTAACGGTAATGGCAACGGGAACGGTAATGATTTTCAACAATATAACTCTCAATTAAATCAAAAACACACTTTAGAGCAGCAAATTGCAGAATTACAAAAGCAGAAAACAGATTTAGAAATCCAATCTTTATCTAATAAAGGTCAATGGGATAAAGTAACTGAAATACAGCTTAAAAGCCAAGAGCAGAATTTTAACAAGCAAATTACATCCCTCAGCAATCAAGTACAGCAGTTAAGGCAAGAAAAAGAAAAACTTAACAGTCAATTGTCCAATAACTTGCTTGAAAAAGATCAATACGCTAGAAAGCAATTAGCCTTTAGAGAATTTGTAGAAGCTGGGGGGGATCCGCTAGCTTTTGATTATGTATGGACGATCGATCTAGAACCAAACACGAGATTAAATCAAGAGGGAAAATTACAAGCTTACAACCCCGTAACCCAAACTTATGTTACCGACGATAGCGGTCAAAACCCCGTATTGATTAACAACTTAATTAACGATTTAAAACAAAGAACTCAAGCTAGATTTTTTACCTCTGGGTCGCAAATTCCAGGATTTGGCTTACAAAATCAAGGCTTTGGTTACAATCCAAATAATAGGCAACCAACTGTTCCAGACACTAGTAAACCTTTAGCAGTATCTAAAAGAATTATGCAGGATCGAAATTATCAAAAGCAAATTATTGATCGTTTGGGAGGGGCAAATCTTTACGAATTAATGGCAAAAGGCAAAATTATTATTGACGAATCAATGGGTTAGGATATAATTCTAATTAATAGCGCAATGCTATTGGGGAGGCAATCTCGACCTTAGAAGATTTTTAAGTAGAATTCCACTTTAGCGCAAGGCTTAAAAGGAATGGGGGCGCAATGCCGACCTTAGAAGTTATTAGGAAAACTCGACCTTAGCGCAAGGCTTAAACGAGAAAATGAGAAGTTTTTAGACACAAAAAAAACTTACTCTATTTTGTTGTTTTTATTTGCCGAGAAAAGTGGTCTCTAATTTTGTTCAAGCAATAATACCGCGAAATATAGCGCGTGGAATGGAAGTTCTGCGCAACCTAACTTTTATGCCTTGGTTGGTGAACTCAGATTACAGTGCTGACGCTGTAAACCCAGGGGCAATAATTGAGGTTCCTTTACCCCCAACAATTTTGGTTGAAGATGTAATTCCTTCAAATATTCCACCCGTCGGGGTTCCTTTTAAGGTTGACGTTGCACCAATACCCTTAGATTTCTGGAAAAGAGCGCGTTTTAGCTTAAATGCTGACGAAGTAGCAAAAATTGTAAATGGTGAAGTATCTAGGTTTTTAGACTCAGCAGCAACCGTTTTGGCTGAAGCTGTAAACGCGGATATCCTCGACCGCATGTACAGAAAAAGCTATACCTTTGTAGGAGATACAATTAGTACCCCTTTTGAGACGGGAACTACTTTAAGAGCGCAGGAAGCACGTAGGCTTTTAGATAGTGCCAAAGCACCACAAAGAGGACGGCACATGGTGTTAGACTTGCTAGCGGATCAATTTGCTAGCGGTCTCGATATTTTCCGAGCTGCTGACCAGTCGGGGCAAACGGAGACTTTAAGAACTGGTTTAATAGGTACTAAAATTAACTTTGAATGGTGGCGAACCCAACAAACACCAGTCCATATAAGCGCTATTGGTCTCAGTGACTCTTATCAAATTAACTCTACTACTCATGCACCAGGAGATACCAGCGTTGCGATCGAAGCATCCCCGAGCAATAACCCTGTAGACTTTGTTCCAGGGGATCTATTTTTTGTGGCTGGTGACTCTCAATCTTACGTCGTTACAAATTCTACCCCTGTAGGTTTGGCAAGTGGCGAGCTAGTTTTGGAATACTTGCCAGAAGCTCGAACGCCTTTTGCTAATGACGCGCTTATCAGCACAATACCTTCTCATACTATAAGCCTAGCTTTTCAAAGTGATAGCACTGGGTTTGCAGCGAGGAGAAGAATTGAAGACGCGATTTTACAGGGTATTGGCGGTAAAGTAGTAGAAACTATGATCGATGTGGATACAGGGCTCCCTCTCACGTACATGATCGAACCCGAATACCATCAAACTGCGCACGAGTTCTCGATCCTTTGCGGTACTGGTGTTATCAGACCCGAGCATATTATTAGAATAATAGGGCAAATAATCTAATGGTCAAACAAGGTACGATCGAAGTTTATCTATCTAGCGATGACAGTGACAACCCGCAAAGGTGCGTTATCACTTTAGTAAAATACAAGCAAGAAAGTAATAAATGGATTAGTGTTGAGGACTGGGAAAAAGAAAAGAAAAAATCAGCTAGAAAAACTCAAACAGCAGCTAAAGACGAAACTAAGTGACAACTTTCTACGAGTTCCTACTGAGTAAATTTGACCTGCTATTGACCGATTTAAGCGCGGTCAATAGCACTTTGAATTCTATTAATAACAATACTCAAAACGGTAATTCTAGTAATACTAACGCTAACAGCACGATCGAGTATCACAACGGTATCGGGACTGTAAATATTGCACCTACTATACAGCTTTCTTTATTCGTATTTAGAGGCAACGGAACGCTAATCCTTAACACTGGTAACGTTCCCCTCCCTCGAAGCTTTGTAATCGATTATCCTTTTGTCTCTACAAGTTATATTTATCCTGCATTGGAATTTACCTTAAATACCAATAACACAGAGATTTTCGTACAATACCAGCTTCCACCTAATTAAATCTCTTAACATTTCTTAACTTAGGGTCGTGAGACCCTAAGTGAACGAAAAAATCATTTTTTACTAGGGAACCCTTTTAAAATAACTTGTCTGCTGAGGTAAATAACTTAAATACTATGAAGGGTTCCCTAGTAAAAATAAACTCCTTCCGTGAAATAAATAATCAACATTCAAGGTTTGCCAATGCTTCTGGTATCGTCTCGAACTACCTTAGCGTCATAGCCTAAATTTTGTAAGTGTTTGGCTATGCCGTTAACTGGGTCTATGTTGTGCATAGCTCGATCGCTCCAAGGTCTACCAGGAATAAATTTTTTCCCCCAAGCAGAGAAACCCCACCAGACGGCGCTCGCATACTCGTAACCGTTGTCTGGGTTGACTGGGTTCCAGCTAAACTGTATTTCTAAATCTCCTTTAGGAACAATTATTTTACTTCTTAACAATCTCCCAGTATCGATTATATCTTGATTGACAAAGCCTAAATTAGAAAACTCGTTAGGGTCTTCAATTACTCGATCGCTTTCAATGTCGTATTTAGCTGCTATTTCGGGAAAAACTTTTTCCTTCAAATCTTTGTTTAGTTGTTTGAGTAGTTTTTTAGTTCGAGTTGACATTTTACTGTTAGTTATTGCGTATTTTGTCGCTAATAGACTCGTATTGAGAAGCTATTAATAATCTTATTATGTCCGATCGACTTACTTGATATTGTTGCGCTAAGACTTTTAAATAATCGTATTCTTCAACTGAAAGCCTCACAGTAAAACGTTTAGGTCTAGCCATTGTCAGACACTTTGAAAGGATTTTAAGATTAATAGCTAATGCCGTTTAGATCTTACAAATATTAAATTAGAGTTAATCCAAAACACAAAAGATCGTGAAAACAAAAATCGCTATTATAGAAACGTTAATAAAAGATTATTCCTTTTTCCTACCAATTTGTATTCTCTTTTTATCTCTTACTTCTTTTAGCTTCCACAATTCAGAAATTGATTTAGAGTTTAACGAAAAGGTAGACGCAAAAGAAATAGAATTAATCGTCGATCGCAAACTAAACGATAATAATCAATCTGAAAATATCAGTGAAAAATAAGTAATTGCACTGATTCTACACCTAATTTACAAAAGTTAATTTTTAAAAGGAAACAATTTAAACAAGTATTATGGCTATTCCTTCTTTAAGTGAAATTGATTTTTTAATAACTCTTGTTGGTATTGGCGGTATGATTTACCACGTCGGGAAGAAAGAGGGAGAGTTTAACGACAAGATCGATCGCGAGTGCGACAAGATCGACAGCAAAGTAACTACCCTGAGAATGGATTACGTCAAGCTTACGACTGAAGTACAACAAATCCCCAAGATGATTGGCACGCGAGAGGAAATATTAAGAAATGATTTAAAATTAGCAAGAGAGCAGGATAGAAAGGATTTTTCTATCGGTCAAGAGAATGATGATAGAAGAATCAAGAAATGCACGGCAACCGTTGCCCAGATAGAAAACCAGTTGCGAGAGAAGCAAATTTATTTAAAACTCGATCGCAATACGCACTTCTAGCTGTAGTATCTTTGTACTAAGCCAAATGGCTGAAAGGCTAGTAGCGAGGGTATTTTGACTTTACTTATAAAAACGATATGGTTATAATCATGCGTAATGAACGATTAAGCAAATCAATTTTTTTTGTCAGATAAGAGCAAGATTTGCTTCGGGCTTGTCTTGCTCTTTTTGAATATTAATAAGTGAGGTAATGATTGTAACGCAGGAAAAAACAAAAAACAATGCTATCTCCAAAAACGTCCGACAAATAATCTTAATAGATTCCGAGACGATTAGAAAACCTTTTGGGCAAAGATATTGTCACGCTCAAGACCAGCAAATCAAGGGTTTAGCCACAAAACTAGATCTCGTTAAATCGTTGATAGAAGTTGATATTTTTGCTTTTACGGATTATTCAACTCTTGTAAAAGCAAATATGTTTGGCTTAACCCAAGCTAAATATGCTTGCGGATTTCTTTTACAAATGTTCGATGTTTTAAAAGGGACGTTTTTTGCCACTAATTTTTTAGAAATTACCGAGCATTCCGAATTAATTTTGTATAGTAAAAATAGCACGTTAACAATAAACCCTAGTGCTGAAGATATTAAAATGAATAAAGCTAGGGACAAATTTGCGTCATCAGATCGATCTGAAATTCTTTTGTCAGTTCCTACAAGTTATAATTGCGGTCAACAAATACTAAACTACTTTAAAGATCCCAGTGAAAACAGTTATGACCTTAAAATCATTTCCAATAACAGCAAATACGAACAATTTGCCTCTAATAATTCGATTATTTTTGAAGATGGGGAAATCTGGTTACAAAAAGTTATCAACGATGATTATGGCTAAAAAAAATAAGCCAAACAGAGGTGCTTGGCTGTACAAGTAAACATTGAAAACAGTAGTAAATATAGATCGCTTAGAGTTTTTCTACAAGCAAAGTTACCAGCTTTGCTAAGCTTTAAGCGATTTTTTATTTACGCTGATACTTAATTTTAACATAATGGACACTTTTAGTTTACTCGTATTAACACATCAACCAAGACTTCATCCAATCTTTGTAATTAAAAAAAATAATCTCGATCGCGTTGTAGCAGCAACCACCGAGTCTAGATTGAAGAGAAACTTACCAGGAAAAGAAAAAAGCTGAAAAGAAAGCATCACTAGGAAAAAATAAAAAGTGCGATGAAAATGTTTAACCTTCACCTCACCCGACTTTTAACCTTTGATAGATTCTTTCTATTATATCTCAAACAAGTCGATTATAATGTCAATTATTATGTTCATTATAAGCAAGCCAAGCCACCAATTTAAATATTGGTGGCTGTTTTGTTTAATCCTCTTGTTTTTTTTGCGGCGATTGAGGTATTATGTTTTTCAAATAGTTCTCAATGGTTGTAACGACCAACCATCGAGGGGTCTCCCTTACGAGAGCGTTTAGCAAGTAATTAATCTAAGTAGGAGCTTAGACCGCTTTGTTGTCGTACCAATAACAACATCGTCGTATGAATAACAACATCGTCGTATGAATAACAACATCACACTATGAATCATAGCATCAATCCCCGCAGTGTCAACAATATTTATATTGAAAAAATAGGCTTGATTAAGCCTATCAAGCTTTCAGCCACAGATAAAGACGGATTTAATCTCAACCGATCGACCGCTCTAAGGGCACACTTTTTTGTGTTTGGCTTAGTTCTCCTTCTAACTTTTTACGGCGACCGTAAGAAGTTGCCTCAATCAAATCTATTCTTTCTTCCTATGAGCAAAAAAACTGACAGATTAAACGAAAAGTATAAATTTGGAACTTTTTATAAGGTGTCAAATACCAAAGACAAAGAAACAGGAGGAATAGAAGAAGTAAAAATAACTTACAAAAACCCAGGAATTTTATTACAACCTGGGTCTAACGTTGTTATTTGCGGGGAAAAATATTCTCTTAAATCAACAAAAATAACAAAAGAGCAAGTTCAATACATTTTTATAGCAATTGAGGAGTAAAAATGAGCGTGGAATTAACTATTAAAGATTGTCTCGAAAAAGTAAGAAATGAAGCAACAACAACAAAAGAGTTAAAAGAGATTATGCAGTGTCTATCGCTGTTAAAACTAGATTTAAGCTTCTTTCAATTAATAAGAAGTTTGGTAAAACATCCCAGTATAGACCCTTATGAAGATCTATTAACTCTCAGTCGTTATTATGCCAATTTAAACACTTTTGCTTGGGATTTTGAAAATAACTGTTGTTTTCCTCTTATACTTTTAGAAATACCAGATCTGGCAACCAGAATAAAACGAGCAAACAACGCAGTGAGTTTTATTAACTCAGAAGATGCCCCCCAAGCTCGGTTGGTAGATCTAAAAACACCTAAAGAATGTCCTAAATGGTTTAAACAGTCATGACAGAACAAATCAAAACTATTAAATTAAAACTAAGGGAAGTTGACAAAAGCATTCTTAAAAAAGTAGCGGCAAAATATGCCCATCTTTCAGAAGCAGAAAAGCAAGAAATATCCTCTAAAATTGGGATGGAAATTTTCTTACATGCTGCTTTAAACAAAATAAAAGAAGGGGAATGTTGTTACTTAGAGCTTATAGGTGAAGATGAAAATGGAGAGGTAATAATCACCAAGCAGAAAATTTACAAAGAAAAAGGGCAAATACTTTTTGACGCTAAAACCGTTCAAGAGTCGATCGGCATAGACAAAGCAGAAATTGACGAGGTTTTAGCTGCTGAAAAAGGTAATCGAACTTTAGCACCTAACGAGTATTTCGTGCATCCTTTATCTGAAACTATAGATGGTGATAAGGAAACTTATATAAATATGTACGGTGTTGCTAGCACACTAATTAATGGAGTGCGCAACCACCACGGATTTTTTAACGAGGATTTAGATAAGTGTGAAGCTGCTTTGAGGGATCTTTTAGCTAAAATCAACCCCCTGCTAAATGTCAACTTTTTTATCGCTCAAATCAAATTGCACAACTTAAGAGAAATGATGCACATCTGCACTCTAATTGCCACAGCAGACTTGAGCCAATTTATTGATAAAAAATAAGAAGTGAGGATTGAAGTGCAACAACAAGTAAACAGTGTAAACAGCAACAACCCCCATCAAACTGCATCTATTCTAACTAAAAGGAGATTTTACATGCTTGTGGGAGAAGAACTCGATCTGTATTGGGAAAAAAGTAAAATGCCAGCTTGGGTATATCTCGATCTGTGGCTTAGGCTTGAAAACCCCCACTTAGACCGAGTTTTGCCTTACTCTCCTAAATATATATCGGAACAGACAAAAATCCCTCTCAGTTCAGTTTATAAGGCAATAAAGAAGCTTAAAGAACTTGGAAGAATAACTGTAGCGAAATCTTGGGGGGTTCAGCCTTGCGATAATTTCGAGGTTTCTCGATCGCGGCAACAACAGCAAACTAAAAAATCTCAGAAATCAAGAAAAAATTCTCAGCAGCGAAAAAAGTCAAAATCTAAAATTATCAACTTTCCTCAGCAGCGAGACGGATCTTCTCAGCAGCGAGACGGATCTTCTCAGCAGCGAGAAAAAAAACCGCCGAAACCCGCACCAGAAGCGCAACACAAAACCTCTCAGACTATTCAGACTAATCCAGACTTTTTTTTAGAGAAAGAAGAAAAAGAATTTTTTGAAAGTTTCTGGTTTGACAGCAAAGAAGACAACAAAAAAGTTGACGAATTTAGGCAAGAGCTAGAAAGGCAACAAGCGATCGACTCTTTACAAGAAAACAGCAGCACGGTTGAAGGCGAGCTAGTAGAAGAACAAGTTGAACCCGTATCGACTTCAGATAAAGAAACTCCCACCCCTATCGTGGCAAATCCGAATTTATCCCAAGGGGAGGTTTATTCCGCGTGTAGTACGTTTGAAACTAATTTGAAACATCGTGCGGCAAATCCCAAGCAGACCAATTTAGATCGTTTGCAAGAGGCTTTAAATTGGGTTCCCGAGGGGGTTTGGTGTACTAGTGAAGAAAAACTAGATCCTCAGTTTTTAAACTGGATGGTCAAGTGGTGGATTGCTGAATGGGGGGGGGACGAGCATCAAGCGCGTTGGAAAGTAAATTCTTATTTTAAAAACGACTTATCTAGGTTGCCTTTGCGGTGGGAGGAGTACAGCCGCACTTATTTAGCCAAGTACGAGAATGCTAATTTGAGGTACAGCCACGGTTGCAAAGTGGATGAAAAGGAAGAGGAAGAGCTTAAAAACAATATTCGAGCAGTAGTTAAACCCTTGCCTCCTGAATTATCTTGTGAGGATAAAACATTGCAACAAAACCCCAATTCTGTTGCGCTCGGTCTACCTGAAGGAAAAGATTTTAGAGTTTCTTTTGTGGATGAGCAAAATCGAGAATTTGTGGATGAGCAAAATCGAGAATCGCTCTTAGTGGAAAACTCAGCAATAAAAGAACTTGACACAATACCTACAGATAAGTTTGGCGCACTAAACCCCCAAGCATACGCTTATTGGCAGCCAGAACGAGAAACTAGCCCCAAAGCTACTCCCGAGCAGATGCAAGCCTTAAAAGCGAAAATAACGCGATTTACGGGAACGTTTGGCATCGGGTTAGCAGAGAAACGAGATAAGCGATTAGAAATCACTGAAGACGATCGACTGACAAACACCGAAAGAACTCTCAAGCGAATAAACCAAGATTTGCAAGACTCAATTTTAAGAGAATCAGCAGTAATTAAAGCTAAAAAGTTGGGGTACGACTTAATAAGAGACGAGAACGGTATTGTTATTGCTGCTGAATTACCTTTTTAAAAATGGCTAACCCTGAAATTAGCTTAATTAAAAACACTGACTGGCTTTTAATTAAGCAAAAAATTACTCACGGCAATGGTGAGATCGAGCAAGAATCAGACGGGTATAGATACGTCGATTTGAGCAAGTTAGTTGCTTTTGATTACTACGTTATTAATGAGGTTAATAACCAAGGGAAAAAAGAAGAATTGTACGTAGTTACGCTGTATATTGTAGTTATGTCAAATAGAATTCAATTTCTTTTATCCAAAAAGGGGAACCAACAGAAAATTATGGATAAAATACTCTCTAAAGTGTATGGGAACCAAGAATTTAATGATTAAACGATATTTCTTAGACACTGAATTTATTGAAGACGGAAAAACGATCGATCTAGTGTCTATTGGGATGATAAGTGATAGCGGTAAAGAATATTATGCTATCAATGCTGAGTGCAATTTCGATCGCGCAAACCAATGGGTTCAAGACAATGTTTTTCCTGCGATCGGGGTAAAATTAATAGGAGAATGTAATCAAATTAAATTTCCTGAAGATCGAGCCTTGAACGAATATTACAAAGATAAAAAAACAATTGCTGAAGAATTAAAGCAATTTATCTTACAAGAATATTCAGAAGAGGAAGAGTTACAGATTTGGGGGGATTACTCCCACTACGATTATGTTGTCGTTTGTCAGCTTTACGGTGAAATGGCACGGCTACCCCAAGAATTTCCTTATTACTGCTTTGACGTGCAAACAGCAGCAGTAGTTTTAACTCAAACTAAAAATTTTTCCCAACCTATTAGCTATAAATTTCCTAAAAACCTAGAAACTGACGGCAACCACAACGCTTTATTAGGCGCGAGATCTTGCAAGCAAAGATTTGAAATTTTGCAACCTTGGTTAAATGAATTGTAATAATTCTTAACTTAGGGTCTCAAGACCCTAAGTGAACCATTACATCAACATAACAGAGTTTTGGAGAGGAAATATGGTCAAAGCAAAAACGTATTACTTTGACGAGGACGCACCAAGAGGCAAAGTGTTTAAGGATATTATTTTTACCGTCTTGAATAAAAGCTGTAGTTTTCAAATTCAAGAAAAATACAATACCCACGTCACTAACCCGATCGACTGCTGCGAGTTCACAGCAGACGGTTATGTAAAACCTTGTAAGTCTTGGCGGTCTGGCTTGCTGATAAATTGCTACTATCAAGCGGTGACTGGGACAGCTTATAGAAAGTTACCCTATGTCGTCTTCAACGCTTTAAGAGCAAATTTACCCGCACCACTGCTGTTAATTTTTGATGGAGATTTTTACTATCAAAATAAAGCTGGTAAGAACACTTTATTGTGGGTTAAAGGCAAAGTAGACAAAAAGAAAATTATAGGTGCAATAACCTTTCAAGAGTTAAATACTTGGTGTCAACGAGGCAACGGAACGCAAGCAAGCTTAAGAGAATTCGATCTAGCTGGATGAGATGAATATCACCAAACAAACACAAACTTTAGATATTTCAGTAATTAAAGATAAAATTCAAAATCTTATCTATTCAGCTAACACTTTAAATATGCTGGAAAAATTAGCGTTAGCCGAGAGTATTTTTGAATTATTGGAAGAGAAAAAAGACTTCGATACTTTAGTGAGGCAATTAAACGTCGATCTCGAAGTAGCGGCAACAAATAGAAGAAAGCAGATAGGGGAATTTGATAGTAATTGTGAATGGTACACGCCACCACAATTTATAGAGTTAGCGCGAAAAGTATTAGGAAAAATCGACCTAGACCCAGCATCTAATAAAGTAGCCCAGCAGTGGATTAAAGCTGAAAAATACTATACCAAAGAAAATAACGGATATGCTCAAAAATGGTCTGGTAACGTCTGGTGCAACCCCCCATATGGAAGGGATGTTAATTTAGCTTATGGAGATAAAAAAAGCACCCCTGTAACTTATTACTGGCTGAAAAAGGGTATTGAGTTATATCAAAAAAAGGAGATAAAACAAATTATTTTTTTAGTAAACAGAACTGGTGCGACTTGGTATAAAGATATAGTGATTAATTTCAACGGTCTGTGTGAAGTGACTAAGAGAATTGCTTTTTATGATTCTCAAGGTAATCCCAGCACTGGGGCTAGATACTATAACGATTTTCTCTACTTGGGGAATAATGCTTATAAATTTGAAGATGTTTTTTGCGAGATAGGAAGAGTAATAGCTTAACTTATGCTGATTAAAGACGAAACAGTAAATCTAGGCAAAGATTTAAAAATTAAAGGCTTTAAGTGCAGATTTAGAATATACAGCCATAACAACCAGCAGATTGCTATTGTCAGCGATTTAAAGAGCAATAAAGAGCTATTATCGGATTATATCCAAGCTGTTATTTATTCTGTCTGTCAAAAATACAATTTAACTAAAGAGCATTATATTTGGATAGACCACAGCCCTAAAGAAAAAACCATTTTTGATTGTTTCGATCGTCTCATTTTTGATAACGTTTGCGCTTGGAAGCGATTGAACTACAAACAAGTAAACGATTTAGTAGGGGAAGTAATAATAGAAGAAACTAAGAGTGTAAACTAGCAGATTTTATTATGCTTATCACTTGGCAATAGTTTTTATAATCGTGCAAGTATAATAAGCCTAAAGTGTCGATCGCTAATTCTCTACCAATATTTCTAATTAACCTCGATAGCAATAAAACTCTAATATTGTCGCGAATAGAATTTTTATTTGGTGCGGCAGCTTTTAAAAATCTGGTAATCTCAAAAGAGCGATTGAGTAATTCTTTCCCTTTAATTCCTAGATCGTGGAGTTCTAACTCTCTCAAAATAATTTTGTATACTTGATTTTCACACAGAAAAATGTCTTTACCTGGGAGAATAGAAACGTTTTGTTTTAATAAGCACCAAACTTGTATCCTGTGATTATTACGCTTGCTAACTTGAAAATTTTCCATTTAATTTACTACTATGAGCAGATCGTCTAAATTCTGGCTGTTTATCGATTTGTCCCCCGATAAGCAGTATTTTATCAATATTAATTCTATAAGCTCAATAGAAGTATTTAAAGATAGAACGAGAGGCGATACTATCTACATTCATTCAAATAGTCAAAAAATTAAAGTAATAGGGGAGCAAAACTACAAAGCTTTATCTGACGCACTTCCTTTTATTACTATTGAAGAAAAAGACGAAATAGTAACTATTAGTGGAAGATTTAAGAAACCTGCTTAAAGTTTGGGATAAGATCGATTAATACCAAACATTGAAAGCAGAAGGAAATGAATTTTAGTAATGATAGTGAATTTGATGCTGATGCTGAAAAACTTTTTAAAATATTAAACAGCGATTGTACATCCAGTCGGATTTTATCAAAAGCAGCTTACACTGGGTTTAGGGTAAAAAGAAAAAAAATTTTATTGTCTATTTTTTACAACCACTATGCAGAGCGCTTGTTAAAGTTTCAATTTATGGGCGATAGCGATTTGTTTTTTCAAGCCAATCTAACAATTGCTGCTGTTTCTGCGTGTAAAAAAGACCCTAGAATTGACTGGAATGAAGAAAGATTAGATTTTGACCCCGAGCGAGAATATTTTTTGAATTTGTATTTAATAGACAATTTAAGCTTAGAAGCAATGCTTAATAACGTTCCTACTTATAAAAAAAGTGGAAAAATGCAATTAATTTTAAGCACTCAGGAAAAAAGAAAAATTACTTATGAATGTCAATTGTTGAACCAAAAAAAAATAATGACACAAAATAAGAAAATAGCTTAAACTAAAATTGTAGACTTTAAAGGAACACCCAAAATTTAGAGGTTTTTGCTTTTTAGTTTAAGCTTTTATTACTCTTATTCTACACTTACAAGAGTAATATTTTGTAAGTGTAGATTTCAAGAAATAAAGTATTGCAGATTACTGGCTATAGAGGTATAGTCCGAGGTTGAATTTTGCAGCAGCTCTTCTCAGTGCCATTGACTCAGCGTTAGAGGACGGATCTCCGTAACTAATTTCCTTGTCATCTTTTTTAAGTACTTCAGTTCCCGTTGCCTCGTGAAAAAAGATCCCATCTTTAGCTGTTATTGTCAATCTTCCCACTAAAAATAAACGGTCTTCACTGTGAGAAATTTGTTTGACTTCCCAACTCCAACCAGGACAATATTTATCGAGGATCCGTATTACAGAATGCCAACTAATAAATTTAGCGTTTCCTTTTCCTGGTAAAGTTTTAACTAAATTATCTGGCAATTTTCGGGACAAAGCTTGTCTGATTTCTGCTAGTGTCCAGTCTCCAACTTGTTGCGGTCGATCGGTACTTGTGTTTTTTTCTACTTGAGAGTTATTATTTGTATTTGTAGCGGTTTGAGAATTCATTTTATTTGTTGCTGAATTGTTTTCTTAAATAGGATAAAATTAAACTTTCATCCTATTCTTATTTGGGAAGCGAGAATTAAATTAATTCTTGTCTAAGCGATCGACAAGTGCTTTTTTGGGAAAGAGGCTACTTTTTGGCGATCGAGAAAAAGCTGAATAACTTCTGCTTCCAACTCGGTAAGCTCGTACAATTGCCGATTGCTAATCCCCTGTAAAACGTCAATGATTACTGACTCAGTATCGTCTTGGCTGCCAATTTGGTGCAGTTGGAGCATTATTTGACTGGCTGATTTTTTATGAGAATTAGTGTGTTTAATTTCCTGAAGTTGCTCTGGCTTGACAGTGACAACGTTGTCATACACGGTCAAACTCGCAGTGAGATTATTAACTTCAGAGATAGTTCCCCAAACTCCGTTATATCTCAATAAATGGGTGTCGGATTTACCAGCTTTTACCCTGCAAATATCCCCTACTTGGTAAGGGAACTCTTTAACGATAACGTTCTCAGTTTCTTGTGTTAAGTCTTCTTTTGTAGCAGTTGGGACGCTTTGAGTGCTAGCGGGGGTCTTTTTGTTTTTCTTCTGCACGTATTTATAAGCAGCACTCACGTTATCGTCTAACATCATTTGAATTTTAGTGGCTTCTTCAGTGTTGCCCTCTTTCTTATATTTCTCGATCTCTTGAGTCACCTTAGTTATCCTGTGTGCAGTAGTAGGACTGACATCGATTCTCTCTGCAACTTTTTCGATCGTCTTGCCTTTGGCTTCCTTGCTCGTTGTCTTGTCTTTTTGGCGTTTCTTAGCTTTGGCTTCCTCTATTTTTAGCCAGTATTTAGCCTCTGCACCTTTTTGAGAGTTACTTTTATGTCTGGATGCATTGTGAGCCAATAGCGCTTCTAATTCGGCAATCTCATCCTCAAAGTGCTGACAAATTACTGGGATTTTGTTTATCCCTAGCTGTATTGCAGCTTCACGTCTTCTGTTGCCGTGAATGATTTCATTCTTTTGGTTGACGATTAAAGGATGAATTTTTTTAGTTTCCTTAATTTTGTCTATCAAATCCTCAACTGGCTCATTTTTTCCGTAAATTTGACAATTTAAAGGATGGGGGATTAAGTCTTTAGGGTCGAGGTAAACTACTTGTAAAGTGCAATCGCTTTGTTCGATCGCGAGGTTTAAATCTTCTTGCTCTTCTTCCCCTTCTTCCACTTTTTCCAAAAACTCAAAATCTAATACTACCCATCCTTCTTTATGCAAGTAATCCCCTCTTATTTTTACGGTTGACCCTGCTTCCATGGGTTCTTTAGTAACTCTTATTACGTCACCTATAGCAACCCCAGTTACACTACTAGGCAAGGTAACGACCCGCGCTAGATCCCCGACGGCAAATATTTGATTGTTCATATTTTGTTAAGTTCAATGTAAACTTGTAACAATTTAAGTTTGGCAACTTAGCTTTGGTGAAGCTTTACTACCCACTTAAAAAATAAGTATACTGTTACCAGTAGGGAAAATCAAGTGCATCAAAATGGAAAAATCTAATAAAACGCCTTTGTATAAGGTAAAGTACGATCGAAAATATGACGACCGTTTCAAGAAAGTCGTCTTTAGGTTGCACAAACAGCAAGACAAATATCTAATAGACTTTATAGAAGAAATATCTAAATTAGAAGAAAAGAGCCAACAGCAGATATTGAGAAGCTTTGTAGAGTCAGCTTATCAATCTAACAAAGCCAGTTAAACAAAAATAGGGGCTACCCCCTATTCTTACAAACTTTAGATAAACAGTAATAGATCGATCTTATCAAAAAAAAGCCAGTCTCAAGACTGGGAGGAAACAAAGTCAAAGTTTTAAAGGATGAAACGTTAGGCTTCGGCTATTAAGAAGTTAGACAATATAGGTTTCAAATACATTAATTATGTTGTAGCTTATTTTTAATTTAATAAGCAATTAAAAATAATACTTAATTTTATTTGTACTAGGAATTCTAATATTAGAAAAAATACTGATGTAAAAGAATATTTTTATGTTAGCTTGTGTGTAAAGCTCTATTTAATAATATGTCTGCAATTCAAGCTACCAGCAACACGTATTTTAAAAAAGAAAGAAAAGACTCAACGCAATTAAGAGAAAGAGAGAAAACAGAAAATACACAATATTTGTTTCCAATACGCAGAGATACAGTTATTCAGTTAAAAAGGATTGACGATCTATCTAGCAGTCACTATCAAATTACGATCGACGAGGATTTAAAAGGTTGTTTATTTACAGAGGGATTTGTTTTTGCTCCCCATTGGGGGCTAGTAGAATCTGAGAATGACGATTTAATAGTTAGAACAGAAATTCCAACTTTTAAAAACCCAGCAGTAACTCGTCAGATCGATCGCCTTAAAAAGTATTTAAAAGACGGTACAGCTTTAGATTTAAACGTTCCTACCCGTTATTTCAGTCAGCGAGATAACTATCGAGATGCACATAGAACTTGTAATAGCAGCAGTAATGCTATGTACCTCGACTGGCTTTTACGAATAACTGGAAGACCCCAATTAAAGAACGATGACGAATATATTAAAGAAGTTTTTGAGGATGGCGACACAATTTATCATGGCGTTCAATCTTCAGCAATCAAGGAATGGGGTTTTAAGACTAAGTGGATGGTCGATTGCGATCTAGATTTTGTAGAAGATTTATTAGTCGCAGGATTCCCAGTAGTAGCAAATATACTTCACAGAGGAAGTGAAAATAGACCTCGTGGGGGTCACGTAATATTATTAATTGCCTATAAAAATGGAGTGTTTATCACTCACGATCCATACGGAACTCTTGAGTCGAATTATGCCAATACTAATGGGGCATTTAGCAAAATAAAGCGAGAAACTTTTAAACGGAGGTGGCAAGGTGGGTATAGAATACTTGCTTGATAGGCTCAAGATTAATCTTGTAAAAGCAGAACAATTAGCAGTAATTTCTAAACTTTCTTATCTGCGTAAAACTGACAATACTATAGATACCGATTCTATTTTAGAGCAATTAAAAGGAACAGACCAAAGATATTACTCGGTAAAGCCTTTTAATAAAAAATCGTCTCAAGCTATTTTTATCTTGCACCCAGATTTTAACGTTCTTGCTTTTACTGGTACTGACGAGATTAAAGATTGGCTAGATAACGCGAGGATTAGAAAAATTAAAATGCTCAACGGGAGAATCCACAAAGGGTTTTACTTAGCTGTAAAAGATATCTGGCAAGAAATTTTACAATATTGGAATTCTTTAGCAGAAGAAACAAGAACTAAGCCTTTATACTTAACTGGGCACTCTTTAGGAGGTGCAATGGCAAATATTGCTATTCTGCTGTTAGACCGAGACCTCAAGGTAAAGCCTAAAAAGTGTTACACCTTTGGGCAACCCAAGATCGGAAATAAGTTATTTTCTAGAAATTTTAACTCTATTTACGCAGATATCTTGTACAGATTTCACAATACCAGCGATATTGTCCCCCTACTCCCTAGCGTCTTGTTTGGATATTACGATTGTGGGGCTAACTTGTATTTAGAACAATCTGGAAAAATTAATTATGACCGCAACGTGAGCATTTTCGAGCAAACTTACAAACACGTTATTGCTACTTTTAACGATCTATTTGCCCTACAAGCAGACTGGATAAAAGACCACGATATCGATCGTTATGTTGAGTTTCTCAATAACTATAATCGTAATAAATCTTAACTTAGGGTCTTGAGAACCTAAGTGATTTGATTAATCAACCAGTTCGATTCTAACTCTAAAAGGTTCGATTCTAACCCTAAAAGGTTCGATTCAAACTTAGAATCAAACTTAGAATCTAATCGCGCTAATAGCTTAAATGCTTGATATGCGGTGATTACAAAAGGGTTAGAATTTGAGGGGTTGAGTTCGATTCTAACTCTTTTGATTTGATTCTAACTTTCTGCTATTATGTCAATAGAGATTTTAACCAACTTAAAAAAACTATGCCTAAAAGAAAAGGATCTGGCATGGGGGCATATTCCAGTCCTGCTAATAGCAACATTGCTAGAGCAAGGCGCGCTTATTGGAATGGCTCAACTCAGACTAGAACTAGAGGAAATAGCTCTAGGAATAACATCCCTAGAAGGATGAGAAGCCTTTAACTGTTGTCTTTACTTTCTCGTGATTTTTCAATTGCATATTCAATTGCTGCAACGGGTTCAATATTAAACTTCACAATCGCTCTAATTGCTACTTTTTCACTTTCTGGATTTAAACTCGTACCAGTTACCAAGGCTGCTACTATCTTTTGATAATTAGCAGCGTATTTTTTATCAATATATTTGTCGTTATATAGTGACATCCTCCCACGACCTGCGCTAACGCTTGGTCGGGGCTTCCAAACCTCGCGATTTGGCTTTCCTGCTGCTACGAGTGCCAACTAAACTAATATTGCTACTAGTTCCCGTTGCTTCCTCTTCACAGGCGTTTTCCTTGTCCCTCAGTCCGAGGGCTGCAATGCCGCGTTGTCGAATAACTTCTGCTGCGGCATGGTCTCTATGCGTTTCGTACCCACAAGTTTCACATCTATGTACTCGTTGAGAAAGTTCTTTTTTGCCTGTATGCGTTCCGCAAGCAGGGCAAGTTTGAGAAGTTCCTCTAGCATCAACCTTGGCAAAATAAACTCCCTGCTTGAAACAAACATTTTCAAGTATGTTTAGAAAAGCTCCAAAAGCAGCATCTAAAGTATGTTTTCTTAGCATCCCTCGACTCATTGCGACAAGATTGAGATCTTCTACAAAAATCATGCCAGAATCTTTGCAAATTTTATGAGCAGTTTGATAATGGAAATTCTTGCGGGTATCATAAATCTTCGCGTGAATTCTAGCTACTTTTAACCTAGCTTTATCTCTATTTCTAGACCTTTTTTGCTTTCTAGATAATTTACGCTGGAGCAATTCAAGCTTCCTTTGTAATTTTTGGAAAAACCTTGGTCTAGCGATATATTCTCGGTCTGAAGTAGTTAGAAATGACTCCAACCCTAAATCTATGCCTTTTGCATGACCCCAAGGCATAGGCTGAGGAATATCTATGTCCGATTGAATACAAACAACTGCGTACCATTTTCCTGCTTTGGTCAGCACTCTTACTTGTTTGACAACAAAACTCTCTGGTATAGGTCGATGTAAATTAATCGGCATCTTACCTACTTTGGGAATTTGAATTTGCCAGTCAGTAATCGGATTACTTTTGAACTGTGGAAAAAGCATCGAACGCATTGAACCATACTTTTTATATCGAGGAAATCCATAACCTCTTTGTTTGAAAAAATCTAGAGCCTCGTGCAGTCTTCTAACTGTAGTTTGTAATATTTGGGATTGAGCTGCTTTAAGATATGGATCGTATTTCTTTAGTTTTGGTAATACATTCTGCTGATTATAGTAACCAGGGAATGGTTGGTCTGCGGGAATTATGTACTCAAATTTTATGGAGCATCGATCTATCAAACACTTTCTGCTGTTATACCAATCCTTTACTTCTCGCAGACAACGATTGTATAGTCGTCTGCAAGTTTCCAACCACAAGAGCATAGTTTTTTCTTGGTCAGCGTCGGGATAAATTCGATAACAGTAGTTTAGTGTTAGAGTCATAATCTAATTCTAACACTAAATTAGTAGTCTATAAACTCATATTTGGACTCGCTCTCATCTCCTAATTGCGCTCCGCTTATTAGGAGACTTCCCGCTCGCAGGTTAAAAATACGATTACTGCTTCGGTTAAATTCATCCTTAATCTGGCTGAAACAATCCCCAAAATGGTGTCCCCAAACTAGTTGCGACGTAAGGATCTTGAGGGAGTAGTTTTAGTACAAATTTCCCCGATCGGATTGTAACCCCATCGTTTTGAGTTATTTCAATTTTACCTTCACTTAGGTGCGCTATAGTATCGGGGAAAGTTAAAGGGTTTGTCAGTCTCCCTCTAATTTCTATTTTCTTTTGATCTTTACCTGGGGAATACACGTCTGAGGGGGATTGTGGGCTGTCATCTTCATGCACTATAGCTTCAAATTCTAATTGATTAGCGGTGCTTTTCCCTATCCTTTGTCTTCCCGTGATGGGGTCGATCGTTACCGTCGATTCTTGAAAGAATATTTTAGCGTTGGCGTTGTCGATTAGCGGTTGAAATAGAGACGGTGGTGCTTGAAAATTAATCCGTGAAGAGTAACTCATAAGAAGCTTGGCAAAAAAAAGAGCTTTAAAAACAAAGCTGCAAATAAACCAATTGTAGGTAATAGTATTTTAACAAAAAAAACGACTGGTTGAGTCAAGAATCAGCCATTTTTTGGCATACTTGAGGCAAATTAGGACAAGTTGAGACGATAAAATGGCACAAATGCTACTCTAGTGACAATATTAGAGGCAATAAATATGACACAAGATGACAATTACACTAAATGGAGTTCTGAACAAGTTGAAAGTTACTATGTTAAAAGTGCCCATAGAATTTCTTTTACCGATCTAGCTAAAATATCAGGAATATCACTAAGAACGATTAACCGTTGGAAAGTTAAATATCAATGGGAGAAAAAGAGAGCAGAATTCTGGAACACTATTAAAGTCAGTTCTAACGAGCGAGTAGCAGAACAAGTGACCGCGCTATTTTCCAGTCAGTTTACAGAAATGGCTCAAGAGCATCTCAATCGGTATAAGCGATTTGGGCTATTTACCGATCGACTGTTAGACGACATGGTGAGTGATGTTAGCAACGCAGAAGATAAGAAACAAGCTTTAAAGAAAGTAGACGTTAAGCGCTTAAACACTTTGCTAAGTATTGCCGATCGAGCGATGAGAGGTGCGGGGGAATGTGTCGGGTTGTATCTTCACATTGATGCTAATGCTGCTATTACTTCGGTTGAGAATATGGGTTACAAGATAATCGACCCCAACGAGAGCGAACAAAAAACCCTAGCTGCTGAAGCTAGAGCCATAGGCGTTGAAGCTAGGGAGTTAAACGAGGATTGATTAATGGGCTAACTCCTTAATTAGTTCTGCACAAGGGTCGTCAGTTGGTTTTGCCAAATATTTGGGTTTAAAGCCTCGCCCTTCCAGGGCGACTTGATATTTTTATGTTATAATCTTATCGTAAGTGCCAATGATAAGATGATTGTCTACGAGTCCAAACTAGAAGGAACTTTAAACCAGTACGAACGGCTAGACCAAGCTATTCGTACTGGTCGTTTTGTTCGTAACTCTATAATTCGTGCTTGGATGGACAATCAAGTTAAATCTAGAAACGATGCTTATAAACACTGTGCGGTTTTAGCTAAAGACACTCAGTTTCCTTGGGCTAAGCAATTAAATTCTCAAGCTAGACAAGCTCATGCAGAAAGAGCCTGGGCTTCTGTTGAACGTTTTTATCGTAATTGCAAGGCTAAAATTAAAGGAAAGAAGGGGTTTCCCAAATTTCAAAAGCATCAAGTCAGAGCATCAGTAGAGTACAAAGTTAGCGGATGGAAACTATCTGAATGCAGACGCTATTTAAATTTAACTGATGGTTTTAAAGCAGGTACTTTTAAGTTATGGGGAACTAGAGATCTTCACTACTATCAACTCAAACAAATCAAACGAGTAAGGATAGTTAGAAGACACGATGGTTATTATGCACAGTTTTTAATTGACCATAAACGAGAGGAGAAAAAAGAATTAACAGGTAAACAAATAGGTTTAGATGTTGGATTAAATCATTTCTACACTGATAATTTTGGCAATAAAATAGATAATCCTAGGTTTTTGAGAAAAGATGAGAAGAAAATTAAAAGACTCCAACGTCGTCTCTCAAAAACTGAACTTAAAAGCAGTAATCGTAAAAAAGCCAGAAATAAATTAGGTAGAGCGCATCTCAAGGTTTCACGCAGGCGTAACGACTGGGTATGTAAGTTAGCTCAGCGCGTCATACAATCTAACGATTTGGTAGCGATTGAAAACCTAAAAGTGCGTAATTTGATTAAGAACCATTGTCTAGCCAAATCAATATCAGATGCAGCATGGTATCGTTTTCGTGAATGGCTAGAGTATTTTAGTGGAGTCTATGGAGTTCCAGTTATAGCGGTTAACCCTAGTTATACTAGTCAAAACTGTTCAAAGTGCGGTCAAAAAGTAGTTAAAACTCTTAGTACCAGAACTCACAAGTGTCCGCATTGCAACTATGTTGCCGACCGCGACGAAAACGCAGCGATAAACATTTTAAAATCTGCTCTTAAAGAATTATCAACTACGGTGGGGCGCACCGAATGTGAAGTCTCCCGAGAGATTCCCCTCTGCTTGAATGTGGAAACACAGACAGGTAAGGGAACTCAAAGAAAGAGAAAGTCTAATCAGTGATGGTTAGAATCCCCACGCCTTCAGGCTGGGGAGAACGTCAATAGTTTTGACAAAGTATCGTCTTTAGCCTTAAGGCAAACATAGCGCTTTAAGTAAAATTGGTACAAAATTAGCAAGTCAATTGCTTTAACGTTCCGCGTTATTTTTGTGTTTCGTATGCTAAAGATAGGATACCTGTAAGTAATCTTTTTTTGGCTAGAAAAAAATAAATCAGGATTGCTGCCGAATTGTGACAAAACAATCAATTTATTTTTAAATTCCCAAGCAATAAGAAAATAATCTTCTGGATAATCCCAGTCTCCTTTCTCTGGTTGTAAGTCTAAACAAACGCTTAATCTTTTAGCTGTTAGAATTTTCATGTTTTTCCTTGTTTCCTAAATTAAAGCTGGACAAAAATTCTTTTGTTTTCTAGCAGTGCGAGTTTAGCTGACTCGATCGCTTGTCCAGTTGCCTTAATCACAAAACTAGAATACTTGTAGGGGTTGTAAGTAGCTTCGATTAATTGGGATTTGTCTATTTCTCGATTGCATTCGTTCCCCACTACGTAAGCGTGTACGTTTTTTTGTTTGTCTCTTAATACTCGTTGCCTACCAGCTTCGGACACTTCAAAAGTGGGATTGTCAACTATTATCTTGTTGCTATACCTTTCTTTGTTTACCTTCCAGCGACCGTTAACTTTTTCCTGTACTGAAAAAGTTTCTTTGTGAAGATTGTAGTAAAATCGATCTTGTGACTTGTATCGTGTCATAGTTTTTAGTGGCTTAGGTTATTATCTATCTTTGTTAAGGGGTACAATACCCCTTAATTGCTTGTCAGCTACCAGTCAAACTCGCTAGCTATCCGATCGTCTTGTACCCCTGCTACGCGATCGAGTTTAGTCTTTAAGTCTTTATTCTCTTGCTCTAGAGTTGCGATTTTGTTTTCTAAAACATCTAATCTTTGTTCGAGTCGGTAAATTCTTACAGTTGGGGGTCTGTTTTCTCGGTCAAATTCGTTCATCGTGTTATCCTACTAAGTAAGTATTTTTTTATTGCCGTTTAAAGGGGAACAGTTCCCCTTTATTTGTTGATTACATTCTGCTAAAAGCAGCTACTTTCTGAGTTCGATTTTTATCGCGTTGTTTTAAGTACTGCGATAAGCAAGATTGCAGCTTGAGAGTGTTTTTACATCCTGCACCTTGAACCACGGAGTATAAACGATTATGAGATCTGCTGTGTTTGGCGTGAGAGTAATACTCGGTCATGGCATTGATTAACGCCCAAGCAGTTTTAAAACTCGTCAATAACTCGCTTCCCATAGCTTCACCGCCAAATAGATCTAGTACAATTTGAACTATTGGGGGTTGGTGTCCTGCGGGAAGTTCGGGATCTCCAAAGTTTTTTATTAATAGCGCTTGAGCTTCTAAAAAGTCTAAAGGCGTTTCACTCAGCTTTTCTGCGTTCTGTTGGAACTTATCAAAACGGTCGGGCAACATCTCGATACTTTTTTCTAACAAGTCAATCGTTTTATCGGTATGCCCAATTATTTTAGTTGCCTTTACCCCTTGCACCATGCCATTAGTACAAACGAGCCTATTCCAAAAAATCTTGACGTGATGTCCTACTCCGACTTGGTGAGAATTAGCTAGCATGAGCTTTGCTTCAACTATGTCCCCTACTTTGCGCTTATTTACTTCTGTGGTTTTCCAGTCTGCAACCAGCAAAATCAACCGACCTTGTTTTAAGTGCCCAGCACGAGTAATTTTAAGGTTATTTTCCCCCAAAACTTTGTAAGCTAACTCGACTATTTCTTTATTTTGCTGAGGCAACCAGCGATTAGTACAAGTGTCTAACTCTTTGTTGATATCGGTGCGTACAACGCTGTATTTATCCTCTACGAGCCTATATGAGTTATCTACTTTAAAATACCTGGGCATTTTCTCAACTTTCCAGTCTAAGTCGGCAGCTTTTAAGATTTCTGAGGGGGTAGCGTCGGGGTCGATCGTGTGTAATTGATTGAGTAACATTGAAGTATCCTTTAAATTGATTGAGTTTACAGAAATTTTGGCTAGGGGGCATTATGCCCCTTTATTGATTAGGCAACTTTGACAGTGTTAAGGCGATAGATTAGCTCGGGGTATAGCTCAATACTCAGCCTTGTTTGAACGTCACCGAGTGTTATTCCCCGCGTTCCGTGAGATATTAAGTAAGCATTTTCAGCCTTAGTTTTACCTGGTCGTAAGCCGTAATACTTAAGAAGCGATTTTTGCTGTTTTAAGGTTAGATTGTACAAGTCTTCAATCTCGATCGTCCTGTTGGGATTAGTCACCTGGTCTTCTGTTTCAGTCTCGATCGCGTCTTGTACGATTTGTTTCTTAGATCGATTGTAGTTAATTTGTTCTATTAAGGCTTCTGTTTCAACGTCAACTATATGACCGTGTTCTGCATCAATGATTTTTGGCTCTCGTTCTGCTGACGGCAAAACAGCAATATTTATATTGTCACCATTTTTAACTTTTTCTACATTCCCCCAAAAATCCTCAACTAATTCTGTTGCTTTGGAACTATTGGCAAGAGTAATAAATTTTTGTACTTGCTCTAATGCGCTTTGACCAGCAGCAATCAGGGTTTTATTTTTTTGTTGTTCTGCTAAAACATTTTTTTTAGTTTCCCGCAGATCTTCCAGTTGTTTTTCTAAAGTATCAATTTTATCGTCTAAAGAATTGATTTTAGTCTGGAAATCATCTAAAATTTGAGTTGCAAACATAGTGAAAACTCCTTAGTTTTTGTTTGTTCTGTTTACGTTCTTTGTCGGTATGAGTTTTATTTAAGAGAGTAGCCGCTCTCTTAAATTGTTTTTAGCTCATGTCTTAATAGTACACTTATCAAAGCGTACTGTCAAGGGGTTATTATATATTTCTTTTACCGTCAATTAATTAAAGCAGCAACAAGACTGTTGACAAGACGATTGAAAAACGATATATATATGTGTATACCTGTGATTGCCACTAAGCGTTGATCAATTAGTTGTAAGAACGTTAACTGTTCTAAAAATACCTGTGATTGCCGCTAGGCGTTGGTCAATTACCAGTTAGCACGAGTAATTTTTTCTCGATACCTGAGATAGCCGTTAGGCGTTAACTCTTCTCAGATTAAGAACTAGATTTAAAAGCACAGCATCTTATTAGTTGCTGTGCTTATACTATTAACAGAGTTTTTCAAAGAGGGAGTGTGGTTAGTAAATTTAATTATCTGCTATTTCCGATCGCAACCACCACAGTTACACAATATAGTAACAGCGATACATCGGATTTATTCTTGCAAGATAGCGGTCAAAATTATTTTAAAGTTCCCTTTAACAATTTTGGTGGTTACTCCCCGATCTGGGAGGGTACAGCCAACCAGATAACGCAGGGGACAAGTAATATATTTGTCAAAGTTACCCCAAGACGATATGGTTTTCAAGTAAGCACGAATGACGCGAGGATGGTGATATATGAGGTGCTATCAGATTTGGTGGCAACAGCACAAGCCAACCCCGCGACCTATCAGCCCATCACAGTTCGAGACTTTGCCAACCCAAGACACCAACCGATCGGACAACCTTACAGCGAACGTGCGGGAATAATCAACGATTTGTTACTTGGGGGGGGTTCAGTCGATAAAGGTTTTGATACTCTAATAACTAGCGGTATTAAATTTAAATTCTTAGAAACAGTAATGAGATTTGCATAATGACTAAAAAAGAAGCAATAACCAACCTGTTTACCTACAAGCCACCAACAGAACAGGATAAAGAAAAATTCGATCGAGTCAAAGAAGCTGTGATTGATTTTGCAGTCGATCTATCTGCTGTGGTAACGCACCCAGCAGAAATGACAATTATTTTGAGAAAGATTCAAGAGATTAGGATGCTAGCAAATCAAGCAATCTGTTATCAGTCCAACAATATCTCTTACTCTGACGTTTTTTTTATTGGTGAAGATTCAAACTGAGTTTTGAGATAGTCGTGAAACTCCCACAGTTCTAGATCGGTCAATTGGTGGCGAGAGTGCTTATTGTAGGTTTTTTGTAAGTATGTTTTGCCATCTTCCACCGACCAACTCATCGATCGCATATAAAAGTCAATAGCGCAGATAATATCAGCCCAATTTACTTGACTGTTGGGGGTATTCGTAGCGTCGATCGTCTTTTGAATTGCCGTAAAAGCTTTTAAGTTTTCCCTTTCTTGTGGGGATAACAGCTTAGCTGCTTTGTTAAATAGTTCCCTAGAGAATAAACCTAGATCGATATATTCTTGTTTCAGCTTTTGTAAGCAGCTAGCACGTTTACACTTAGCCAATTTATCAGCTAAGACTATAATCGCTCGATCTTTCATATTTTATAATATATATACAAGGTGCATTGCGCATTCTTTTGTGGTTTATTTTGGCTGTACGGGTTTCGTTTCATTCCTCGTACAGTCTTTTTAATTGTACTTGAATAATCAATATAGCTCTATTGTGACCAATATCACTCCCTAGATTCTAAGTAAAAAGTAGAATAAGGGTATAAACCACAAGAGAATGAATGGTTTCAAGATGTTATTTTTCAGGATAACTCTGCAATTCTTTCTCGACTAGGCATTAAAGGCTAATTAATATAACTCTCGATCGCTCGATCTCAAAAAGATCCGCGTAGCGGTGCGAGAGTTATTTATTTTACTTGAATAGTCAATTTGATAGTATTGTGATTTATCTCACACACCACAACATAAAATAGACGTATACTAAGAATATAACCACAAAGGAGTTAACCAATGTACTACCCAACTAAATCAGATTTCAAAGCACCTACAACAGTAATCGAGCGTATTGCTCAAAACTTAGCTAACGCTTACTCAGAGCGCGTAGCAATCTTATACAAAGATGGTAGGCAGAAAACTTATTCCCTAGGGAATAACGATCTAGCTTTAGATGCTTTAATTGCTGACGGCATTTATGACAGTTATGAATGGGTTGAACCCCAAGACAATCGAGTGACTTGGGAGGAAGTAAACGGGAAAATGATAGCGTTTATTGACGGTTTAGAAGTTGATTACACTCATCCTACTTTCTATAAATATGGCAACTTCAAAGCTTTCCAAATAAGAACCCTAATAAACAAAATTAGAAAGCACGAGAAAAAAGAAGCCAAACTAGAACAGCAGCAACTTATACTAGAAAATTTTGAGAATCCTAGAATAGCTGTGCTTCAAAGTAAATTTGAGGATTATTATCAAGCCTAATTAATCTTGTGATAGATATCTTGTGATATCTATCACACACTACATTCTAAAAAAGGATTATAATTAGAACATAACCACAAAAGGTATGCACCATGAAAACTGAAAAATTAATCGCTCTTAGCGGTGACAAAACTACTAATGCTGAGACTTTGAGAAAAGTATACGCTCAAACTTTAAAACCTGAAACGAGGTTTATTGACGAAATCAAAGCAAACTTAGCCGAAAATCCCAATACACCTATTGAGATTTTACTAGAAGTAGGATGGATTTTTCTAAAAGCGCTCGATCGCAATCCTGCAATAAATCTAATTTTATTAGAGTGCCCTAATTTTCCTGAGTTATTGGCAACAGCTAACCTCACTCAAAAACATCCTGGTAAAACTCCGCAAGAGATAAAAAACTTAGTTGATAAGTACAAAAAACACGTACTGAACAGCGATTTTGATTATCCCCACTGGTACAGGCAAGGTTTAAGCTAACGACTAACAAACATCCCACAATGATTGTGGGATGTTTTTTTAAAGCAATTTAACAGGTGCAATCATGACGAGAAAATCAGAAATATTATCTAGAACTCAATCAAGATCGGTTATTATCAACGGTATCACTTTTAAAAGCGCTAAAGATGCTGCTGTTAAACTCGGTTTATCCTACGAGCAATTAAGAAATAGGATCCGATCGACTTCTTCTAAGTGGAAAGATTATAAATTTGCTGAACCACAAAAGCAACGTCATTACTTTGTTAGAGTCTACACCGACATCGATCGGGGTATTTATGACGAGTATGACTCAATTTCAGCTTGTGCTAAAGATTTGGGGTTAAGCACTACCACCATAGACAACAGGATTAAAAGCCCTAATTTCCCAGAATTCCAACGAGGTAATTTTAAAAAAGGTTCTAGAGACCGCCAAGTTGCCAAAAAAAGAAAATAGTTATTTGTGAGGTGTATCACACACCACGTCCTAATTGCAAATTACAATTAGCTCAACTCGCGAGAAGCCTCACGTCTGTACCACGAAGTGGTCAGCATAACAATGATTCTATTTTTATAGTGGACTGCAAGGAAATCATTTTTATGAGAGAAGTCCTTTTACAATAACTTGACTACTCCGTTTATAGCTTAACTACTACGAGGACTTCTCTCATAAAAATAAGATCCTCTCTCGCCCTTCTATAGCAGTTAAGTTAACTGCGGAGTTATAAGATTATAAGTAAAAGGGTTCCCTATAAAAATAAATACATCTTTCGAGATGAATCGCGAG
>JAAUYH010058194.1_pt1 | contig 64746 bp, 65 predicted proteins | sample 7278061 | NCBI WGS metagenome assembly JAAUYH01 (sample SAMN14350203, study PRJNA611818) | marine sediment metagenome | isolation source: surface marine sediment (0.6m) | place: French Polynesia: Moorea | collected 2018-08 | reverse complement strand
GCATGGGAGTCCACTGAGATAATTGAGGCCGTCGCAGCTCAGCGCTGCGGCGGCCTTATTCCTTGCATTCGATCCCCGCATCGCAACGCGCCCAATTGTACAGCGAGATGATGTTGTCACCGCTGAGGGCAATTTCGTTGATGAGGAAAATGGCGGCTAGGAGAGCGAACACGAAGACTGGAGATATTACGAGGGAGAGAGAGATCTTCTCGTGAGGGAAGTTGCCATCGCCCAAGATTAGCCTCTCTAGCACCTTGGATCTTTTTCCAGTCACCAATTCCATTAGTAGGCTGACCAGCAATGCAGTGCAGAATAGGGCTAGCGCTTGAGGCGGACTGCCATTCCACAATAACGTGCAAATGATAACAAATGGCGAGACAAAGATCATGCACATGGCGAGATCGACTGGGTGCTTGATGAATGAATCGCGAAGTCGATCTCGAGTCTTGTTGATAAGGGAATTCCACCACCTAGCCAGCCTTATGAGCCAGCTCCTCTCACTGAGATTGAAACGAAAAAAGCTCACGATCAAGGCGACCGTGTAGGCGATACCGCTCAAGGCATCGGCTACCATGACCGGAATCCTGATTCCAACGAGATCGAATAGGAAGGTCCAGAACGCTTGCGTTAACTCGATCCAGTTCCTTGCAAACCACGCAATCCACTGCGTGACTTCTACAAACGGTTCAATGCCTTCGACACATGAGATTGCGAGTCCGAGTGCGCCGAATATCCCCCAGATGAAACGCATCCTTAATTGCTCCCCCCCTTTCTTTGATGATCATTACCTTGGCTGCGAGAAAGACAGAATGCTTTGAAGTCGAATGCCTGCATAGTTTTGTCGCCGCAACTGCGCGTTGAATCGACATCAAGAAATACCTCAACACGCGATTCTGAGTAGTGCAGGGCATTGGCGCGACAGCTGACGACCCCCCAACGATACGATACTCCTTACCCTTTGCGCCGAGCGAAAGCACTCGCTAAGGGCTGCGCAACTCAGTTTCCGAGCGGAGATTCCTCGCCTCATGACCATGCCCGAAATCAAGCGCGTCCTGCTCAAACTTTCGGGCGAAGTCCTGATGGGGGAACAGGAATACGGGATCGATCCGGCCTATGTCGCGCGGCTCGCCGAAGAAGTGAAAGCGGCGCAGGAAACCGGGCTCCAGGTCTGCCTCGTGATCGGCGGCGGTAACATCTTCCGCGGGGTCGCGGGGGCCGCGCGCGGGCTCGATCGCACCACCGGCGACTATATGGGCATGCTCGCCACGGTGATGAACGCGCTGGCGATGCAGAACGCGCTAGAGCAGGCGGGCGTGCAGACCCGCGTGCAATCCGCCATCCCGATGAGCAGCGTGTGCGAACCGTACATCCGTCGCCGGGCGGAGCGGCACCTGGAAAAGGGCCGGATCGTGATCTTCGCCGCGGGCACGGGCAATCCGTTCTTCACCACCGACACCGGCGCTGCGCTTCGCGCGGCGGAGATGAATTGCGACGCCCTCCTCAAGGGCACCAGCGTCGACGGGGTCTATGACCGCGATCCCAAAGGCAATCCCGATGCGACCCGGTTCGAAACCATCAGTTACGACCAGGTCCTGGCCGACAATCTCAAAGTGATGGACGCAACTGCCGTGGCGCTTTGCCGGGAGAACGACATTCCGATAGTGGTGTTCTCGATCCGCGATAAGGGCAATGTTGCCCGCGTCCTTTCGGGCGAGGGCACCCAGACTATAGTTCAGAAGGAAGCGTAGCACATGCCGCAATACGACAAGGCCGATATCGAGCGCCGCATGAACGGCGCGGTTGAAGCGCTCAAAGGCGATCTTGGCGGGCTCCGGACGGGGCGGGCCAACACCAGCCTGCTCGATCCGGTGCAATGCGAAGTCTATGGCGCAATGATGCCGCTCAGCCAGGTCGCGACGGTCTCCGCGCCCGAACCGCGCATGCTGAGCGTGCAGGTGTGGGACAAGTCGAACGTCACCGCAGTGGAGAAAGGCATTGCGCATGCCAATCTTGGCCTTAATCCGATGACAGACGGGCAGACGATACGCCTGCCAATGCCCGACCTGACCGAGGAGCGCCGCAAGGAATTGGCAAAGCTTGCCGGGCAGTATTCCGAGAAGGCCAAGATCGCGATCCGGAACGTGCGGCGTGATGGAATGGAAGCGCTCAAAACCGACGAGAAGAAGAAGGAAATCTCCGAAGACGAGCGTAAGCGGATGGAAGACGAGGTCCAGAAGCTGACCGACAAGTTCGTTGCGGAAGCCGACGATGCGGCTGTCAAGAAGGAACAGGAGATCCTGACCCAATAGGTCGGGATCGGGCAGGGGAGGCCAGATGGGCGACCAGCCCGCGACCAGTGGGAAGAGTGCCGAAAATGGCGCTCGTCACGTCGCGATCATCATGGATGGCAACGGGCGTTGGGCCAAGAAGCGCGGTTTGCCGCGCGCCATCGGCCATCAGCGCGGTGTGGAAGCGGTCAGGCGGCTGGTCAGAGCCGTCGAGCCGATGAACCTCGATTGCCTGACGCTCTACGCGTTTTCGTCGGAGAATTGGAAACGGTCGGAAGACGAGGTCGACGATCTGATGAATCTGATGCGGCGATTCATCAAATCGGATCTTGCCGAGTTCGTGGCCAACGGCGTGAAGCTCAAGATTATCGGCGATTGGCAGGCGCTTGCACCCGATATCGTCGCGATGCTCGAAGACGCGCTTGAACGGACTTCAAAGGGGACACAAACGCTCGCAGTGGCTTTGAACTACGGGTCACAGCATGAGATCGCGCGCGCGGCTGCGAAGGCGGGAGAGCATGGCGCGATCACGCCTGAATCCATCCAAGCACAACTCGATACGCACGACCTACCTCCCCTGGATCTGCTGATTCGTACCAGTGGGGAAATTCGCCTTTCGAACTTCTTGCTGTGGCAGGCGGCCTATGCCGAAATGCTGTTCGTCGACACCCTGTGGCCCGACTTCAAGCCCGAGCACCTTCAAGAAGCGCTCGATGACTTCGCCCGAAGGGAGCGACGCTATGGCGGACGTTGAGGAGCGGCTCGAGGAGATTACGGCGAAAGCGCTCAAAGCGGGTAAGGAAGGTACGCCCGATGCGTCGGGTCAGATGGGCGATCTTTCGGTCCGCCTGGTTTCCGCATTGGTCATGGTTGGAATTGCGGCGTTGGCGCTGTGGCTGGGCGGTTGGTTCTGGATCGCCTTCATCGTTGTGATCGCCAGCGTTGTCGTTTGGGAATGGAACGGCCTGGTGAAGGGCTTTGCCGTGTCCCCCGTTGGCGAAATCCTGTGGTTGTTCGGCGGTGCCGCCTATATTTGCGCCGCTGCACTGGCGATGGTGCAGGTACGCATCAGTTACACCGCACTGGAGGTCGCGTTGGTTTTCATGCTTCCGGTTATCGCGGTCGATGTCGGGGCCTATTTCGCGGGTCGAACGATCGGAGGACCGAAGATCGCGCCTGCCATAAGCCCGTCCAAGACCTGGGCGGGGCTCGGCGGCGGCGCCTTGGCTGCCAGTCTGGTCGCGGTAGCGATCGAGCTGTCCGGATTCGGACCGGCGGCTTCGGCGGAGTTCAGCGTATCGGGATTGCTCCTGGCTGTTCTGGCGGGGGGGCTGATCGCGATCATCGCCCAGGCAGGCGATTTCTTCGAAAGCTGGATGAAACGCCGCGCGGAGGTGAAGGATTCGAGCCGCCTCATCCCCGGACATGGCGGCTTTTTCGATCGTCTCGACGGTTTCCTCGCCGTCTTCTTCGTTCTCTTTGTAGTTGCCGTTGGGCCAGATTTGCTGGGATAATGTCCATCCAATGACCCGTTCGATCACTCTCCTTGGCGCAACCGGCTCGATCGGTGCATCGACGCTCGATCTGATCCGCCGCGATCGGGAACAATGGGACGTCGAAGCGCTGACTGCCAATTGCAGCGCCCAGGAACTCGCCAAACTGGCGCGAGAATTCGATGCCAAGGTTGCCGTGGTTGGCGACGAATCCTGCCTGGCCGAATTGCGCGAGGCGCTGACGGGCACCGGTATCGAGGCGGCGGGAGGCGAAGCGGCCCTGTGCGAAGCGGCGGCGAGGCAGACGGACTTCACGGTCGCTGCGATCGTCGGTTGCGCCGGCCTTCGCCCGGTGATGAAGGCGATTGAGCGCGGCGGAATACTTGCGCTTGCCAACAAGGAAGCGCTGGTATCGGCCGGAGACATAATGACCGCCGCCGTGCGGGAGCACGATGTCTGCCTCTTGCCCACCGACAGCGAGCACAATGCCATTTTCCAGTGCCTTGCCGGCAATAACTTCGCCGACGTCGCAAAAATTACGCTGACTGCAAGTGGCGGACCATTCCGAACTTGGAGCCAAGAGCAACTGGAATCCGCCAAACCGGATCAGGCGGTTGCTCATCCGAACTGGGATATGGGGGCCAAGATCAGCGTAGATTCCGCGACTATGATGAACAAGGGACTGGAGCTGATCGAAGCGCATTATATGTTCCCGGTCGGGCTCGATCGCCTGCAGATAGTTGTTCATCCCCAAAGCGTTATCCATTCGATGGTCGAGTATCGCGACCGGTCCACACTGGCCCAGCTCGGGCCGTCGGATATGCGGGTGCCGATCGCGTCCTGCCTTGCCTACCCCCATCGGATGGACACGCCGATGGAACCGCTCAACCTGGCAGAAATCGGCGAGTTGACCTTTTTCGAGCCGGACGAAGAGCGTTTCCCCGCTACCCGCCTCGCGCGCAATGCGCTGCTTGCCGGAGGTGGAACGCCGGCGGTCCTGAACGCTGCCAACGAAGTGGCCGTTGGGGCGTTTCTCGACGGTCAGATTGGGTTCACACGCATTGCGGCAGTGGTCGAAGAAATGCTGAACCGCTATGCCGCTCAGCCACCAAGCACCCTCGAAGACGTGCTCGCGATCGACGCCGATGTCCGTATCCGCGCCGCCGAGGTTCTGGAGAGTTACGCCCTTGTTTGAGTCGCCCCCCTTCTGGATGTACGCCGTCGGCTTCCTGCTGTTGCTCGGGCCGCTGGTCACCGTGCACGAGCTTGGCCACTACCTTGTCGGTCGCTGGTTCGGCGTCAAAGCCGATGCGTTTTCCGTCGGCTTCGGAAAGGAGCTGTTCGGTCGCACCGACAAGCATGGAACGCGGTGGAAACTGTCGGTTTTGCCGCTCGGAGGCTATGTCCAGTTCCGCGGGGACATGAACCCGGCTTCGATCCCCGATCCCGATGCGCCTCCGGAAGAGGGAAGTTTCCAGACCGCCGCCCTCTGGAAACGCGCGCTGATCGTGGCAGCGGGTCCGGTCACCAATATCATTGTGGCGCTGGCCATCTTCTTTGCCTTCAATATGGCTTACGGAAAGCCGCTGCCGGTCGAGCCCGAACAGGTTGGCGTCATCGCGACCTTTACCGAAGATTCGCGTGCGGAAGCGGCTGGATTCGAGATCGGCGATCGCATCACTGCGATTGACGGCAAGGAAATGACGAATTGGCGCCAGATCCAGCAGGAGATCCTGCTCTATCCCAATCGCGAGTTCGTCGTCACGGTCGATCGTCGCGGCGATGCAATCGAGCTGCCTGTCACAGCCGCCGCCGTCGAGATGAAGGATCGCTTTGGAAACCCTTCGACGGTCGGCCTGATCGGGATCGAAGTTGAGGATATCGAGGAGCGGTTCGAGCCGCTTGGAATCGGAGAGGCTGCAACGCTCTCAGTGTCTCAGAGTGTCGATGCCGCGAACATGATGGTGACCGGGATTGCCCAGATCATTCGTGGAGACCGATCGCTCAAGGAAATGGGGGGGCCGGTCAAGATTGCCAAGTTTTCTGGCGAGCAGCTGAGCTTGGGGCCGTCGGCCTTCGTTTTCTTCGTGGCGCTGATCTCGCTTAATTTGGCATTCATCAACCTCTTGCCAATCCCGATGCTCGATGGCGGCCATTTGGCATTCTACGCCGTCGAAGCGGTCCGTCGGAAACCAGTCGGGCCGGAAGCGACCGAATGGGCCTATCGCACCGGAATAGCGATCGTGCTGATGCTGATGGTGGTCGTGACTGTGAATGACGTCGTCTCTCTGCCGTTTTTCGGCAGTTAGCCGGGGAAAGCGACCGGGCGATCGTGGGCAGGCGGTGGAGTCCGCTTGATTGCGCAACCGGCATGGGGCACAGGCATAGCGGGTCTATTCGACCCATCGGAGACGCGCCCGCGGGGAGGCGTGCGTGGTGAAGACGGGTTAGACGGGAACTAAAACTTCATGAATCGACGCAGCGCGACAGGCGGTCAGTCTGTCACTCCCCATTTTGCAACTTCTGCAACCGGGACAAACGCCCGGCGGCTGGCTTTCGCATTGACCTGCGGCTCCATGCTCGCGGGCGTGCCCTATGCGGCACTCGCGCAGGACGAAGCGCAGCCTGAGGCTACCGCTGCACAGCCTGCGCCGGAACCAACACCGGCGCCAACTCCCGCTCCCGCTCCCGCAGCGAACACGATTCGCACGATCAGCGTGGCCGGTGCCGAACGTCTCGAGCCGACGACGATCCTGAGCTACATCCGCCTGCGCGTGGGGCAGGAATACACGTCGGTTGCGGCCGACCAGGCCCTTAAGGACTTGGGCGCGACAGAGCTGTTCTCGAACTTCTCCATTCGCAACGATGCGGGCAATGTCGTTATCACGGTGACGGAAAACCCGGTCATCAACCGCATTGTGCTGGAAGGCAACAAGCGGCTCGACAACGACAAGATCCTGCCCGAGATCAAGCTTGCGCCGCGCCAGATCTTCACCCGTTCCAAGGTGCGTGCGGACGTCGCGCGCATCATCGAGCTGTACAAGCGGCAAGGTCGCTTCGCAGCGACCGTCGAGCCCAAGATGGTGCAGCTGCCGCAGAACCGCGTCGACGTCGTGTTCGAGATCAGCGAAGGCCCGAAATCCAAGGTCCGGCAGATTAACATCATCGGCAACGAAGAATTCTCCGATGGAGAGCTCCGGGGCGAGATGGTGACGAAGCAAGCGCGCTTCACCCGCTTTTTCAGCTCAAACACCAGCTATGATCCCGACCGCCTGGCCTTCGATCAGCAGAAGCTTCGCCAGTTCTATCTGACCGAAGGCTACGCCGATTTCCGCGTCGTTTCGGCCGTCGCCGAGCTTACGCCGGATCAGAAAGACTTCATCATCACTTATGTGGTGGAGGAAGGCGAGCGCTACAAATTCGGTGATGTCGTGGTCGACAGCCAGTTGCGCGACTTCGACAGCGATGCGCTGGGAGCCAACCTGCCCATGGCCACCGGCGATTGGTACGATGCCAAGTCGGTCGAGGACACCGTCGAGCAATTGACCGAACTCGCGGGCCGGTTCGGCTACGCATTTGCCGATGTGCAGCCGCGTTTCAGCCGCAACAAAGACGACCTGACGATGGATATCACGTTCATCCTTCGCCAGGCTCCTCGCGTTTACGTCGAGCGCGTCGATGTCAACGGCAACACGTTGACGCAGGATAAGGTGGTCCGTCGCGAATTCCGCCTGTCCGAAGGCGATGCGTTCAACTCGTTGGGTGTGCAGCGGACGACCGCCCGCATCAATTCGCTGGGATACTTCCAGGAAAATTTCGAGGTCAACCAGGTCGAAGGGAGCGCCCCCGATCGGATCGTGCTCGAAGCGAATGTCGAAGAGCAACCGACCGGCGAATTACAGTTCTCGGCCGGGTTTTCATCGATCGAGCAGTTCATCCTTGCGGGCAGTATCCGCCAGCGAAACTTCCGCGGCCGAGGCCAGACGATCGGGCTTAGTGTCAACTGGTCGCAATTCTCGCGATCGGCTCAAATTAGCTTCACCGAACCCTATGTGTTCGACCGGAATATCTCGGCCGGTGTCGATATTTATCGCCGGGATTTCAACAGCTTCAACCGCTTCGGCGGGGATCGCAACAACACTTTCGAGCAGGCGACGACTGGCTTCGGTATCCGCGTGGGCGTGCCACTGACCGAGTTCATGTCGCTCGTCGGGAGCTACACGCTCAACTACGACGATGTGAGCCTCGACGAAAACCTCTTCTTCCGCGACATCGATGGCGACGGCACGACCGAGTGCGACCCGCTCCAGGCCGGCCGGTTTCTCTGCGATGCGCTTGGTGAAAGATTGAGTTCGATCGTGGGGCTGAGCCTCAACTACAACTCGCTTAATTCCCGCTTGCGTCCCACGCGAGGTCGGACGGTTTCGTTGAGCGGTGAGTTTGCCGGCCTGGGTGGCGATGTGCGCTACCTGCGTTTCCGCGGCCGGGCGCAGCAATTCTGGAATGTTGCGAACAGCGGTTTCATTTTCTCGGTCCTTGCCGAAGGCGGGACGATCTTCTCGTTGCAGGAGCGCGCGGGCGAAGGAGTTGAAGATATCCTTCTCACCGACCGTTTCTTCCTCGGCGAGCCGCAGTTTCGAGGCTTCGATATTCGCGGCGTCGGGCCGCGCGTTTTGCGGCAACGGATCATCCCCGATCCGGATAACCCGGACAACCCACTCGTGGTCACCGATCGGCAGAACGTCGTCGACGACGCGATTGGCGGTCGCAACTACTACCTCGCTCGCGCCGAGCTGGAGATTCCGCTTGGCACGGGTGCACGCGAGCTTGGCCTCCGTCCATCGATATGGGTCGATGTCGGCGCGCTGTGGGGCGTTACCGAGCCGGTGCTGCAGAGTGCACCGTTCCCGGACGGGATCTTCCAGCAGTTTACCGACACAGACGGGAACCTGCTCTTCATCGATCCCGACGATAGCACTTTGACAACGACCGATCCTGGCACCGCCGATGCGCCAAACGTGCCGTTCGGTCAGCAGATTGCCGCTCCGTTCCAAGAGATATTTGTCGGCGATTCGCCCTCACCACGCATTACCGCCGGAATCGGCGTAAACTGGAACTCGCCATTCGGGCCGTTCCGTATCGATTTCGCCCAGACGATCCGCAAGGTCGAAGGCGATGATGATAAAACCTTCACGTTCAACGTAGGAACCCAGTTCTAATGAAACTCTTTGCCAAATCGCTTGCTCTTGCGAGCTTATCGCTCGGTGCGCTGGCCGCTGTGCCCGCGACCGCCCAGGTGCAGGGCAATATCGCCACCCTCGACATCGGTCGTGCAGTCATCGGAACCAGCGCGTTGCAGACCGCATATCAGCAGGTTTCGACCACCTATTCCGCTCAGATTGAAACGCGCCGTACCAAGGGCCAGGAACGTCAGACGATCCTTCAGGGCTTCGACACAAATGGCGACAACGAAGTCAACGATGCCGAGCTGCAGGCAGCCCAATCCAGTCCGCAATTCACCCAATTGCAGACGGTCGAGGCCGAGATCCAGCAGCTGACCAACCAGATCGACGCCGGTCGGATTTTCGCGATCGAAGAGATTCTGAAGCAGTACCCCGCAGCGCTCCAGGAGGTGGTGACGCAGCAACAGATCCAGATGGTGATGGCGCCCAATACCGTCCTTTACGCGCCCCCTGCGGCCGACATCACGCAGCAAGTCACGACGTCGCTGAACGCCAAGGTTCCGCAGGTGGGCATCGTTCCGCCGGCCGGTTGGCAGCCGTCGCGCCAGGGCGTGCAGCTGTTTCAGGAAATCCAGCAGACGCTCGTCGCCGCACAGGTCCTGCAACAGCGCCAGCAGGCCGCGCAGCAACAACAGCAGGGCAACCAGCAGGCGCCGCAGGGTCGCTGAGTCGATTGAGGTGAGCGAGGGCAGGCCATGAGCGACGAAACCGGCACCAAGGAGCCGATCGTGGATTACGACATCCACAAGATCCTCAAGGCGCTGCCGCATCGCTATCCGCTGTTGTTGGTCGACCGGGTGAAGGAGCTTCACCTTGGCGAGCGCATCCATGCGGTGAAGGCCGTGAGCATGAACGAGGAATTCTTCCAGGGGCATTTCCCGGGTGCCCCGATCATGCCGGGCGTGCTGCAGATAGAGGCGCTTGCACAGGCCGCCGCAATCCTCGGGATCGAAACACTCGAATTGGCAGGCACGGGCAAGCTGGTCATCTTCATGGGGATCGACGGAGCCAAGTTCCGCGCGCCGGTCACCCCGGGTTGCCTGCTCGATCTCGAAGTCGAATTTCTCCAGCAACGCCGCACGATCTACAAATTCAAGGGCAAGGCCAGCGTCGAAGGCAAGACGACCTGCGAGACCGAATTCACTGCGATGATAGCCGACCCGCCGGAAGGCTGAAGCCTTCCGGCTTTTGGTTTCCGCTCACCCGTCCGGATGACCGTCCCCGCCGCTGTTCTTTCTTAGCGCCGAGGGCGCCAGGATATCGCACCCCGGATTGGGGGTTCGGAACACAAGGACTCGCTGGTTGGGGTTGCCATTTATGACAAACCCAACTAAGCGCGCCGCTTTCCCGCAAACAGCTCGTCCGGTCGGTACCGGGCCTCAGCTAGCAAGGACAAGAACGATGAAAGCCGAAGGGCATCCCGATTATCACACCATCACGGTCAAGATGACCGATGGCACTGAGTTTCAGACGCGCTCCACTTGGGGCAGCGAAGGCGACACGCTCGCGCTCGACATCGATCCGACCAGCCACCCAGCCTGGACGGGCGGCAATCGCCAGGTGCAAGAAGGCGGCCGCGTTGCTGCGTTCAACAAGCGCTTCGGTGGACTTTCGCTGAAGAAGTAGTCGCGAAGTCGATGCGATCCGAAGAGGGCGGTCCGACGGGCCGCCCTTTTTCGTTCAGACCCGCTCCAACGGAATATGGGGACCTTTGGGCGGCTCTATTGCGATTGCGTCGCCCGGAGCGACATGACCGCCAGCAACCGCTATCGTCATGATGCCCGCCTTGCGAACAATCCCGTGCTCCGTCTTGATCGCGACCTCTTTGAGCAGCCCGGGAGCAAAGGCTTCGATCTGCCTGCACGGATTGCGCAGCCCGGTCACCTTCAGGACCACGTCGGGGCCGATCCGAAGCAATGTGTCGCGCCCAAGTCCCAGTAGGTCGATCCCGCTCGTGGTGATGTTTTCGCCAAGATTTCCGGGCTTTACAACAAAACCACTCGCAGCAAGCTCATCGAACAGTTCGGCATGCATCAAATGGACTTGTCGCAGGTTTGGCTGGTTCGGATCGGCGCGCACGCGGCTCAGATGCTGGACCTTTTCGCCTGCATGCGCATCGCCCTCAACGCCAATCCCTTGAATGATCCGAAGCCGCCTGGCGGGTCGCTTGGAAAAGCGGTGCTCGTGGTCACGATGGACCGACAGGACAAATCGAGGCGCGTTCATCCGCTCCACTCAAGCTGGCAATCCTGCGTCACAACGTAGCTTTGACCTGAGTAGCGTGAGACATAGCCGTCCGTGGTCACGGTTCCGTCGCGACATGTCACCTCTATCGCGCCCTCGAGGTCAGTATTCGCAACGAAGCCGCCCCAAGGCAGCGCGATCATGTCACTCGATTGGGCGGAGTTCGCAAGACGCGCCGAATCGACCACGCCATGCGGGTCACTGACCCATGTGAGATTGATCCATATCCCCATGGCGAATGGCAAACCAATGAACAGCAGGGCCACACCGAGGAAGCCGATCAGGCGCGTCCGTATCACCAACCCCATGGCCTCTCGCGATACCATTTGGTTATGACGTATTTCATCCCCTTGCGCACTTTCATTCCGTGGTGAAGCGTTGCTGGGTTCACGCTCCCATCGGGTCGACGATTGTTCCAACAAAGCAGTTTTCCTGCTTCGGGCTGGAAAGTTTTGCCGACCGCCTTGAAACGGGTCGCGCCGCCGGACTCGACTTCATTCAGATAGATCATGAAGGTCCAGGTGCGTTGGCCAGCGACAGAGCAATACTTTTCATAATCGGGGCCCCCAGGGGTGAAATAATCCGTGTGGGGTTTGAACTCCTGTCCCTCCGCATATCGTTGGCCCTGAAGCGGCTCGCCGTAGGCGGGATCGATCCCATTCAATTCCCGCAGGGCCGCTTCGAGCTCGATCACTGCGGCTTCCGTTGCATCCAGATCGCAGGTCTCGCTGGTGCGAAAATAATCGTCTCCATTGGGATCGGCGACGGTCGATGGTCTGCGATCCTTGTCGATCAGACGAACGAGCTCGGCCTGCAATTCCGGATCGACGAACCGCTTCAACTGGAACAGTTCGATCTTTGGCGTTGGCACGCGCTGGATTTGGCTGTGCATCAGCAGAAAATCGGCAGAAGAATCGCCTGGTGCCGCCATATTCCCGAAGATACGAGCGCACTGCGGCGGTGCAACCCACCATTGGGCCGCATGAAACAATCTTGCGCGCAGACCAATCTCAAGCAGTTTTCGCTTCCCTTGAAAGGCGCTTTGTGCAACAGGCTCGCGCCGCGAGAGAGCGCTCTTGACCGAGGCTTTTTCAAGCGTAAACCGCCCCCCTTGCGCGGACTTGGTTGTGACCTGACGGTTGCGCTGGGATGGGGCGTGTGGCGATCGTAGCTCAGTTGGTTAGAGCGCCGGTTTGTGGTACCGGAGGTCGGGGGTTCGAGACCCCTCGATCGCCCCATTTTCCCCAAGCAATCCAGACGGTCCTGTCGGTCGCGCCGCTGTAATTGTGAGGCGTTTGTCGTATGACCGCATTCTGGACCGAGCCCGACTTCGACGAGCATGAGATGGTGCATTTCGTGCATGATCGCGCAAGCGGGCTGACAGCGATTATCGCCGTTCATTCGTCGCATCTCGGCCCGGGCGCCGGTGGCACGCGCTTCTGGCACTATCCCAATCCCAAGGACGGATTGCGGGACGCTCTGCGCCTATCGCGCGGCATGAGTTACAAAAACGCCATGGCAGGATTGCCGATGGGCGGCGGCAAGGCTGTGATCCTCGCCGACAAAGCCAAGACCAAGACACCCGAAATGCTCGCGGCATTCGGCGATGCAGTCGAGGCGCTTGGCGGTCGCTACGTCACGGCCGAGGATGTCGGCATGAGCGAAGCCGACATGGTCGCCTTGGCGAGCCGAACGGCGCATGTCTCCGGCCTGCCGGCAGACGGTGAAGACGCCGCCGGGGGCGATCCCGGTCCGTTCACGGCCATCGGCATCTACCACGGGATCAAGGCGGCGGTGCGTCACAAACTGGGCAAGGATAGCGTCGCCGATGTCCACGTCGCGGTGCAGGGCACGGGCAGCGTCGGTGGCGGCGTTGCACGGCTGTTGGCCAAGGATGGTGCGAAGCTGACACTGGCTGATATTCATGCTGACCGTGCCGAGGCATTGGCTGCGGAACTCGGCGGCAAGGCGGTTGACGCCGATGCGATCATGAGCGTCGCATGCGACGTGTTCAGCCCCAACGCGCTTGGAGCGATCCTCGACGAGGAAGGTATTGCACGGCTCGATACTCCGATCGTAGCGGGCGGCGCAAACAACCAGCTTGCCCGCGCCCACCATGGCCAGCTGTTGTTCGAACGCGGGATCCTGTTCGCACCGGACTATGTGATCAATGCGGGCGGCATTATCTCGGTCGCGACCGAGTATCTTGCTCGTCGCGACGGGACGCCCGGCGATATCAACGAAGTGCGCAAGCGGCTCGCGCAGATTCCGGGCAGGCTCGAAGAGATCTGGCAGGAGAGCGACGTCAGCAAAACCTCGCCCGACGTCGTAGCCGACCGAATGGCGCAGAAGCTGATCGGACGATAGGCCCCCGGTTGAAACGGCTGCAGCACACCTTGCGTGCTTTGCGCCCTTGCCGAAGGCGGCGGGGACACTAAAACACTGCCCAAGGCCGCTGACAAATGCACATCTACGCCAATCCCAAACGCTTCCTGTCGCTTGCAAAGTGGCTGACCCCACTTTTCTTGTGGAGCGGGATATTGGTCACAGCGTTGTCGATTGGCTGGGGGCTCACCCAGGTCCCGCCCGATCGGCTCATGGGCGAAAGTGTACGGATCCTGTTCGTTCACGTGCCGAGCGCGTGGCTGGGCATGGGCGGTTGGACGGGTATTGCAATTGCCAGCGCGGCCTTGCTGATCTGGAAGCACCCGCTCGCCAGCGTTGCAGCACGTGCCATCGCCTTGCCGGGGATGGTGTTCACCGCGATTTGCCTCGCGACCGGGTCGATCTGGGGACGTCCGACCTGGGGAACCTGGTGGGTTTGGGACGGTCGATTGACGAGCATGCTCGTTCTGTTGTTCCTCTACGCCGGGTACATCGCGCTATCGCAGGCGACCGCACGCGAAGGGGGCGCGCCGAAGATCGCAGCGATTTTCGGATTGGTCGGTGCAGTCAACATTCCAATCATCAATCGATCCGTCGTGTGGTGGAACTCGCTCCACCAGCCGCCAAGCATCACAGCCGGAAAGAGCGCCATCGATTCGGTCTTTCTCGTGCCGCTGTTCGTCGCCGTGCTTGGCTTCACCCTGCTCTTTGCCGCGATCGTATTGATGCGGATGCGCGCGCTGATTGCCGAACAGCAGGTCGAGGCGCGTTTGCGGCGCAGGGCGCTGGATGACGACATGCCTGTCGCAACGTCGCGATTGGAGAACGCCTGATGCGTGAAGCCCTCGATCATTGGGATTTCGTAATTGCGGCCTACGCTGTCGGTCTTGGCGGGCTCGCGCTGCTAACGGCTTGGAGTTGGCAGACCATGCGCCACGCCGAGCGTCGCAGGGATGAGGTCAAGCGGCGATGAGTGGCTCCGTCCCCATGAAGGCGAAGCACCAGCGAATGGCGCTGGTGATCGTTGCGCTGATAGCGATCGTCGCCGCTGGACTCATCGCCACCTGGGCGCTGCGCAATCAGGCGAACTACTTCTACCTGCCGGAGCAAATCGCTGCCGAGCCTCCTGCAGTTGGCCAGGCCGTACGTCTTGGAGGCATGGTGCAACCCGGGTCACTCGAAACCGAGGCCGACGGCGTCACTGTCGCATTCGTCGTAACTGGCAACGAAGCAAGCAGCGTCCCGGTCAGATACAGCGGCATTCTTCCCGATCTGTTCGTTGAGGGATCTGGCGTCGTGGCCGAAGGGAGCCTGCAGGCCGACGGCACCTTCTTAGCGACAAACCTCCTCGCGAAACATGACGAGAACTACGTGCCCAAGGAACTGGAAGGGCTCGAAGGCCATCGCGCCGCAGACAGCGTCGCCGAGACCACGGTCGGGCTCGACTAGGACGGCCGGGTTTCATGATCGCGGAAATCGGCCTTGCCTCCCTTTGGCTCGCTGCGGCGCTCGCCGTGCTGCAGATGTTGTCCGGAGCGCTGGCGCTGCGCGCGAGCAATGGCGAGCGATCTTCGCTTGCGGTCTACGCCCGCCCCGCTGCCGTGGTTCAGGCAGGGTTGGCGACGCTCGCATTCTTAATGCTGCTTTACGCCTTCGCGATCACCGATCTTTCGATCAAGCTGGTTGCATCTCACTCCCACTCCCTGAAGCCGTTTCTTTACAAGCTGACTGGGACTTGGGGGAACCATGAAGGCTCGATGCTGCTGTGGGTAGCCGTACTGGCATTGTCGGGCGGGTTGTTGGCAGCGGCAGAAAAGCGCCTGCCGGAACGGACCATGCATGCAACTCTTGCGGTCCAAGGCTTCGTCGCGCTCGGATTCTACGCGTTCCTGTTGCTTAGCTCGAATCCGTTCGAGCGGCTGCCGGTGCCTGCCGCCGAAGGTGTGGGCTTGAACCCGCTGCTTCAGGATATCGGCCTCGCGCTTCATCCGCCGACGCTATACATCGGCTATGTCGGCCTTTCGGTGGCGTTCAGCCTGGCGATGGGCGCGTTGATCACCCGGCAGGTCACGCCCGAATTCGCGCGTGTGATGCGACCTTGGGTCCTGGGTGCGTGGGTGTTCCTGACCCTTGGTATCACGGCAGGCTCCTACTGGGCCTATTACGAGCTTGGCTGGGGTGGCTGGTGGTTCTGGGATCCGGTAGAGAATGCCTCGTTGATGCCGTGGCTTGCCGCGACCGCATTGCTGCATTCGGTCAGTGTGCTCGCCGCTCGCGACGCATTGCGGACCTGGACAATCATGCTCGGCGTTCTGGCATTCTCGATGAGCATGCTCGGCACCTTCCTTGTGCGGTCCGGTGTGCTGACGAGCGTTCATGCCTTCGCTGTCGATCCCGAACGGGGCACATTCATCCTGATCCTGCTCGCGCTCTACATAGGGGGCGCGCTCACCATATTCGCATTTCGCGCCAGTTCGGTGGCGGAGGGCAAGCGCTTTGCAGCGACCAGCCGTGAGGGAGCGCTGGTGTTCAACAACGTCATGCTGTCGGCCATCCTCGCTATCGTTCTGCTTGGCACGCTCTATCCGCTTCTGACGGAGGCCTTCGATGTGCGGGTGTCGGTGGGGCCGCCATACTTCAACCCGGTGGGCGCAATTTTCGCAATCCCGATGTTCCTCGTGATGGCCGTCGGCCCGCTGCTTCGCTGGAAGTCGGACAAGCCCGATCGGATCAAGCAGGAACTGGCTATTATCGGCGCGATCCTCGTATCGATCACGGTTCTCGTCGCAGTCCTGGGCACCTACGGACTGCTTCCTGTGCTGGGCCTTGCACTCGCTGCGGCGCTTGCCGTTGCGGCATTCTTGCCCCTTCGTGGGCGAAAACTCAGCCGCGTCCCAACTGCGGTTTGGGGGATGGTCTTGGCGCATTTTGGAGTGGCTGTGGCCCTGTTCGGCATGGCAAGCGAAAGCGCGTTCACGCAGGAGAAGCTGGCCGCGATGTCTGCTGGCGACAGCACTTCGGTTGGCGAATGGTCGATCACGCTCGACAGTGTCGATCCGGTTGCCGGGCCCAACTGGACTGCTCTGGAAGCTCGCGTATCGGCAAGCCGGGGAGGAGAACCGATGAGGCTCAGTCCGCAAGCGCGCAATTTCTGGGCACCGTCGCAAGCAACCAGCGAAGCGGCGTTGCTGACGCGGTGGGATGGCCAGCTCTACGCGGTGATCGGTGACACCGCCGGCGAAACGGCGGACGGAACCCAGAGGTGGCAGATTCGGGTTTGGTGGAAACCGTTCGTGACTTTCATATGGTATGGTGGCCTGCTGATCGGGCTCGGCGGAGTTCTGGCGATTATCGGCCGCGTCCGCAGTGATATGCGGCGCCGGATCGCTACCCGCCTCGGCGATGCAAGAAGGGCGGAACTCGAGCAGCTCGAAGCCGCCAAGACGGCGGAGAACGCGTGATGCGGCTGGCCTACGCGATCCCTTTGGCAATCTTCCTCTTCATCCTCGGTTTGGGGGGGTACATGCTCTCCCAGCCCAAAGACGATGCAGTGCCTTCGGCAATGATTTCCAAACCGTTGCCCGAATTCGAGCTTCCGCCAGCGACCGAAGGATTTGCCGGTGCATCGCGAGAGGACTTTGTTGGAGGTGAGCCTAAGCTGCTCAATATCTGGGCCAGCTGGTGTCTCCCGTGCATCGCCGAAGCGCCGCAGCTCGAAGCGCTCAAGGAAGAAGGCGTCGAGATCATCGGCATTGCGATTCGCGACAAGCCCGAAGATGTCGCACAGTTTCTGGAGCGCCATGGCAACCCGTACACGCGGATCGGCGCTGATGAGATTTCGTCGCTAATGATCGAGATCGGTGCATCGGGCGTGCCGGAAACCTACGTCATCGATGGCGCGGGCAACATCCGCTACCAGCATATCGGCGATATCCGCGAAGAGCATATTCCCCTGCTGCTTGCAAAGCTGGGGGAAGCGCGGTGATCCGTTCGCTGGTGTTCACCCTGATTGCAGCGTTTGCGCTCTGCATGCCAGCCTACGCGCAGGACGACATGCCTCCGGCTCCCTATGCCTACACTCAGCTTGATGACCCGGTGCTGGAGGCGCGTGCGCTGGAGCTGATGGAGACGCTGCGTTGCCTCACTTGCCAATCGCAGAGTATTGCCGACAGCGATGCGCCCATGGCCGGAGACATGCGGCACCAAGTCCGCAGCCGGATTGCGGCTGGCGAAGACCCCGAGGCGATCCGCGCCTGGCTGATCGAACGCTACGGCGATTACGTCAGCTATTCCCCCGATGTGAGCGCAACCACCTGGCCGCTTTTTGCGATCCCGGCGGTGCTGCTCTTGGCCGTGCTTTTCGCGTTGTTGCGCCGTCTTGGCCGTCGCAGCGGCGATGACGAGGCCGCCTGATGGGCTGGCTGATCGTTATCCTGCTTGCGGCGCTCGCCTTTGTGGTCGGCGCGCTGATCCTGCGTATTCCTCGCAATGGTTGGACGCTGTTTGGCGCTACATTGGTATTCGGCCTGGCAGGATATGCGTGGCAGGGTTCTCCCGATCAGCCTTCGTCACCCAAACCCGAGCAGGCCCGTTCGAACCAATCGGGCGAGGAAATGGTCGAGGCGCGACTGCAATTGTTTGACGAGACCCTGCCGAAACCCAATTACCTCGTCACGTCCGACGCTTTCGCGCGGCGAGGGCAATTCGGTGATGCCGCCGGTTTGCTTCGGCGAGGCCTGAATGAGAACCCGGATCACCTCGAAGGATGGCTCGCTTTGGGAATTGCGTTGGTCGGCCATGCCGAAGGGTTCGTCACTCCGGCGGCGAGGGAAGCCTATGATCGGGCGAGCGCAGTGGATCCCGCCAATCCCGCGCCGCAATTCTTCCTCGGCTTCGCCTACTTGCGCAGCGGCGAGGTGCGCGAGGCGCGGGCAGTGTGGGGCGAATTGCTCGACAAGTCGCCTGAAGATGCCCCGTGGAGGCCTGACATTGCACGCAGGGTTGAGGCGCTCGATCAGATGATTGCCAATGCGCCGATGCTGCAGGGCCGCTGAGCGGGGCGATGGGCTCGATATTGCAGGCGCGAAGACTCGGTGCTAGGGGCCGCGACCTTGCGAGGACTCGCAATCGGGGGCGCGATCCAGACCCAAGCATGGGCAGGCTCGTGAAGGGCAGTACCGGAGATCGGGAAATCCATTTGGCATGAGCGAAACGGCATCAACACCGGCACACCAGCCTCCCACAGGAGGCAAGAGCCACAGCGCATCCAAAACAGCACTGGCTGTCGGCGCGATCGGCATTGTGTTCGGCGATATCGGTACCAGCCCGCTCTACGCTTTCCGCGAGACATTCGTCGGCCCGCACCCGCTCGCGCTCGACCAGGCTCACGTGCTCGGAGTGATCAGCCTGATCTTCTGGTCGATGACGCTGGTGGTGGCGATCCAGTACGTCACGATCCTGATGCGCGCTGACAATAAGGGGCAGGGCGGTTCGCTCGCTCTCGTCGCGCTGATTTCGAGTCAGCTCAACAAGTCCAAATATGGCTGGGTGGCGCTCTTGCTCGGCGTCTTCGCAACGTCGCTGTTCTATGGCGATTCGATGATCACGCCGGCGATTTCGGTTTTGTCCGCCGTTGAAGGTCTCACCGTCGTGGATCAGGGGCTGCAGCGGTTCGTCATCCCGATCGCGCTCGGCCTGCTCGTATTCCTGTTCGTGCTCCAGAAGCGCGGGACGGCGAAGGTCGGTGCGCTGTTTGCCCCGGTGATGATCGTCTATTTCAGCGTTATCGCAACGCTGGGCGCGTGGCAGATAATCCAGACGCCCACGATCCTGTGGGCGCTCAATCCGTATCACGCGGTCAACTTCTTCGTGCTCGACGGCTGGCTGGCGTTCCTTGCGCTTGGCTCCGTGGTGCTGGCCGTCACCGGGTCGGAAGCGCTCTATTCGGACATGGGCCATTTCGGGCGTGGACCAATGCGACTTTCATGGTTTGGCTTCGTCATGCCGTGCCTGCTGCTCAACTACTTCGGGCAGGGCGCGATGGTTATCGGATTGCCGCCCGAGCAGGCCGCAGAAGCGATCCAATCGCCGTTCTTCTTCCTTGCCAGCGAGGAATGGCGCCTGCCGCTGGTCCTGCTTGCCACCGTTGCGACTTTCATCGCCAGTCAGGCGGTCATTTCGGGCGCGTTCTCGATCACCCACCAGGCGATCCAGATGGGCTACATTCCGCGCCTTTCGATCCGCCACACCAGCGAAACCGAAGGCGGACAGATCTACATTCCGGTGGTCAACTGGGCGCTAATGGTCGCGGTGATCATCCTGGTCCTGACGTTCCAGAACTCCTCCAACCTCGCCAGCGCTTACGGCATCGCGGTGACCGGTGCGGTGACGATCGACACGCTGCTGATGGCGGTGCTGCTGGTCGGCGTGTGGAAGTGGAAGTGGTGGTACGCTGCGCCACTGGTGCTGCTGTTCCTGATCGTCGACGGGGCATATTTTGCCGCGAACCTCACCAAGGTGCCCGATGGCGGCTGGTTCCCGCTGATGGTCGGCTTCATCGCCTTCCTGCTGCTCACCACGTGGGCGCGCGGCCGCAAGCTTATGCGCGAGCGGATGAGCGAAGTGGCCCTGCCGATGGAGATATTCGCCAAGTCGGCCAAGAATTCCGCCCTGCGAGTGCCCGGCACAGCGATCTTCATGGCCTCGAGCACGGCCGGTGTTCCCTCGGCCCTGCTGCACAATATCAAGCACAACAAGGTGCTGCATGAGCGGGTGGTGATCCTCACCGTCGACATCCAGGACGTGCCCTATGTCGATCCGGCGCAGCGCTGCGAGTACAAGGATATGGGGGACGGGTTCTACCGGGCGATCTTGCATTACGGATTCATGGAAGAGACCAACGTTGTCGAAGGACTCAAGAGCATGAACCAGTTCTGCGGCGGCGAGTTCGAGATGATGCACACCAGCTTCTTCCTTTCGCGCCAAACGCTGCTCGCGAGCGATAAGCCAGGTATGCCGATCTGGCGCGAGAAGATATTTGCCTGGATGTTGAGGAACAGCGCTAGCGCGATGGACTTCTTCAAGCTGCCGACCAACCGGGTGGTGGAATTGGGAAGCCAGGTGGAGATTTAGTCTAGGCTTGCTGCTGGATCTGGACGGAATTGCCTTGTCCATCTGGAAGAGACTTGCCCAATCGCATTGCGGCAGCATGATGCACAACAGGGACCAATTCGATTTCTGGAGACTTTCGTGCGGCAGCTATTGCAACCCCTCGCTTTGGTGTTCTTGCTGGTCTCGTCCCCCGTCGCATCCGGACAAGACGCTGGCCGCTTCGATGCAGTTCGGCCAGAGATCACGCAATGGCTGCAGCAGCCCGCGATCCTAGTCTTCTCGAAGACCTTGGGGTGGCGTCACAATGAGGGGATTGCAGGCGCCGACCTGTTCTTCGTGCAACTGGCGCGCGAACATCGATACGGCATCTTCACTACGGCAAATGCGGCAGTGTTCAACGAAACCGACCTCGCGCGCTTCGATGTCGTGGTGTTCAACAACACTACCGGCGATGGATTGACCGAAGGGCAGGAAAGCGCCTTCCAGATTTGGCTCGAAAAGGGCGGCGGCTGGATCGGTTTGCACGGGTCAGGAGACGCATCACAAAGCAACTGGGAATGGTATCAGGACAACCTGATCGGGCCGCGATTTATCGGGCATCCCGCAGAGCCGCAGTTTCAGGACGCTCGCCTCGAGGTGCTCAGCTCAAACCATCCGGTGACAGCCGGAATACCTGCGAGCTGGCTGCACAACGACGAATGGTACAGCTTCGACAGTCGTGCTCAGGATCATGGCATGCACGCCATCGTCGGTCTCGATGAAAGCACCTACAGCCCCCGCAACGATGCCTACGGCGACATTGCCGACCTGCGCATGGGCGAAGGCGCAATCAATCATCCCGTGATTTGGAGCCGCTGTCCGAAAAATGGGCGCGTTCTGTATTCGGCGATCGGCCACAGCGACAAGAGCTATTCCGATCCCCACTATGCGAGACTGCTTGAAAACGCATTTCTTTGGGTTGCGCGAAAGATCGATGAGCAGAGCGTGGGATGTAGAAGTCTCGGCGGGCTCCCGTCATCCGATCAGGAAATTCCCTAAGCGGTCATCGGCCTGACGGGTGCTGAAGGCGAATGCGCCGGAGAATTCTCGGGTCGGATCCACTACGATATCGCCACTAGTTGTACCGTGCCTCGACCTTCTCGCCCTGCTTCCCGGCGGCGACCGTTTCCAGGCTGATCCGCAGATCTTCCATGTATTCGTCGATGACTTCGGCATGTTTGGGAGAGAGCATCAGGTGCAGACTCGGCGGGTCGACGGTGATCGAGGTGAACCAGCCCTTGCGGTACATCTCGCCATAGATCGCGAAGCTGTCGTGCTCCGGATGGCGAAAAGCGACCAATCCGAGCAAGGGCTTTCCCAGAACCTCAAAGCCCAGCGCTTCGAAGCCCCGCTCAGCGCGCTCGCGGGTTTCGCACACCAAACCCTGTTTCTCGCAATAGCCCTCAACACCCAGAAAGTTCATTACCGCCCACGCCGCCGCAATCGCTCCGCCGGGGCGTGTCCCGGCGAGCGTCGGCGTGGTCATTGGCGCGCCGCTCCAATTGCGGGCATCGAAAGGCATATGGGAATAGAGTCCTTTCGACCGGAACAGGACGGTTGAGGCCCCCTTTGCAGCATAGCCGTATTTGTGGAGGTCGGCGCTGATCGACTGCACGCCGGGCACTTCGAAATCGAACGGCGGGACGGGGACGCCATTCATGCGGGCGAAGGGCGCGAAATAGCCGCCTACGCAGGCATCGGTATGCAGCCAGACCTCCTTGGCCAGCGCGATTTCCCCCAGTTCGGCGATCGGATCGATGATGCCGTGCGGGAAGTTTGGCGCGGAGCCGACCATCATGATCGTACTGGCGTCGCAAGCCTCGCCCATCGCGTCAGGGTCGGCTTCGTAACGGCCGTCCTGCTTGAGCGCGATCCTCCGCACTTCGATGTCCATCAGATGCGCAGCCTTGTCGAAAGCCGGATGGGCGGATTGCGGCAAGACGATATTGGCGGTGCCCTTCAGGCCCTTCTCGGCGCGGGCGAAATCGCGCGCGGCCTTCATTGCCATGGTGATGCTGTCGGTCCCGCCCGAAGTCATCGCACCAGTTGCATCTCCTGGTCCATGGAGGATCGAAAGCGCCATCTCGATCACTTCCTTTTCCATCTGCGCAAGCGATGGAAAGGCGAGCGGACCGAGACCGTTCTCGGACATGTACATCGAATAGGCTTCGTGCTGGACTTCGGCGACGTCCGGGCCTGCGTTGAAGACATAGACGGCGGTCTTTCCTTCGCGCCACTTGGCGTCGCCTTGCCTTCTGGCAATGAGCGTCTCGCGCAGCTCGGCCCAGCCTGTGCCGCTATCCGGCATCTTCATCAAATGGTCTCCCTGGCTTCCTCTGTGCTTCGGGGGAGTTGCATATCGCTATGGGCAAATCAAACCCGCGAATTCTTAGCCCTTGCGGGGAGCCGCTTGGTCGCTCGTACCCGGTGTGTCGTCTTGCGCGACGCTCCGTGCGCACCAACCGATCAGGATCGGGCACAAATGGATAAGGTGGCTAGCGTAGAATCTCACATCGGCGATCTCGAGGTAGGGACCGATACTAACATGGACGACCAGGAGTAGCACCCAACCTCGCGCGTAGGCTGCATCGCGCATTCTGAAATCGGTAAGGACGAGCAGCAGGACAATGGGGATTACGGCTGCCGAGAATTTGACCCAATCCGGCCCACCGACACTTCCGATCGCGATCATGGGACCGTAGATCAAGACGATCAGGACCGTCGACGCCAGGCGATAGAACTCTCGTCCGGAGTTGTCTCTGAACCAGTCACGCATCGCTTTCGGCTATCATAGGAGCCAGTCTGCCTCCATCGGTCATGGTCCTTTTTGTGCTTCGACCTTGATCTGGGTGGCTGGGTTCAGATCATTGTTCGGATCGATCAAGATGCTTGCGGGGAACGATACCGATATTGGGTGATCGGCGGTGTCGAGGCAAAGCACGTGATTGTTGTCGTTGTCGCCGAGATCGGCCAGCGCGTAAGGGGTGATCTCGCGTTCTCGTCCGTCCGGCGTTTGCACCGTGACTTTGTAAAGCTCACGCTCAGCATCGCCTGGTTCGTCGCCGTTTTCTAGTCGGACTCCGCCTGCCCAGATTGCCCGCACGGCTTGCGCAACGCCGCTGGCCGGACAGGGGCTTCCACTCGTCTGTGAAAGACCGAGACCCATGTCTTCGGCATCGTCGGAAACCAATTCTGCCATTACCAGCGCGGGACCTTCGTCGAGCGGGGTCACTTCGATTGTTGCACCCTTGAAATCAAGCGATTGGTCAATCGATGTCAGGTGGCCGACAATCTCGACCGTGGCGGGCGGATCGTCGGAGGCATTGCCGAACTCTCCGATCAGGAGCGCAGTGCGCAATTCGCCGGGATCGGTTGCGGGCAGCAGGGACACGCAGTGCATCGTTCCGAGCCTTCCCGATCGGGTCGTGACCTTGAAGTCGCCCGCCTGCAATGTTGAGTGATCGATCTCGGTCGAGAAGATGACGGGCATTCCGTCCAACCCATTCCCGCCTCGGCAGATACGATTCGCAAGCAATGGCAGTTCGTTGTCCAAGCCGAAGAAGGCGGAGAGCAACTCGGCGCGTTGTCCGTTCGTTTCGCGCGGCAGGCCCGGGTCGGATGTGGTGTCGACGAGTTCGAGGTTCGATGCTTCCGGCGAACAAGCGGCCAGGGCCAGGGCGATGAATACTGTTGCGGAACGGCTTCTTGCGGACATCGCGTCATTTCTCCCGAGACCGGATTCTCAGGGTATCAACCGGTCGGTGGTTCTTCCTTCACCGCGTCCTCCACATCGCCCAGATCCAGTCCATGCTTCAGCAACATCGGTATTTGGGTGAATGTGAACAGAAAACTCAATGGTAGGAAGACCCAGAGCTTCGCCCAAAGCCACCCCTCGAAAGACATATAGGCGCGCAGGCCTTCGTTTAGTGCCGCCAGGGCGAGGAAGAAGAAGCCCCAATTGCGCGACAGTTTGAGCCAGCCTTCCTCGGTTACGCCTTCAAATGCGGCTTGCAGCAGAATCTTGAGCAATGGCTTGCCGAGCCAAAATCCGATCAGCAAGGCAAGGCCGAGCACCGAATAGATGATCGTCGGCTTGAGCTGCACGAATACCGGGTCACCGAAGAAGATGGTCAGCGCCCCGAAACCGACGATCAGCGTGGTCGAAAACCACAGCATCGGCGAGATCTTGCCCAGTCGCCAGCGCGACACGAGCAATGCCACGATCGCTGCGACCATAAACGCGCCAGTGCCGTAGATGATCGCTATCAGCTCGCCGGCCGGATTGGGATCGTCGGGCGCGTTGAAGCGATACACTGCAAGGAAGACAAGCAGCGGTCCATAATCGACCATGACGTTCAGCCAGCTGGAACCGGCCTTTTTGGTTTCCGCGTCGGCCACTAAGCCACTCCTGCAATCACGCGCGCCACCAGGTCCGGATCGAACGGGCGCAAATCTTCCATCTTCTCTCCCACCCCGATCGCGTGGATCGGCAAGCCGTATTGTTCTGCCGCAGCGACCAACACGCCTCCGCGCGCTGTCCCGTCAAGCTTGGTCATGATCAAGCCGGTAACGCCTGCCACTTCCTTAAAAACGTCTATCTGGCTGAGCGCGTTCTGGCCGTTGGTGGCATCGAGAACGAGGACCACGTCGTGTGGAGCCTCTGGATTCAGTCGGCCCAGCACGCGGCGGATCTTGTCGAGCTCATCCATAAGCTCGCGCTTGTTCTGGAGACGTCCTGCCGTGTCGACGATCAGCGCGTCGATCCCGGTATCGGTTGCCTGCTTGACCGCATCGAACACGATGCTGGCCGGATCGCCGCCTTCGGGGCCGCGGACGAGGTCCACGCCAGCGCGTTCGGCCCAGGTGGCCAGCTGACCGATTGCGGCGGCACGGAAAGTGTCGCCAGCAGCCAGCAGCACGCCGTAATCGTCTTCCGTGAAGAGGTGCGCGAGCTTGGCAATGGTTGTGGTCTTGCCCGATCCGTTGACGCCGATAACGAGGATCACTTGCGGACGCGGAAAGGCGGTCACTTCGAGCGGTTTGGCTACCGGTCGCAGAATTTCCGCGATTTCCTCGGCCACCGCTTCCTTCAATTCGCTCTCGGTGATCTGCAAGCCGAAGCGCTTCTCCGCCAGCTTCGCGCGGATCCGCGCGGCAGCGGACGGACCGAGGTCCGAGACGATCAGCGCATCTTCGACGTCGTCCAACGTCGCATCGTCGAGCTTGGCGGTGCTGACGATACCGGAGAGGTTCGACGAAAGCCGGTCGGACGTCTTGCTGAACCCTCCAAAGAGGCGCTGGCTCCAGCTTTTCTCGTTCACTTGAGCAGGCCTTCCTCGACTGTGCGGATGGGTATATCGATGATGTCGCCCGGTTCTGTCCCGTTGGGCAATGCGACGCGAGCATAATGTGGCGTGTAACCGCTGCCGTCGCTCTCCGCGAGAACGCGATAGGTTTCGCCCACAAGGCTTTGCAGCCACCTTGCGCGCACGTGAGCCACTGCCCCGCGCAACTCGGCAGCACGGGTCTTCACCAGTGCGCGAGCGATTTGCGGCATACGTGCGGCGGGCGTGCCTGGTCGCGCCGAGAACGGGAAGATGTGGCCATGCACGATATCGAGTTCTCGGATGATCGAGAGATTGTCGGCGTGGTGATCATCGGTCTCGGTGGGGAAGCCAGCCATCAAGTCGGCGCCGAAAGCGATGTCGGGTCGGCGCGCCTTGAGCCGGTGTGCTAGATCGAGAGCATCGGACCGCAAGTGGCGGCGCTTCATGCGCTTGAGGATCAAATCCGAGCCGTGCTGGAGCGAGAGATGCAGGTGCGGCATCACTCTCTTCTCGCTGGCGAACAGTTCGAACAGCCTTTCGTCGATTTCGATCCCGTCGAGCGAGGACAGGCGCAGTCGCGCAAGGGCGGGGAAGGCATCCAGGATTGCTTCGACCAACACGCCCAGCGGCGGCGCGCCAGGTAGATCGTGACCCCATGACGTCAGGTCGACGCCGGTCAGCACCACCTCCTTCGCGCCGAGATCGATATGTCGCTCGATCTCATACAGCGCCTCGGCAATCGGCAATGAACGGCTGACCCCGCGTCCCTGCGGGATGATGCAGAAGGTGCATGCGTGATCGCATCCATTCTGCACGGCGATGAATGCGCGGGTTTTGGTCGGGGCGAGCGGTGCCCTGGCCGCCGGGATGTTCCATGCTCGCGGATCGAGCTTTCGCTCGTTGGCGATCAACCCGTCGACCTCGGGCATTGCCCCAAGCTGTTCTCGCTCGATATCGGCAGCGCATCCCGTCACCAACAACCGGGAATCGGGGTGCGCGCGCCGGGCCTTGCGGATAGCCTGGCGGGTCTGCCGCACCGCTTCGCTGGTTACGGCGCAGGAATTGACCACCACCACGTCGCCTGCGTCGGTGAGCATTGAGCGCATGCGTTCGCTCTCAGCGATATTGAGGCGGCAGCCAAGGGAGATCACTTCAGGAGCGCTCACGCGTAATCGTTCCATTCGAAGGTGCCGCGGAAGGCCTCGGTGGCCGGGCCTGCCATCTGGATACGGTCGTTGGCGTCCCATTCGATGACGAGGTCGCCGCCGGGCAGGCTGACGGTCGCCTGTCGTCCAACCAACCCCCTACGCATAGCCGCAATGGCCGTCGCACACGCACCGGTCCCGCAGGCGCGAGTGAGTCCTGCACCACGCTCCCAAACTCGCAGCTTAAGGTGATTCTCACCGACGAGGCTCGCAACGTTGACATTGACGCGTTCGGGAAAGATCGGATCGTGTTCGATCTGTGGGCCAAGCGTCGTGATGTCGGCCGCGTCTGCGTCCTCAACGAAGAATACCGCGTGGGGGTTGCCGACATTGACCGCCATCGGCGTTTCCAACCCGCTCCAGCCGACCGGCATGGCGGCGGTGTCCATCGCGTAGGCCAAGGGGATCGCATCCCAATCGAAGCGTGGCACCCCCATGTCGACCACGGCACCGCCGTCGCGCGGGGAAATCCGGATCGCGCCGCCCTGCGTTTCCACATCCGCCGAATCGCCGTGCAGCAGGGCAACCGCGCGCGACGCGTTGCCGCATGCCTCCACTTCACCGCCATCGGAATTGAAGATCCGCATCCGGAACGCGTGCGTTGCGCTCGGCTCCAGCAGGATCAGCTGGTCACAGCCTATGCCTTCCCTGCGATCGGCGATCGCCTTTGCGATCGCGGCAGAAATCGCGGGAACATTCTGTTCGCGCGCGTCCAGCACGACGAAGTCGTTGCCCAGGCCGTGCATCTTGATGAAGGGAACGCGCATGATGTGCGGGCATCTATGCACGCGATAGGGCCGCGTCCAGCCCCCCCGCTGTGGCGGGTTATTGGTTGGCGCTCATACGAGCGAGTGACGGCTCCGGGAATATGTGGGTCGTTTCTTCGGCTTGGATCGGACGCCGCCTTTCCACGAGCAGCCCAAGCGGGCGCAGGCGATCTCGAACCTGTTCTGCGGTTTCCGGACGACCATAGAGATAGCCCTGACCTTTGAGGCGACCCATAGTCTTCAAGGCGTCGAGGATGTTCTCGTCTTCGATTCCCTCCGCGGTGATGGGCATATTCAACCCGCGACCCAGAGAGATTATGGCGTCGACGATCTTCGACCGTCCTTCAGGATTGCCGAGCTCACCGATGAAGGTGCGGTCGATCTTCAGTCGATCGAATGGCAATGTGCGCAATTGTTCGAGGCTGGAATATCCCGTTCCGAAGTCGTCGAGACTGATCTTGACGCCCTGGTTGCGCAGCGACGTGATCATCGAACGAACCATACCGATATTGCTGTGTAGGCAGCTTTCGGTGATCTCGACTTCCAGTCGTTTCGGCGGGAGCCCTTGTTTCACAAGCAATTTTAGTAGCTTCTGCGCGAACCACGGATCGCGCAACTGGACGGGGGAGATGTTGATCGAAAGCGTCAACGCATCGTCCCATTCGCTGGCGTCGGCGAACGCCTGAGCCATCAACTTGTCCGACAATTCGCCGATCAGCCCCATTTCTTCCGCGATCGGGATAAAGATCTCCGGACTGACAATCCCAAGCTGCGGTGACTGCCAGCGCGCCAGCATCTCGAAACCCACGAGCTTTCCGCTGTCGAGATCGATCTGCTGTTCGTAGTACGGTACGAATTCGTTTTCGTGCAGCCCCCTGCGGATGCCCGTTTCCAGTTCGTTACGGAACCGAAGCTCGTTCTCCATCGTCGGTTCAAACCAGAAAAACCGGTTTTTGCCCTGCTTCTTGGCGTGATACATCGCGATGTCAGCGCGGTGCATGAGCTCGCTGGCATCGGCCACAAGCGGGTTGGTTCCGTGCTCGTCATGATCGGTCGCGATTCCGATCGACATCGTCGCATCGATGGTGATTCCGTCGAGTTCGAACTGCCCCGTTACGTGTTCATAAAGGCGGATGACGAGGTCGTCGATCCGTTCGGGGGTGGTGCCGTCAAACGGCGACACAAAAGCGAATTCATCACCGCCGAGCCTCGCCAATCGAGCCTGTTTGGGCAATTGTCCACGAATACGATCTGCCAGCGCTACCAGCACTGCGTCGCCAACACCGTGGCCATGCATATCGTTAATCTGCTTGAAGTTATCGAGGTCGATCATGGCAAACGCCACGGCCAGACCTTGAGCGTTGGCTTCGGTGCGTAGCTCCTCGGCAGCGCGGGCCATGCTGCGACGATTGAGGCATCCGGTCAGCGGATCTACCTCGGACAGGGCCTTTGCATGGGCCTCCGCGCGCTTTCTTTCGCTGATTTCGATGGTCAGCTGACGGTAGCGGCGCCATCCGAAAATCACCAAAGCGATGTTCAGCAACAAGGTTGTAACAAGGACGGAGTCCGGCCCGGTAGCACCCTGAAAAATGGCCTTGAGAGTGCCCGGCAGCACTGCGCTGCCGGTCGCGACGAAAAGAATGATTGCCGCGGTCGCGATGCCAAGTGCGATCAAGTCGCGTTCAGCAGCGCCGAAGCGGTCCGTTGTGTTTTCGTCAGCCACTTTGTTCGAAACGCGCCGCAAGCGGCCAGTCCCCCAGAAACAAATCAACCTGTACTGTTTGGATGTGAGGCATAAAAATCGGGTTAATTGCATACATTTGTGAACGCCGGGGCTGGCAGTACGGGGCAAGCCTGCGCTAGTTGGCCACGAGTCTTAGGTCGAAGGAGCTCCCGCGTGCCCAATTACTGGTTGGTGAAATCGGAACCGTTCAAATACAGTTGGGACGACCTTGTCGCCGAGGAGGAGGGTGTCTGGGACGGCGTGCGCAACCATACGGCAAAGCTCAACCTGAGAGCGATGGAAGTGGGCGATGAGTGCTTTTTCTACCACTCGCGCGAAGGGCTGGAGATTGTCGGCATCTGCGAGGTGACGGTCGCGGGCATTCTGGATCCGACCGATGAGACCGGCAAATGGGCTGCGGTTAAGGTCAAGCCCAAGCGTAAGTTCGATCATCCCGTGACGCTCAAGCAGATCAAGGCGGAGCCGAAGCTGGCCGACTGCGAACTGGTGCGGCTTTCACGACTTTCAGTCGCGAAGATCAAGCCTGCGGAATGGAAACTGATCTGCGAGATGGCCGAAGGATGACCCTCAAACCTTTGCCCGCAAACCGCTGATCGTCGCCCCGCTGGCGGCGAGTTGTTCGATATCGATCTTCATATGTATGAGGCGCAGGCCCGATCGGGATTGCGCCTCTGCCAGCGCTGTCGTGAACTCCCCCGTCGTCGAGACTGTCGTTGACCATCCCCCGAATGCGACTCCCAGTGCCGCAAAATCGGGATTTGCGAGTTTCGTGGCTGAAACACGGCCCGGATACTCACGCTCCTGATGCATGCGGATTGTACCGTAGGCGCTGTTGTCGACCACCAGCACCAGTAGGTTGGCTCCGTATTGCACGGCGGTCGCGAGTTCCTGCCCATTCATGAGGAAATCGCCGTCGCCGGCGACGGCCACGACCTGCCGTTCAGGATGGCGAAGGGCGGCTGCGACCGCTGCGGGAACGCCAAAGCCCATAGCGCCCGCAGTGGGGGCCAGCTGCGTCGGATACCCGGCATAGCGCCAGTAGCGGTGCCACCAACCGGAAAAGTTGCCTGCACCGTTGCAGATGATCGTGTCGGAAGGAAACGTCTCGCGCATTGTCGTCACGCAAGCAGCCATATCCAAAGCGGGAGGGGTGTCCGCAGAAGAATGGGTCGCCCAGGCCTCCCACTCGGCATGTGCCTCTGCACCGGCGTCAAACGGGATCACCGTATGATCTTCCCACAAGGCGGCGGCTTCGGCAAACTCATCGACCGAGCAGCACATCGCGAGCTCGGTGAGGTACACCCGATTCAGTTCTTCCGGATCGGGGTGGACGTGGATCAGCAGCTGTTCCGGATGGTCGGGAAGGGGAAATGCGTAGCCATCGGTCGTCGCTTCGCCGAGCCGCGCACCGACCGCAAGAACGAGATCGGCTTGCTTCACGCGTTCGACCAGCTTGGGATTGGGTCCGTAGCCAAGATTCCCGGCGAAAACCGGAGATAGAGGACTGATCGCGTCCTGCCGCCGGAAAGCGGTAGCAACCGGCAAGCCGATACTTTCGGCAAAGTTCTGGAAATGATCGCGCGCCTTGGCATTCCAGCCTGCGCCGCCGATGATCGCAATCGGGCTGGCTGCGTCCGCGACAAGAGCGAACAGCGCCTGCATTGCGTCCGGGCAGACCGCCTGCGCTGGTCGCGTGACGAACGGACGCGGCATGATCGACCGTTCTACCGGCTCGCGCAGCATGTCTTCGGGCAGCGCCAGCACGACCGGGCCCGGACGACCGCTGATGGCCACAGAGTAGGCGCGCGCGACATATTCCGGGATACGTGCTGCGTCGTCGATCTTCGCGGCCCATTTGCAAATCGGGCCGAAGAAGGCCGGAAAATCAATCTCCTGAAAGCCCTCGCGATCTTTCATTCCACGATCGACATCGCCGACGAACAGGATCATCGGCTGCGAATCCTGGTGGGCGACATGCACGCCAATACTGGCATTGGTCGCCCCTGGACCGCGCGTGACGAAGGCAATGCCCGGTCGACCGGAGCCAGCGGAATTCATGGCTCCGTCGGCGCAGGCCATGAAAGCCGCGCCGCCCTCCTGTCGGCAGGTGATTGTCTCGATATCGGTCCGCTCATGCAGCGCATCGAGCACCGCTAGAAAGCTTTCGCCAGGCACGGTGAAGATCCGGTCCGCGCCCTGTTCCGCCAGGCAATCGACCAGCAATTCTGCCGCGCTGTTCGTCAATTCCGCCAACTGCTTCCCTCCGATCGAATGATGCGCGCTTAGCCTCAGCCACGATGCGAGGCAAACCGTCTCGTACCGGTATTCGAGGTTAATCGTGGACGATTTGTCCCGCGTTGCGACAGGGGATCGGGCGAGGCTGCGCGGGGGTAAAGAAAGTGTTAATCCTTGCCGCCATGGCAAAGAAATTCGCGAAACTCACCGATCAACTGATCCTGGACAGCTATCGCTCCCGCAAGGAAGGGCCATTCAAACGTCGAGCGCTCGTCCTGACGGATGAAGGGGCGGCGCATCCGTTCCGCGCAAACCTTCCTCCCCATATCAAGAACGACCTGCATGACATTCCTGCGGAGAGCCTGTGGGCCTTGACGCAAGACGACGTCCGCGGCTTCGCCAGCACCTATGTCGCGGCAACCGCTGCCATACTCGTCTTCATTCTCTGATCATTCGGCTGGCTGGTCGGCGATCTTGCCCGCTGCAGGCTTCAGCATTGCTTGCTTCTCCGCCTTGAACAGCAGCCAGCCCAACCAAGCCGAGACGATGGTCATCGCCGCAGCGAACAGCAATTGATCGACCACCGGAATGCCTATGGTGGTGAGCGCGATAGCGAACGCCGAACCGATCACCATGGCCAGGGAATTGACGATATTGTTGGCGGCAATCGTCCGAGACGCAGCATCATGCGCGCATCGGGTTGTCAGGAAGGCGTAAAGCGGCACGACGAAGAACCCTCCCGCAGTCGAGATACCGAGAAGCATCAAGGACAGGGGAATGGCGAGGGGTTCGAGTATCCAGCTCTGGATCGGCAGCAACTCGCCTGATGGATTGGGAATCCAGGCTTTCGACACTAGGTAGAAACCGAGCACGAAAAGCCCCATCACCACCACCGATGCGGGCGAAAAGCGCGCCGATACCTCACCTTTGAGCAGCGCATTTATGCCGACCGAGCCGATCGCGATCCCGATCGAGAAGATCACGAGGAAAAGGCTCGCAACTTCCTTGCTGGCGAGCAGCTGATTCTTTGCCAGTGGTGGAAACTGGATGAACAGCACCGCACCGATGGTCCAGAAAAAGCTGATCGCGACGATGGCGAGCCATATTTCGCGATTGTGCATCGTGTCGCGAACGAGTTTCCAGCTCATCACGACTTGATCCGCGACCGCGACCAAGGGGTATCCCAACCATCGCAGCACCGGGTTCGGCGTTTTGTCCGCATAGGGTTCCAGCAGCGGGAAATGCATTTCGTAATCGCTCTGCGGCGGCGCGTCCGGGACGTAGCGGCTGACAAAGTATCCGACGAAAGCCGTCAGAACGATCAGCACCATCGCAATCTCCACGGCAATAAAGCCAGCGAGGATGGTTCCGGTCAGGATGGCAATATAGGTCCCCGCTTCGATCAGCCCGGTGCCCGGCAGCACTTCGTCCTTCCTGAGATGCTGCGGCAGGATCGCATACTTGATCGGGCCCAAGAAAGTCGATTGCGCGGCGGCCAAGAATACCACGAACAACAGCAATGGTATGGCCACAGTGTGGACCATGATCCCCTGCCATGCCATGAACAGGCCGATCGCACCAAGCGTAGTCCACCCGATCTCGCAGATCTTGACGGTGCGTATGATCATCGCCTTGTCGCGCGTGTCGGCTAGCTGGCCCGCAAGTGCCGACAGCAGCACGAACGGAACGATGAAAATCACGGAAGCGAGGCCGCTGAACAGTGCTTCCTGCTTCTCGTCATTGTAGATCGAGTAGACGACGAAAAGGACCAGCGCGGTCTTGTAGAGATTGTCGTTGAACGCGTTGAAGAACTGCGTGACCATCAGTGGCAGGAAGCGCTTGCGGCGCATGAGGTGCGTCGATGTAGTCATAAAAATTTGCTAATCAGCGTCCCCTCGAGGGCGAGACATAGCGATCACCCTGACATTCACAAGAGCGTTCACAAGCCGCTTATAGCGTCTTTTGCGGCACGCCGCACCGCGCTAAATGGTGCCGATACATGCTGACGCTTCCCAATATCCTAACGCTGTCGCGTATTTTGGCGGTGCCGCTGCTGGGGTTCTTCCTGTGGTGGCCCGATTGGCGGCTCGGTTACGCGATCGGCTTCGTGCTCTATTGCCTGATCGGCCTGACCGACTATCTCGACGGCTATCTGGCGCGCGCGCAGGGGACCGTTTCGAAGCTGGGTACCTTCCTCGACCCGATCGCCGACAAGATCATGGTGGCCGCCGTCATCCTGATCCTGACAGCGCAGGGATACTTGCGCGGGCCCTATGTCGGAGACATGCATGTGATCGCCGGCCTGGTGATCCTGATCCGCGAGATCGCCGTTTCGGGATTGCGCGAATTCCTCGGCGGGCTTCAGGTGTCGGTACCCGTTTCGAAACTCGCCAAGTGGAAGACCGCGTTCCAGCTGATCTCGCTCGGGGCGCTTATTGGGGGAGCGGCGGTACACGGCCAGCCTTGCCAGGTACCGGGCGATGCCTGCGCTTCGGTCCAGGAAACCTGGATCCACGTAATCGGGCTGACAACTCTCTGGCTCGCCGCAATCCTCACCTGCATCACGGGGTGGGATTACCTGAGGGTCGGGCTCAAGCATATGGATTGAGGGGGCTTTCCCGTCTCACACCGTCTTCAGAGCGCCGAGGACTTCGGGGTCAATGCTGTCGATCCATTCGATAAGCAAGTGATCTTTGTGATCGAGCGAATTCCACGACGGTGAAGCCTTCAGGCGGGCAATTTTGTGACTTTCCCGCCTACCTCGAACTAACGAAGTGAAAGTCTTGGCAGCGTATTCTGGTGCCATTGATTCAGCGGCCATTCGAAGGACATTGTTGTCTTCCAGCAATGTGAAAAGGTCCGAAATTTCCCCTTCCGGGATTCGATAGCTGAGGGGCGCGAGACAGCAACGTGCGAATGCATCACCCTGGCGTTCGATCACAAGTTCCCATCCCGAGTTCGAAAATGAACCGAATAGCATTCGGGCAACTGCCAACAGCTCGCCTGCGGGGACCTTGTTGGCCGCAACGTCAAATATGTTAAGGAGAGTGCCGCAATGACCCTTACTTTTCAGAAAGTTGAGCGACTTGGTGTAGTCCGAGTGTGAAAGGATCTGAGCAATCCTATTCTTGAGAAAGTTGGGCTGATCCGCATTGGCACCATTATACCCATCATTCCAAAGCCGGACGAGGTGTGTGGCCTTCAAGCTTTCATACGCTCTTTCTTCTTCCGAAGGGCCAAAGAGTTTGAACACTGGGATCCTCCTGCTTGCCTTACGTAACGCAATGTAACGTTTAATGGGGGTTATACCGCTACAGTACCAATTCAAGTCTATGGCTTGACTTAAACCATTTCTTGGTTGGCTCTCTACTTGATATCCCCCCACACCGCTTCGAGCCTTTCATCGCGCCCGCAGCGGCTGCGGTAGAAGGCGTAGCGCACCGGGTTTTTCTTGTAATAGTCCTGATGGTATTCCTCGGCCGCGTAGAACTCGGCGCGGTCGTTGATCGCGGTGACGATGTCCTTGCCCAGTTGCCGGGTCGCCTCGACCTTCGACGCCTCTGCGGCATCGCGCTCCGCATCCGATCCGGGGAAGACCGCCGCGCGGTAGCTGCTGCCCTTGTCGCAGAACTGCCCGTTATCGTCGAACGGATCGACATTCTTCCAGAACACGGCGAGCAGGTCGCCATATCGAACCTTGGTGGTGTCGTAGGTCACCAACACCGCCTCATAGTGGCCTGTGCGTTCATAGGTGACCTCTTCGTAGGTCGGGCTGACGGTCGTCCCGCCGGTGTATCCCGACACGACGTCCAGCACGCCATCGACCTTCTCGAAATCCGCTTCCGCACACCAGAAGCACCCCATGGCGAATACGGCGGTTGCCTGATTCTCAGGAAGGTTGTCGGTTGTGATCATCGTGTCCGGGCGCGTCGCGTCGGAATCGGTGTCGGCGCTCGACGAAGCGCATGCGCCGAAGGAAAACAGGCCGGCCACCGCGATGGCGACCAGTAGGAGGAACTTGGCGGAACTGTTCATCGTCATACCCAATCGCAAATCCATCAACGCAGATACGAAGTCGTCGTGGAATTGGTGGCAATTGCCTTCCTGCAACGCGGCGCAGATCCCATTCGCGCCGACCCGACCCGACTTGCAAACGGGTTCGCGGCGGAGCCGCGTGCGGTTACACGTAGCTTTTGAACAAGCGGCCGAACCGTTCGGCTCATCGCTGCTGAAGAACACATGGACCGCATGTTACACGGTCTTGGAGAAGATATCGAACCGATCGATAAGGTGGGTTTCGATCGGGTTTGACGATCAATGATCCGGTGGCTGCTGATCATGGCCGCAAGATAGCGGCTGAGTAGTTTGTAGGAAAACGGCCAAAGAGCTACGATGAAGCGCCACTCCTACTTAACTTCCGGCGTTACTTGCGCGCTTGTTTGAAGCGTATTGGTCGAACGACTGTCGAAAAGTTTCGTTCGCCCCTTGTTCCCAGATTTCGTTCTTGCAATGTTCGGGACGGGAAAGGGGGATAGAGCAGCAGTTGGAGTTTCTAATGCCAAAACGGGTCAAAACCACGAAAGAGAGCGACACCGGTCGGAACCTGGAATTCAAGGACAACTTTACAGGTGACGAGATGACACGCGGTCAGTTTGTAAAGAAAATCAAAGCTGGCGAATACCCAAATCACCACATTCGCAAGATTGGCGGCGTTGATACACCTGTTTCAAATCCGGACCGAAAGCGAAACAACAATCTAGACTAACCTGCCCGCAGTTCCTCTGCCAACAGCCTGAAATCCGCCTCGCGCGGGGAATTCTTGCGCCATACCAGCACGATCTCCCGTTTGGCCGTGTCGCTCTGGACGGGCCGGGCGACCACCTCGGTGTTGGCAAGGATTCCCGCATCGAGCGCCATTTCGGGCAGCATGGTGAGGCCCAGATCGTTGTCGACCATCTGCACCAGCGTGTGCAGGCTGGTGCCAATCATCGACGCGCTGGCGCGCAATTCGCTGCGGTTGCACGCCGCAAGGGCGTGGTCACGCAGGCAATGCCCGTCTTCCAGCAACAGCAGTCGCCCCTGATCGATCATATCCGGTGGGATCGACGCCGGAGGATTGCGCGGGTCGTCCTTGGGGAAGGCGACGAACAGGCGATCATCGGCGATGTGTTCGAATTCGACTTCGCCGGTGTCGAAGGGAAGGGCCAGCAACACGCAATCGACCCGACCGTGCTGGAGCGATTCGACCGCATCCTGGCTGGTCTCCTCGCGCAGCATAAGTTGCAGGTCGGGGCGCTCCTTCTTCAGCCGGGGCAGGATGCGCGGAAGCATGAACGGCGCGATGGTGGGGATGACGCTCATCCGCAGTATTCCGGACAATGGCGTGCCTGCGGCCTGGACGAGATCGGACAGTTCCTCGGCTTCGCGCAACAGCCGGTTGGCCTTGGCCACGACCTGCTCTCCCAGTGCCGTGAAGCGCACCACGCGCCGACTGCGCTCGACCAGGGTCACCCCCAGCAACGATTCCAACTCGCGAATCCCCGCCGACAATGTCGACTGCGACACGAAGCTGGCATCGGCCGCCCTTCCGAAATGGCCGTGCTCGTGCAGCGCAACGAGATATTGCAGCTGCTTGATGGTGGGGAGGTAGGTGGACATCGGTCTGCCTTTACTTCGTCATTGCGAGGAGCCGCAAGGCGGAGTCGTCAGACGGCCTGTAGGCCTCCAAGCAATCCATCACCTAACGGTTCAAGTCGGTGAAAAGGTCGAACCAGTCGGGGTTCTCGGCCTCGATCAATCCAGTCTTCTTCTTTCTCGACCCGCCCTTGATTTGTTTCTCCCGCTCGATGGCTGATTCCATAGTCGAGTGAAACTCAAACCAAACGAGAAGCTTGCATCCATATCGCTTGGTGAAGCCGTCGATCTGGCCTTGCCGATGCTCCCATGCCCGTTTCGGCAAGTCTGAAGTGACACCAGTGTAAATTGTGCCGTTCTTGCGGTTCGCCATCATGTAAACGGCTGGCTGAAAATTCGGACGCATGGGAGATGGATTGCTTCGCTACGCTCGCAATGACGATAATGGCTACTCCGCCGCCAGCGCTTCTTCCATGCTGGCCTGCATGTCGTCGATATGCGTCATCTTGAGCTTGCCGTTCTGGACCGCGAAAGCGAGCTTGCCTTCGACCAGTTCGAGCGCGTCCTTGCCGAACACGTCGTAGCGCCAGCCTTGCAAGACCTTGAGGTCGCGGACGCCTGCGGCGAGCGCTTCCATTTCGTCCGCCCGGGTAAGCAGGCGCGCGGCGACGTCGATTTCCCGCGCGCGGATCTTGAGCAGGAGCTTGAGCAGGTCGGCGACCAGCGCTCCCTCCTTGCCCAGGGGCGCGCCGCGCTTCATCTTTTCGGGCATTTCGTCCTTCGGGAGCGGTTCCGCTTCGGCAACGACGCGCATCATGCGCTTGCCGATATCGTTGTCCTTCCATGCGGCCGATAGCCCGCGAACCTTGGACAGGTCTGCCTGCTTCTTGGGGGGATGCGAGGCAATATCGGCCAGCGTTTCGTCGCGCATGATCCGGCCGCGCGGAATGTTCTTGTGCTGCGCTTCGCCTTCGCGCCACGCGGCAAGGGCCTTCAACCGCCCGAGGACCTGCGGATTGCGCCCGGGCGAACGGATGCGTTTCCAGGAGGTGTCGGGGTCGATCAGGAAGTTTTCGGCATCGGCGAGTTTGTCCATTTCGGCATCGAGCCAAGCGCCGCGTTCGGTCTTGATCAGTTTCTTGAGAATCTTCGGAAAGATCTTCGAGAGATGGGTCACGTCGCCGATCGCATATTCGATCTGGCGATCGGTGAGCGGACGCCGCGACCAGTCGGTGAAGCGCGCGCCCTTGTCGATCTGGATGTTGAGCCAGGTGTCGACGAGGTTGGCATAGCCGATCTGTTCGGATTGGCTGATCGCCATCATCGCTATTTGGGTGTCGAAGATCGGAGTCGGCGTCTTCTTCGTCATGTTGACGATGATTTCGACATCCTGACCGCCTGCATGGAAGACCTTCAGCACCTCGTCATTGTCGGTCAGCAGGTCGAGCAGCGGCTGCATGTCCAGCCCTTCGGCGAGCGGATCTACGGCAGCAGCTTCTTCGGTGTTGGCGATCTGCACCAGGCACAATTCCGGCCAGTAGGTGTTCTCGCGCATGAACTCGGTGTCGACGGCGACGAATTCGGATTTCGCCAGTCGCTCGCACAAATCGGCCAGCGCGTCGGTGGTGGTAATCAGGTCGTGTATCTTCATGTCTTCTTCGTCTGTTTGAGCGGAGTGCCGCTCTCGGGCTGCTGCCAGCCCCGTTTTGTAAGAGGTGCGCGACTTGACAAAATGCAGGTCTTGCCCTGTTAGCGCGCGCATGATCCGCGGGGCCCGATGCCACCGCAAAACTTGCGCGCGCCCTTAGCGCCATACTCTCGAACAGGACAAGAGTTTAGATGCACGCCTATCGTAGTCACACTTGCGCACAGCTTTCTGCCGAGAATGTCGGCGAAACCGTCCGTCTTTCAGGCTGGGTGCACCGCAAACGCGACCATGGCGGGGTGCTGTTCGTCGATCTGCGCGATCACTATGGCATCACGCAAATCGTAGCCGACGAAGATTCGCCTGCACTCGAAGTGTTCGAGCGGCTGCGTGCCGAATCGGTCGTCACCATCGATGGCGATGTGAAAGCCCGTACCCCGGAGACGGTGAACGCCAACCTTCCGACCGGCGAGATCGAGGTATTCGCTCGCTCGATTACGGTGCAGAGTGCGGCGGAGGAATTGCCGCTGCCGGTCTTCGAAGAGCCGGAGTACCCGGAGGAAATCCGTCTCAAATACCGCTTCCTCGATCTCCGTCGCGAGACCATGCACCGCAACATCATGCTGCGCTCGCAGGTTATCACCTCGCTGCGCCGCCGGATGACCGATCAGGGCTTCACTGAATTCCAGACCCCGATCCTGACTGCCTCCAGCCCCGAAGGTGCGCGCGATTTCCTCGTGCCGAGCCGCATGCATCCGGGCAATTTTTACGCGCTCCCCCAGGCGCCGCAAATGTTCAAGCAGATGCTTATGGTGTCGGGCTTCGACAAGTATTTCCAGATCGCGCCATGCTTCCGCGACGAAGACCTGCGCGCCGACCGCAGCCTCGAATTCTACCAACTCGACTTCGAAATGAGCTTCGTGACGCAGGAAGACGTGTTCCAGGCGCTGGAGCCGGTGCTTGCGGGCACGTTCGAGGAGTTTTCGGGCGGCAAGAGCGTAACGCCTTCGGGCAGCTTCCCGCGCATTCCCTATGCCGAGGCGATGCTGAAATACGGCACCGACAAGCCCGACCTGCGCAACCCGCTGATCATCAGCGACGTGACCGGCCATTTCGCGCAGAGTGGTTTCGGCCTGTTCGAGAAGATCGTTGGCGGGGGCGGGGTGGTCCGCGTGATCCCGGCGCCGAAAACCAACGAGAAGAGCCGCAAGTTCTTCGACGACATGAACAATTGGGCGCGCTCAGAAGGGTTTGCGGGCCTCGGTTATGTCACCCGCAAGGGCGGCGAATTCGGCGGACCGATCGCCAAGAACCACGGTCCGGAACGGATGGAGGAGCTCTACAACGAGCTCGGCCTTGGCCCGGATGACGGCCTGTTCTTTGCCGCCGGCAAGGAAAGGGACGCTGCCAAGCTCGCCGGTGCGGCGCGCACCCAGATCGCCGAGCAGCTCGAGCTGATCGAGCCGGATTGTTTCAAGTTCTGCTGGATCGTCGACTTCCCGATGTTCGAATACGACGAGGAACTGAAGAAGGTCGATTTCAGCCACAACCCGTTTTCGATGCCACAGGGCGAGATGGAAGCGCTGGAGACGATGGACCCGCTGGAAATCAAGGCGTGGCAATACGACATCGTCTGCAACGGCTACGAGCTCAGCTCGGGTGCGATCCGGAACCATCGTCCCGACATCATGTACAAGGCGTTCGAGATCGCGGGCTACAGTCAGGAAGATGTCGACACGAACTTCTCGGGTATGATCGAGGCATTCAAGCTGGGCGCGCCGCCGCATGGCGGTTCGGCGCCGGGGATCGACCGGATCGTGATGTTGCTCGCCGGCGAGGAAGCGATCCGCGAGGTCATCGCCTTCCCGATGAACCAGAAGGGCGAAGACCTGATGATGGGCGCGCCGAGCAAGGCCGATCTCAGGCAGCTGCGCGAATTGCAGCTGCGCGTGGTCGAACAACCGAAGAACAAGCCGGAAGGAACCGCATAGCGGCTGGCGCGCTCTGCGACGGAAAGGTGTTTGGGCACCAGCCGCCCAAACCGGCTGTTCATCTCGCTTTCAGTCGATGCCTTTGATAATACGAAAAGAAACACTTGGGGGGTCACACAAAATGAAGTTTCGCACGCGCCTTTACGCGATTGCATCGGCAAGTGTTCTGTGTGTTTCGTCGCCGGGCGTGGCGGAGACGATTTCGTCAGGCGGATACTATCCGGCGAACAGCGACGCCGGACTGGGGCTAGAGACCATATCCGTCGATGCGATCGAAGGCCCCGAAGGAGCCAAGGTCGCCTACGAGATAAAGCAGGCGCTCGACGGCTTGACCATTGACGGTGAACAATGGTTCGAGATTGTCCCTGCCGATTTCGATCCGGTGGATGCGTTCATCCGCGGCAGCGCCGACAGCAGTTCTTCGATCACCGAGCTCGAGGACAAGAAGGTCACCACCTGCGCCGAGAAGGACGATGACGGCAAGTGCGTTCGCAACAAGGTCAGCTATTACAGCTGCAGTCGCTATTCGGTGACCTTCTATCCCGATATCGAGATACTGCGTCCCGACGGCTCCGTGCTCTATTCGGTGCGCGACGAGGATCGCAGTTCGACCGATTATTGCTCTGACCAGGATTCGCGCCCTTCGGTGCAGCGGATGGGCGATCGCCTTATAGAGAACTTCGCAAGCAGGATGCGCCATGCCCTCGCCCCGCGTTTTCGGCGCTCGGACTATCGCCTGCTGGAACGGCGCAAAGGCCTCGAGAAGGCGGATCGCAAGCAGTTCAAGCAGGGCCTCAAGCTGACGAAGTCCGATGAAGAGGCTGCCTGCGAAGTGTTCAAGGGACTTGCGGAGAACAACCCGCAGCAGGTCTCGGTCCTGTTCAATGTCGGCCTGTGTCACGAGGCGGATGGCGACTATGCCCTTGCGGAAGATTTCTATCGTCGCGCTTGGGACGCCGAGCCGAACAAATGGATGACCGACGATGCGTTGAAAAGGATCGAGAAGCAGCTGCGGGCCGAGGCGCAATTCGCCCAGCGCAGCGAGATTCTCGAAACGCGTTATGCCGAAGCGGCCGAGCAGGAACCGACCGCCGAACTTGCCGATGCGAGCGAGTAGCTAGCCGCTTTCGAGGCCACTCAGGAACGCGCTGACGTTTTCGCCGAGCGCCTCGATGTTGTAGCCTCCCTCCATGATGGCAACCGTCGGGAGGCCCAGCGCTGCGACGGCAGATCCGATCCGCTGCATGTCTTCGGTCTGCAGGGCGAAGTGCGAGATCGGGTCGCCGTCGAACGTGTCCGCGCCGTAGCTGACGATCAGGAAGCGCGCCCCGAATGCGGCAATGGCATCGAGGGCGCGGCTCAAGGCGCTTTCATACGACAACCATGCGGTGCCGCGGGGCAGCGGCAGGTTGAGTGTCGTGCCTTCGCCCTCCTTCTCGCCTCGTTCGTCCGCATGACCCCAGTAATAGGGGTAATCCATCGCGGGATCGGCGTGGATCGAAGCGAAGAACACGTCGCCGTCTTCATAGAAGATATCCTGCGTACCGTTGCCGTGATGATAGTCGACATCCAGGATCGCCACTGGTCCAAGGCCGCGCAGGCGCGCCTGCTGCGCGACAATCGCGGCATTGTTGAAATAGCAGTAGCCGCCACAATAATCGCGTCCCGCATGGTGACCGGGGGGACGGCAGAGCGCAAAGGCTCGGTTCTCACCGCCTGTCACGATCGCTTCGAGCGCATCCAGCGCCGTTTGCGCCCCCCAATATGCCGCCTCGAACGTGCCCGATGCAATAGGTGTCGCCGCGTCGAAACCGTAAAGACCAAGTCGCCCGTCGATCCGTTCCAGATCGAGTTTGCGGCGCCTTCGCACGGGATAAGTGTACCCGATCGCGTCGCCAGAGCGGCCCTGCGCCAGCCAAAGGTCATGAGCAGACTTCAGAAAGGCAAGATAGTCCGCGTCGTGAACGGCCAGGATCGCATCATCCCCATGATCGCTCGGTTCCAAGACTTTTCCGATCGCTTTCAGGATCGCCTTGGGCCTGTCCGTGCTTTCGGCGAAATCCATCCATTCGCCATTGTTGAGTTCGCGCGCGGGGGCATGGAGAGCTTGTCTGTCGGAATAGAATGTCAGCACGGGTGGTGATTTCCGTTCGGTGCGGTGCAATTGTTCTCACCGCAGTAACCGCGCTGCGACCCGGCGCGAAAGGAAAAACATGAAGACAACGCGTCGTTCCGCCATCTTGGGAAGCCTTGCCGCCGCGAGCGGCCTGGGTGCAGCCAGCCAGTCGCTTGCGAGTTGTTCGCAAGCCGAAGCGCCTGCGGGCAGTAACTTGACCCGAGTGACGGTGCTCGGAGTGATCCACCGAACTCATCGAACGAGCAGCGCCTACTCGCTCGACATCTTGCGCAAGGCGGTGCGCAGAGCGGAACCCGATGTAATCCTGACCGAAATCCCGCCCGATCGGATGGACGAAGCCATTCGCGGCTTCGAGGAGACGGGCGAGGTTACGGAGCCGCGCGCACGCGTTTTCCCCGAATACACCGATGTCGTCTTCCCGCTGACGCGCGACATGGATTTCGAAATGATTGGCACGGCGGGCTGGACCCGCGCGATCGCCGACGATCGCAGTGCAGCGCTCAACGCCATCGAGAACGATCCGGCGCGTGCCGCGCAATGGAAGGAGCATGAGCAGGCAAGGTCGGACTATTCGCGCGCAGTCAGCGGCCGCGGCGACGATCCAAGGTTTATCCACACCCTCGAATACGACGTTCTCGTCCAGCGCGCGCAGACCCCATACCAGATTTATTTCGACCGTGATCTGGGTCAGGGCGGATGGACCAGGATCAACCGGGCTCACACCGATTTGATCAACGCTACGCTCGATTCCATCACCGGGCAGGGTCTCCACGCCCTTGTTATGTTCGGCGCATGGCATAAATACATGATCGAGCGTTCGTTGGGTTTTCGCGGTGACATGGAACGGCTGGATCCGCAGAGCCTGTTTGACTGACCGGTTCGGTCGGTTCGATCTCCACTTGCGCTCAATCCAGCCCTTGACTAGGGCGAGGGGCAATTCTTAACCCCCAATTCAAGAGGGACACACATGAGCGATACTGCCGACCGCGTGCAGAAAATTGTCGTTGAGCACCTTGGCGTCGAAGCCGACAAGGTGGCTCAGGATGCGAGCTTCATTGATGATCTGGGCGCAGACAGCCTCGACATCGTCGAACTGGTGATGGCGTTCGAAGAGGAATTCGGCGTGGAAATCCCCGACGATGCGGCGGAAAAAATCACCACCGTCGGCGACGCGACGAAGTACATCGAAGACAACAAGGGCTGATAGCCCGCCGGATGCCCGCCCTTCGGCGGGCAACTGACCGACAGGCCCGAGCCCGAAAAGGGTCGCGGGCCTGTAGCGTTTTTGCTCCTTACAAGCGGGCAAGGCGCAGCAGACGAAAGGGATCCGAATGCGGCGTGTGGTTGTCACCGGTCTGGGCCTCGTCACACCCTTGGGTGGCGACGTCGAAACCAGCTGGAAAAACCTGATTGCGGGCGAAAGCGGGGCTGGGCCGATCACCCGCTTCGATACCGAAGGGCAGAAATGCACGATTGCCTGCGAAGTGAAGCCCAAGGACCACCCTTGGGGGTTTGACGCCGACAAGCGTGTCGACGGAAAGGTCCAGCGACAGGTCGATCCCTTTATCGTCTACGGCATCGATGCTGCCGGGCAGGCATTGGAACATGCGGGCCTGACCGACATGACCGACGCCGAGAAGGAGCGCACCGGCTGCTCCATCGGTGCGGGGATCGGCGGTCTTCCCGGGATCGAGTATGAGAGTGTCAACCTGCATGAGCGCGGTCCGGGGCGCGTTTCTCCGCACTTCGTTCATGGACGCCTGATCAACCTCGTCACCGGACAGGTTCAGATCAAATACGGTTTCATGGGCCCCAATCACGCCGTGGTGACCGCCTGTTCGACGGGCGCGCATTCGATCGGCGATGCCGCGCGCATGATCGCAATGGACGATGCGGACGTGATGCTGGCGGGCGGGGCCGAGAGCACCGTCAACCCGCTGGGAATCGCCGGGTTTGCCCAGGCGCGCGCGCTCAACACCAATTTCAACGACCGCCCGACCGAGGCCAGCCGTCCCTACGACAGGGACCGTGAAGGCTTCGTAATGGGCGAAGGTGCCGGCGTTGTCGTGCTCGAGGAATACGAACGGGCCAAGGCTCGCGGAGCGACGATCTACGCCGAAGTGACCGGCTATGGCCTCTCCGGCGATGCCTATCACGTCACGGCACCGCATCCCGAAGGAAAGGGTGCCGAACTCGCCATGCGGATGGCTCTGCGCAAAGCCGGGCTGGGACCGGGCGATATCGACTATGTCAACGCCCACGGCACCTCGACCATGGCCGACACTATCGAACTCGCCGCCGTGACGCGCGTGCTGGGCGACGATTTGAGCGGCGCATCGATGAGTTCGACGAAATCGGCGATCGGACACCTGCTTGGCGGGGCTGGCGCGGTCGAGGCCGTGTTCTGCATACTTGCCATGCGCGACGGTGTGGTGCCGCCGACACTCAACCTTCACAATCCCGACGAAGGCACAGAAGGAATTGACCTTGTTCCGCTCACGGCGCGAGAGCGCGAAGTGCGAGCCGTGCTGAACAACAGTTTCGGTTTCGGGGGCACCAACGCGTCGCTCATCATGCAGAAGGCCGATTGATCGCATGCGAAGGCTCGGCCTTATCGCCGGGTTGGTTCTGGCGCTGGTCGGCGCCGCCGTAATCTATGTCGGCAGCACCCTGCTGGGCGCGGCGAGCGTGAAAACCGAATCCACCTTCGTGATCCCGCCGGGCGCTTCGGTGACCGCCGTCGCGCAAAGGCTCGAAGAGGAAGGACATATCCTGTCCGCCGATGGATTCGTGATGCGAGCGAGGCTGTTGGGCTCGTCCGATCCGATCCAGGCGGGGGAATTCCTGCTCAGGCCCGGGATGACGCAGGCGCAGATCCTCCAGGCGTTCCAGTCGGGCGACGTAATCCGCCGCTTTGTGACCATCCCGGAAGGTATGCCGTCGATCATGGTCCAAGAGCGGCTGATGGCGGAAGACTTGCTGACCGGTGAGGTCGAAGTCCCGCTCGAAGGATCGATCCTGCCCGATACCTACGCATTTGAACGGGGGCAGAGCCGCGCCTCTCTCATCGAGCAGATGCAGGTTGCGATGGATCGGTACCTTGCCGAAGCATGGGCCGAGCGCGGCCCCGACATCGCCGTGGATACGATGCGCGACGCGCTTATCCTCGCCTCGATCGTCGAAAAGGAAACGGGCAAGCCCGAAGAGCGCCGAATGGTCGCCGGATTGTATTCGAACCGCGTCAAGACCGGCATGCTGCTCCAGGCCGATCCGACGATCATCTACCCGATCACCAAGGGCAAGCCGCTCGGACGCCGAATTCGCCAGTCCGAAATCGCGGCCGTGAACGGCTACAACACCTACACCCGTGTCGGATTGCCCGAAGGCCCAATCACCAATCCCGGCAGGGAGAGCATCGCGGCGGTGCTCAATCCGGAATCGACCAGCGCGCTCTTCATGGTTGCCGATGGGACGGGCGGTCACCTTTTCGCCGAGACGCTTGAAGAGCATAACGCCAATGTCGAACGCTGGTACGCGCTACGCCGCGAGCGGGGCGAAATGTGAGGCGCGTTACACTCGTGGTCGGGATCGAACGGACCGTTCACGCTCGAAGGTTTCCGGCGGCGAACAAGCAAACGCTCCGCGAGCGGGGCGAAATGGAGAGCGCCGACGGTGCCCAATCCCTTCATCGTCACCGCCAAGCTGCCGCCTGACATCCAGGGCTGGGCCGAAGGATTGCGCCGCGCGCATTATCCGCCGGAGCGCAATCATCTGCACGCCCATGTCACGATGTTCCATTCCTTTGCGCCCTCGCTGCTCGAGGAACTCAAGGACTATCTTCCGCGGATCGCGGCGGAATTCCGGCCGCCGGCTGGCGAGGTGGCGGGATTGCTCGATCTGGGCACCGGCACTGCAATCGCCCTTTCGACGCCTTCGCTGCTGGAGCTTCGCGCCGTGATCGCCGAGCACTTCCACGGCAGCCTGACCGCGCAAGACCTGTACGAGCCGCGTCCGCACATCACGATCCAGAACAAGGTGTCGAAACGCGAAGCGCGCGCCCTGCAGGCGGAATTGGGGCCGACGATCGTTCCGCAGAGCTTCGCATTTCCCGCGCTGGAACTGCATTTGTACCAAGGCGGGCCGTGGGAACTGATTAAGTCCTGCGCCTTCCGCGGCAAAGATCGCCTGTAAGGTTTGCAACAGCGGTTGACCGCCCGCGCCAGCCCGCCTAAATGCCCCGCTCGCTTGAGGCCAAAGCGCCTCGCGAGTCCCGATTGGGGCGGAGTAGCTCAGGTGGTTAGAGCAGCGGAATCATAATCCGCGTGTCGGGGGTTCAAGTCCCTCCTCCGCTACCATTTTTCAAGGACTTAGGCGGAAATTTGTCTGCGTGTGCAAGCCAGAACCGGTCAGGTAGAGTAACCTGCGACTCTAGCCATAGTCGCTCGGACGACTGACTTTGGGAGAATGGCTGCCAGCTTTCGCTCAATGAAAGCCCGGATGCCCTCTACTCGGTGGCATATTTTGCTGCGATCTTGGGCGGCTTCCCAGATTGCGTCGGCTACATTCTCTGCTGTGACCACGATCTCATGCGCAGTGAAAATCTCTGATCGATCACCCTGCGTCATTTCGGTCGACACGAAGTGAGGTGCAACGGCACAGACATGAATGCCGTGCCGCTTCCATTCAATGGCAAGAGCTTCTGTCAGCCCGCGCACAAAGAATTTGGACGCGGAGTAGCTGGCAATGCTGGGCACGCCACGATCCGCTGATCCCGAGCTGAGATTGATAAGCGAGGCTTGATCGCTCTTGGCGAGATAGGGAAACGCGAGATGCGCTCCATACAGGACGCCATTTGTGTTCACTGCGACCAGGGCCTTGTGCTGTTCGAGCGAGACGCTCTCGAAGTGGTCATTGAAAAGGATGCCAGCGTTGTTGAGCATGCAATCAATCACACCGCCGTTCATTTCCGCGAATCTTGCAAGGGTCGCAGCGAATGCGTCTGAATCGGTCACGTCCAATCGATCGAACAAGTTGTCCTCGCCAATCTCGGCACGCAGCTTCTCAAGTCCAGAAGTCGCAACATCCGTTGCGCAAACACGCCAGCCTTTGGAGGCGAAGCGCTTTGCAGTGGCGAAGCCGATGCCTTGTCCAGCTCCAGTGATGAAAATGGCTCTTTGACGCATCGGCTTCTCCTTGATTTAGGCGGCCTCAGCGTGGTGCAAGGACTGCGGACGGATGGCCGAATTGAGGCCTGGGATGTCCCACGCTTCTGCGATCTTGCCATCAACGATACGCCATACCACGGCCGCGTCGGTTTCCAGGCTCATGCCGTCCAACGTCATATTGGGGAGCGCGTGAATGACCACCAGCTCATTGCCGATAGGGTGAATGTCCTTTGCGCCCACATTGAACGTGCCACCGGTCTTCTCAGCGAGATCTTTGAAGAACTGCATCCAACCGTCAAAGCCGTGATATGTTTTGTTCAGCTCAGGCAGGCCTTCGTTGAAATAGTGCCACTTAAAATCGTCCGCAAAGTGCTCTCTCACCTGCTCGATTTCCGGAGACGTGGGAGAGGGTAGGTTTGCGAAGAAAGCGACATTGGTTTCAGGGGTGTTCATTGTCATTCTCCTTTTCAAATCTGATGCTTGGTCTATTGGTCAGCTGCCTGAAAACGCAGGGCGTTGTTTGTCCATGAAGGTGGCAATGCCAATTTTCGCGTCTTCGGACGGATAAATCGAACGCACTTCCGGATAGAGGGAATCTGCGCCGACCGATTGCCCGTGGTCTTGCACCCGGCGGGCTGTGCGAAGTGTTGCGGCAACGCCTTTAGGCGCGTGGGCAGCGATCTTCCTTGCCAGCGATAGCGCGTGATCGAACGCCTTTTGCGGTGCGACGATGTCTTGAACCATCCCGATCCTGCGCGCTTCTTCCGCGTCGAACATGTCACCGGTCAAAAGGTAGCGCATCGCGTTTTGATAGCCGCTCGCTAGTGGCCAGCGGATCGTTGCGCCGCCGAACGGGAAGATGCCGCGCGAGATTTCGAGTTGGGCGAAGAGCGTATCGCTTCCGGCGACAACAATGTCAGAGGCAAGACACAGTTCAACGCCGACGGTGAGACAGGCCCCGCGCGCAGCGATGACTACCGGGCGGCTGGGGCGTGGCGTCAGAATTCCCCACGGGTCGCGTCCCCCCTCCGGCACAAAGCCCGGCGAATGCGGCGACATCAGTGTCTCTGCGCAATCCGGCAATTCCAGCCCGGCGCAGAAGTGATCGCCTTCGCCGTAAAGCAAGGCAACCCGGGCGTCCTTCTCGGCTTCAAACTCGCCATAGGCCATCGCCAGATCCTGCATGAATTGAAGGTTCATCGCGTTTCGTTTGTCGGGCCGGTTGAGGCCGATAAGAAAGACGTGGTCGCGCAGTTCTGTTTTGACCAAAGATGCCATTTCAGTTGTCCCCACTCGCCGCGGCTTCCAATCCAAAGCGGGCAAGCACATTCTTGGTGATTTTCTCGACGAATGGGTCTTTTGCAGCCAGGCCATGCACCCACTCTGTTGTGCCGCTGTTGAAGACTTCGCCTTTGCCGCGGGCAAAACTCGCCATGACGGCGTGGCCTCGCATCAGACGGGCAAGGTTTTCCTTGCTGCCCGAGCCATAGGCCATACGTGCGCGGATTTCGGATTCCTCATGCGGGATCATGGCGGGGAACGGACTGCGCTCGCTTTCCGCCAATGTTGCCGGGGCAAAGCCGATGATCTGAAGGTCCTGGGGCACGCCGAGCCCTCCATCGGGCTTGGGTAGACCATCCGCGCCAAAGCGGATGGGGCAGCCGTCATTCTCATAGCCGACCAGTGGCACTGCGCTGCCGATCACATCGCCATAATAGAGGTCGGTGTCTTTGAGCGCCCAATGTTGGTCGTCATACACGGTCAGACCTGCACTGCCGCGTGCGACGCACATGCACAGTCGATGATAGCCGCCATAGATGAAGGACAGGCCGATCAGTTCCGCTTCAGGCTTGCCGAACTCCTCATGCGACCAGAGCTGCGTTGCCTCGCTGCGCGTGGCTGGATCAGCCCAAAGCGGATCGTCGCTCTCCCCGCGCCATTTGTGGGCGATCATGGTCTGACCATCATCCTCCCAGCGCACCTTCCAATAGCAGGTGTTGCCGGAGAAAACGGCCATTTTGCCGCCGCCATCGACGAAATCTTCAATCGCTTGGCGCTGCTTGCCCGACCAGTACTCGCTGTGACCGACAATCAGGACGGTTTCGTAGCCATCGAGCAGCGCAGGGTCTTCATCTTCGAAATCGTGATCGGTTAGATAGTCGATATCATAGCCGGTCTCTTCCGCCCACGCGGCGAAGCGATGCTCCCATTTCTGGAGAAAACAGGCCGAGCCATCATAGGGCGTCGGCAGATGCTTCATCGCCCACGCCGGATCGCCGGGCAGCGGCATCTCGCCCGGCCCCCGCACAGTCACGTTGATGAGCCGCGGCGCGCCGTCGGGTGGAGCGATCAACCCTTGCGGGTAGGGCCGCATGCGGGAGAGACGACCAATCGCACCTTGCTGCGAATCTTCAGGCGAAACCTTGCCCGCGACCAACGCCTCGACATCGGCATAGGAGTTTGATCCGCCCCAGTAGTTATACGCCATATAGGTGTTGGTTGAGAGCACCATAACGGCTTTCGCGCGTGGCCCATTTTTGGCGGGGCGAACACAGATGAAGTGATGCGTCGTGTCGCCGTCGGGCCCGGTGAGAGCCAGATCGTAATAGCCCGATTGCCAGTCCGCTCCGACTTCGAACTCAAACGCTTCGGGCCAGTTGCAGCCATTGGTGTCGGCATTATCGGGTGTGGGATGATCGCCAACGGCAATCTCTTCAAACCGCGCGACCTCGACGCTTTCTTTGCCCATGCGGCTGACTGTCAGAGTGCACGGGCTTGTCGGCGCGCTGGCAAAGATACGTACGGTCTCTCCCGGCGCCACACTCACAACATCGGGATAGAACCAAGGGCGATTGGTGCTCATTTAGACATCCTCTTGCGCGGTTAAACTCGCTCAGGCGGCCTTGGCGAGGCCGGACTGCCTATTCGTCGCGCTCGCTTGTGCCGGAATCCGCTCCAGCGCCCGCTCGACGCTCCAAAGCGCGCTTTCCATGTAGCCACCGGCCAGATAGTCGCCGCAGAATGAGACGCCCTTGCGCGTGTCACTTTGATCAAGGAATGCCAGCGAGCGCGCATCATGTCCGACAGAGGATTGGGGAATGGCAACCTCGTGACGCATCACATGCGTCCCTTCGATCATCTCCGAAATGCCGGGCACGAAGTTCTCGACATCCTTGCGCACGATGTCTGTGAGCTCTGCATCGCCAAGCTCCATATAGTCGTCCGACTTGGGCGCCAGCACCCAGGCTTGAAGTGTCGCTTTGCCGGATGGCGCGTTGCCGGGGCACTTTTGCTGTGCATCCACACAGAAGGTGATGGGTCCAGTGTGATCCATCGGCGCAAAATAGGTCCAAACACCCGGCACAAGCTCGCGGTCGAGGAAGAAAGACACGATTGCCATTCGCGGCATCTCGACGGCAGAAAGATAGCCTCGCTCGTCCGCCCAAGTGGGAGGCAGCATGCGTGCAGCGCTCGGCGCATGAGCTGCAACCACCACATGGTCGCATTCGATTGTCTGACCGTTGGTGAGCTGAAGGCCGTTAATGCCTTCATTGCCCTCGACCAGGCGAGCAACGCGCGCATTGTACCGGACGTTAACTCGCTCAGCCAGTTCCCGGTGGAGCGTGGCAGTGCCCCCTTCCAACGAGATGTAGTTGGTGAACATCACGATCTTAATCAGGCGGGATATCTGCAACAGGCTGACATTGCCCGCTTCCGGCTCATTGAGCCCCCCAATCAAGCTCAGCATTCTCACAATGTAGTCGAGTGGAGCTTTTTGTGACGTGCTTTGATGGGCCGCCACTTGATCGAGGATCGCCTGCTTCTCTGCCGCCTCGAAACAACCGGAGCGCAGCTTGAGCAGTGTCTTCAGCGTAAAGGCCGCGATCTTGAGATTGCCAAGGACACCGGCCGAGCGAATGATCGGAAGATTTTGCGAAAGATCGTAGTATTGGCCCGGCGCATAAAACATGCGGGTAAGCCCACCCAGCTTTTTGAGCTTCAGCGTTAACCCAAGATCATCGATCAGTTTGAGGCCAATCTTGTAGTTTGAGTGGAAGTACTGCGTGCCCACATCGGCCCAGTCATCGGTGCCGGGACGATTGAGAAGCCGAGCGCGACCGCCTGCACGATCCGACGCCTCGTAGACTGTCACCTCATGCCCGCGCTCCTGCAAACGGTAGGCAGCGGCTAGGCCGGCAATTCCGGCTCCGACGACCGCGACCTTCATTCTGCTGCCTCAGCGAGTGGCTCGCCGCCTCCATTGTAAACCGCATCACCACCGGGCCGAATGTAGCGGGGCACAGGGCGACCTGTCATCTGGCATACTGCGAGGATCGCTTGCTCGATCCCATTGGCATCGTCGATATTGATAAAGTTGCCATCATCGTCGAAATTCACGTTCGCGCCGGTGACGACCATGAACCCTTCGGCTCCGTCTTCGGAATCCTCAGGGACCATAAACTGATGCACTGATCCGCCCGGTTCGTAGAGGTAGCTGCCAGCTATCTGCGGCTGATCAGGGTATTCGACGTAGTTCCATTGGCCCTTGGTCGTGAAGAAATGCACTGTGCCAGTGTGAAAGTGACGAGGCAGCTTCGTACCGGGCTGGAACCTGGCATAGAGCACCCAGGTGCCGTTCTCTTTATCGAGAAACAGCGGCTGGAGGCTGTAGCCATCGGTCGGGTGCGGCACCGGCTCTTCGCCATTGATGTTGAGCGTTAGAAGCTCGTGCTGGTCATTGATAATCTGCGGAAGGGCCATCGCCGTCTCTCCTTTTTTGATGGGAGAGGGATAGGCTGGCCAATTTCGAGGAAATAGGTTAGTTCGGGACAAAGATTGATCATTTCCGGACATCGGGTTTTGGGTTTTGACCTTGATAACTTTGATCGCCCAGTGCTCTCGACGCAGATCGCGCGGCTGATAGTCGACATCCTCGAAGAACAGGGAGTCGCTCCTGAGCGTCTTTTCCGGAAACTAGATTTTGATCAAAAAGGATTGGAAGGCGAAGATGCATTCCTGTCATTCAATCAGATGTTTGGCCTGATTGATGCGGCTCTCCGACTATCACTGACCCCTTGGCTAGGTTTGAAGGTAGGGGACCGAGAAACCGTCGGTACCTGGGGCGTCCTTGGCTACGCCATAATGAGCAGCGCTAACGAGATTGAGGCTGCGACCATCGGGCCCAAATACTTTCAAGCCGCTCCTAGTCTGATGGAGACCACAATCACTATTGATGGCGATCGGCAGCGGATTCAGATGGATCCCATTTTCCCGATTGCGCGACTGCTTCCATTCTGCGTGGAAGAGAATGTGATGGGCATCCTTCGGGTTGCGAGCGAATATCTGCAAGAGCCACCCCAGCCGCTCGAATTGCACCTTAGCTATTCAAGGCCTGTCTATGCGAGAAAGTACCAAGAGTATTTTCGGTGCCCGGTCCACTATGACCAGCCGCAGAACGTAGTCTGGACCAGAGCTCCAACCGACCGTCCCTTAAGAACATCAGACCCGGCCAGCGCAGCGATCTGCTTGAAGCTAGCAGAGCAGCTATCAGCAAGGCATAAGGGCGAGGACAATTTTCTGCGCCTCGTGCGGCGAGAACTCTTACGGACGCCCGGCAGAATGCCAAACATGGAGAACGTTGCTGAAAGTCTTGCTATGAGCTCACGGACGCTCCGCCGAAAGCTTGGAGAATTGGAGACCTCATTTCGTGAGCAACAAGATGATGTGAGGAAGAGTCTGGCGACAGACTATCTGACCCATACGAGTTTAAGCATTGATCAAATTTCAGCTCGCTTAGGTTACACCGAAACCACCAATTTTCGTCGAGCCTTCAAGCAATGGGCGGATGTTACTCCGACTCGATATAGGCAGGCTGCAAAAGAGTAGCCGCTCAACTATGAGCAATCTGGCTCGTGCGCCCAGCCATTGCGCGGGTCTCTTCTGTTGCTCCCGGACCAGCAACATAGCCCGCCTCACGAAGCATAAGCGGCCGACCGTCTTTTGCTTTCACCTCCATGGGAAGGACAGGCTGCTCGTTTGCCCGATCCACTACGATGACCGGTTCATTTCCTTCGCCAAAGATCCATTTGTCGCCCCACTGACCTAGAGCGACGATCGCCGGAAACAGATCCCGGCCTTTGTCAGTCAGCCTGTAGACTAGTCGGGTCCCTCCCGGGCGAGATGGTACTCGCCTTAGCACCCCATGCGTGATCAGATGGTCCAGTCGCTGCGCGAGTATGTTCTTCGATATCGCCAGCTCATCCAAGAATTCAGAGAAGGTCGTCACGCCGAAGAAGGCAGAGCGTATGATCATTATCGACCACTTATCTCCAATCGCCTCGGCGGTTTTCGCCCAGCTACAATTGAAGTGATCCAGTGATTTTCGGGTCATGTGAGTTGCCTTCCTACCGAGGTGACAACCTATAGCATTGTCCTTTCAAAAAACAAAATGGTTGCGTAACGAAACCAAACGTGTTTTTAGGGAGCTGCAGATTCGGGAGGAAAAGCTGTGGCAAATGAAGATCTCTTCGACCTGTCCAACAAGGTGGCAGTCGTAACTGGAGGCACACGCGGCATCGGCGAAATGATCGCTACTGGTTTTGTGAAAGCGGGTGTGAAGACCTACGTTACTTCGAGAAGCGAGGAGGCCTGTGCAGCGACACAAAAGGCCTTGTCCGAGTTTGGCGAGTGCGTGGCACATCCGTCCGACCTGTCTTCGGTGGAGGGTATCGAAGCCTTTTCGGACTGGCTTTCATCTCAAGAGGATCGAGTTGACATTCTCGTGAACAATGCGGGCGCTACTTGGGGCGAACCGATCGAGACCTTCTCGGAAAAGGGCTGGGATCGAGTGATGGACCTCAACGTTAAATCCATCTTCTTCGCCACTCAGAAGCTCCTGCCACTTCTGCGCGCTGCGGCGAAAGAAAGTGGTCGTGGGCGCGTGTTGAACATTGGGTCCATCGACGGCCTGACTGTGCCAGTAACGCCGAACAACTTCGTCTATCCCGCTAGCAAGGCGGCGGTACATCATTTGACAGAAGTGTTGGCGAAGGAATTCGCCAGAGATCAGATCACTGTCAATGCGATCGCTCCGGGCCCATTCGAAAGCAAGATGACCGCGTTCGTGCTCAGCACGGACGAGGGGAAGAAAGCCGTCGGTTCGACAATGCCGCTTGGACGCATCGGAGAGCCTGATGACATGGTGGGCCTCACCACTTTCCTCGCTTCACGGGCAGCAGATTTCATCACCGGCGCAACTATCCCGCTCGACGGCGGCTACGCAAACCTGCGCTGACTCAAGACACCCAGACAGACCGGAGATCACCATGAAGACCGCAATCACAGAGATGTTTGGCATTGAACATCCCATTGTCCAAGGCGGGATGCACTATGTCGGCTTGGCGGAAATGGCATCTGCTGTTTCCAACGCGGGCGGCCTTGGAATTATCACGGCGCTCACCCAAAAAACGCCAGCCGATCTCGCTAACGAGATCGCACGCTGCAAGGACATGACCGACAAGCCCTTTGGGGTTAACATTACGTTCCTTCCGATGCTCGAACAGCCGGACTATCCTGGTTACGTGAAGGCGATCATCGAAGGCGGTGTCAAGGTCGTCGAGACTGCTGGCAACAACCCTTCTCAGGTTTTGCCTTACCTGCAAGATGCCGGGGTCAAGGTCATTCACAAATGCACCTCTGTGCGACACTCCTTGAAGGCTCAGGACATCGGCTGCGATGCAGTATCGGTCGATGGCTTTGAGTGCGGAGGCCACCCCGGGCAAGACGACACCCCAAACATGATCTTGCTGCCCCGTGCCGCAGATGAATTGGACATTCCATTCATTGCCTCGGGTGGACAAGCTGATGGTCGATCGCTGGTCGCCTCGCTCTCATTGGGCGCGGACGGTATCAATATGGGCACTCGGTTTATCGCGACCAAAGAGGCGCCCGTGCACCAGAATGTCAAAGACGGCATTCTGGCAGCGACTGAGCTCGATACGCGCATCATAATGCGCCATCTTCGCAACACCGAGCGTGTGCTGAACAATGCCGGGGTTGAGCGCATACTCGAAAAAGAAAAAGAGCTGGGCGAGAGCATCACATTCCAGGATATTCTTCCTGAAGTTGCAGGCATTTATCCGAAGGTGATGGGTGACGGCGATATGGATGCTGGCGCTTGGTCTTGCGGCATGGTCGTCGGCCTCATCAACGATATCCCGACCTGCAAAGAGCTGATCGACCGGGTCATGGCTGAAGCGGACGACATCATAAACGCCCGACTTGCCGGCATGTCGAAGAGCCCTGTCGCGGCCTAACCGCTAGCCAATCGGTCAAAGGGAGAGGGCCAATGCCGAGTTATGATCCACCGATCCGAGATTTCCAATTCATCATCCATGATGTTCTGAGCGGAGAGGACTGCAGCAACCTTGCGCCATTCGCCGAGGCTGATCGAGAGACAATTGACGCCGTTCTCGAAGAGACCGGGAAGATCTTTCGCGATGTCGTAGCGCCCATGAATCGCGCGAGTGACCTTCAGGGATGCACTCGGAATGAAGATGCATCGGTAACCACGCCGGAAGGCTTCAAGGAGGCCTATCAAACTCTTTGTGAAGCTGGAATTCCCGGCCTCAGCAAGGACCCTGCATATGGCGGGCAAGGCATGCCCGCGATGTTGCAAAAGATCGTTGGCGAGATGGCCGCCTCAGCCTGCTTCGGGTTCTCGATGTATCCTGGGCTTTCCGGCAGCGCGCTCAATGCACTGCACGCCTCGGCTTCAGATGAGCAGAAGGCCAAGTTCCTTCCCAAGATGACGTCCGGGGAATGGACGGGGACCATGAACCTGACCGAACCGCAATGCGGTACGGATCTGGGCCTAATCCGAACCAGGGCGGTTCCCCAGCCTGACGGCAGCTACAAGATCACAGGTCAGAAGATCTGGATCTCTGGTGGCGAGCACGATCTCACAGAGAACATCATCCACCTCGTTCTTGCGCGGATCGAAGGCGCACCTGATGGCGTCAAAGGGATCTCTCTCTTCATCGTGCCCAAAGTGATGGTCAATGATGACGGCACACTGGGTGAGCGCAACGGTGTGTCCTGCGGTGGGCTTGAAGAGAAGATGGGCTGCCACGGCAACTCCACCTGCGTCATGAACTATGACGATGCCACAGGGTATCTCGTAGGCGAGGAGAACAAGGGCCTGCGCGGCATGTTCGTGATGATGAACGAAGCGCGTATTGGCGCTGGCATGTTGGGCTACGCCTTGGCCGAACCAGCTTATCAGAACGCTCTCGCATTTGCTCTCGACCGTCGCCAAGGCCGAGCTCTCAACCGGAAAATGGATCCGGAAGAGCCCGCTGACAATATTCTAGTCCACCCCGACGTTCGCAGAATGTTGCTCGACATTCGTGCATTTATCGAAGGTGCCCGCACCTTTGGATGCTGGATGTCTCTGATGATGGATGTGAAAGAGCATTCACCCGACGAGGAAGCACGCGCCCGCGCCGATGACTATCTCGCTCTGCTGACCCCGGTCATGAAAGCCTATTTCACCGACAAGGGATTGAAGGCGACGATCGATAGCCAACAAGTCTTGGGCGGCTCCGGCTACGTTGAGGAATGGGGCATGAGCCAGTTCGTCCGTGACGTCCGGATCGCATCGATCTGGGAGGGAACCAATGGCGTCCAGGCCCTTGATCTGGTGGGACGCAAGCTGCCTGCAGCCGGTGGCCGCTATTGGCAACGGTACTTCGCGGAGTTGGATGAAGTCGTTGAAGAGTGCGGCGCCGTTGAAGGACTGAGCGACTACGCCGCTGCCCTTAAGACTTCCAAAGACCGGCTTGCTGATGCGACCCAATGGATCGCTACCAATGGCATGGACAACCCCAACAACGCTGCCGGTGTGTCGAGCGACTACCTGCATTTGTTCGGTGTCACCGCCATGGCACACATGTGGCTTCTCAGCGCGAAAGCTGCGCTGAAAGCTGACGCAGAAAGCGATCCATTTATCGCACGCAAGCTCGCCACAGCGCAGTTCTTCTTTGAGCGCGTCTTGCCAGAAAGCCGCTCACTTCACTCGAAAGTCAAAGCCGGATCGGGCTCGGTCATGGCGAATGACCACACGTTTTGGCCGCACGAGACCGGCAGCCTCACGGAAATTGGAAAGGACTACAGAATGGGACAGGAACGCGGCGTAGTACGCACCGAGACCGAAGGCCATGTGCTGAAGATCATCATCGATAATCCGGAGAAGAAGAACTCGTTCGTGCCGGAAATGATGTACGAACTGTCAGAAGCTCTTACCGAACTGGACAAGAACGATGATCTCTGGGTTGGCGTGCTGTGCGCCGTCGGCGATCATTTCACCGCTGGCCTCGATATGCCAAAGTTCTTTGGGCCGACGGCAAAGCCGCTCGAAATCCCTGAAGGCAATATCGATCCGTTTGGCCTTAAGAGCATCTGCTCAAAACCCATCGTAACCGCAGTACAGGGCATCACCTTCACCGTTGGCATTGAGATGATGCTTGCAGGCGACATCGCAATCGCTGCTGACAGCGCACGTTTCTGCCAGATGGAGGCCAAACGCGGCATTGCGCCTCTCGGCGGAGCACACTTCCGATACATCACAAGAGCAGGCTGGGGCGATGCGATGTATCACCTCATGCTGTGCGACGAGTTCACGGCCGACGAAGCAAAGCGGATTGGTCTCGTTCAGGAAGTGGTGCCGCACGGATCGCAAGTTGATCGTGCGATGGAAGTTGCCCAGATCATTGCCAAGAACGCGCCTCTTGGCATTCAGATAACTAAGAAGGCCGGTCGCCAGTTCATCGATCACGGTGAGAAAGCGGCCATTGCAATCGCGCCAGAGATTCAAAAAGCGGTGATGACTTCGGAAGACATGATGGAGGGCATCCAGTCCTTCATGGAGCGTCGCGAAGCCGTGTTCAAAGGACGCTGACGCTCGCATCCCACTACCCCCAAACCAAACATCGAGGAACCCATGAGCGATCATGTAATCGTAGAAACCCATGGCCGAGTAACCAAGGTCACCATTGCTCGTCCCGAAAAGAAGAACGCGATCACACAGGCCATGTATGCTGCAATGGCTGATGCTCTGAACGCTTACTCAGAGGACGACAGCACGCGCGCACTGTTACTGACAGGCACTGGGGACTTCTTCACCTCGGGCAACGACCTTCAGGATTTTGCCACTGGACCCAAGGGCGATGAGGAACCTGGCGTCAGCCGCTTTCTCCGCGCCATCAAGGACTGCCCTAAGCCTGTGATTGCTGCCGTAAATGGAGGGGCCATTGGTGTTGGCCTGACAATGCTGCTGCACTGCGATCTGGTGTACGCAAGTGATGCCGCGCACCTAAGCGCTCCGTTTGTCGGTCTAGGGCTGGTTCCTGAGGCGGCTTCATCAAAGCTCCTGCCAGAAGCGGTCGGCAAGGCGGTGGCGGCTGACATTTTCTACACTGGACGGAAACTGAGCGCAGAAGAAGCGCTAAGCTTTGGCTTGGTAGCCCGCGTCTTCCCAGCCGCAGAACTTGGCGAAGAGACCTTCAAGATTGCCGCTCAGGTCGCAGCTTCTGCGCCGACCGCGCTCAAGCGTACCAAGAAGCTGGTTAGATACGAGCAAGACGCCGTGACTGAGCACATGGCACTGGAGGGCAAGCAATTCACCGAGCAACTTCAATCCCCAGAGTTTGGCGAGAGCGTTGCCGCAATGATGCAGAAGCGCGCACCGGTTTTCGAATGAGCGTCAGGCTCGTAACCCACTCATCCCATCGTTGAAGAACAAATCGTCGGAGGAGGAACCCCATATCCGCGATTGAAGAGCTTGACGCCGACTATGTGATCGTTGGCGGCGGCGCTGTGGGCATGGCGTTTGCCGATGCCCTGGTGGAGGAATCCGACCAGACGATGATCATCATTGATCAATTCGCCATGCCCGGTGGACATTGGAACATCGCCGATCCTTTCGTGCAACTGCACCAGCCGGCAAGCTTCTACGGTGTCAGTTCCAAAGATCTCAGCAGCGGCCGGATTGCCAACAAGATTGATTTGAAAAGGTTGCAGGACTGGATCGGTCACGAGAGCATTCAGCTCACGCTTGATACGTTTGGTCACTTGCTGGCCGATCAGGAACGGGATGCGGAATCGGCTGCGCTTGCAAGCAGAGACTTGTTCGCTTGAAAGCGGCCGTTCGGCTCACGACCCAAAAGCGGACGTAGGTCGATACCTTTTCGCAGATGAGCGAGGTGCAGTGCCATGCCTTGTCGGGTCGGTAAACATCGCTCGAAGGTCAGATCGCAGACGTGTTCGACCTTGCCAACAAGATCGATTGCGACGCCAGGCGCGGGATCGCTTCGGAGTTCTGACGCCACCCAACAAGCTGTAGAGCGCCACGGAGCGGCCCGGCGCGATTCAAGCAACCGGGCCATTTTTCGTTCTACGAGAGGAAATTCGCGAGAATTTTGAACCTCCTCCGACTCCACACCGATGTGGATGCAACGCGCGCAAGGGGTGCGCGATCAGGAGGACTACCAATGAACAAGCTCATTCTTCTCACCGGCGCTGCCACCTGCGCCTTCTTCGCTTTCCAACCGACCCCAGCGACAGCAACCGAATGCGCCAATGATGGCGTTCCACCCGAAACTCCGCCAACCGACGGCGGGTCTGATGAAGACAACACAGCCTGCGGTGACGGCGCGGATGCGTCTGGTACAAGCTCGGCGAATACAGCTTATGGTGCCCAATCCAACGCCAGCGGCGATGGAGATGCGAACACAGCGATTGGTTTTCTCGCCGACGCGAGCGACGGATTTGGTGCGACCGCAGTTGGATCGCGCTCGAACGCTACGGGTCAGGATGCCGCTGCGTTCGGCAGGAACAGCGTTGCAACGGGTGATGATGCGACAGCCGTCGGCCCCTTTGCCGAAGCGACCGGAGTTACAGCAATCGCGATTGGCGGGGATGGCGGCGACACCGGACAGGAAGGCGCACAAGCAAGCGGGGCGCGCTCAATTGCCATCGGCGCGGACGCTGCCGCGAGTGAGGAAGATTCGGTCGCCCTTGGAAGTGGCGCTGACGCTATCGCCATCGGCGCACTCGCAATTGGACAGGACGCCTCAACCACCGGAACAGACGCCATTGCTCTCGGCTCGTTCTCCAATGCGTCAGGACGGCGCACGATCAGCATCGGTGAGAGTTCGATCGCCAGTGGCGACGCAGCGGTCGCGATCGGCGGCGACGGCGACGGCTCTGATGTCGGCGCGCAGGCAACGGGCGACCGTTCGGTTGCACTCGGAGCCAATGCTTCCGCAGGTTTTGAGCAGGCGGTTGCGCTCGGCTCATTGGCCAATGCTTCCAATGTCAACGCCACCGCAGTCGGTCAGAATGCTCGCGCAGAGGGCGACAACAGCACCGCCTTGGGATCAAACGCAAATGCTGAAGGCAATGCCTCGGTAGCCATTGGGGTTGGTGCCAGCTCGAGAAACAGCTCAGATATCGCTATCGGAAACAACGCGGATGCTCGCGGAGTGGGAGCAGTTTCCATCGGGGTCAATTCTGATGCGCGCAGCCGGGCGGTAGGCATCGGAAATGCCTCCAACGCCACAGGTTCCAGTTCGGTCGCTATTGGCGGAGAAAGCGGCGTCAACGGCTTCGACGGAGCCGAGGCGAGTGCACAATTCGCGGTTGCCTTGGGTTCCCGCACAGATGCTACTGCAGAAGCGGCTGTCTCGCTGGGCTTCGATGCAAACTCAACCGCAGTGAACGCCGTTGCAATTGGGCGCGAAGCGAATGCAACGGGTGAAGATACGCTTGCACTCGGTGCGGAGTCTCTCTCTTCCGGAACATCGACTATCGCCATCGGGAATGACGCGCAGGCGACGCGGCAAGGTTCGATTGCAATCGGATCGACCAATCCCGGACTGCGCGATGATCTGGAGCAAGGTGCACGGGCCACTGGTGCGCTCTCTATCGCGCTGGGTACGCAGACCGTCGCTTCGGAGACCACCACGATCGCCATCGGGTTCTCGGCGGACGCGCTTGAAAACGGTGCCCTGGCGGTGGGCGATAATGCTCGCGCTGAAGCGAGAAGCTCGGTCGCGCTGGGGGATGAAGCGCGGGCGACCGCGGAGAACGCGAACGCGCTGGGGCGGCGTGCGAGGGCGCAAGGAGCATCCTCAATTGCTATCGGCGGCGATGGCGACGATGACGATACGGGCGGCACTCTCGGGGCGCAGGCGCTCGGCACGCAAACCTCCGCTCTTGGCGCGGACGCCTTCGCCGATGGGGTAAATACCACCGCACTTGGTGCAGGCTCCAATGCAACCGGCGTTCAATCGACCGCTGTCGGTGCCGGTGCGGGTGCGAGCGGCGTGGGCGCGCTGTCGTTTGGCGCTTTCTCACAGGCTCGCGGCAACTTCTCGACCTCCTTGGGCTTTGCCAGCTTCGCCCCTGCCTTGCAGTCGACCGCCATCGGCAGCGCCTCGCAGGCCACTGGTGAGAATTCGACCGCTGTGGGTCGTCAGGCGCTTGCCCGCGCCAATCAGGCGACCGCGCTTGGAAATGGTGCCACCGCCGACTTCGCGGCTTCGACCGCTGTAGGCACCGGGGCGACCACCACTGCCGCAAATCAGGTGACGCTGGGCGGAGCGGGCAGCTCGGTTCGCATCGGTGATCTCGAAGCGTCGACATTAGCGCAACAAGGCCCGGTCGATGTCGTAACGGTCGACCAGAACGGGACGCTCGGTCGCCAGCAGGTTGCGACGGCGGCTTCGGTGCAGAATGTCCGCACCTCGCTCAATGCACTGTCGCAGGTCTCCGACGCGCAATTCGGGCAGCTCGAAAACAGCGTGCTCGCGCTCGACGGTCGCGTCACTAGTCTCGAGTTCCAGCTCCAGGATGTCGACGAGCGGCTGACCGGCGGGATCGCCGCTTCGATGGCGCTGGGCGGGCAGATGGTCGTGCCCGACAGCACGATCTCGTTCAGCCTCAACGCCTCGACCTATCAGGGCGAGCAGGGCTTTGCCGGTTCTATCGCGGCGCGGGTGTCTGAGCGGGTCTACATCTCGGCCGGCGTGGCCGGCTCGACCGCCCCCGACAGCACCGGCGGTCGCGTGGGTGTCGCGTTTGGCTTCTAACTTGCGAGGGCGGACATTGAGTTGCTGTACTCAATGTCCGCTTTCACCCCCAGTTTCGGACAAATCGGGTAGATAGCTTCTTGTCTAGAAGCGGACCTGAGAGAGGATGAATGCAACACTAGTGCAACGAGGCCTACCAGTTACCCCGGAAAACCGCGAGTTGTCAGCGGAATCATAATCCGCGTGTCGGGGGTTCAAGTCCCTCCTCCGCTACCAGGACCCGGATTGGAACGGCTGACGAGGCCCATGGGTGGCCATGAATGCATGCGGTCGTCTTCATGATGGGATCTTGGCGGGCGTCTGTTGGCGACCCAGGGCGCTATGGTCCCAGGCGGTGCGATTTGTCCTTCCGGTGCCTTGGCGACGGCAAGATCGGCGCGTGGTAGCGGCGGGCCCGGACGGTGATAGACGAGCGCAGAGAGGCCAAGCCACACGGTGAACATGACCAAATAGGTCCAGCGGCGCGGCCATAGCCAAACCACCAGCAACGTGGCCGCTGCGGTGCCGCCGAGGGCAATCAAGGCAGAGCTTGCTGCGCGAGTGCCGGTGCCGGTGAGCGCCGTTTGGATGGCCATGTTGGCCCATTGCGCCGGCAGCAGAGCCAGCAGCCAATCCGGCAATGCACCTGGCTGTGCCGAAGCCGTTACCAGGATGGCAGCCTCGCCAGCGACTACCAGGACCGCAATCCACCAGCCCTTTCCCGCTGCGCTACGGGCAAAGAGCGTGCCCCGCGCAGCGAAGCTGATGCAGGCGATCAAGAATGCAAACCCGGTTGAAAGCGGATGTGGCAAGGGTGACATGCCCAGAACAAGCGCGAAAAGGATTAGTCCGGCACCGACCGGGATTCCCAGAAGCACGCCGATCCAGAAACGCCCCTCGGCGGCCGAGGCGATCATCGCAGTCCCCATCAATCCAACTGCCAAGATCGGACCGCCAACCAGGATC
>JAAUYH010127132.1_pt1 | contig 64935 bp, 47 predicted proteins | sample 7278061 | NCBI WGS metagenome assembly JAAUYH01 (sample SAMN14350203, study PRJNA611818) | marine sediment metagenome | isolation source: surface marine sediment (0.6m) | place: French Polynesia: Moorea | collected 2018-08 | reverse complement strand
TATCAGAAACCGAAGATCGCCGCCTTCATGGGGACCAAATTCGCAACCTCGACGCAGCTTTCGCAACGCATCCTGCGCATGTTCCGGCAAGACAGCTGGCCCGAACTGCCGCATCACACCGCCGAATGGCTGGCCCTGCAGCGGCAGGTGTCGAAATTGCCGGAAGCCGACCGCCTGCTGGTCGAAAGCTTCCCTCATGACGGGCGCGACCACATCTGCGTCTACGGCTTTGCCGGCCGCAATGCCATGCAGACCCTCGGCTTGCTTGTCACCCAACGGATGGAGGCCGAGGGGCTGAACCCGATGGGTTTCGTATCCACCGACTACGCCGTCCTTGTCTGGGGCCTCGATCCGGTACGCGATCCGGCGCCGCTGTTTCAGGCCGACGGCCTGCGCGAGACATTCGAAACATGGCTCGCCGGCAACGCCGTGATGAAGCGCACCTTCAAGGCGAGCGCCGTGATCGCCGGGCTGATCGACCGGCAGGCGCCCGGACAGCGCAAGACCGGGCGGCAGGCGACGTTTTCGTCCGATATCCTGTACGACACCCTGCGCAAGTACGACCCGCACCATCTGCTGCTGGAGATCACGCGCGAGGAGGCGCTGAAAGGCCTCGTCGACTTTGGCCGGATCGAAGAGATGCTGGCGCGCACGCAAGGCAGGGTCGACCATGTGGTTCTGGATCGCGTGACCCCATTGGCGGCGCCGCTGTTTCTCGAAGCGGGACGGGTGCCAATTCATGGCCAGGCCAACGAGCGGCTTCTGGCCGAAGAGGCCGAGCGGCTTATGGAGATTGCCGGGCTGGGAAACGAGCCGCCGGATCCCAAGCCCGTATGGCGTGTGCCGTATTGAGAGGCAGGGACAGACCCCCCTGGAACTTTGCGGGAAACACACGCGGGGTTTCTCTTGACGCACGCTATCGCCTTCGCGTTATAGAAGAATATGCGCTTGGAACATAAGAAGAACAATGTCTGCTTCACCCTTGGCGGGGCGACGCTTGAGGCGCGGACGAGCGGGGCGCTTTGGTGGCCGGATCGGCGGGTGCTGACGGTGTCTGATCTGCACCTGGGGAAATCGGAACGGATTGCGCGGCTTGGCGGCGCCATGCTACCGCCTTACGAGACCGAAGACACGCTGACACGACTGGAGGATGAAGTGACTGCACTGGAGCCAGAGACGGTGGTGTGTCTGGGCGACAGCTTCGACGATCAGGCCGTGGCCAAGCGGCTCGCGGACGAGGCGGTGCTTTGGCTGGGCCGCCTGATGGCGGGGCGGCGGTGGATCTGGATTGCCGGAAATCACGATCCGGGACCGGTGGAACTGGGGGGCACGCATTTGTCGGAATGGCCGGACCTGCCGTTGGTTTTCCGGCATATCGCCTGTGCCGGCGCCAGCGGAGAGGTGTCGGGGCACTATCATCCGAAGGCCGTCGTCAATGCGCGGGGGCGGCAGATGTCCCGGCCCTGCTTTCTTTACGACAGCGACCGGGTGATTTTGCCCGCCTTCGGGACCTATACCGGGGGCCTGCGATCGACCGCGCAGGTTTTGAGCGAATTGATGCGGCCGGAGGCGCTGGCAATCCTGACCGGACCCGTGCCGGCGGTCATTCCGATGCCGGGGAGATTGGTATGAAGATAAGATTTGAGGGCTACGAAGCGAAGGTCCGGGACAGCTTCGGCCGTCAGGATCTGATGAAAACGATCGGGGCCGAACTGGTCCGGGTGGAGCCCGGAGAACTGGAGATCTGGGCACCCGTTCTGGACGAGGTGCGTCAGCAGCACGGGTTTGCCCATGCGGCGGTGAGCTTTGCCCTGGGCGACAGCGCGGCGGGATATGCGGCGCTGAGCCTGATGGAAGAGCCCGACGAGGTTCTGACGGTCGAGATGAAGATCAACCTGCTGGCCCCGGCGCAGGGCGAGCGGCTGATCGCGATCGGCCGTGTGGTGCGGCCGGGCCGGCGGCTGATGGTCACCGCGTCCGAGGTCTGGGCCGAGACCGGCGGCAAACGCGTTCAGGTGGCAATGCTGCAGGGGACGATGATTCCGGCACGGCCGGAGTGATGCTCGCCGAGGGCGTGAACGCGGGCCTCTGCCGACGGGTCATCGGGCGAAAATCCAGCGACACCGCGATGCCTGCGCCGCGCAGAACGCGGGTTTCGTTTGTTTGCACCGCTCCGGCGTGCGAGCCTTGCAGCGTGCAAAGGCGAGGGGGACCATGCGGTCGATCATCATTGGGGCGGGACCGGCCGGGCTGGCGGCAGCGGCCTGCCTGAAACGCGCCGGGCTGGCGGTGGAGATCTTCGAACGGTCAGACCGGATAGGGCCAGCGTGGCATAGGCACTACGACCGGCTGGTCCTGCATACGTCCCGCGGCCGGTCCGCGCTGCCCTTCAGGCCGATGCCGTCCCGGGTGCCGAAATATCCATCGCGGCAGGATGTGATCGATTACCTCGAAGATTATGCCGACGCCTTCGGGCTGGCGCCTCGGTTCGGTTGTGCTGTGGCCTCGGTGCATTCAACCGCAGAAGGCTGGCGCGTCCGGCATGCAGAAGGCGACACACAGGCAGAGGTGGTGGTCTTCGCCACCGGCCTGAACGGCCACGCCAGGCGGCCGGATTGGCCGGGGCTTGCCGCGTTTCCGGGACAGGTGCTGCATTCCTCGGACTATCGCGACGCCGCGGCATTTGCCGGGCAGCGGGTGCTGGTCGTCGGATTCGGCAATTCCGGCGCCGATATCGCCACCGACCTGGCAGAGGCGGCCGTGGACACCGGACTGTCGGTCCGCGGGCCGGTGAACCTGCTGCCGAAGGAAATCCTCGGCATTCCGGCGACGTCGCTGGGGCTTTTGCGGAAACTCTTTCCACCTGCCGTGGCCGACCGGCTGACCGCGCCGGTGGTCCGGGCGCTGATCGGACGGCCCGACGCGTATGGGATGGTGGCGTCGGACAAGGGGCCGATGCGGCAGGTGCTGGAGGACGGCAAGATCCCGATGATCGACGCCGGCGCGCTTGCGCAGATCAAGGCCGGGCGGGTCGCGGTTTACCCGGGGATCGCGCGGATCGAAGGACGGACGGTGGTCTTCGCCGACGGCCGCAGGGCAGACTTCGATGCGGTGGTGACGGCCACGGGCTATGGGCTTGACCTGAAACAGATGCTGCCGGATGCCGCGGGGGACGTCCTGGATGGTTCGGGGCGGCCCAGGGTGTCGGGCGGACCGACGGGACGGTGCGGGCTCTATTTCTGTTCCTACCATGTCTCGCCCAACGGGCAGCTTCGGCAGGCGGCGATGGAGGCACAGGCGATTGCGGCGGATGTGTCGCGCCTGGCCACAGCGGATCAGACCGCGGCGCGCACCGCCGGTTGATCGACGAAATAGTCGGTGACGATGGCACCCGCCCACATCGCCGTCAGGGCCGCCCAGGCGGTTCCGACGAAGATCGATCCGCCCGTGACGCCCGCGCCGATGGCGCAACCGCCGGCCAGCATGCCGCCGAAGCCCATGAGCGCCGCACCGATCATCGCGCGCTTCATGTTGTCGGCGTCCTGAAAGCCCTGGAACCGGAACTCGCGCGTCAGCATCGCGGCCAGGAACGACCCAAAAAAGACACCGGGCACGAGACCGATGTCGAACTCCAGCACCGCATTGCGGTCAAGCACGAACATCAGGGTATTGGCCGAGGGGCCGGTGAAGGTGGCGCTTTCGATCTGCACGGGATCGAAGCTGACCTGCGCCAGTCCGAAGGTCAGAACCCAGCCCACGGCAACGGCAAAGCCGACGCCGGAGCCGAAGATCAGCTGGCGCGGGCTGATCCGGTTGATCCGCGCCAGGCCCAACGCCACCACGGCGATGGCGAGGCCCAGGACAAGGCCCGACGATTGCGGCAGCCGGTCCAGCAGATCGACATTGCGCCCGCCGGGCGTGACCCAAAGCGCCGCGAGGCGATCGCGCAGGGGCGACAGCCAGCCGGCGAGGCTCATCTGCGCGACGACCGCAAAGATCAGCCCCGAGATCACCGAGCGCAGGTTGCCGGTGGCGGCCAGAACCAGCAGGCGCCCGGAACAGCCGCGCGCCAGCACCATGCCGATGCCGAACAGCACCCCGCCCAGGATCGCTCCCGACCAGGACCCGGTGACAGCCATCATCCGCGCCTCCTCGGCATGCATCAGGCCAGCCAGTTCCGCCGCCTGCACCCACACAAGCGCGGTGGAAAAGCACAAGAGCCAGATCGATACCTTCGGCCCCAGATCACCGCGGGCGAATTCGACCGCCGCGGCGCGCAGGCAAAAGCGCGAGCGCTGTGCCGCGACGCCAAAGATCACGCCGGTGACCAGACCGAACAAGGCCGCCGCAGGCGCCTCGCCGATACGTTCGACGATTGTCAGTATGTCCATGCCCCGTCCCTCGGAGTTTTGCGCCTCGTGCCAAACCGACCCGGCTCGTGCATTGATTCAGATCAGATATGCGCGCCGCCGGTGCCATTTGCGCTCGCCTTTCACCGCGCGCAGGCGTAGAGCGGAACCATGGGACGTATCGTGGAACTTGCAGACGCCGGCGGATTGCCGGTCTGGCGGCGGCCGGTGGCATTGCTGTTCCTGATGGCCTTTGCGATGCCGATCGCCTTTGCGACCTGGTCGGCGCTCTTGAACAACTTCGTGATCGAGGCGGCGGGCTTCACCGGGGTCGAAATCGGCTGGCTGCACACGGTGCGCGAAATCCCCGGCTTCTTCGCAGTCGGTGTGATCGCCATCATCATCTTCATGCGCGAGCAGATCCTGGGCGTCGTGTCGCTGTTCCTGCTGGGCGCCGCAACGGCGGTGACAGCCTGGTTTCCGACCTTCGGCGGCTTGCTGACCGTGACGATGCTGTCCTCGATCGGGTTTCACTATTTCGAGACGGTGAACCAGTCGCTGCAGCTGCAGTGGATCGACAAGAAACGCGCGCCGCAGACGCTGGGCTGGATCGTCGGGATCGGATCGGGCGCGTCGCTCTTGGCCTATGGATTGCTGGTGGTGACGTGGAAGACGCTTGGGCTCAGCTACAACTTCGTCTATCTGGTCGCGGGCGGACTGACGGCGGCGATCGCGCTGTTTTGCTATCTGGCGTATCCGCAGTTCGAATCACCGCACCCCCAGGTCAAGAAGATGGTGCTGAAGCGGCGCTACTGGCTGTATTACGCGCTGCAGTTCATGTCCGGAGCGCGCCGGCAGATCTTCATCGTCTTCGCGGCCTTCATGATGGTGGAACGCTTCGGATTCGAAGTGCACGAGGTCACGGCGCTGTTCCTGATCAATTTCGTGGCGAACATGATCTTTGCGCCGCTGATGGGCCGTGCGGTGGCATATTGGGGGGAACGGCGGGCGCTGACATTCGAATATGTCGGTCTGACGGTCGTGTTCCTGGCCTATGGCGGGATCTACTATTTCGGCTGGGGCGTCGTGCTGGCTGCCGCCTTGTACGTGCTCGATCACCTGTTCTTCGCCCTGGCCTTCGCGCTGAAGACCTATTTCCAGAAGATCGCCGATCCGCAAGACATCGCGCCCACCGCTGCGGTGGCGTTCACCATCAACCATATCGCGGCGGTCTTCCTGCCGGCCCTTCTGGGCTATCTCTGGATCGTCTCGCCCGGCGGCGTCTTCGTGCTTGCGGCGGGCATGGCGGTGGTTTCACTGCTGCTGGCGCTGATGATTCCGCGGCATCCCGAGCCGGGCAACGAAACCGTGTTCAGCCCCTATGTGTCCGCGCCGGCAGAGTAGCAAGCCGGCAAGCGCGCCCTATATCTGAACCGAACGGATTTGACCGGGAGAGACGCGATGTTCCTGCTGCGGAAGAAAAAGATGGAAATGGTCGGCGCCGGCGATGCGCTGCCGGGGCGCGAGACGCCGATCGCGACCGCCGAGACGCATTTCCTCAGCGGCCTGCCGCTGAAATCGCCGGTGCCCGAGGGGATGGCGGAAGCGATGTTCGGCATGGGCTGTTTCTGGGGCGTCGAGCGCATGTTCTGGAAACTGGACGGCGTCTGGCTGACCATGGTCGGATACGCGGGCGGGCACACGCCGAACGCGAGCTACGAAGAGGTCTGCACAGGCCGGACGGGCCACAACGAGGTTGTGCGGGTGATCTATGATCCGTCGGTCGTGTCCTATGAGGAGCTGCTGAAGGTGTTCTGGGAGGGACACGATCCGACCCAGGGCATGCGACAGGGCAACGACATGGGCACGCAGTACCGGTCGGGGATCTACACCTATACCGATGGCCAGAGGGCCGCGGCAGAGCGCAGCAAGGCGGAATTTGCGCCCCGGCTGGCCGAGGCGGGGTATGGCCCGGTCACGACCGAGATCCTGCCCGCCCCGGAGTTCTTCTATGCCGAGGACTATCACCAGCAGTACCTGGCCAAGAATCCGGGCGGATATTGCGGCCTCGGCGGCACCGGCGTGACCTGCCCGGTCGGGACCGGCGCCTGACCCGGGATTGCGATGCCCCGGCGGATCCATATCCTCGGCGCCAGCGGCACCGGGACCTCGACCCTTGCACGGGGGCTTGCCAGCGCGCTTGGCAGCCAGGCGTTCGATACGGACGATTTCTACTGGCTGCCCACCGACCCGCCCTTTACCGACAAGCGCCCGGCCGCCGACCGGCTGGCGTTGATGGAAACGATGTTCCTGCCGCGGTCGGACTGGCTGCTGTCGGGATCGATGACGCGATGGGGCGATCCGGTGATCCCGCGGCTGACCCATGTGATCTTTCTGACCATGGCGGCGGGGCCCAGGCTGGCCCGGCTCCGCCGGCGCGAGCGGCAGCGCTACGGCGCGCTGATCCGCGCGGGCGGAACGCGCGCGGGCGCGTTCAAGGGGTTCCTTGATTGGGCCATGGCCTATGACGATCCCGATTTCGCCGGTCGCAGCCGCCACCAGCATGAAGCCTGGCTTTTCGAGTTGACCTGCCCGGTGATCCGGCTGGACGCGGCAATGCCGCCGGAGGACCTGCTGGCAGCCGCGCTCGACGCCCTGGATGGGGATAAAGGGGCGCTCTGAGGGGCGGCATTCGGGTTCGATCCGCCCAGAAGGAGAGGCGATGGCCCGGCTCCTCGCTTGAAAGGCGCCGGCACCTCAAGGCCAGACCGCCAGAACCCGGTTCCGTCAAAACGCATCCTGTTCTAGGGTCCGCCCCATGACGAGCGACCAGACGATCCTTTTCACCCTCTTCGCCGCCGTCTTCGCCCTGTTGCTGTGGGGGCGGTTCCGCTATGACCTCGTCGCCTTTTCCGCATTGTTGGCAGGCGTCGTGCTGGGCGTGGTGCCGACGAAGGACGCCTTTTCCGGCTTCGGCCATCCTGCAACGCTGATCGTGGCGTTGGTGCTGGTCGTGTCGGCCGGGCTGGTCAGGTCCGGGGCGGTCTATCTGATCACTCGAACGCTGGTCGACAGCACAAGAAGCCTTGGCAGCCATATCGCGATCATGGGCGGCATCGGCGGCATCCTGTCGGCGTTCATGAACAACGTGGCCGCTCTGGCGCTGCTGATGCCGGTCGACATGCAGACCGCGCGCAAGGCTGGCCGGGCGCCGGGGCTGACGCTGATGCCGCTGTCCTTCGCGACGATCCTGGGCGGCATGATCACGTTGATCGGAACGCCCCCCAACATCATCATCGCCGCAATCCGCGAGGATGCCTTGGGCGCGCCGTTCAGAATGTTCGACTTCGCCCCCGTGGGCGGGGTCGCCGCCATTGCAGGCCTTGTTTTCGTCGCGACCGTGGGCTGGCGGCTGATCCCGCAGCCCGATGGCGGCAAGTCGGGCACGGGGGCGATGGATATGGCCGACTACATCGCCGAACTGACCGTGCCCGCGGACTCGAAGCATATCGGCAAACGGATCAAGGAGCTTTACGACGAGGCAGAAAGGAACGACGTGGCGATCCTGGGCCTCGTGCGCGGCGGCAAGCGGCGTTATGGCACCCAGGCAAACACGGTGATCGAGGCCGACGACGCGCTGGTGCTGGAGGCCACGCCCGATGCGCTGGACGAGTTCCGCGCCGCGCTGTCGCTGGCCTTTGCGGATGCCAAACGCGAGGAACATCTGAAAGCCGAGGGCAGAGGGCTGTCGAAGATCGAGGTCGTGGTTCCCGAGGGCGCCCGCATCGCGGGCAAGACGGCGATGTCCGTGGGTCTGAACTGGCGGCGCAGTTCGGTGCTGATGGGCATCTCGCGCGCCGGGGCACGGATCCGCAAGCAGGTGCGGCGGACCACGGTCAAGCCGGGCGACATCCTGCTGCTGCTGGTTCCGCAGGGCAGCGAGGCCGACGTGACCGACTGGCTGGGCTGTCTGCCCCTGGCCGAGCGCGGGCTTGTGGTCACGCAAGACAGCAAGGTCTGGATCGGCATCGGCATGTTCGCCGCCGCGGTGGCCGCGGCATCGCTGGGCTGGCTGTATCTTCCGGTGGCATTGGGGATCGTTGTGGTGGGTTTCGTGTTGACCAAGATCCTGCCGATTTCCGAGATCTACAGCCATATCGAATGGCCGGTGGTGGTTCTGCTCGGCTCGATGATTCCGCTTGGCGCGGCATTGGAGACGTCGGGCGGAACCGAGTTGATTGCAGGCGCCCTGGTGGGGATCACGCACGGCTTGCCGGCCTGGGCGATCCTGACGGTGCTGATGGTGGTGACGATGACGCTGTCGGATGTGCTGAACAACACCGCGACGACCATCGTGGCAGCCCCCGTCGGCATCCAGATGGCGCAGTCGCTGGGGGTCAACCCCGATCCGTTCCTGATGGCGGTCGCCGTGGCGGCGTCCTGCGCCTTCCTCACACCCATCGGACACAAGAACAACACGCTGATCCTGGGGCCCGGCGGCTACCGGTTCGGCGACTACTGGCGGACGGGCCTGCCGCTTGAGCTGCTGATCGTCGCGGTGTCGATCCCGGCGATCCTGGTATTCTGGCCACTTTAAAGCGCCCTGCGTTCTTTTTGACACAGGGGTGCATCACGATTTGCGTTCGAAATCAGCGTTTTGCTGATTGAGAGACCGCGAATTGTGACGCGATGGAAACGCAAGGCGCCCTGTGCGCCGATCATTCAACAAAAAATGAGCCCCGGTAAGACCGGAGCTCTGAGGTGCCGCAATCAGGCTGCGGAAAGAGCGTCGGAGAAATCTGGCATGGGTTTCAGGCGGCCATCCGCTCGAGGTCAGTTGTCGTGCGGCGGGAAACAAACGCCGGCGATTGCGGCGTCCTGCCGGCGCAGCGCGCCTGGATGTCGGCGAAGGACACGACATTGTTTATCCGGGCGGCGAGTTTGGCGAGGGCGGTCAGACGGTTCACGCGGGCTTTTTGAACGAGCGAGTGTTGCATGGGAGGTCTCCTTGGGGGGTACGGGGGGCGTTGGGGGTACGGGGGGCGTTGGAGTTGGGAAGCGGGTTCAGGCGACGTCGCCGTCGGCGCAGAGTACGGGGCTGACGAAGAACACGCCGCCGCAGGTGCGGCGCACACGCGCCTTTTCGCGCCGGTCGTCAAGCGAGACGACGTTGTCATAGGTCGCGTCATCAAAGCGGACGGGCGGGACCGGGCGGTTGGCGGGGAAGGGGATGATGTTCGTGTGCATTGTTTTTTCTCGTCTTTTTGGGGTTGGGCGTCGTCCGTCCGCCTTGCGGGTCAGGCGGCGAGGGGGCGGATCTGACGTGCGTCGTGGGCGGCGAAAAGCTGGGTCACGGTCGCCTCGGTCACCGGCAGCAGGCGGCGTTTGCGGCGGTACGCTTCGATGCGGGGCGTGAGGTCTACGATTTGGGCCGACTTTGTGTCAGGCGCCGTTTTCGTCACTTTCGTCATCTGGTCCTCCTGTCTCGGTTTGTGGCGGATTAGGGGTAATCTGGCCGACGAGTGAGGCGGGATTCATTCCAGAATTGGGCGACTTTGAGGCAACCGCCATGTTTCGCCATCAAAATGGTTGAAGGTTGCCCAAGCTGGGGCGCAATTGTAGCTATTAGGAGAACACTGCCACAATTCACACACGGGCAACTTGTGGAATAAGGCAGCGATTCGCCGGAGGTGAGTCGCCGGTCAACCTGTCCAAAAAGGCAGGAATCGGCGGAAAATCCGCGTCACAATGGCCAGATCACCGGAATGAGGGCCGAGGCCAGCAGACCGACGGACAGGTTCAGCGGAATGCCGATTTTCATGAAATCGGTGAATTTGTACCCCCCGGGGCCGTAGACAAGCATATTGGTCTGATACCCGATGGGGGTGGCAAAGCTGGCCGAGGCCGCGACCATCACGGCCACCACCAGCGGGCGCGGGTCGATCCCCAGCGCCGTTGCCAGGCCGATGGCGATGGGGGTGACGACAACGGCGACCGCGTTGTTCGACACCAGTTCGGTCAGAACCGAGGTCAAGAGATAGACCGCCCAGACGATCAGGAAGGGCGGCAGACGGCCCAACAGCGGCGCCAGTGCCTCGACGATCAGCCGCACCGCGCCCGACGCCTCGAGCGCCGCGCCGATTGCCAGCATCGCAAAGATCAGCGCCAGCAGCCGGCCGTCGACGAAGCCGAACGCCTCATCGGCATCGATGCAGCGCGTGATCAGCACCAGCGCCACCGCGACCACCGCCAGCATAAAGATCGGCGCGACGCCCAGTGCCGCCAGCGCCACGATGCCCAAAAGCGCCGCCAGCGCCATCGGCGCATGACTCCGGCGAAAGCCGCGCGCCGAAGGTTTTGCGATATCGACCAGCCGCATGTCCTGCGCGAGCCGCTGGATATCCTCTGTCGCCCCCTCCAGCAGCAGCGTATCGCCAACCCGGACGACAAGATCGTCGAGTTGCCGTCCGATATTCTGGTTCCGCCGGTGCACCGCCAGCGGGTACACGCCGTAGCGCCGGCGCAGGCGCAGGTCCCCCAGCGAACGGCCCACCATGCGGCAGCCGGGCGTGATCAGGACTTCGACCGTCTCGGTCTCGACCGCCGACACCTGATCGACCCGCCGCAGCGACTTGTCGCGCTGCAGGCTGAGAAGTTCGGTCATCTGGGTGCGCAGCACCACCCGGTCGCCGACCTGCAGCGTCACGCCCCGAAGATTCCGGCGCAGCGAGGCGTCGCCCCGGATCACGTCGATCAGACGCACGCCCTCGCGCTTGAAAAGCTGCACGTCCAGAACCTCGCGGCCGATCAGGTTCGACTCCGGCGGGATCACCGCCTCGGTAAAGAACTTCATCCGCGACCTGCCCTGCCCCAGCAGGTCCGCCATGCTGTCCCGGTCAGGCAACAGCCGAGGGCCGATGAAGCGCAGATACAGCATGCCCCAGACCACCAGCGCCAGCCCAAGCGGCGTGACCTCGAAGATAGTGAACGCCTCGAGCCCGTTGGCGCGCGCCACGCCGTCGACCAGCAGATTCGTCGACGTCCCGATCAGCGTCAGCGTGCCGCCGAGGATCGCGGCATAGCTGAGCGGGATCAGCAGTTTCGATGCATGTGTCTTCAGCTTGCGCGCCAGTTGCACGAAGACCGGGATCATCACCACGACCACCGGCGTGTTCGACACGATCGCCGAGGCCAGCACGACAAACCCCATCAAGGCCCCGATGGCCAGCACCGGGTTGTCGGCGGCACGGCGTTCGGCGATTTGCGTGAACCAGTCCAGGGCCCCGGTCCGCACCAGCGCGCCCATCACGATGAACATCGCCGCGATGGTCCAGGGCGCGGGATTCGAAAGAACCTCCAGCGCCGCGTCATAGGGCAAAATCCCCAGGACCAGCATGACCGACGCGCCCGCGATGGCGATCACTTCCGCCGGATAGCGTTCACGCACGAACATGACGAACATCGCGGCCACGACGGCCAACGTCAGAAGCGCCACGCCGGTTGGGGAAACGAAATCCTGGATCATGTTCTGCTCGTCCGCGGGATCAGCCCGCATCCTGACGGCTTGGGGCGGGCGGCACAAGCGCGGGTTTCGGACGCGGCTGGACCAGGAACAGGCCGGCGAACATTACCGCCATCGCGCTCCAAACCCAGCCGGAATAGCGCTCTCCCAGCAGCGCCATGGCCCAGAGGACGCCAAAACCGGTCACCAGATAGGCGACCTGCGCGGCGAACACCGCCCCGGCCCGGCCCACCAGCCAGACATAGGCCGAATAGACCAGCGCGTGGATGCCCGACGACAGGATCAGCGCGACGTCCGGTGCGCCCCAGGGCGGACGCGGGTCGATCCACTGCCCCGACAATAGCGCCAGCGGCAGCGCGATGCCCGCGCCGACGATGGACGCGCCGCAGAGCAGCTGGATCGGATCGAGCCCCGCGGTGCCGTATCTGGCGACCACGTTGCCCTCGAGCCCGTAGAAGGCCGGGGCGATCAGGGCCAAAGGGATTTAGGCCACCATCCAGGGCTCGGGCAGGCTCGCTTTAGGGCCGACCAGCAGGACGACGCCGATCAGGCCGCAGATCAACCCGCCGACGCGCAGCCAACTGAACCCGTCGGTCGCCATCAGCAGGGCGATCGGAAACGCGAACATCGGCACCAGCGACAGCAGGATCGACAGCACCCCCGCCGGCAGATAGACCGCCGCCTGATAGGACGCGGCATTCGGCAGCACGGTGCCGATCAGGGCAATGACCCCATACATGATCAGGTGCAACCGCCCGAACGGCAGGCCTTTTCCCCGGACCAGCACCAATATCGCAAGCAAGACGCCCGAGATCACCAGCTGCCAGAAGATCAGCCCGAAATGCCGGTAGCCCTCGCTGACGGCGATCTTGGCCAGGGGCTGTGTCACCCCCCAGCCCGCGCCCAGCACGGCCAGCAATCCGATCAACCAAATGCGTTCGCTCATGAGCGCGAACCCCGCCTGTTCCCCGATTCAAGATGCCACGGCCAGAGACCGCCGCCGGTTCAACCGCTCTCCCCGGCTCTCAGGGCGTCGCCGCCTGCAATAGCCCGCCCTCGCGCACCATCGCGGCCTTCAAGGCCCTGCCGGTCCGGTCCTCTGTCTCGACATAAAGCCCCGACAGCGTCGCCTCGCCCTCGGCCGGGCAGAACCGTCCGCCCGACATGCCGGTGACGAACCGGCGCATCGGCTCGGCCTTGTCCATGCCGATCACCGAATTGTAGTCGCCGCACATGCCCGCGTCGGACTGGTACGCCGTTCCGCCGGGCAAAAGCCGTGCATCCGCCGTGGGCACATGGGTATGGGTCCCGACGACGATGCTGGCCTTGCCGTCGCACCAGTGGCCCATGGCCATTTTTTCAGACGTCGCCTCGCAATGCATATCCACCAGCGAGGCGGCCACCTGACCGCCGGGGGGATGCGTCTTCAGCACCGGTTCGATGGCCGAAAACGGATCGTCGAAGGGCCGTTTCATGAACACCTGCCCCAAGACCTGTGCCACCAGGACCTTGCGGCCGCGCGTTGCCTCGAACACCCGCGCGCCCTGCCCCGGCGCCCCCTTGGCAAAGTTCAAAGGCCGCAGGATGCGCGGCTCGGTCTCGATGAATTGCAGCATCTCGCGCTGATCGAAGGCGTGATCGCCCAGCGTCAGGCAATCCGCCCCCGCCTCGAGCAGCAGGCGGGCATGCGCGGCGGACAGCCCCGCGCCGTTGGTCGCGTTCTCGGCATTGACCACGACAAAGTCGAGCCGCCAGTCCTCGCGCAGACCTTTGAGGCGGCTGCAGATCGCGTCGCGGCCGGTCCGGCCGACAACATCGCCAAGAAACAGGATTCTCATAAGGCGCATGCCCTAGGGGGGATGTGGGGCGGGGACAAGAATTTTCGAAAATTCCTGGCAAAATCCTTGCAGGGATTTTGGCTCACCGGAACTGCAGCGGCCCGGCTTCGGTGACGATTGCATCCAGCGGCTGGTCGGTCGGCTCGACCGGCAAGGCATCGTCCTCCTGTGCCGCGTAGGCAAAGCCGATGGCGACCGTGTCCTGTGCTGCGCGCAGCCTTTCGAGAGTGCGGTCATAAAACCCGCCGCCATATCCCAGCCGGTATCCCCGGCGGTCGAAGGCGACCAGCGGGACGATCAGCACTTCGGGCACCATGGGCACCGCCTCTGCCGGGATCCGGGCACCGAACGGTCCGTCGGTCATCGCACAGCCCGGCGCCCAGCGATGAAAGACCAACGGCTTTCCGGCGCCCTCGATCACCGGAACGCCGACAGGTGCATCCCACGCGGCCATCACCGGCAACGGGTCGATCTCGGTCCGGATCGGCATGTAACCGGCCAGCATGCGGCCCCGATAGGGCGCGAGCGCCGCGCTCAGCGCCTCTTGCGCGGCCCGGTCCAGCCCGGCGCCATGCGCCGCCTTGCGCCGGGCAAAGGCCGCCTTGCGCGCCGCTGCCTTGGCCTCGCTCATATCAGAACGGCGGCGGCCAGACCGAGGAAGGCGAAAAAGCCGACAACATCGGTAACGGTGGTCACGAATGCGCCGGATGCCAGGGCCGGGTCGATACGCAGCCGCTCCAGCGTGACCGGTATCACCGTTCCCGCCAATCCCGCCACGACCAGATTGATCACCATCGCCACGGCGATCACCACCCCCAGCATCACCGATCCGAACCAGATGACGCCCACGACGCCCATCACCACGGCGAACAAGACCCCGTTCACCAGCCCCACCAGCGCCTCGCGCCGGATCACCCGCCAGACATTCGCCCCGGTCAGGTCCTTGGTCGCAATCGCCCGCACCGCGACGGTCAGCGACTGCGTGCCCGCATTGCCGCCCATCGACGCGACGATCGGCATCAAAACGGCCAACGCCACAATCTGCGCAATCGCGTCCTCGTAGATCGCGATCACCAGCGAGGCCAGCACCGCCGTCGCCAGGTTCACCGCCAGCCAGGGAAACCGCCGCTTCGTGGTGGCGATGACCTTGTCGGCCAGGCTCGATTCCTCGCCCACCCCGGCCAGGCGCAGGATGTCCTCTTCATGTTCCTCGTCCAGCACGACCATCGCGTCGTCGATGGTGATCACGCCCACAAGCCGCCCGTTTTCGTCGACCACCGGTGCCGAGATCAGGTGATACTGGTTGAAGGCATAGGCCACCTCGGCCTCGTCCTCCATCGCCTCGATGGTGCGGAAACTGTCTTCGGTGATGCCGGCCAGCTTTACGTCCCGTTTGTGGCCAAGGATTTTTCCCAGCGTGACATAGCCGGTCGGCCTGTAGCGCGGGTCCACCAGGATCATGTGATAGAAATCTTCCGGCAGGTCGTCGCGGGCGCGCATGTAGTCGATGGCCTCGCCCACCGTCCAATGTTCGGGCCCCGCGACGATCTCGCGCTGCATCAGGCGACCGGCGGAAAACTCGGGATAGCTCAGCGCCTGTTCGACGACGGCCCGGTCGCTGTCTTCCAGCGCCTCGAGGACCGCCTCCTGCTGTGGTGCGTCGAGATCCTCGACGATGTCGACCACATCGTCGGATTCCAGCTCGCGCACCGCCTCGCCCAGAACTTCGGGGCTGAGCATCTCGATCACCTGATCGCGGATCGAGTCGTCGATTTCGCTCAGGATCTCGCCGTCGAACTCGGGTTCGAACAGCTTCAGGATCGACTGCCGTTCGTCAAGATCGACCTGTTCCAGAACGTCGGCGATATCGGCGGCGTGAAGCGGATCCATAAGCTGCGACAGCCCGCCGGCATCACCAGCCTCCGCCGCTTCGACGATGGCGTCGACCGTCTCCTTGTCGAGTTCGTAGCGGTCTTCCTCGATCAGCGTGTCCTCTGCCATGCCCTGCCTCCGCGCCGCGATTGTGCGCACCCTACTGAAGGACCTTCGCGGAAAACAGGCCTAGGGGGGAATTTACCGGCGCGGTCTGCCCGCGTATCGTCGCCTTTGGCCAGGGGAGACGCAGGATGACCCGCAAGACGCTGATACTGGGGCAAACGCTGTCCTTTACCGCCGACCCCTTCCAGGTCGCGCTGGAGGATGCGGTCCGGCACGAGACCCGTGGCGGGATCCTGATCGAGGACGGCATGATCGTTGCCGTCGGTCCTGCGGACGATCTGCGCGCCGCGCATAAGGGGGTTGAGATCACCGATATGGGCGGCGCCCTTTTGACGGCGGGTTTCGTCGACGCCCACGCCCATTACCCGCAGACGGCGATCATCGCCAGTTGGGGCAAACGCCTGATCGACTGGCTGAACACCTATACCTTCCCCGAAGAGACGCGGTTTGCCGACCCGGCCTATGCCGCCGAGATCGCCGCGCGTTATTTCGACCTGACGCTGTCGAACGGCACCACCACGGTCTGCAGCTTCTGCACGATCCACCCCGAAAGCGTCGAGGCCTTTTTCTCCGAAGCGCAAAAGAGGGGGCTGCGCGCCGTGGCCGGCAAGACCTGCATGGACCGCAACGCGCCCGAAGCTCTGCGCGACACGGCGCGATCCGCCTATGACGACAGCAAGGCGCTGTTGCAGCGCTGGCACCGGTCCGGCCGGCTCGGATATGCCATTACGCCGCGTTTCTCCCCCACCTCGACGCCCGCTCAGCTAGAGGCAATGGGTGCGCTCTGGGCCGAGTTTCCCGACTGCCCGATGCAGACCCATCTCAGCGAGCAAACCGACGAAATCGTCTGGGTCAGCGAACTGTTTCCCGACGCCCGGGACTATCTCGACACCTACGAAACCCATGGCCTGATCGGCCCCGGCGCGCTCTTCGGACACGCCATCCATCTGACCGACCGGGAAAAGGCGCGGCTGAAAGACGCCGATGCCGGCCTGATCCACTGCCCGACCTCGAACAGCTTCATCGGCTCGGGGCTTTTCGACATGCACGGGCTGCAGCAGGACGGCTACCGCATCGGGCTGGCCACCGATACCGGCGGCGGGTCGTCCTTTTCCATGCTGCGCACCATGGCCGCGGCCTACGAGATCGGCCAGTTGAACGGTTCCGCCCTGCATCCGGCCCAGCTTTACTGGCTGGCCACCGCCGGCTCCGCCCGCGCCCTGCGGCTCGACACCTGGATCGGCAACCTCGCCCCCGGCCTGGAGGCGGATATCATCGCGCTCGATCTCGCGTCGACCCCCGCCATCGCCCAGCGCGCCGCGCGGGCCGAGGACCTTTGGGAGGCGCTGTTTCCGACGATCATGATGGGCGACGACCGCGCAATCGCCGGGGTATGGATATCGGGCGACCCGCTTGAGATCTGAGCCGGCAAAAGTCTTCGAAAACTTTTGCGCAAGAATTCTCCAAGATTCTTGCGCGTTCAATCGGCGCCCGCAAGCCCGGCTGCCAGCCGGGCCTGCCTCTCGATCACCGACGCCAAATCAATCGTCGTGATCTGCCCGTCGCGGATGATCTGCCGCCCCTCGACGAACAGGTCGCGCACCTTGGTCGGCCCGGCGAGCAGCAACGCGGCCGGATCCCACGACCCGGCGCTGTCGATCCCGGCGACATCCCACACCGCCAGATCCGCCCGGAAGCCCGGCGCGATCTGCCCGCAATCGTCCCGCCCCAGAACCTGGGCCCCGCCGCGCGTCGCAATCTCCAGCGCTTCGCGCGCGCTCATCGCGTCCGCGCCGCGCGCCACCCGCTGCAGCAGCATCGCCATGCGCGCCTCGGCCGCCAGATTGCCGCTGTCGTTCGAGGCCGACCCGTCGACCCCCAGACCCACCGGCACGCGGGCATCCCGCATCGCACGCACCGGTGCGATGCCGGATCCCAACCGGCAGTTCGAGCAGGGACAATGGGCGACCCCTGTGCGGGAGCGGGCGAACAGGTCGATCTCCCGCCCGTCCAGCTTGACGCAGTGGGCATGCCAGACATCCGGCCCCGTCCAGCCCAGTTCTTCGGCATACTGGCCAGGACGGCAGCCGAATGTTGCCTGGCTATAGGCGATATCCTCGTCGTTCTCGGCCAGATGGGTGTGCAGCATCACGTCCTTGTCGCGTGCAAGCAGCGCCGTGTCCCGCATCAACTCGCAGCTGACCGAAAACGGCGAGCAGGGTGCCAGTCCGACACGCACCATCGCGCCGGGTCCGGGGTCGTGAAAGCTGTCCACCACCCGGATCATATCGTTCAGGATCGCCGGTTCCGGCTCGACCAGACTGTCCGGCGGCAGCCCGCCGGCGCTCTCGCCGATCGACATCGCGCCCCGGGTCGGGTGGAATCGCAGCCCGATCTCCGCGGCCGCCGCGATGGTGTCGTCCAGGCGGGAGCCATTCGGGAACAGGTACAGGTGATCCGAGGTCAGTGTGCAGCCGGACAGGGCCAGTTCGGCAAGTCCCGTCAAGGCCGAGACATGCATCTCGTCCGGGCCGAAACGGGCCCAGACCGGATAAAGCGTCTTAAGCCAGCCGAACAGCAATGCGTCCTGTCCGCCGGGCACCGCGCGGGTCAGGGTCTGGAAGAGGTGATGATGCGTGTTGATCAGGCCCGGGGTCACGACGCAGCCCTCGGCACGCACGGTCACTCCGCCGGTCGTCAGGCCCGGGCCGATCCCGGCGATAATCCCGTTGTGGATCAGAATGTCCGTGTCCGATAGCTCGCGTCTGCCCTCGTCCATCGTGACGACGGTACGGGCGTTCTTGATGAGGACCTCCGGCATCGCAGACTCCGAGTCGCTGGGCCGCTTCATAGTGACCTAGCGCACGATGGACTTGGAGTGAAATGCGAAGTTGGTTATGGCCTGGAGCGGATGTTGCCGGTTACGTTATGAGCCGCGCCATCGCCGACCCGCGGGGAGGCGAACCAAACCTCTGAGCGGCTCGATTTATCCCGGCAAAGTCCGAACGACCTCAATGCGATGCGCACCGTCAGCAAATCGCCTCCCCTCCGGGGCGGGTCGGCGATGGCGCGGCGGGGCTACGCCCCTTGATTCCGCGCCAGAGGACTGGTCGCGAAAGGCAACTTCGGGCCAAACCAGTCGAGTGCACGTTCTTCAAGAACCGTCCCGCTCAAGCCGGGGCAGAAAATCCCCCCTCAGGTCGGATACCGCCTGCTTGATACGTGCCGCAGCGGGTGTAAGGCAGCTGTCACTGCGCTCGATCAGAAACCAGTGGCGCTCGATCGGCAGACCCTCTGCCTGCAGTGTCACAAGCCGGCCAGAGCGCAGTTCCTCGATTACCGTGTGCTCGGAGATCAGCGCGATGCCAAGACCGGCGATCACCGCCTGCTTGATCGTTTCGTTCGAGCCCATGACCATCACTTTGTAGATCCGTCCATCTCCGACCCGGTCGAGGTAGCGGTTCATCAATATCCGGGTGCCAGAACCCTCTTCCCGGGCAATGAAGGTTTCCGCCATCAGGCCATCCGCGTCGATCCGGACCCGCCCGGCGAAGGGATGGTCGGGCGCGGCGATCAGGACGTGCGGGTGCGGCCCCAGGGTTTCGGCGGTGACCCGCGGCGCACGGGGCGGACGGCCCATGATCGCCAACTCGACCGCGCGCATCTCCAGCGCCTCGATGATCTGATTGCGGTTGCCGATGGTCAGCACGACCTCGATGTCGGGGTATGCTTCGCGCAGCGTCGCCACGAGGAACGGGGCGAAATACTTGCCGGTACTGACCACGCCCAACCGGACCCGGCCAGAGTACCCGCGCGAGATCGCGTCGATCCCTGCAGCACAGGCCTGGAGCTCGGTCTCGATCCGCCGCGCCGCCAGCACCGCCAGCTTGCCCGCCTCGGTCAACTGCATGCGACCCGCGCGCGACTTTTGCATCAGCGCGGTGCCGAGATTCGCCTCAAGCGCCCTCAGTTGTGTGTGCACGGCCGGAGCGGTCAGATGCACGGCCTCGGCCGCGGCAGTGATGGTGCCGTGGTCGGCCAATGCCGCGACTGCACGCAACTGCTTGAGGGTTATGGCCTTTGATCTGTGCATTAAAATTTCCTGAATACATCTTATCACAAATTAAATTCCATAAAAATTCAGAAAATGGAATGGTTATTTTACCGCGCAACGGCTGAAAGCGCCGGGCGCCAGTTGGAGGCACGCATGAATATGGTTGCGTCGATTTCGGACCAGAACGTCATTCCGGCGGACCTGCGGCCGGTGATGGATGCGATCTGCCGCGTGGGCGCCGACCTGTCTCGGGTGATCGCCCGCGGCGCCTTGGGCGGCGCGTTGGGGGCCGAGGTCGGCCGGAACACCGATGGCGACGACCAGAAGGCGCTTGACGTGATGGCAGACGAGGCCTTTGCCGCATCGTTGGCCGGGACGCCCGTGCGCTACTATGCTTCGGAAGAACGGGACACGGTGGTCGACTTGAACCTGCACGGCCGGTTCGCGCTTGCCATCGACCCGCTGGACGGCTCGTCGAACATCGACGTCAACGTCTCGATCGGCACGATCTTCTCGGTCTTCCCCGCAGCCGGGGATGCCGAAAGCAGCTTTCTGCGCCCGCCCGACGAACAGATCGCCGCCGGCTACATCATCTACGGGCCGCAGACCAATCTGGTGGTGACCTTCGGCGACGGCACGCATTCCTTCGTGCTGGACCCGGACACAAACGCGTTCATCCGCGCCGGCGATCCGGTGACGATCCCGGCGACCAGCCGCGAATTCGCGATCAACGCGTCGAACTACCGCCACTGGCCGAAGCCGATCCGCGCCTATATCGACGACCTTATCGCGGGCGAGGAAGGCCCGCGGGGGGCCAATTTCAACATGCGCTGGGTCGCCTCGCTGGTGGCCGAAACCCACCGGATCATGACCCGCGGCGGTGTCTTTCTATACCCTTCAGACGATCGCAAGGGGTATGAACGAGGCCGGCTGCGCCTGGTCTATGAATGCGCGCCGATCGCGTTTCTGGTAGAGCAGGCCGACGGCAAGGCGACAAACGGACAGGACCGGATCCTGAGCCAGCAGGCCGACGCGCTGCATGCCCGCACCCCCTTTGTCTTCGGCTCGCCCGAGAAGGTCGACCGCATCACCGCCTATCACGATCTGCCTGAGGACGAGGTCAGCGCCCTCTTCGGCACACGCGGCCTGTTCCGCGCCTGAGAGGACCCCGAAAATGAGCAAGAAACACCCCATCATCTCGGTCACCGGTTCATCCGGCGCAGGAACCTCGACGATCAAGCACACCTTCGACCAGATCTTTCGGCGCGAAGGCGTCACCGCCGTCGGCATCGAGGGCGACGCCTTCCACCGCTACAACCGGGCGGACATGAAGGCAGAACTGCAGCGCCGTTACGACGACGGCGACTTCGGGTTCAGCCATTTCAGTTACGACGCCAACGAACTGGGCGAGTTGGAGCGGGTGTTCCGCGACTACGGCGAGACCGGCAAGGGCAAGACCCGGCACTACGTCCATGACGAGGACGAGGCCGAGAAATACGGCGTTCCGCCGGGGAACTTCACCGAATGGGCCGATTTCGAGGACGGCAGCGACCTGCTGTTCTATGAGGGCCTGCACGGGGCTGTGGTCAACGACGAGGTGAACCTTGCGGAACTCGCCGACATGAAGATCGGCATCGTGCCGGTGATCAATCTGGAGTGGATTCAGAAGATCCACCGCGACAAAGCCAGCCGCGGCTACACCACCGAGGCGGTGACGGACACGATCCTGCGGCGGATGCACGCCTATGTGCACTGCATCTGCCCGCAGTTCACCGAGACAGACATCAACTTTCAGCGCGTGCCGGTGGTCGATACCTCGAACCCCTTCGTCGCACGCTGGATCCCGACCGCGGACGAAAGCCTGGTGGTGATCCGGTTCAAGAACCCGCGCGGCATCGATTTTCCTTATCTGACGTCGATGATCCAGAACAGCTGGATGAGCCGGGCGAATTCCATCGTGGTGCCGGGGGGCAAGATGGATCTGGCGATGCAGCTGATCTTCACCCCGATGATCGAGCGGCTGGTGCGGGACGCACGCAGAAACTGACAGCCGGGCAGCAAGCGGACCCGAAGCGTAAAGGCGTACCCAAGGAGGAGGACGCAAGAGGATGAATGTGCAATCGAAACCGGCCGCCGCGACCACCGAAGGCCTGATGGCCAATGCCCTGCGCGCCCTGGCGATGGACGCGGTGCAGGCGGCGAAGTCCGGCCATCCGGGCATGCCGATGGGCATGGCCGACGTGGCGGCGGTGCTGTTCAACCGCTTCGTCAAGATCGATCCGGCGGCACCGAAATGGCCTGACCGCGACCGGTTCGTGCTGTCGGCGGGCCATGGGTCGATGCTGCTTTACGGGATCAACCATCTGCTGGGCTATGCCGACATGGACATCGATCAGTTGCGGAACTTCCGCCAGATGGGGTTCCGCACGGCCGGGCATCCGGAATGCGGGCACGCGGACGGGGTCGAGGTGACCACGGGTCCGCTGGGCCAGGGGATCGCCACCGCTGTCGGCATGGCGTTGGCCGAACGGATGCGCAACGCACGGTTCGGCGACGATCTGGTAGATCACCACACCTACGTGATCGCGGGCGACGGGTGCCTGATGGAGGGGATCAGCCACGAAGCCATCGATATGGCGGGGCATCTGGGCCTTGGGCGGCTGATCGTCCTGTGGGACGACAACAAGATCACCATCGACGGTGCGACCGAGCTGTCGACCTCGACCGACCAACTGGCGCGCTTTGCCGCCGCGGGATGGCACACGGCAACCTGCAAGGGGCACGAGCCCGAGACGATCGCCGCCGCCATCGCGGCCTCCCGCGCCGATGGGCGTCCATCGCTGATCGCCTGCCGAACCGTCATCGGCTATGGCGCACCCACCAAGGCCGGGACACCGGCCGCGCACGGTGCGCCCCTGGGCGAAGAGGAGATTGCCGGAACCCGCGGGGCCTTGGGCTGGGCACATGCGCCCTTCGAAGTGCCGGATGAGGTCTACACCGCCTGGCATGCGGTCGCGGCCCGCGGCGCCGAGGCGCACGCGGCCTGGAAGGCCCGGCTGGCAGCGGCGCCGGAAAGGGACGGGTTTCTTGCGCAGGAAACCGGCGTGGACTCCGCCGCCCTGGATGCCGCGCTCGCCGCCTACAAGGCGCGGCTGTCAAAGGATGCCCCCAAGGTCGCCACGCGCAAGGCCAGCGAGATGGCCTTGGACGTCGTGACCAAGACCGTGCCGAACATGATCGGCGGGTCAGCGGACCTGACCGGGTCGAACAACACGCGCACCAAGGCCATGGCGCCGGTGACCGGAGACACCTTCGGCGGCGACTACATCCATTACGGTGTCCGCGAACACGGCATGGCCGCGGCGATGAACGGCATCGCACTGCATGGCGGGTTCAAGCCATACGGCGGGACCTTCCTGGTGTTTACCGATTACTGCCGTCCATCGATGCGCCTGTCGGCACTGATGGGGCTGCCGGTGACCTATGTGATGACCCATGACTCCATCGGGCTTGGCGAGGATGGCCCGACGCATCAGCCGATAGAACATCTGGCGGCGTTGCGTGCGATGCCGAACCTGACGGTGATCCGCCCGGCGGATGCCGTAGAAACGGCCGAAGCCTGGCAGATCGCGATGGACTCGCCCGAGACGCCGACGGTTCTGGCGCTGTCGCGGCAGGGCCTGCCGACGGTCCGGACCGAGCACACCGACAGCAACCGCACCGCCCGCGGCGCGTATCTGCTGCGCCTGCCCGCGGGAACCCGCGACGTGACGCTGATCGCCACCGGATCCGAAGTGGAAATCGCCCTGAAGGCAGCCGATCTGCTGGCCGCGGACGGGATCAAGGCGGCCGTCGTATCGGCGCCGTCACTGGATCTTTTCGCCGAGCAGGATTGCGGCTACCGCCAATCGGTCCTGGGCACGGCTGCGCGCGTGGCGGTGGAGGCGGGCGTGCGGCAAGGCTGGGACGGATTGATCGGCCCGAAGGGCGCCTTCGTCGGCATGGCCGGCTTTGGCGCTTCGGCACCGGCGGCGGCGCTTTACGACCATTTCGGCATCACCGCCGAGGCGGTGGCCGACGCCGCGCGCGCACTCCTCTAGGGGCACGAATTTTCGTCGAAAATTCGTCTGTCCGAAGACAATGACAGGAAAGGAAGACGACCGATATGGCTTTGATTACCCTCCGACAGCTTCTCGACCATGCCGCCGAACACGGCTACGGCGTGCCCGCATTCAACATCAACAACATGGAACAGGGCCTGGCGATCATGACCGCCGCCAGGGCCGTCGATGCACCGGTGATCCTGCAGGCCAGCCGAGGCGCGCGCAGCTATGCCGGTGACGTCATGCTGCGCCACATGGTGACGGCGCTGGCCGAGATGAACCCCGACATCCCGGTCTGCCTGCATCAGGACCACGGCAATAACGAGGCGACCTGCCTCAGCGCCATCCGGCACGGCTTCACCTCCGTGATGATGGACGGCTCGCTGGAGGCGGACATGAAGACGCCTGCGTCCTACGACTACAATGTGGCCATCACCCGCCGGGTGACCGAGGCCGCCCATGCCGTGGGCGCATCGGTCGAGGGCGAGCTTGGCGTTCTGGGATCGCTGGAAACCGGCGAGGCGGGGGAAGAGGACGGATCGGGCGCCGAGGGAAAGCTGAGCCACGACCAGCTCTTGACCGATCCGGACCAGGCCGTGGACTTCGTCATGGCGACCAGGTGCGACGCGCTGGCGATCGCCTGCGGCACCAGCCACGGGGCGTATAAGTTCTCCCGCAAGCCCACCGGCGACATCCTTTCGATGGAAACGATCCGCCGGATCAACCAAAGGATGCCCGGCATTCATCTGGTGATGCATGGGTCCAGCTCGGTCCCGCAGGAATTGCAGGACCTGATCAACGCCCATGGCGGCGAGATGCCCCAGACCTACGGCGTCCCGGTCGAAGAGATCGAGCGCGGCATCCGGATGGGTGTGCGCAAGGTCAACATCGACACCGACTGCCGCATGGCGATGACCGGGCAGTTCCGCAAGGTGGCGACGGAAAAACCTGCCGAGTTCGACCCGCGCAAATTCCTGATCCCCGCAATGAAGGAGATGGAGGATTTGTGCCGCGACCGGTTCGAGCGCTTCGGCACGGCCGGGAACGCCGGCAAGATCAAGGTGATCGACATGGATGCCATGGCCGCGCGCTATGCCGCCGGGCAGCTCGATCCGCACATCGCCGCCGCGCAAGCGGCCTGACACACCCCCGCAAATGGAGGAGAACGACCCATGAACGACATGTCCAACCCACAGGAAATCAAGGACAAGAAAAAACGCTACCAGGCCGGCGTGCTGAAATACGCCCAGATGGGCTATTGGGACGGCGACTATGAACCCAAGGACACCGACGTCCTGGCGCTTTTCCGGATCACGCCACAGGACGGCGTCGATCCGATCGAGGCCGCGGCCGCCGTTGCGGGCGAATCGTCGACGGCCACCTGGACGGTCGTGTGGACCGACCGTCTGACGGCCTGCGACAGCTACCGCGCCAAGGCCTACAAGGTCGAGCCGGTGCCGGGCCAGGAGGGCCAGTATTTCGCCTATGTCGCCTATGACCTGATCCTGTTCGAGGAAGGGTCGATCGCCAACCTCACGGCCTCGATCATCGGCAACGTCTTTTCTTTCAAGCCGCTGATGGCGGCGCGTCTGGAAGACATGCGCTTTCCGACCTCCTATGTGAAAACCTTCGCCGGTCCGCCGACCGGCCTGATCGTCGAGCGCGAGCGTCTCGATAAGTTCGGCAAACCCCTGCTGGGTGCCACGACAAAACCGAAGCTCGGCCTGTCGGGCAAGAACTACGGCCGGGTGGTCTATGAGGGCCTGAAGGGCGGGCTGGACTTCATGAAGGACGACGAGAATATCAACTCGCAGCCCTTCATGCACTGGCGCGACCGGTACCTCTACTGCATGGAAGCGGTAAACAAGGCGTCCGCGGAAAGCGGCGAGGTGAAGGGCCATTACCTCAACATCACCGCCGGCACGATGGAAGAGATGTACGCGCGCGCCGAATTCGCCAAGGAACTGGGCAGCGTGATCGTCATGGTCGACCTGATCGTCGGCTGGACGGCGATCCAGTCGATCAGCAAATGGTGCCGCGACAACAACATGATCCTGCACATGCACCGCGCGGGCCACGGCACCTATACACGGCAAAAGAACCACGGGATCAGCTTCCGCGTCATCGCCAAGTGGCTGCGGCTGGCCGGGGTCGACCACCTGCATTGCGGCACCGCCGTCGGCAAGCTGGAAGGCGACCCGCTGACGGTCCAGGGATTCTACAACGTCTGCCGCGAGACCTACAACGCGGTCGATCTGCCGCGGGGGCTGTTCTTTGAACAGGACTGGGCCGACCTGAAAAAGGTCATGCCGGTCGCGTCCGGCGGAATTCACGCCGGGCAGATGCATCAGTTGCTGACGCTCTTCGGAGATGACGTTGTGCTGCAATTCGGGGGCGGGACCATCGGCCATCCGATGGGCATCCAGGCCGGCGCGACCGCAAACCGCGTCGCGCTGGAAGCCATGGTTCTGGCCCGGAACGAGGGCCGCAACATCAAGGACGAAGGGCCCGAAATTCTGCGCGAGGCCGCCAAGTGGTGCAAACCGCTCGAGGCCGCGCTGGATACCTGGGGCAACATCACCTTCAACTACACCTCGACCGACACCTCGGACTTCGTGCCGACCGCGGCGGTGATCTAACGGCAGCGCCGCCGGGCGGGGCAAAATTCTTTGAGGAACCATGGCCACGCCCGGCACCGAAAGACAGGAGACAGACAAATGCGTATCACCCAAGGCTGCTTCAGCTTTCTGCCCGATCTCGACGATGTGCAGATCTCGCAACAGGTGGAATATTGCCTGGAAAACGAGTGGGCCATCGGCATCGAATACACCGATGATCCGCACCCGCGGAACACCTACTGGAACATGTGGGGGAACCCGATGTTCGACCTGCGTGATCCCAAGGGCGTGATGATGGAGCTTGACGATTGCCGCAAGTCGCATGGCGACAGCTATATCCGGATCGTCGCCTTCGACGACGAGCGCGGCGTGGAATCGGTGAAGATGTCGTTTATCGTGAACCGGCCCGCCGAGGAGCCGCAGATCCACATGCAGCGGACCGATTTCGTCGACCGCGCGCAGAAATACGCCTGGGACGTCCGCGCCTAACCGCAATCCCTGCCGGGGGCGCGAGGCTTCTCCCTTCGCGTCAACTGGCCGAGCGTCCCCGGCGGGAGTTTTCCGTGCGAAGAATTCGGTCCGAGGGACCGATTGCGCCGTACACCGGCAAAGCTCATGATAGGAACGGGCCAGGTCCTGGTCGGAAGGAGGGTTGAACATGGACGACGCATCCGCGCCGCAGACGGTCGATCTGGCCAAGGAATACGAAACCTCTGGCGTTGCCGAGGTCCTGCGCGAGCTTGACGAGGAACTGATCGGGCTGGCGCCGGTCAAGCAGCGCATCCGCGAGACGGCCGCCTTGCTTTTGGTCGACAAGGCGCGCCGGGACCTGGGTCTGGAGGTGGAAACGCCGACGCTGCACATGTCGTTCACCGGCAATCCCGGCACCGGCAAGACCACCGTGGCGATGAAGATGGCAGGGCTGCTGCACCGCCTCGGCTATGTCCGCAAGGGGCATCTGGTTAACGTCACCCGCGACGATCTGGTCGGCCAGTATATCGGCCACACCGCGCCGAAGACCAAGGAAGTGCTGAAAAAGGCGATGGGCGGGGTTCTGTTCATCGACGAAGCCTATTACCTCTACCGGCCCGACAACGAGCGCGACTACGGGCAGGAAGCCATCGAGATCCTGCTGCAGGTGATGGAGAACAACCGCGACGATCTGGTCGTGATCATGGCTGGATACGCCGACAGAATGGACAAGTTCTTTTCCGCCAATCCAGGCTTCCGGTCCCGCATCGCGCATCACATCGAGTTTCCGGACTACACCGACGGCGAGCTTTCGAAAATCGCCGAGGCGATGCTGGAACAGCAGCACTACCACTTCGACGATGCGGGCAGACAGGCGATGGCGGATTATATCCATCACCGCCGCAAGCAGCCTCATTTTGCCAATGCCAGGTCCATCCGCAACGCCCTGGACCGCGCCCGGCTACGCGCGGCGAATCGGGTATTTCAGACCGAAGGCGCGCTGGATGCGATTGCCCTGTCCACCATCACCGAAGCCGACATCCGGATAAGCCGCGTCTTCAAAGGCGGGCTCGACGTCGATCAAAGGAGCCCGTCATGAGTTTTGACCGATCGATCAAGATCGCGCCCTCGATCCTGTCTGCCGATTTCGCCGATTTCGGCCGCGAAATTCAGGCGATCGAGTCGCAGGGCGCCGACTGGGTCCATGTCGACGTGATGGACGGGCATTTCGTGCCGAACCTGACCTTCGGCCCGCCGGCGGTAAAGGCGTTCCGGCCCCATGTGACGACGTTCATGGACGTGCATCTGATGATCGCGCCGGTGGATCCCTATATCGAGGCCTATGCCGACGCCGGGGCCGACATGATCACAGCCCATATCGAGGCCGGCCCGCATATCCACCGCACGCTGCAGGCGATCAAGGCCACCGGCAAGCAGGCGGGCGTGTCGCTGAACCCCGGCACGCCGGCCGAGGCCGTCGCGCCGGTGCTTGACCTGGTCGATATGGTACTGGTGATGACGGTGAATCCCGGCTTCGGCGGGCAGACCTTCATCCAGTCCGGCGTCGACAAGACCCGGACCATTCGCCGGATGATCGGGGACCGCCCGATTCACATTCAGATCGACGGCGGCGTGACGCCCGACACCGCGCCGCTGGTGGCCGCGGCGGGCGCGGATGTGCTGGTGGCCGGCTCTGCGGTGTTCAAGGGCGGCTCGGTGGCCGCCCCCGGACGCTATGGCGAAAATATCCGGGCGATCCGCGCGGCGGCGGAAGGTGCGGCGGCAAAGGCGGCCTGAGAGCGGCCGAAGGCGTTTTTATGCGCCTTCCGCAAGCGGCTTCCTCCCCTGCCGCGACCTTTCACCCCTTGCCCGCCGAGCCTGCCTCAGACATATTCGCACCTGCGAATATCTAATTGGAGGATCTCCCCCGTGACCCTTTCACGGCGCGGCTTCATCGCCGCCGGAACCGCCGCGGTGGCCGCGGGCGCCCTGACATCGCATCGCGGTTGGGCCGCCGCCTCTCTGACGCTCGGCGATTTCCAGATCGACACATTGAGCGACGGACACCTGGTTCTGCCACTGTCTTTCGCGCTCGGCGAAACGCCCCGGGCCGATGCCGCGCCGATCCTGAGCCGCCATGGCCTGGGCGACGGTCCGCTGGAGCCGCCCTGCAATGTCACGCTGGTGCGCGACGGGACCAATACCGTGCTGTTCGACGTCGGTTCGGGTCCCGATTTCATGCCGTCGGCGGGCAAGCTGATGGACGCCTTCGATATCCTCGGCATCGGCCCGGAGGACGTCACCCACGTCGTTTTCACCCATGGCCACCCTGACCACATCTGGGGCGCGCTCGACGATTTCGACGACCCGCTGTTCTACGAAGCCGAGCACATGATCGGACAGACCGAGTTCGACTATTGGATGGACGACGCCACCGTCGACACCATCGACCCGGGCCGCGTCACCTTTGCCGTCGGCGCCAAGCGGCGGCTGGAGGCATTGCAGGACGCGATCAGCACTTTCGCGGATGGCGCGGAAATCCTGCCCGGTATTGCCGCCCGCGCCACCTTTGGCCACACGCCCGGGCATATGTCTTTCGAGCTTGCGGGCGGTGCGATGATCGTCGGCGACGCCATCGTGAACCACCACCTGGCCTTCGAGCGGCCGGACTGGCGGTCGGGATCGGACCAGGACCCCGATCTGGGTGCGCAGACCCGTGTGCGGCTTCTCGATCAACTCGCCTCCGATCAGATGACCTTGATCGGTTTTCACCTCCCCGGCGGCGGTATCGGCCGTGCCGAGAAGGCCACCGAAGGCTACCGGTTCATCGCGGAGGCGTTGTAGATGCGCACGCTCGCCCTTCTCTGGTTGCTTGCCACCCCGGCGCTGGCCTCCGAGGACATTCCCGATAAATACCCCGAAAGCCCGCTTTACGAAAAACCGGTCGAAGTGATCCCCGGCGTCTGGTCCGCCATCGGGGCCACCGCGCCGCCCACTTACGAAAATACCGGTCACAACAACAATCTCAGCTTTATCGTCACCGGCGAAGGCGTCGTGGTGATCAACGGCGGCGCAGCCTATGTGCTGGCCAGGGCTCTGCACGAAGAGATCAAGGCCGTCACCGACCAGCCGGTCAAACTGGTGATCGACGAAAACGGCCAGGGACACGCCATGCTCGGCAACAGCTACTGGGCCGAACAGGGCGTTACGATCGTGGCCCACGAAGACGCGGCGCATGAATTCGAGGAGTACGGGTTCCAGATCCTCGAAGGCATGAAGGGGTACAATCGCGACAAGGCCGAGGGCACCTTCCTGAAGGGCCCTGACGAAACCTTTGCGGACACATATATCGTCGAGATGGGCGGCATGCGGATCGAAGCGCTGCATCTCGGCGACGCCCATTCACCGGGCGACATCTCGGTCTGGCTGCCGGACCAAAAGCTGGTCATCGCCGGCGATATGGCCTTTCACGAACGCATGCTGCCGATCTTCGCGGACACCTGCACCGCCTGCTGGCTCGAGACCTGGGAAACCGCCTTCGAACCTCTCGGCGCCGAGATCGTCATCCCCGGGCACGGCCACCCGACCGACATGGCAACGGTGCGCAAATACACCCATGGCTATCTGACCGACCTGCGCGCCAAGATCGGCGCGCATCTGGACGCTGGCGGCGATCTGGCGGATGCGTATTATGTCGACCAGTCGGATTGGGCCGACCTCGACACCTTCGAGGAGCTTGCGACCAAGAACGCGGGCCGGGTCTACGAGGAAATGGAGTTCGAATAATGGCCGCCACCCCCCCCGTCTGCGAGTTCGGCTGGAAAGCCGCCGATTTTACCCTGCCCGCCACCGACGGCAGGTCTTACGGACTGTCCGATATCGCTGGCGGCAACGGCACGCTGATCGTCTTCATCTGCAATCATTGTCCCTATGTGACGTCCGTCGTCGACCGTCTGGTGGCCACCTTGTCGGATATCCAGGCGCTCGGTGTCGGCATCGCCGCGATCAGCGCCAACGACGCCAATGCCTACCCCGCCGACAGCTTCCCGAACATGACGGTCTTTGCAGACCGCCACGGCTTTACCTTTCCCTACCTCTACGACGAGCCCCAGGATACGGCCCGTGCCTACGGCGCCGCCTGCACGCCCGACTTCTTCGGCTTCAACGCAGCGCTCGAGCTGCAATACCGCGGCCGCCTGGACGCGTTCGGCCGGGCCGCCGCCCCGGCAGACGCCAAACGCGAGCTTTTCGATGCGATGAAGCAGATCGCCGAGACCGGACAGGGCCCGCGCGACCAGGTCCCCTCGATGGGCTGTTCCATCAAGTGGAAAGCCGCGTGAGCGGGATCATCTTCGACCTCGACGGCACGCTGATCGACAGCGCGCCCGATATCCACGCCGGCATGGCCGAGGTGTTCCGGACCCATGGCTTGGCCCCCCTGCCCTTCGAGATGGTGCGCGGCTTTATCGGCAACGGCGTGTCGGTGCTGGTCAGCCGCTGCATCAGGGCTGCGGGGCTGGAAGAGACCGAGGCCCTGCATGCCAAGATGGCCGGGCAGTTCCACGACATCTACGAGACCGCGGTCAACCTCACCACGCTCTACCCGAATGTCGGCGAGACGCTGCAGACCCTCAGATCCGACGGGTTCCACCTGGGGCTTTGCACGAACAAGCCCGAGGCGCCGACCCTCGCCGTGCTGAAGCATTTCGGGATCGAGCGCCTGTTCGACGCCTTCGCCTTCGGCGACGGGCCCTATCCGCACAAACCCGATCCCGCGCCGGTGCGCCACGTGGTCGATGGGCTGCCCGCGCGCAGTTTCCTTTATGTCGGCGACAGCGAAACCGATGCCGAGACGGCGCAACGCGCCAAGCTGCCGATGGCGATCTTCACCCAGGGCTACCGCAAGACGCCGATCGAGCAGCTTTATCACGACGCCCATTTCGACGATTTCGCCGAATTGCGCCCGATCATCGACCGCCTCGCCCCTCTGCCAGAATGACACGCCGCGATCCGAAGACCGCTGCACCAAGCCGGTTCGACGCGGCTTGCGCATGCGGCTTCGAAGCCACAACGCAAGCGATTTGACAACCGCGTGACGCACGGCGTTTCGAAATAGCTTGCCCCGCATATCGGTGCCGCCGGCCTGCGGGCCGCGGGCGTTCGCGCCATCCCTGACCGGTCTTCCCGGCAGCATGAAAACGACGGGGTCAATCCGCGCAAGGCCTGCCCCTGCCGGTTGATCACCCGCCGCTGGCCCGCCCGCCCGCAGCCGGAGGCGAGGACGGGAACGCCCGGCGCCGGCGCAGCCGGCACAGTTCGGAAAACGGCTATTGCGCGGTCCATCCGCCATCCACCGGGATCGCCGTCCCGGTCACGTTATGCGCAAGGGCCGAGCACAGCCACAGCGCCAGCGCCCCGATTTCGCCGGGGTCAGAGGTCCGCTGCGACGGCTGTTTCTCGGCCAGGAGATCGGCGATGCCCCTGTCCCGGTCGCCCCCGAAGCTCGCCGCGCGGGCCTCGACCTGCGGCTCGATGATCGCCGTTTCGGTCCAGCCCGGACAGATGCAGTTCACCGTCACGCCGCCCGACGCCTTCGACCCGGCCGCGGCGTATTCCAGCGCCGCCACCCGGCTCATCCCGACCAGCCCGAACTTCGCCGCCACATAGGGCGCCTTGTCCTTTGAGGCCACCAGCCCGTGCACCGAGGCGATGTTGATCACGCGGCCATAGCCCCGCTCGGCCATCGCCGGCAGCGCCGCCTGCATGGTGTGGAACGCCGCCGAAAGATTCACGGCCAGGATCGCGTCCCAGGTTTCGCGCGGCATCTCCGCCAGCGGAGCGGTGTGTTGAATACCGGCATTGTTCACCAGCACATCGACGCCGCCCCAGGCGGCCACGTCCGCCATCATCGCGCCGATGGCATCGGGGTCCCGCAAATCGGCCGGGAAAAAAGCCGCCTCCGGCGCGCCCAGTTCCTCCAGCCGTGCGCAGACCGTTTCGGCCTGCCCCGGTTCGGCAAGTCCATGCACTGCGATCCGCGCACGCGCGACGGCCAATGCCTCGGCAATGGCAAGCCCGATCCCCTGGACGGACCCCGTCACCAATGCCGTCTTTCCGGTCAGATCGGTCATCACGCCCCCTCCTCGAACCGCTTTCTGAGTTCGGTCTTCAGCACCTTGCCATAGTTGTTCTTCGGCAGATCCTCGACAAAGACATAGTCCTTCGGCCGCTTGAACCGCGCAATCGCCCCAAGGCAATGCGCATCCAGAACCGATGGCTCCACCGGCGCCGACGCCACGACAAACGCCACGACGTCCTCGCCCCATTCCGCCGAGGGCCGGCCCACCACCGAAACCTCGTGCACCGAGGGATGCATCAGCAGCACTTCTTCGACCTCGCGCGGGTAGATGTTGGTCCCGCCCGAGATGATCACGTCCTTCGACCGGTCCGCCAGCGTCAGATAGCCGTCCGCATCCAGCCGCCCCACGTCGCCGGTCATCAGCCAGCCGTCTTTCAGGGTCTTCTCCGTCGCCTCGGCATTGTGCCAATAACCCGGCATCACCGGCAGGCCCTTGACCATGATCTCTCCGGTCTCGCCCGGCGGTGAAATCCCGTCCGCGCCGCCAATTGCCACCGCGACCACCGACTGCGCCCGGCCCACCGATCCCAGCCGTTCCTGCCACCGCGGATGCGTGCGGTCCGCGACCTCGTCGCGCGACAGGGCGGTGATCGCCATCGGGCACTCTCCCTGCCCGTAGATCTGCACGAATTTCGGCCCGAACCGGTCCACCGCCTCGACGATATCGGCCAGATACATCGGCCCGCCGCCATAGACGATGGTCTTGATCCCGGCGCCGCGCGCGCCAGCTGCCTGCGCCGCATCGGTCAGCCGCCGCACCATCGTCGGCGCCATGAACATCGACACCGACCCATGGCCCCGCGCCAGTTCCAGCACCTCGCCGGCGTCGAAACCGCCAGAGGCCGGAACGATGTGGCCTGCCCCCATCCGTACATGGATCGGCGCATAGATTCCCGCCCCATGGCTCATCGGTGCGGCATAAAGCGCGGCGTCCGCCGAGGTCACCGGATCGACATCCACCGGATAGGCCAGCGACGTCGCCATCAGCATCCCATGGGTGATCCGCACGCCCTTCGGGCGACCGGTGGTTCCGCTGGTGTAGAACAGCCAGCACAGGTCCCCGGTTTCACGCGGGACACAGGCCAGTCCGCCGCCCGCCGTCATCGCCGCGAATTCCGGCCCGCCGATCTCGACCAGCCGCACCGGACTCTCGGCATCCAACGCAGCCGTCAAGTCCCCCGAAACGAACGCAAATTTCGCCCCGGCATTGCCGATGATCCACGCGGCCTCCTTCGCGTGCAGCTTGGCATTGATCGGCACGACCGCCGCCCCCGCGATCCAGACCCCGTACATCACCACCAGATAGTCCGGGCAGTTTTTGGCGAAAATCGCTATTCGATCCCCCGGCGCGACACCCGCGGCGGCCAAGTTGCCCGCCAAGGCGGATGCCTGCGCCTGAAACGCGTTGTAGTCGGCAACGACCTCTTCACCATGGTAGATGGCGGGCGTGTCCCCCGCCACCGCGGCGCGGCGTTCCAGCCAAAGCGCAAGGTTCATCGGCTCGCCCTCCCGTCGCATCCAGCTAACGCCTATTCGTTCCCCAGATCAATCGCCCGGGTCATATGCCCCGGGGAAATCCGCTGAAGCCGGGCGGCGGCGCCCTTGTGCCGATCATTCACGTCCATCCCGCATGACCTGTGGAAGCGACCGATGCCGACCGCCCCTTCACCACTCTGGGACAACCGAACCGCCGGTCTGGGGTCCGCCCGCCGGGCGGCCACGCCGGACCGGATGTCTCTGCAATCCAGGATCGACGAGACCGCAGGTCCCGACGCGGACGAACATGCCTGAGCGCAGAGTGGCAAAGGAACATCGTCCGGAAAAAGCGTTCACGCCGGGCGGGAGATCGCAATAAGGTGGCAGCAAACGCCAATCAGAGGGACAATTTGCTGCCATGCTTCGCTTTTTCGCCGTCGCTACGTTTCTCTGCCTGTCATCCGCCGCCCAGGCCGATTTAAGATTCTGCAATGAAACGGACGCCGATATCAGCATCGCGATCGGATATAAGGATGGCGAAGCCTGGACCTCGGAAGGCTGGTGGAACGCCGCCCCCGGCGATTGCTCCACCCCAGTCTCGGGCGATTTGACCAAACGGTATTATTACTACCGTGTCACATCTCCGACGATGGATTTTCCGACCGAGAACTACTTTTTCTGCACCTCGGCCAAGGTATTCACCATCGTCGGCGACACCGATTGCAAGGCCCGTGGCTATGACCGCAATCCCTTCAACGAACTCGATACCGGAGAGGCCAGGGACTGGACCGTCTCTCTGACGGCCAACGACGGCGAGACCACCCAAGAAGACCTCGAACAGGCGTATCGGCAGACATATAATCAGGTCTACGCGGCGCTACAGGGATTTTGGGTGGACGCCGGCGACCGCGATATCGGCATGCGGGTCGACGATCACCGGCTGACCGACTATTTCCTCGGTGTGCCCGGCGGGGGCGCAACATGGACATTGGCCGATACCTGCGACGGAGCGGGCGGTGCCGGACCGGTCCTGATCGTGAATTACGACGACTTTGCCGACGAACCGCTGTGCTGGGTGCTACTCGGGCTCGACGATGCCGAGCTTTCGTTCCGCGCGGTCGGCGGGACGGCGGATATCCATATGCTGAAGCGAAACTGAGACGGCGCATTCCGTGCCCGGCGTTGTCTCGGTCACGCCCTGCCGCACGGCAACCCATTTGCGAATGGCATCCCGACGCGGATCCGGCGCGGGCAATTCCCGGATTTCGGCGGGACGCGGCGGGGCGATGTCGCGGACTGACGGACCCGCCGCACCTGAAGCAGGGAAAACGACGTGCCTCAGTGCACCGGTTTCACACCGCAGGCCTCAAGCTCTTCGTCGGTCAGAAATGCCCGAAGTTCGCTCGCCATCGGCTCCAGCAGCGTGCCGTAGCGGCGCCAGCGTTCGACCGCACGGGAATAGATCGGCTCGCGCACCTGCGCCATAGAGGCGGTGTTCACCTGCCGCAGCGACGACTGGTGGTCGAGCACCTGGTCGTCCCAATCAAGCCCAACGAACTCGAGGGCTGCGCGCATCTGCCCCTGCGCGTCTTGGGTGACGACCTCATAGGACACTTCCCGGACTTGGCCCGGCAGCTGGGCCGACCAGTGCCGGGCGAAGGCGTCGAACACGCCGTAAAAAACCGACATGTGGTAAAAATCGGCCGAAAACGGCTGGTTGGCGCCGAAATGCTGCATGTAGTTCGACAACAGGCAGTCGAGCGGGTGACGGCGCATGATCAGGAATTTCGCGCGCGGCAGGGCCAGTGCCAGGAATCCGATATGAAGGTAGTTCGATGGCATCTTGTCGGTGAAATATTCCGACCGGATGCCTTCCTGACGGACCGAGGCCACATAGTCCTCGCCAAGGCGGTTGAAATCGTCCGCGGTGATTTCCTCCTCGGCCAGTGTTCCCTGAAGCGCCTCGCGCAGACGCTGGTTTCGCTGCATGGCTGCCGGAACGGATCGCAATTCGCCCCCTGCCTGCACCTTGGGGTGGCGCGAGAACATCTGGTCCATCAACGTGGTGCCGGACCGGGGCATGCCGCAGATGAAGACCGGAGCGACATCGCGCACGCCTTCGCCACCGCAGCGGGTCATCAACTCCGGCGTGGAGAACGCGATCAGGCGCTCGCCGCGTTCGGCGTACGCCTTTGGATCGAATTCGTGAAGGGTCTTGTTGATGTCGTTTGCCTTGCGAAGGTGGTCAAAGGCGGAGCTGTAGTCCTTCAGATCGTCATAGGCCTTTCCGGCGGCGTAGTGCACGGTGGCGCGCTGCTCGTCCTTCAGGTCGTCGAGCCGCCGGATGGCGTTCTGCAAAAGCTCGAATTCCGGGGCGTCTGGTGTGGTCTTGCGCAGGTGTATCAGACGCGACAGGGCCTGCAGCGGCATAAGCGGCCCGCGGGCGACCGTCAGCAAAGCCTCGGCCGCCTCCTCCATCCGGCCCGACGCGGCCATGGCGTTGCCCAGATGCAGCCTGGCCTCGACGGCATTCGGATTCAGCTCCAGCGCGCGGCGCGCGTGGTGTTCGGCACTTTCGTAACGTTCGCGGCGAAACAGCGCCGCGGCCAGCGTGATATGCGCCCCAACCGCCTGCGGGTCGATCGCCAGGGCCTTGAAAAGCGTGTCGATCGCTTTGTCGTAATTGCTGACCTGCATATAGGCGGTGGCGAGATTGGTATGCGCATCCATCAACTGGTTGTCGAGTTCGATGGCCTTTTCGAGATGCGGGATCGCCTCTCGGTAGTTTTCCCCGATCACCAGCGCGGCGCCCAGGTTGCTGCGCGCCACCGAGTAGTTCGGGGCAAGCTCGACGGCCGTGCGGAATCGGTCCGTGGCGGTATCCAGGTCGCCGGACTGGGCGAGAAAGGCGCCGAAATCGCACAACATGACCGGGTCTTCGGGTGCCTCGTCCAAGGCTGCTTCGATCATGGCACGGCCCTGGTCGGTTTCACCCATGAAGATCAGGTTCAGACCTTTGTAGTGTCTGAGGCGGATGTTGTCCTTGTGCTGTTCCAGCATCTCGTCGAGCAGTTTCGCGGCTGCCTGATAGCGGCCGGAGGCCTGGTGCTGCATGATGCGCTGCAACTGATCGGCAACGACTGCATCCGCCGCCTCCTTCTCCTCGCGCGTCATGCGTTTGTTCATCGTCGTGGTCCCCGTTTTCGGCCCGGGCCGACCATATCTGCGCTATGTTGCAAGTCAATCGGTTCGGCGGGCTGGCGGGGACGCACTTGTCTCGGGTGCGATGCAATGCTAGTCCGCCTCGCATGCCCTCATAGCTCAGCTGGTAGAGCGCTTGATTTGTAATCAAGATGTCGGGAGTTCGAGTCTCTCTGGGGGCACCATTCTTCTGGATAAATCAAGCAGTTACAGCTAAACCAAGGCTGCACCATCTATGTGGGAAATGCCTGCAGATCGCCCAAGGCGGCGCTGTGTGCCGGTAGCAGGGCCACAGCGGCACCATGGTGGGCCATAAGGGGCTGGGCGGCCCACGGCCCATACAGGCGCACGCCAGAACCTGACACCAACGTAACCGTAACTGAAGCTTAGCCCCAAAAAGCTGCCCAATAAGAATTGGGGGCGGCCCATGTCCGCATGGATATTATGCTGGCAGTCCAGGATGAGTCGTAAGTTCCCTGATTTCGTTGGTGCTGCGAAACCCAGTGTTCAACCCCTGCGACGGTCAGGGCCGCCGGAAAGTCCGGTGGGGTCCAGCAATCCGAATTCCCGACATTGGTGCGAGTTGCAGCGAAACATGAAGATCTTCGACCGGGGTCGCGGATGGAGCCGGCAATGACTGTCTAAGATCAAACGTCCGCTTTACATGTGACTCTTTCAAAATTGAGCTTAGGGTGGTCTACGCACTGACAAAAAGACACAATCAAAACACCTTATTGACAATTCGACCTATAGGGAAAATCGCGCCGTACTCTGCGCGTGCAGGAACTGTTGCATCTCGAAATAGGCCAGATCCTCCATCTCGCGCATCACTCGGAATTGCGCCATTCCATCGCCGCTGTCGCGCGCCTCTTTGAAGTCGCGAAAGAGCTTTGCCGTGTAGGACGCATAGGTTCGATTCCGCGAGTGATCCTCGGTGATGTTCAGACCGTCCTCGTAGGCCTGCAGGCCCACGACGATGATCGCGAAGAGGCTTGTCAGCAGGATCGAGATTTGAAGCCCCGGAGCACCCGCGGGAAGGACGAACTGCATCACAACGACTGCGCATTGCAGCGCAACGATTCCGAGTGTCGCGGCAAATTCCAGCGCGTTCAAACTCGCCCTCTGATCGGCCAGCGATCCGAAGATCGGGAACGGCGATGCTTGTCGATCCAGTTGGCCGATCGCGTAGCCCGCCTGCCAGTCAAAGCGCATCTCTCCCCAAAACTTTTTCAGTTGTACGATGCTGGGAGAACTTTCGTCTCCGAGATCGGTGTCGCGTATGTCGAGCAGGCGCGCCTCATCGAGTGTTCCGTCATCCCGCACCAACTGTCGATAATTCTGCGCATCGACCCGGCGCAGCACCCGCTCAAGTTCGTCGTCGCGCCCTGCGAGAAGAGCATCTCTCTCGATCACACCGGCGGTGCAGATACCTCCGGCATTGGCAAGAAGAAACTGAAAATAGAACTGCCGGATCCGCTCGGCCGTTATGCGGTGGGCGAGCCAGCGGTCGCGTTTCCGCCCAAAGAGGACGCCTTTGCCAAGCATCAGCGCGGCCAACAGAAGAACCAAGGCCAGAACAGCGAAGACGTTCTTCATGTCCGGATAGGACGTGAAGAAGGGCCGCAAAAGCTCTGACGAAGCGACCAGCGTGGTGCAAAGCGAGAGGACGATGGCGACGATGGCGGCGAAACTGCTGCGCCGCGATCCTGTCTTCAGCGCTTTGGCCTTGGTCTCGTGCGTCTTGAAGGCGCTGCGCAACTCCGGCCAGATCAGGAAGTCGGCGATCGCGGGATACTGGCGGAGCAAATAGGAATCGTCCTCCTCGTTCATTCCAATGTCGCTGTTCGGTTTGGATTTCATGGGATGTCCTAGGGTCGGTCTTGGCGGCTTCGGGCGGGGAGGACGCGTTCACGAACACGATCTAGACGGCACACGGCACTGCCATACGCAACCTGGGCTGCCCGGCCCGAGGTCAACTGCCGTCGCGCCGTATCGGAGGCGCATGGTCGTCCGAACCCGGGTCGCCACCATCCTCGTCTAGGATCACGTCGATATCTGACCGGATCAGGTCGAAGATCGGGGCGACGAAGGCGTCTTCCGCGTATTGTGGACCGGCGTCGATGCAAAAGCGCGAATTCACGTCCTCGCGGTAAAACCGCAGCGTGAGCAGCATCCGCTTGTCAGTCATAGTCAGCCGGTGGGGGAAATGGCAGTGCCGCGTCTGCACGACACGCAGCTTCCCGATCGGACGCTCGCGATCCTCTGCCGGATCGGTGGCGCGCAGCCGTGCAATCGAGTCTTCGATGGTCGCCCAGCGCTTGCGCGATCTGCGCAGATCAATCCGGAAATCGTCCAAACTGTCCTCGTCCACAGGACGTTTCAAGTCCCGCTCGCTGACCGCATCCGGATGCGGCATGACCACCGTGATGTCCACGCCGTCCTTTACCGCTTTCTCGATCAGGATGTCTCCCAGTGTCACGGACGCGTCAGCGCGCGCGCCATCCGGGCCGGGGCGTCCGGACCAACTCTGTCCGTGCAGCTTGAAAAGCTTCGGACCGGCCAGAATAATCTCGCGCTCTGCGTTCCACAGCGTGTCCGACCATTCGATCGAGTCGATCGCTTTCGAGAAACGGTCATAGGTCCGGACGCGCCCCGTGGCAGAGGTCGTGTCCGGCAGGTAACCCGGTACCGCCCGATTGTGGCGCGGCGGATCGCTGAGCATGCGGATCGCCAGCCAATCCACGACAGCGCTGGCGTCTTCGGTGCCCAAGGCCTGGCCGCGTGTGAACTCTCCGACCTCGGTACCCTTCAGATCCGACGGCATGTCGTGGTCGACGAAATGCAGCAGAATGGGTGTGTACCAAAGCCCGAAAGCCAGCCCGATCTCGATATAGGTGTTAGGTTTGTCGCTGGCGATGACGCCGATCACACCATGCGCCGCGGACAGATCGTTGCCGATTTTGTCCCAAATATTGTCACCGCTGACCCGGTCGCTGCCAAACACGGCCTCGATATCGTATCCCTGCGCGCGGCACCGCGCGACTGCCGCTTCGATGATATTGGTCCGCAGCCCTGTGATAAGGTCGTAAGTGGCTCTATCTTCGGGCTCGCCGCTTTCGTTTCCGTAGGGCGTTGCGACGAAAAATGTCCTTCTAGACAATGTAAAATCCCACACGCAGTCACGACGTCGTCGATCGGAAAATATGGTTAACAACACGTCAACGTTAACGATTCGTCAACCTTGATAGTCTTTAGGTTGTGCGGGGCCAATCCGCTTGCACCCTAGAAGGATTCTCATGACGCTCATCCACCTCGTTCGCCATCGGCCAACCGCCGCGCCGCCCGCACCTGATCGCAGTCTCGAAGGTGGAGATGTGGTGCCGTTCGGCCAAACCGATGTCGAGACCGTACATCACATCATCAATGCCCTGCGCGCGATCGGCGAAACACGGCTGCTCGATCCGTTCAACGGTGGTGAGGACGCTTCAAACCGTCTCTAGCCGCTTGGCAAATGCGTGCGACAGGATGATCGACGCCGCAACTGCCGCGTTCAGTGCGGGTGCTCCGGGATTGGCGATCTGAGTGACCCGAGATGCATCGATGGGCCGGTGCGAGGGCGGCTTCGGATTGTGGCGACGCGACATTGGTATGACGATCGACGCGTCCGCGCGATCTGCGAGGAGTGGCGGGATGCCGTCATATTCGTTGCCGATCAGCAAGATGTCATCCTCGCGCCAGGCGAACCCGTCGACCGGGGTGCCGATGCCCCCTGCCACGGCGGTGATACGCCGTCCCCCAAGCCCATCCAATCCAGAATAGTCCTGCCACACCGGTGGAGACAGCCGCTCAAAGGCACCACAGGCGAAATCTGAAACCCTGCGCCGCGCGCCTTGGTCGGCCAGGGTTGCGAATGTATCGACGATCACGACTTTGGCCTCAAAGGCCTCTGCACTGCGCAGAATCATTCCTATGTTGACAGGCGACTGTGTTCCACACAGAAGAACAATCATAGATAGACCTCTTGTTTTGTCGTCTCAATACATCAGGTGGACCCATGCGCAAACCAAAGCGTGACGTCACACAAGGGCAAACGACGGCGCTCCCGTCTCTCTCGATCAGGAGAGACGATTTCGCGATCACAGCGTGGCTCGAGTATGACCCAATGTTTTGGATCCGCTTGGAGCCCAGTGACCCGGAAATTCTCCGACTAACGGACCTTATGCCGGGTGCTCAAGACACTCAAGTCGTGGCGGAGGCGCTAAGGACGGTTGTCCCGCACCCCAATTTGGTCCGTCGCGTAATCCTACTTGACGTTCTGCCCGACTGGCGAAGTCATTCGACCCGAACGGTGGAATTGGAGCGTCGCGTGTCGGCGACGCGCACCATCGTTGACGCGGCATTTAGACCCTTCAACCTCTGCATAAATAACCTAGAGATCCGTGAGCGCGGCGGAAAGCTGGATGTGGCAATCGATTTATTCGTGACAAACTAGCAGGAGGTTCGCCATCAATTCCAACCGATTTGCATTGTTGGCCAGCCGCGTTGGAAACTCATGACGCTTCCGAGATCTTTTAAGCTCCTGCGATCGGCGCGACCAAAGGAGTTGTCTGAGGCTTAGGAACGGACATGCGATCGGATATGTCGCAAAATCGGATAGGCCATTCTTGATCGAGCCATATAGTGGCTACGTCAATGGTGCAGCAACGCCTTCGACCAAATCAGGTTTTTCCCACCCGCCGGTTAAAATACGAACACATCGGATGTCAGATCGGCGGATGTCAGGTCTGGCGTTCCGTCGCCGTCTTTGACCAAAAATCGATCGTCCCCGATATCTATTCGCACCCGACCATTGCCCAGGTCTGAAAAGATCAAGTCACCGTAAGTGACACCGAAGTCGGTCAGATCGATCAGATCGTCGGCCAAGTCGAAATCCAGCGCCCGATCGTATTCTCCGTCATCAACAAAGACAAAGACGTCACTGCCTTCACCCCCGCGAAGCCGGTCTGCGCCGGCGCCGTCAATCAGCCGGTCCGCTCCACCGCGCCCGATAAGCAGATCGTTGCCTGCCTTTCCTTTCAGGATCTCGTTCAAATCCGTTCCCCTGAACCTTCCACCCGCGGACGAGGCGACGAGCATATTGGTTCCGTAGTCATCCGCGGTACCCACCAGCAGCATCCGCTTGGCGAGCGTTTGATAGTTGTCGCCCACCGGGTCGGCGACAAATGTCAAGTCCTCGCCAACCTGTGCCGGGCCGACGAGAATTCCAGCCAAGTAGTCCTGACCGTCGATTTCCTGATAAATGCCAGACCCTTGAAAGCCGCCCGCCATTTCGACGCCGTCGACAACCCAGACGTCGTTGGCTTCGGTACGGTTTTTCAGGACAATGTCCTGAAAGGCGTTGGGCGCGATAGTGGCATCGTATTCGCGCATGTTTTCGCCGTCTTCCGACCGGCTGTAGGCGGTAATCAAGAAATCGCCCTGCGCCTCATTGGGGTCGGCGTAGATCACCATCCCCATCCTGTTGCCTGCGTCGACGCCGGTCGAGATAAAGGCGATTTCGTCCGGCCCGGCTTTGTCCAGGTCCCGCGCATTCGCATTGCCGATGGTTTCGTCAACAACGAACGGCGCCTGTTCGTTGTCCGTGCCCTGGCCGTGAATAAAGGTGAGCTGCGTGCTCAAGCCGGTACCGTCCTCCTCGATCCGGAACCTGCTGTCCGTCAAGTAGACACCGTTGCCGAGATGAACCGCGCCGGCCTCTTTCAAGCCGTTTAGGGGCGCGCTTTCATTGCGTGGCGCGCCGATCATCGCCGCTGCAAAATGTGCGCCTCGAGTTGCCGTCGTTACGATGTCCATTCCGAGCCCTTAACTAGATTGTGTACGAACCGGCTTTCCGGTCCGGATGTCGACAAGCCAACGGGGCCAGCGTCATTCAAGCCAAGTGCCCCCATGCACCGACGCGCATCCGTTGCATGGTTTCATTAACCATGTTGCATTTGTTCTTGGCTCTATTGTGGCGCTGAAAGGAAGGACTTGGGCGGGGGCGGGGCAATTTTCTGCTCAAGAGCAGTGTGGCCTCTGGATCAGGTGTCCAACAAAGCGTTCGAAATGGTGCGCCCACCCATCGGAGGCCGTCGCCTTTCACGTATACCGAATGAATGACACCTGGACATTCACTGCACTGCATCCGACGACCGGGCGTGGGCTCTCTCGGGCTCCTACAAGACCGAGCCCCATGGGGCAGCTCCCGATAACCGAAAGGCGTGACCATGATCCCAGGCGGTTGATTCCCCGTTGAATTCGAAAAGAAATGGATGCCCGGCCCAGGATCGCCATGAGATTTGGATGATGCCGCGATGCGTCGGTCAACTCTTCAGTTCTGACCCAGCGATGGATCGCATCATCAGGGCGGTCGCGGCTGTATAGAGCGCGGGGCGAACATCGGCGTCGCCTGCCTTCGAGATGCGGCCTGGATGGTCCGTCTCCCCGGATTGGTAGCGCCGTGGGGTCATGCTCCGGCTGGGCGCGTCACGTTCGCGGGATCATCCTACCAGCGGCCTGCAAACGAGACCTCGAATTCGATCTCATCAAGATGCGGTTTAACGGCTTCGAAGTGGCGGCTCGCGGCGTCGCGCCAGGACGTGTTGCGCCCGTTGGCGCTCTGGGGCTGCAATAGCTCGACCACGGACGGCATCGACAGGTGCCAGCGCGATTGCACCCCGGTGTTCTGGAACCTCTTGAGCTGGCCGTCGGCACAGGCCAGCGCCGCGGTGTCGAACTCTGGCTTGCCGATGACGACGCTCTGCAAGGCATGCCGATCCTTGCGCAGCCGTGCGCCCTTGGCCGCGTCACGCTCGCGTGTCGTGCAGCGCGTGTTGGCAATTTGAACCAGCCGGGCGTGCGGGTTCAGACCAGCCTCGGCAAGACCGGCGAAAGCGATCCGCACGCTTTGGATGCGCCGGTCAAACTGCCCCGGGTAAAGCGTGTCGAACATCTCGTCCGTAAGTTCGAAATAGGCCTCGCCCTGCGCGGCGAGCGCCTCGACCACGGACCGTTCCCCGCCAAGATCCTGCACCTCGCTTAACGCAAACTGCACGCTGGAGATCTGGCTGTCCTGCTGCAGAATGGACCGGATATAGGCCGCTTCTAGCCGTTCCACGTCCAGGGCCAATCGATAGGGGGCGTTCAGCTGCTCGATCCCCGATCCCAGACTGGTCGTGCGCAAGAACGACCCACCGTTGGTCTCGCCCGTTTCATCATTGTAGAGCCGGGCCAAGAGCTTGCAGAAGTCCTGTGTCACGGACCACTCCTCCGCCATGAGCGCCTGGAGATCGGTGACGATGGCATCGTATGTCGCCGCTGTCCCGAACGCCCGCGCGCCCGCATCCTTAACGGCTTGGGCGGCTTCCAGTTCGCGCGCGAGATTGGCGCGGACCCGCTTTTCTTGAGTGAGGGAGGCCTTGGCCTTCTCGAGCTCGGCGCGCGCTGTCGCGACTTTGGTGGAGTACTCGACCGTCTTTGCGGTCAACTCGACGAGATCCTTGCTGTTCTTTATGGCCTCTCTCTGGTCGTCATCCAGGCGCGCGTCGTCCGCTGTCTGACCAAGAATGGCCGCGACGCTGATCACGTCCCCCATGGGTATGTTTGCGCCACCGTTCGAGAAGCCGTAGATCACCGGGATGCCGGATTTGACCAGGCCCGCAATGCGGTAGGTGCCGCGCATGACGCTCGACACCAACACGCGTCCGATGAGATAGCCGCGCTTGATCAGGTGCGCCGCAAAGACCAGGCCATAGTCGACAAGCACGTTGGCGACATGGTTCGTCAGGATCGCGCTGGCGCCAGCGAGATTGGCCTCTTTGACCTCGACCTCCTTTTGTGCGGTCGCGATCACCAGTTCCTGCAGCGCCGAGGATCGCCCGGCCTTCTCAAAGGACTGTTCCCGGAGCAGCGCGGCCATGACGGCACTGTCTCCCTTCTCGAGATTGGCCTGAAGCCGGCTGCTCGTGGTTTTGAGGTTGGCAATGTATTGCTTGGCCGAGCGGGCCACCGTCATGAAGTCGAGCCGCGCCTCGGGTTCTTCCTCGTCCTCGTACTCGGCACTCCGCAGCGTCTGAGCCGCCTTGCCTGCGAGCTGGAGCTGCCTGGGATCGATCGGCGCCTCGAGAAGCGGGACGGACATCGGCTGCCCGTCGATATCCAGCCACTGCCGAAGGGCCGCGAGCCGCGTCTCGATCACGTCGTAGAGGTCGCGCATCTCTTGATTGTAGGGCGGCAGGAAGCCCGTGAAGCCGTCGGCGGATGCCTCGCCCAAGGTTGGGTTGCCCCAGGGTTGGTTGCCGAGGATCTCAAGCGTCTCGGAAAGCTCATCGCGGAAGAACTGCTTGGCGGCGAGATAGATCGACTTTGCCGTCTGCAGGGTTTCCTGCGTCTGCTCTTTGTAGGCCGCGTCGCCTGCGGCGATCATGACCTCGAGATACTGCCGGATCGTTGCCTGCTGGTAATAGAACGGGTAGTCCTGCGCGATACGGTCTGGGTCGATGATCACCTCACCGGTGTCGAAGCCCAAGCCGTCCTCGGGCGCGATGGCCCCAACCAGCGGGACGACGCGCCAGGGGGCGTCCGCTTGCGGATCGAAGATTTTGGCCAGCCACGCCAGCGCGTCGTCATACCTGCCTGTCCGGGCATAGCCCGCCGCAATCGCAGCGGGGATGTGGTAGAAGATCTCCCATCCATACCCGCCATAGGCTGCGTCGAAGTCGAAGAAGGTGGTGGGCGCGCGCGCGGGGTCGAGATTCGAGCTGTCCTCGGGATACACCTTTGCGAGCGTCTCCTCGAAGGCGGGCACGAAGGTCCCAAGATCTTCGACCAGAAGCTGGTTTTCCCACTGAAAGAGCGTCTCGCATCCGCCAGGGCGCGGCATCGTCTCGGCCAGCCGTTCGATCGCGGAGGAGGAGTTGAGCAACAGGAAGGACTCGGCGATCGGTGCCTGCTCGTCGCTGAAGACGTGTATGAAATTCCGGCTGCCATGCGCCCCTTCAAGCGCCCAGCCTGTATCTTGCTTGACATCACGCGCCCGCAACACGAATTGGCCGGGCGTCCCAATCGCGTCAACGATACCGTCTCCGGATTTGGGTTGCGCTTCACGATATTGCGTAACGCCTCCGAATGTCATCGTCAGTACCATTGGCGGGAAGATCGCCTCGATCCGTGTTGTGACCGTGATCCGGGTTTCTTTTCCGACGGCAACACGCCAGCTCTTTGGCAACTCGATCGTCCCGGAGAGGCGCTCGTCCCGCAGGTGCAGGGTTGATGCCGTCATGCTTTGGTTGAACTTCATGTCGGGAATATCGTCGATGTAGATCGGGGTCTGACGCCCGACGAGCGTGCCGGTAAAGCTGTCCTCCTCTCCGTCCGGGCCCCTGTAAGATAGCTCGATTTCGAGTTTCAGGTGGACAGGCCGGATCTCTTGGACATGCTCGAAAACGCCATAGGCATCCGGGCCCGTTTTCGGGGTCAGCCTGCGGACGTAGACACGATCGCCCAGATTGATGTCGACAGCGAAGGATCCCAGGCTGTCGCTATCGTACACAGATGGGTGGAATACGATGGCGGTTTCGTCCCCGCCCGACCAGTATGTTTCGATCGAAACATTCGTGGTGTAATAACTTTCCGTTAGGGAAATCGCATCTTCGACCGTGACGGTATAGGTGTCCGCGACGCAGGCATCCTCTGATCGCGGTCTCGGGAAGACACTGTCGTACCTGGCAGGTGCGGCTTCATCGATGCTGGTGTCGAGATTGGCATCGCCAATCAAGATCGCATCCGACCACTCGGTTGCGAGCCGAAGTTGCAGCGCGGTTTCACGCCGCGTGCCGTCCAGATCCGTCAACGCAAGCCCGAATGTGACGTGCATCACATCCCGCGTTTCGGTCTCACTTTCGCGCACCTGCCCTGAGCCAAAGCTAAACATGCCCGTCAGTGTGGCCGGGTGATAGGTTGTCGTCAGCTCGGGCCTGGCGCCTTTCCAGACAAACGCGCCATCGATGGCAAAGGGGGCCACCCCATCCATCGTCTCAGCGAAGAGTGCAGGCGTGTGCATCGGCCCGGTCAGCGCGTTGTTGTCGCAGCGCATGTAACGGGGGTGCAGGAACCACGACACCTCCTCGCCGGTGTCGAGCTGCTTGCGCCGCTCCTCGAGTTCCAACCAGAAGACGTAGTAGCGGTTGCGGAAGAAGCAGACCGTTACGTCCGAGAAAATCTCATGCGTCTTCGGGATGACCACCTCTTGCCAGAAGGTCCAGTCCAGCGCCTTGAGGTAGTGAGACGGGTCGTTCAGTTCCGCAATGGTTTTGAAGTCCGCCTCGAGCTTGCGATAGAAAAAGCGGCCCGGCTCCCATTGTGCGCGGGCCAGGAGGTGATAGGTCGCGTCGCCCGGTACGGCGCCGCCGCGGTGCCGGTCCACATAGAGGCTACAAAGGCTCAGGTCGCAGCACTTGGCGACCCCGGCCATATAGGTGTTCACAGCGGTTTCGACCGCATCCTCTGTGAGGTCCTTGCCGCTGACGGCTTGCAACAGCTCTTCGAATTGCGGCGACGTGATGTAGCGCAGATCGGGCTCGATATAGTTCTGCGGGTAGAGCAGAAGCTTTTGGTTCGCCTCCCACTGCCGATACTGCTTGTCCAATTTCCACTGAGCGGAGAGCGCACTGCGGTCGCGGAACTCGACCCCGGGCTCGTCGCCGCTCAATGCGCGGTCGATGTATAGCTGCAGCGAGCTGATTGCTTCGACAAGGCGACTCGTCGGAACGGCGCTCGTGACGTTTACGTCGAGGAGCAGGTAGCGATAGAGCTGCTCTGTGTCCGTCACCTCGCGCGCAAGCGCCGTATCCGGCGCGACGATGCTGCGCATGTAGGTGCCCACCAACGCGTCGCGCCGCACCTCGGCATAGGCGTTCTCGAACGCTGCAACCTGATCACCATCCTTGAACCCTGAGAGGCCCGCCTGCGCGGCCGCTGCGGCGGCGGCCCAATCGCCCTGCTTGTCCGAGTTCGCGACCTCTTTCAGCGCAAGAAGATCGGACGCCCCGATACATAGGTCCTGCGCCAGCCGCAGGTGACGCGCCACGCACTCGACTGTTGCGATGTCGGTCGCCACAGCGCCGGGGCCAACGATAGCCTCGACCAGGGTGAGCGCATCCTCTGTCGGTGCGCCAAGCAGGATCGCCATCGCATCGATGCACGCTGCCCGCCAAATCTCAAACTCCTCGGGGGGCGCATCCGCCTGAGGCCAGCCTTCGTTGGCGAGCGCCAGATAACCCCGCCATGCCGCATCCGACGCCGCGCCCACCTGAATGGTTGCGAAAGCGCGAAGATGGAAGAGCTGCCCAAGCTTCAACGGAGCCGGGCCGGAGGGGTCACCCGAACCCGGCGCTAGCCAGTGTGGGGTATTCGCGATCATCCAAAGCTCGACATCGCCGAGGCCGAGCGCATCGACGGCTCCGGCATGACGGCGCAGCTCCCGCAGCCAGTGAAGCGCGCCTTGATCCTCTGGTCCCGCCGAAAACCTGTGGATGAGCTCGAAGCCGGTTGTCTGCGCCCACAGGATCAAGGGGCCTGCGCCAGCCTCGTTCAGCCCACTGCTCAGGGACGCGACATGGCCCTCAAGCACCCGCAGCTGCGCATCACGCCCGCGCTCCAGTTTCGTGGCCAAGCGGCTCAACCGTGTTGCGTTCTCGCCGACGCCGAGATCGATGCCCTGCGACTGCGCAAGAAAGCCGTCCAGCGCGGCAACGATCTCGGCGCGCGTTGCGTGATCACGGAAAATGCCGTTTGAATCCAAGAGGCCGCCCTCTTGGCTCAGATGCGACACCAGATCGACCAATGAAATCTGCACCATGCGACCGTCGGGTGCGTCCCAGATGTCTGAGCCACTGAAGAGTGCCGCGGTCACGCCCGCCGCACCGATCAGCGCGGCAAACCGTTCCAACCACGCCCGGTCCTCGTCACTTGCGCGGAGGCCCGTTTCGGGTGTGTCCGACAGAAGGAAAAGCAGCGTGTCCGGCGAGATGTCCGCCGACGCCATCCACTGCGACAGCCCAATGAGTTGGTCCAGCGCGTCGCACAGGGCGCCCGTTTCCTCGGGTGTGTCGTTGCGCCCGACAAGTGCGGTCCACAGCCCGGTGTCGAGCTGCGTCAAACCGCTGACACGCGCGACGAGGCGCATCCCTTCCAGGATCGGCCAGCCCAGCATGCGGAACACCGTTCGCAAGCGGTATAGCCCGCCCAGTCCGCGGTCATCGAGGCCAGAGGAGACAGCGAACGCCGGGTCGAGCGCCTCGGTCAAGACCCCGAGTTCGACGGTGGTGAGCCCCAGCCCGCGTTTCAGCACAGTCGCAAGGTCGGCATCCGTGACTGGCGTTGAACCCACGGCGAGTGTCGCCCTCAACGCTGGTGCGTCCGGCCCGAAAAGCTGTCGCAGGAAGGATATCTCGGTCTGCTCGAGGCCTGCCACACTCTCATCGCCATCCAGCACGATACCAGATCGCCAGTAGGGACAGATTGTCCCGAAGAGCGCAGCATATTCATCGACCTTAAGGTTGAAGCTCTCCTGCAGCACCGCGAACCCTGCAAGCAGGCGCAAGCCGGTCTGCGTAACGTGCCGCCGCGGTAGGGTGTCAGCGTCCGCCGTGCTGTCGACGGCCGCACTCGCGCCGGGCAGGGCCAGGATCCAGTTTAGCTGGTGGAACGCCAAGCCGGTGCCATGGTGAAGCCGCGCAAGGTAGTTCAATGACCGCAGGTCTGCCTGGCCAAGTGGAGCACCGTTGATCTGGACGATCCGTGCGTCCCCTTCACCTTCGATATCAAAGGGTTGCGTGTTTCCCAGAAAGGCGGTCGCGTAGTCCGCCTGTGCCAAGACGCCGCCACCCTCTTGCTCGACCACATAGAGGCCCAAGAGCTGCACCAACGCGCCAAAGTCGAGATTGAGGATGGATCTAAGATAGGGCACCGCACTTGCGCTGGCAGTGTCTTCGACGTCGTATAGCCCGCCAAGCGTCGGCACCCGCCGCGCGGCGTCATTGCCTGGCCCTTCGCAAAGCAGCGAGACTTCGCTTCCGTCACCCGATGCCATTGCTGTGTTGCCGGTCAGACCCAACAGCCCCGCCTGATCCCAGGCCAATCGGAACCCGCCTGACAGCGGAAATTGGTCTATACGTGTCTCCGCGTAGACGCTGTTGAGCGTGGCCCCACCGGTCTTGCCAAGGGAGATCCGCGTCGTCTCAGCCTGGTCGTCGAATGGCAAGGCGACCGGGCAAAAGCTGCGGGTGAAGTCCACCTCGCCCAGGGCGTCCGTCAGCACTTCGTTGACCAGGGCAATCGTCGGCATCTCTTGTTTGAGATGTGTCTCCGACAATGCGAGCCGTGCAAGGTCCGGGCGCCGCGCTTCGAGCCGGTAGGGCCCCTTGGCCGGCGGACGGATCCCAATGGCCTGATCAAGACCGGTCGCAATCCGGTAGAGGTGACGGAGATAGGCGGCGGGCGATTGTGCCGACTGCAAACTGCTTGGGTCGGCATAGGCTTGCGCGTCCTGCGCAACAAGCGCTTGCTCGAACTCCGGCGTCAGGTTGGACCGCGTGTAGCGGAGCGCCTGGTTCATCGGGTCCTTCATGGCGAGCGCGAGGCGCATCAGCCGGTAGCTGCGCAGCGCTTCGCGCCGTGCCTCGCGCATCAGCGCAGCAGTCTCTTTGCGAGCCTCTGCAGATCCGTCGCGCGCTGCCGCCACATTCACGGCATCCACCGTCGGGAAGGCCGCCACGCGGGCTGCCGTGTCAAACCCGAACGCGTCGATCTTCGCCTTCAGGCTTGCGGGACAGGTGAGCGCGGCAATTCGTTGATAAAGCGGCTCCTCTGCCAACTGCGCGAAGTTGATCTTGTCGCGCCTGGCGCGTCCATTTCGGCGCAGGGCGCGCTTATCGGGCGCCGCCGCCCGGCTCGTTCCTATGGCCGCTTGCCGCGCAATGCGCGCAAATCCCGGAGTCTCTGCACCGGGCACTTGCTTGCCTGTGAAGATTTCCACGAAAGCTCCGATCTGTGACTTGGATTCAAGGGGTGTGAATGCGGTCGTATGAATCTGCTTTAGCGGAGAAGCGTGAATTCTGACAATCGCTTTGGTAGAAAATGGTAACTCAGTCGCCAGGGCCCTGCCGCTCCCGCACGCAATGTCGGCGGTGGACCGTCGAACTGCCTAAGAGTTGTGCACATGTGTTCAATCAATCGCGCGAAGACGCCGTCGCCTGTACCGTGAGGCCGTCGTTCGCTGCGGTGTACCTAATTCACGAAGTGGCCTCTGTACCGCCGCTGCCGCAGTTCCCTCGGCGATGCCCCGCACCAGCGTGACAGCGACCAGGTTTTGCCGTCGCCATCGACCGCCACGAAGCCGCGCCAACGCCCACGGGCAAGCAGATACCCCCCTCGTTCCAGGCCGCAGCGATGTTCGCCAGCGAATCTGAGCTTTTCCGGCAAGGCCGGAACGTCGCCGTCAGCGCGCACCGAGGGTGCGCACCGTCAGCCCCTTGGCGCCTTTATAGATGAAGGCGTTGAACGGATTGCCGCCGAACCGCTCTCTGTGCAGCCTTTCCAATGCTTGCCCGACCAGCTTCGGGTCGCCCGGGGCGTCGATGATCCAGAAATGGTCGCCGGACTGCCATTGCGACATGTCAAGGCGCGGGAGTTCCGAGGCGTTTTGAAACCGCTGATGCAATTCGTCGTTGACCCGCGCCCAAAGGATTGCGCCCACGGGGCCGGGCAATACCTCTTCGGTCCCATGTATCGTCATCGGTTTGCGAAGTATGGCATATTGTCCAAGCGCCAGAGCGGGCATCAGCTTGACGTAAAGCACATGCCCGGGCAATTCGCGATACCGCGGGTCCGAACAGAAGACCGACATGATCTGGCCCGCATCAGCCCATTTCTGCTCTGGCGTGCGATTGTCGGGCAATTCAACCTCGATCGCGCCGGGATTGGCGGTGTGGTCATTCATGATGGCTGGGATCCTTTCCAAGAGGCCGGGCGGCGAGAAAGGCCGCGTGGCTTTGCCGGGCGGCGGCGAACAGGCGCTTGGCGTCTGGCTTGTTGAAAAAATATACCGGTATCACGGTCACGCCGGGCAGTTCGAACGGGTGGAACAGGGCGCGCCTCAGGGCGGCGGCGCGCAGCGCCCAGCGTAGCGCCAGCGAGGACCTGCGTCCGGGCGAGCCGCGGATCAAAAGCAATGCCGTGAATGTTTCGCTTTGCATCAGCCCGCTATGCAGCAATTCCTTGTCACTGGAAATGCGCGTGACGTCGGCCCAGGCATAGTGCGCGGCCTGGTCGTTCGTGGACACGGTGATCCCGTCGGGCTGAATGATCACGGCATAGCTTTCCGCCTCACCCGTGGAAATGGCCGACTGGTATCTGCGCAGGCCGCGCAGCGCGCGTGTGATGACGACGAGCGCAACCAGCGATGCGATTGCGAAAATATAAAATCCCGGTCCCCAGGCCTGGCCGCGAACGGGGCTTCCGAGCCATTCCACCAGCGTCCAGGCTGCAAACGCAAGGGCAACGGCGATCAAGCCCCAAAGCATGAATATCTGAACTCTCAGGTTTGCCAGATCAATATGGAACTCTTGCTCGGAATTGATTGTTGACATTCAGAAAGGCTCTGCCTTGAGTTGCGGTTACCATGTAAAGGATTCGGGATTTATCCAAAAGACATAATTGGGGGGACAGATTATGAGCGGTGGGGGAAACGGTGCCGGCGGCGGTGGCGGCAATGGTGGCGGTTCGGAAACAAATCAAAGCGGATGCAGTTTTGCTGACGAATTCGCCGATGCGTTCTGGGATACTCTAGACGACTATACATTTGATAATTTTCTGCAGGAACTGCTTATCAACGCGATCGGCGGCGGGCTTGCCAAGGCTTTGTCGGCCTATTTCAACGCAGTTGTCGGGGCGACGGGGTCGGCCGTCGACGTGATCTCGGACATCACCGGCGGGGCTGCGGCGGGCTATACCGGCGGCGCAATCCAGGAAGGCGCAGACGGATTGTCTGCCGCCGAGGCGGGGGCCATTGCCATATCGGTCGCCGTCGGTGCGGCGATTGGCTATGCAGCCAGCGGACCGTTCGTCTTCGCCGGCGCAGTGATCGGCGCCTCCATTGCGGGCGCGCTGGCGGGTATCGTTGCCGATGCCTTCGATGCCGCCCAGGCGGCCTACGATCAGTGCCTTGAGGAAGAACAGGAACAAGAGCCAGAGCCGACGCCACCGGACGGCCCGCTGGAATGCCCGCCCGTCTCGCCGCTGATCATCGACCTGGATGGCGACGGGGTCGAGACGCTCGCTTTGGACGGTTCGACCACGTATTTCGATCTGGACGCCGACGGCACGGCCCAGCGCACCGCATGGGTTGCGCCGGACGACGGGCTTCTGGTGCTCGACCGCAATGCCGATGGGCAGATCAACGACATCACCGAGCTTTTCGGCAGCCAGACCGAGGACGGGTTTTCCGAACTCGCGCGCGAGGACAGCAACGGCGACGGCGTGATCGACGCAAACGACGCCGTATTCGCCAATCTGCGTGTCTGGAAAGATGCCAACAGCGACGGCATCGCGCAGGACAGCGAGTTGCTGACGCTGGCCGAGGCCGGCATCACATCGATCGATCTGAACGCGACGGAGGAAGACTATACCACCGACGGCGGGCAGGTTTCCCATTCCAGCACCGCGGCGCTTGCAGGCGGCGGCACGGCCGAAATACTGGATGTCTGGTTCGACAACAACACGGCGCAGACCGCATCTCCGGACGCCCCCGATATCAGCACCCAGGCCAGGCGTCTGCCCGGGCTGAAAGGATCGGGTCTGGTCGACGATCTGCAATTGGCGATGGATCAGGATCCGGCGCTGCTGGAGGCTGTGCGCGATTTCCTGATCGATGCGCCCGACATGTCCGGCGCCGAGTTTCGCGCCCGGTTCGAAGAGCTGCTGACGCAATGGGCGGGCGCCGAAAACGTCGATCCGGCCTCGCGCGGGCAGTGGGCCGATGGCCAGCACCTGGCCGTGCTCGAAGCTTTCTACGACTATGAATACCTGCAGCTGACCGGCGTCAATTCCGGCAAATCAGAACCCGGACCGAACGCGGCATACGTCATCGAGCAGCAATACCAGGAACTGCTCGACGGCTATTTGACTCAATTCTCGGCCCAGATGACGTTTTCGTCGGTTCTGCTGGCGAACGATCTGGGATTCGAGGGAGATCCGCGCGCCGACGCATTTGCCCAAAGTCTTGCCGACGGCACCGGGCTGTATTTGGGCCAACTCGTCTTTGACGAGGCCCTGAACCGCGTTTCGACGGCCAGTGCCGAGACGGCGATTGCCCTGATTGTCGAAAACCTGCCGAGCGACGGTCAGATTGCCTATCTCGACAGCACGCTCAGCCGGCTGGTTGGGCTTGAACATCAGAACTTCGGTAGCGACGAGGCGGCGTTCAGGGCCTGGCTGGAGGAACAGCTTGCCGGATTGACCGACGCGGGCCTGCGCGAGGTTGCGGTGAACATCGCGCTGGGGAATGCAGTGGTGCAGGGCGGCGACACTGCCGAGTCGCTGGTGGCGGGGGACGAAAAACCCGAGCTTCTGGTCCGGCAGCCCGTACCGATCACTTCGATTCTTGCGGGCGGCGCAGGGGACGACACGCTCAACGGCGAAGCCGGCGGCGATATCTACGTGTTCCAGCCCGGCGACGGGAACGACGTCATCTTTGACGACTTCTTCGCCGGTCTCGGCGGCTACGGGTCGGGCACGCTGGTCGACACCTACGGGTTTCCTTTGGACGACGAGGTCGACAATCCGTATCTGACCGCACCCGACAAGATCGTCTTTTTGGGCCGCACCTTCGATCAGGCGGTATTCGACACCGACGGCTCGGACCTTTTGATCTCGTTCAACGACGGGTCCAGCGACAGTGTGCGCATTCAGAACTTCTTTGCGTTCTCGCCGGGCCAGACCATCGACTATGCCCAATATCCGGACGGGCTTTATAATCAGGTCGAGCTGTTCCTGTTTGCCGATGGTCCGAAGACACTGGCCGAGATTTCCGCCAGCGATGGTGACGACCTGTTATTGGGAACCCCGGGCGACGACGTTCTGGCCGGCGGTTTGGGTGACGACGAGATGCGCGGCGAAGCAGGCCGCGACATCTATGTGCACAATGCCGGCGACGGCGACGACGTTGTCGTCGAAACCTTCAACAGCGGCACGGATTTCGACAAGGGCGAATTCCTGGGCGACCGTATCCTGCTGGGTGACTACCAACTGTCCGATCTGACGCTTACGCGTTCCGGCGACGACGTGACGCTTGGCTTTACCGGCCCCGCCGGTGGCAGCGTCACGGTCCTGGGCCAGGGCATTTCGCTGTCTCTGGGCAGCTACAACGACGGTGCGGTCGAAGGCGTGCAATTCGCCGACGGCCAGATCGTGCGCATGGACACGGTCGATATTTTCCTCAATGGCGATCCGACCGGGGCGCTTTATACCAACACCTTCACAACCGCCGATGCGGATGCCGGCGGCATTGTGAACGGCAACCAGATCGGATCGCGCGCCAACGACGTTTTCATTGGCGGAACCGAGGTGGTCACCTTCAACGGCGGGTCGGGTCACGACACCTACATCCTGCATGACGGCGACAGTCTGTTCACCATCGAAGACAGCGTCACCACGTTCTCGACGATCAACGAGTTCGAGGATGACGAAGACACCCTGATCCTGCGCGGCATTTCCTTCGACGAGTTGACGTTCCATCGCGAAGGCAACGACATGGTGATCCTGCGCGGCGGGGTCGAGGTCTTGCGGTCGATCAACCAGTACCGCGACAACTTCACCTTCGGAATCGAGCGGCGCGATGGCGTCGAACTGATCATCGACCAGGAAGGCAACACGTTCGAGCAGCAGGATTGGGAAGCACTGACGCTGACCGTCGGCACCGATGGCGACGACTTCGTGCGCGGCATCGACTACATCCTCAACGACGATACCGTCTACTACAACAGCGATACCTACCAGTTGGGTCTCGGCGACGACGAGATCGACGACCAGAACGGATCTGAAACCTACCTCTACAGCCTTGGCGACGGCAACGACACGATCACCGATAGCGACAGCTATTTCAGATACGATCCCGGCAACGACACCGATCGCCTCGTCCTGACCGACCTCAATCTTGAAGACGTCGAACTGCGCCGTGTCGAATATTTCGGTGGCGAAGAAGAGGGGCCCGGATTTGGCTCTTTCGCTTTGGAGGTCGTCGCGTTGGCCGATGGCGGTTCGGTCCTGATCACCAACCAGTTCATCGACGAGCTGGGAGGTCTGGAAGAGATCGAATTCGCAGATGGCACCATCATCGACCGCGAACAGATCGCCGAGTTGACGGTGCAGTACGGCACCGAATTCGAGGACTTCCTCGAAGGTCCCGGCAAGGTGCGCGGGCTTGGCGGCGATGACGAGATCGAGGCCTTCGGCGGCGATATTCACGCGCTTTACGCATCCGGAGAAGGCAATGACTCTCTCTACGGGGTCAACGTTCTGGAATTTCTCGACATTGATTCAGATGGCGTGCGCCTTGTCCGCAGCCCGGCGGACGAACTGCTGATCGAAATCCTGGCGACCGGCGAAGTTCTGACGGTCAGCGAGGGCTTCGGCGGGCCGGGTCCCGGGCCGGGGCCAATTCCCCAGCTGGCCGCGACTATCGAGCCCGGTGATTTCGGCACGGAATTCCTGAGCGAAATTCGCTTTGCCAGCGGCGAGATCTGGGATGCCCTGCGCATTGCCTCGGAAATCGAAATCCCGACGACCGAGAACGACGATGTCGCGATTGGCACGCTGGACGATGACCTGATCAATGGCGGCGGCGGCAACGATCTGGTCGACGGCGGCGACGGCGACGACCGGCTGAGCGGCGGCGAAGGCAACGACACGGTGCTGGGCGGTGAAGGCCAAGACCTGATCCTGCTGTCCCCCGACGACGTGACCGTGGACGGCGGCGTCGGGCGTGACACGCTCAGCGCGGCCGATCAAACGGGTCCGGTCATCATCGACCTCGGGCTGGGAACGGCAGGTACCACAACGGTGCTGGGCATCGAAGATCTGGTTGGATCCGGTGGCGACGACACCCTGATCGGCGATGACAACCCCAATCGGATCGAAGGCGGCGCGGGCGCCGATGATATCCAGGGCGCGGGTGGCGACGACACGGTGCTTGGCGGGCTTGGACCCGACACGATGGACGGCGGGGCAGGCACCGATACCGCCTCTTATGCCACCAGCCTGGGAGGTGTGACGATCGCACTTGACGGAACGCCCGGTCAGCGTGGTGATGCAGAGGGTGACGTTCTGAGCAACTTCGAGAACCTCGAAGGGTCGAACTATTCCGACGAACTGACCGGTGACGACAACGCGAATGTGATCGACGGCCTTGCCGGTAACGACACGATCAACGCCGCTGGCGGCGACGACGACGTGTCAGGCGGCGCAGGCAAGGATGACATCGACGGCGGCGAAGGCAGCGATACGGTCGACGGCGGCGCTGGACGCGACGATCTTTCTGGTGGCGAAGGCGACGACGAGCTCGTTGGCGGCGAAGGCAACGACACCATCGACGGCGGCGAAGGCAGCGACAGCTACATCTGGACCCGCCTCGACGGCGATGACCTGATCCTCGACAACGGCGCCTCGACCGACACCGACACCCTGTTCCTTCAGGGAGTAACGCTTTCGGAAGTCGGCTTCCTGCGTCTGGGCGACAGGCTGCACATCATCGTGCAGGGTGGCGAGACAATCCGGATCGAGGATCAGTTCGCCGGTGCGGGCATTGAAGAGATCCGTTTTGACGACGGTACCGTTGTCACCCGTGCAGCATTCGAAAGCCAGGCGCAGGTCCTTGCCAACCAGGCACCGATCGCCTTTGCGGATGGCGGGATCACGGTAGCTGCCAGAACGGTCGTGCTGCTGGCATCGCCGCTGGTGCAAAACGACTATGACCACGAGGGCGACGCGCTTTACATCTCTTCTGTTCAGGATGCGGTCGGCGGAACCGTCAGCCTGAATGCCGATGGCGACGTGGTCTTCACAGCCATTGGCAATTCGGGCCCGGCCAGCTTTTCCTACACCGTCAGTGACGGGGCGGTCGGGAACACCGTTCAGGTCGATTTGACCATCGACATTCCGAACTCAGCGCCGGAAGTGGCAGCACCTCTTGCAGATGTGTCTTCGGACGAGGACCAGCCCGTCGACTTGGCAATCCCGACGGGGACATTCACCGATGCCGATGGCGATCTCTTGACGCTGACCGCGGCTTTGTCGGGCGGTGATCCGCTGCCGGCCTGGCTCGATTTCGACGGCAGCCGATTCACGGGGACGCCGCCTGCGGATTTCAACGGCACTCTCGACATCGAGGTGACGGCCAGCGACGGCGAATTGAGCGTTTCGGATACGTTCTTGCTCGACATCACCCCGGTCAATGACGCACCGACCGTGGCCGCGGCTTTGGCGGACGTGTCGTCGGACGAAGACCAACCCGTCGACATCCTGATCCCCGCCGGGACCTTTGCCGACGTGGATGGGGATGCCTTGACGCTGACCGCGGCCTTGGCGGGCGGAGCCCCTCTCCCGGGCTGGCTCAATTTCGACGGCAGCCGTTTCACGGGCACACCGCCTTCGGATTTCAACGGCAGCCTCGACATCGAGGTGACCGCCAGCGACGGCGAACTGACCGCGTCGGATGCGTTCACGCTCGACATCACTCCCGTCAACGATGCGCCGATTGTCGCCACTCCGCTCGCGGACGTCTCATCGGACGAAGACCAACCCGTGGACGTCCCGGTCCCCGCCGGTGCCTTTGCCGATGTGGACGGAGACGCGCTCACCCTGACGGCGACGCTCGCGAACGGTGACCCGCTTCCGGCATGGCTGGAATTCGACGGAACCCGCTTCACCGGCACGCCACCGACGGATTTCAATGGCAGCTTCGACATCGAGGTGACCGCCAGCGACGGCGAAGCGAGCGTGTCGGACGTGTTTGCGCTGAACATTGCACCCGTCAACGACGCGCCGACGGTGGCCTCGGCGCTTCCGGATGTCTCGTCGGACGAAGATCAGCCCATCGACATCGTGATCCCTGGTGGAACATTTGCCGATGTGGATGGCGACGCGCTCACTCTGACGGCAGCGTTGGCGGGCGGCGATCCGCTGCCAACCTGGCTTGGTTTCGACGGCAGCCGTTTCACGGGCACGCCGCCTGCGGATTTCAACGGCAGCCTCGCCATCGAGGTGACTGCGAGTGACGGAGAGCTGAGCGTCTCGGATGCGTTTACGCTCGACATCGCCCCGGTCAACGATGCGCCAGCCGCAACGGATGACGGTGGCTTCACCGCGACGGTCGGAACCCCGTTGGAAATCGATGTGGCGGAACTGCTGGTCAACGACAGTGATCCGGACGGCGACCTTTTGACCGTAGTCTCGGTCCAGGATGCCAGCGCCGGCAGCGTCAGCCTGTCGAACGGGACGATCTCTTTCGTCCCTGATGCGGCAGGCGGAACGTCGGCGACCTTTACCTACACCATCAGCGACGGCGTCCTGACATCAACCGCCACCGTGACAGTCTCGATCGAGGATGACGGGACCGATCCTTACGAAGGTTGGCAGCAGGGCACCGATGGCCGGGACATCTTCTTCGGCGGATTTTTCTCGGGCGTGCAATATTTCGGCGCCGGCGGCAACGACCTCATCGTCGGTGCCGTTTTCGCGGGCGACGATCTGGCCGGCGGGGATGGCAATGACGTGATCTTCGGCAAGGGCGGGAACGACCGGCTTGATGGCAACGCAGGCGACGACTTGCTGTCCGGCGGATGGGGCAGCGACCGGCTGGACGGTGGAATGGGTGATGATAGTCTTTGGGGTGGCTGGAGCGCAGACACATTTGTGTTTGGAGAGAACAGCGGTTTCGATGACATCTTCGGCTTCGGTGCTGGCGACGTGATCGAAATCGATCGCACGGGACTCGACGATTTTGCCGACATCGAAGCGTCGATCACCCAGCAGGGCCTGAACACGGTGATCGATCTGGGCGGCGGTGACCAAATCCGATTGCTGTTTACCAATGCCGGTGATCTTGACGCCTCGGATTTCATCTTCGTGTAAACAGGCGCATCCGACCGACCGCAGGCCGCCGCAATGACGTTCGCGTTGTTGCCGTGTCCGACGATGCGCCAAGCAACAGGCCTTGTATCGCCACGACAATGGCGACCGGCCTTTTGCCCATCGGTTTGGCCACCTCGCGCCTGCCCAGACGGTAGCTATCAAGCTCGGGAAACTTTGCTCCCAATTGGTGGCCCGCTCGGAAATTGCAGTCACACTAGGCCCCTGCCTTTAGTGCGATCTGCGGAATCGAACGGATAATCTCTTGATTTTATTTGTTTTTCTTGCGCGTTTTGCTGTCGCAGCCAATCTCAATCAGCGACAAACGTCAGACAGCCGGCACATCGGACCCTGCGACCGCCTTTTCACGCGCCCGTCCAATTACACGTTCTCTCCGCACGGCATCGCGCCCGCCGGAGGTGTTCTGGAAAAGCGCCAGACGTTCGTGCTCTTCCAGATCGGGGGGCGTAGTCGCCAGGTCGATGTAGGCGCGTCTGTCCGGATGGCTGAAGATGCGTTCCTGCAGACGGTTCGCCTGCCAGACCCCCCAGCCCAGTCGGGTAAGGTTGCGCACGGTTCGAACCCAATAGCGCGGGTAGAACCGCAGCGGGTTTTCGCGGGGTAATCCGGGCCGCCGGTCGCGCCGGTGCTTGCGCCGCAGAAAACCGCCCTCCATCGGGTGCACGCCATCGAGCTTGTAAGCCAGGAAGACTTCGAGCACCTCGTTGAGGTTGACGCCCTTCTTCTCTTGCGCAGCCGAACGTCGGCAAATTCGCTCCATGTGTTCCGGCGTGTAATAGGTGAACCAGGCGTCGTGGAACGCCTGGTCCCAGTCCGCGTCCGACATCGTTTCGTGATGCGTGACCCGCTGGCAGACGTCGTATTTGTTGTGGTCGGGATCCATCCAGACGCCCTCGGCCAGCAGCTTCTTGTGGTCGGCGGAGCCGGGCAACGGCGTAAGCACCGAGAAATGCAGGATGTCGATCGGCAACTCTTCCTGGATGATCGCGATGTCGCGTTTGATGCTTTCAGGCGTATCGTTCGGGAAGCCGAGAATGTAGCCGGCGATGATCGTGGCCCCGTGCTTTCGCCATTGCTGGATCATGGCGCGGTAGTCGGTGATCTTGTTTTGCCGTTTGTTGGCCGCCACAAGGTTGTCGGGGTTGATGTTTTCAAGCCCCATGAACACGCGCTCGACCCCGGCGCGGCAGGCCTTGTCGATGAAGCCGGGGATCTTGTGGCAGGCCATGTCGACCTGAACCGTCAGCCGGATCGTGTGCCCCTCGACCTCGCGCATATGGATCAGCCGGTCGAACAGCGCCTCCCAGTTCTTGTTCCGGGCCAGGTCGTCGTCCGTGATGAAGAACTTGTGGACGCCTTGGGCGAAGTTCGCCCGGATGATCGCTTCCAGATCGTCCGGCGTGCGGAACCGGCTTTTGCGGCCCTGCACGTTGATGATCGTGCAGAACGAGCATTGATACGGGCAGCCGCGCCCAAGGTCGAAGCTGGTGTAGTTCGCGATGGTCTTGCCGATGGTCGAGACGTCGAGGAACGGGGTCGGCTGACCTTCGAGCGAGGGGAGCGCGTTAAGGTAGTCATACTCGGGCTTCAGCGTCCCGGCATAGGCGTCGCGCAGGACCTCGTCGAGGCGCTGCTCCTCAAGCTCACCGGCGAAGAGCGAGATGCCCATGGCCTTGGCTTCGACGATCTCGGCGGGCTCTTCGTCAAGCATCGCCTTGCAGCCCGAGACGTGGAAGCCACCAAACGCCACCGGCAGACCGGCTTTTAGAAACGGCTGGGCGAGGTCCACGGCGCGCGGGAACTGGTTGGTCTGGACGCCGACGAACATGACGAAGGCACGGCCGCCGTCGCGGCGGATCTTGCGGATGATCCGGTCGGGGCGGACGCGTGTGTTGGTCTCGTCGATGGCTTGCGGACGGATCTCGACGTCTCCGCCCAGGACACCGCGTTGGATGCAATCGTCCAGAAGGGCGTTGATGGCGGCGAGGGTGTTGGACGGCATTACCGAGCGCATCCACTGGATCGGATAGCCATCCGGATCGTAATGGGTCGGCTTGATCATAACCACGTGGAAGCTTTGTTTCGTCACCGCTCCGATCTCAGGGGTTGCCGATCTTGGCGTCAAGTTTGGCACAACGGCGTTTGGCTGGCAATATAACGCCTATCTCGATCCCCGGCGTTGGGATTGACCTGCACTTTCCGACTGGCGCCAAGGCAACCGCTGCCAATCGGGTGCGGCAAGACCGGCTGCGGTCCAGCCGGCCGCCCGCTTGCTTCGTAGGGTCTTCAATCTCGCGTTTCAGCGTCGTTTTGACGGCCTGTACGCGTGCCGCCTGCTGGTCGCAGGCCCCGAGCGCCACCCTTCGCACCACGCGACAAGCGGCCATCTGTGCGCTCCGCATCAAGATCCGACCGTCGGACGGAGGGCCGGCCAGACGCAATGGCTCGGTATTCTCTTGCAGAGCCAAATGAACCGCACAACCCCATATGCCGCGACGAAATCGATGGGTGCGGACACCAGATATGGACTGGTGGCCAAGACATTGCACAACTTATTGGTCCGGGGGCCGCGTAGAGCATCGGGGCAAGCGCGACGCGGAATCAGTCCAAAATCTGCCGTCACGCAGAAATCCGCTGGCGAGTCTGCCTTATCGTTTGGGAAGATTAACCAACCTGGAGTGGACGCGATGTATGGCCCGTTCCCCTATGCGAATCCCTATTTCGCCGCAGCTGTCGAACCCGCGGTGAAGTATCTCTGCACCTCGGTGGCGGGGATGCAGGACATGGCAGCGGTGAAGTACCTTTGCACTTCGGTCGCCGGCATGGGCGGCATGCAGGACATGGCGGCGGTGAAGTACCTCTGCACCTCGGTCGCCGGCATGGGCGGCATGCAGGACATGGCGGCAGTGAAGTACCTCTGCACCTCCGTCGCCGGCATGGGCGGCATGGTCGAGCCGGCGGTGAAGTATCTCTGCACTTCCGTTGCCGGTATGGGCATGCAGGAAGCGGGGGGGCTGAAGTATTTCTACGACTCCTTCGCCAACCGGCCCGGCATGCAAGACATGGCTGCGGTGAAGTACCTTTGCACCTCTGTCGCCGGGATGGGCGGCATGCAGGACATGGCGGCAGTAAAATACCTTTGCACTTCGGTCGCCGGAATGGGCGGCATGCAGGATATGGCCGCGGTGAAGTACCTCTGCACCTCCGTCGCCGGCATGGGCGGCATGGTCGAGCCGGCTGTGAAGTATCTCTGCACTTCCGTCGCCGGCATGGGCGAAATGCAGGACATGGCCGCGGTGAAGTATCTCTGCACCTCCGTTGCCGGCATGGGCGATATGCGGGACGCGGCGGCGGTGAAATACCTCTGCACCTCCGTCGCCGGTATGGGCGCGCAAGACATGGCCGCCGTTAAATACCTCTGCACCTCCGTCGCAGGCATGCAGGATATGGCAGCGGTGAAGTACCTCTGCACTTCGGTTGCAGGCATGGGCGGTGTTCAGGACATGGCCGCGGTGAAATACCTCTGCACCTCCGTCGCCGGCATGGGCGATATGCGGGACGCGGCGGCGGTGAAGTACCTCTGCACTTCCGTTGCCGGCATGGGCATGCAGGACATGGCCGCCGTTAAATACCTCTGCACCTCCGTCGCCGGTATGGGCGCGCAAGACATGGCCGCCGTTAAATACCTCTGCACCTCCGTCGCTGGCATGCAGGATATGGCAGCGGTGAAATACCTCTGCACCTCGGTCGCCGGCATGGGCGGTATGCAGGACATGGCCGCGGTGAAGTATCTCTGCACTTCGGTCGCCGGCATGGGCGGCATGACGGACCTGGCCGCGGAGACGTACCGCTGCACATACGTCCCCGGCATGGGACGGATGATCGAACAGGCGGGGAAGTGGGTGAGGTGGTGGGTTGGGGGCGG